>VFQN01000977.1_pt1 | contig 50407 bp, 53 predicted proteins | sample 3512371 | NCBI WGS metagenome assembly VFQN01 (sample SAMN10412370, study PRJNA504923) | tailings metagenome | isolation source: Replicate 2 from Balatoc abandoned mine | place: Philippines: Itogon, Benguet | collected 2017-08-28
CTTCGCAGATGCAGAAAATCCAAAAGGTTGCCCACTGTGACCTTTAACGACCGAAAACGCGCCTGACGCTAAAATCATAGCATTTTCAATGTATTAGGGACCTTGCGTGGGTGTTGCATTTTTGCAACTTTTTGTTGGACTTGTGGATACTCCGTGGCCAGTATCGCGCCAAGCGAGGCACGCGGGGGCATCGACCGGGGGAGGTCGGTGGGTCGCTGGTCGCCTCAACTGTCAATCAGTAGCGTTCAATGGAACGGGAGCGGCCTCACGATGACGTCCAACATGACGCGTCTCCAACGCGCCTATCGCTGGCGAACCATCCGCAGCCTCACGGCAGCAACCCTTGCAGTCTCCTCCCTGTTTTGTGCCGCGGGCGCCATGGCCCAGGTGAAGGCCCCCTCCAAGAGCCAGCTCAAGAAGCCCGTGGCCAGGTCGGCCCCGGCGCCGGTCCCCAGCGAAGACGTTCAGGCCTTCTCCATCGCGGCCGAAAGCTCGGTCGCCCAACAACTGCTCCTCCTGCAGGTCGATCCCACCGACGCCCAGGCCGCGGCCGACGCCGTCGGCAAGGCGCTGAGCCAACCCGAGGTCAAGGCTGCGAGTTCAGGCCGCGCGGTCCTCGCGCCACAGGGCGCGGGCCAGCTCAAGCGGCTCGTCTCGCTCCAGCTCTATTCGAACAAGTCGCTGGCCGTCGACCTCTCCCGCGGCGCCGATGGCTCCTTTGGCTTCAAGCTCGCTCCCGGCGCCACCGAGGACGACGACGAGCGCGTCTCGAGCCTGCCGGGCTCCGCCCCGGCGACCACCGGGCCCACCGCACGCTCGGTGGTGGCCGATACGGTCAAGACGGTGAAGGTCAGCGGTGCGACCCTGGCCAGCGCGCTCGCACCGACCGGCGCCAATCCCGCGGCCCTCAAGGAACTGACCCAGGCACTCGCCGGCTTCGCACCAGCGGCCGCCAGGATCGACGTCGTCCAGGGACGCACCGTCGACGGCACGCCGCGCATCCTCGTCGCGAGCCTCGGCGACGGCACGGCCCGGCAGTCCTTCTGGTGGTTCGCCCCTCAGAATCAGCCCGAAGGCTGGTTCGACGATCAGGGCCGCCGACTGGGCGGCACGGCGCTCGCCAATCCGCGGCCGGAGGCGCGCCAGTCCTCGCCGTTCGGGACGCGCCGTTACTATGGCCGCAAGAGCGGCGGCGGGTTCCACAACGGCATCGACTTCGAGGGCAAGACCGGCGAGCCGATTTATGCCGCGGCCGACGGCTTCATCAATCACCAGGGCTGGTACTTCAACTACGGACGCACGGTGAAGATCAGCCACGCCGACAGTTTCGAGACGCTGTACGCCCACATGTCGCGCTTCGCCGACGGGATGGGACCCGGCACGCGCGTCCGCAAGGGCGACCTGATCGGCTATGTCGGCTCGACCGGCCGGTCGACCGGCGCACACCTTCACTTCTCGGTGATCGTGAACGGCCAGTTCGTCGATCCCCAGCCCTACATCTCCGGCAACGGCGGCGCCAGCGCGCTGGCCGGCGAGCAGCTCGTCTCCTATCGCCAGTGGCAGCAGGAGATCAAGCGCGCCTCCGAGCGCAGCCGTGGCAGCAGCGACAATCGTTTTCAGGGTCTTCAGGGCGCGGATCCGTGGTCGTCCAACCCCTTCTCCTCGCGCACCGCCGACCGCCTTTGAGCGGCCGCGATCGCGCGCGCGGCGCCGTTGCGCCCACGCAGTTGTTCGCCTAGGAATTGCGTCATCGATTCTGAACGGTCGCGACAGGCGGCCGACGGGACGTCAGAGGCAACCACGAGGGATGACAAGATGATCAAGAAAATGATGGCCGGCGTCCTCACCGCCGGTCTGGTGGGCGTCGCCGGCACCGCGCATGCAGGCAAGGATCTCGATGCGGTGAAGGCGCGCGGCCAGTTGATCTGCGGCATCAACACAGGCGTCGCAGGCTTCGCCCAGCAGGACGACAAGGGCAAGTGGACCGGCCTGGACGTCGATGTCTGCCGCGCTGTCTCGGCGGCGATCTTCGGCGACTCCGAGAAGGTGAAGTATGTTCCGACCACCGCCCAGCAGCGCTTCACGGCCCTGCAGTCGGGCGAGGTCGACGTGCTCTCCCGCAACACGACCTATACGCTGACCCGCGACACGGCCCTCGGCCTCGAGTTCACCGGCATCAACTACTATGACGGCCAGGGCTTCATGGTGCCGAAGAAGCTCGGCGTGAAGAGCGCCAAGGAACTGAACGGCGCCACCGTCTGCGTGCAGCCGGGCACGACGACCGAGCTCAACCTCGCCGACTATTTCCGCGCCAACAAGATGACCTTCAAGCCGGTCGTCATCGAGAAGGTCGAGGAAATCCGCGCTGCCTTCTATGCCGGCCGCTGCGACGTCTACACGACCGACGCCTCGGGCCTCTATTCGACGCGCGCCGCGAACACCCCCGCCCCGGCCAAGCCGGACGACTTCATCATCCTGCCGGAGATCATCTCGAAGGAGCCGCTGGGACCGGCGGTCCGCCAGGGCGACAACCAGTTCGCCGACATCGTGCGCTGGGCCTTCTACGCGATGGTCGAGGCCGAGGAGCACGGCATCACCTCGAAGAACGTCGACGAAATGCTGAAGAGCGACAATCCCGGAATCAAGCGCATCCTCGGCGTCACGCCGGGCATGGGCAAGGCGCTCGGGGTCGACGAGAAGTGGGTCTACAACATCGTCAAGCAGGTCGGTAACTACGGCGAGAGCTTCGACCGCAACGTCGGCATGGGCTCGCCGCTCAAGATCGAGCGCGGCCTGAACGCCCTGTGGACGAAGGGCGGCCTGCAGTACTCCCCGCCGATCCGCTAGACCTTCCGGCTCCAACGTTACGACAGACCGCCGCCTGCAAGGGCGGCGGTTTTCGTTTGCCGGTTGCAAATGTCCCGGCGATGCAGGCAGTCTCCGACAGGGGAAGTGTCGGGGGACACAATGTTGAAAATTGCGCTATCGGCAATCGCCGGGGTGATGGCGTTGGTCGCGACACAGGCCATGGCCGGTCAGGTCCTGGACGCTGCCAAGGCGCGCGGTCAGATCCTGTGCGGGGTCAGCGCGGGCCTCGTTGGCTTCATGCATGCCGACAGCCAGGGCACCTGGCGCGGCCTCTCGGTGGACATGTGCCGCGCCGTGGCCGCCGCTCTGTTCGGTGACGCCACCAAAGTGAAATACGTGCCGCTCGAGCCCCTGAAGCGCTTCCCGGCGCTCGAGGCCGGCGAGGTCGACCTGCTCGCGTCCAATTCGACCGTCACGCTGGGCCGCGATGCCGGCGTCGATTTCGCCGGCATCTACTACTACGATGGCCAAGGCTTCATGGTGCCGCGCAAGCTCGGAAAGCGCGTCGTGAGCGACCTCAACGGGTCCACGGTCTGCGTCCAGCCGGGCACCACGACGGAGGCCAACGTCGCCGACTACTTCCGCCTCAACAAGATGACCTTCAAGCCGGTCCTGTTCGACAGGATCGACGACCTGCGCGCGGCCTTCTTTGCCGGCCGCTGCGATGTGCTCACGGCGGACCTGTCGAACCTCTACGCGACCCGCGCCGCCTATGCCCCCAACCCCAGCGATTACTCGATCCTGCCCCGAACCATCACCAAGGAGCCGCTGGGCCTCGCCGTCCGCCACGGCGACAGCCAGTTCGCGGACATCGTGCGCTGGTCGCTCTACGCGATGATCGAGGCCGAGGAATTCGGCATCACGTCGCGCAACGTCGACGCGGCGCTGAAGAGCGACAACCCGACCCTGAAACGCATCCTGGGCGTCACGCAGGGCATGGGCAAGGCGCTCGGGGTCGACGAAGGGTGGGCGTACAACGTCGTCAAGCAGGTCGGCAATTATGGAGAGGTCTTCGACCGCAATCTCGGGCCCAGCACGGTGCTCAAGATTCCGCGCGGCCTGAACTCACCCTGGCGCGAGGGCGGGATGTTGTACGCCCCGCCGATCCGCTGATACGCGTGCGTTTTGGCCTGCGGCTTGCAAGCCTCGGGAAGAAGGCGGCATTGTGAGGTCAAAGAACAATGGGAGGTGAAATGCGCAACAGGATCGTGACGGCGGCGGCCGGTTTGGCCGTAACCCTGCTCGGATTCGCCGGGACAGCCCTGGCGGGCAAGGATCTCGACGCCGTAAGGGCGCGCGGCATGGTGAACTGCGGGGTCGGCATCGGAACCGCGGGGTTCATGCTGGCCGACAGCCAGGGCAAATGGAAGGGGCTGTCGGTCGACGTCTGCCGCGCCGTCTCGGCCGCGATCTTCGGCGATTCGGAGAAGGTCCGGTACGTTCCCCTGACCTCGCAGCAGCGTTTCACCGCCGTCCAGTCGAGCGAAGTCGACATCGTGATGGGCAATGCAACCTACACGCTGACCCGGGATACTGCGCTCGGCCTCGATTTCACCGGCGTCTACTACTATGACGGCCAGGGCTTTCTGGTGCCGAAGAAGCTTGGCGTGAAGAGCGCCAAGGAACTGAACGGCGCCACCGTCTGCGTGGCTCCCGGTACCACGACCGAGCTCAACCTCGCCGACTATTTCCGCGCCAACAAGATGACCTTCAAGCCGGTCGTCATCGAGAAGGTCGACGAAATCCGCGCCGCCTTCTTCTCCGGCCGCTGCGACGTCTACACGACCGACGCCTCGAGCCTCGCGGCCACGCGCGCCGCCAACGTGCCGCCGCCACAGACCATCGACGACTACGTCATCCTGCCGGAGATCATCTCGAAGGAGCCGCTGGGACCGGTCGTGCGCCATGGCGACAACCAGTTCGGCGACATCGTGCGCTGGGCGCTCTATGCGATGATCGAGGCCGAGGAGCACGGCATCACCTCGAAGAACGTCGACGAGATGCTGAAGAGCGACAATCCGGCGATCAAGCGCATCCTCGGCGTCACGCCGGGCATGGGCAAGGCCCTCGGGGTCGACGAGAAGTGGGTCTACAACATCGTCAAGCAGGTCGGTAACTACGGCGAGAGCTTCGACCGCAACGTCGGCATGGGCTCGCCGCTCAAGATCGCCCGCGGCCAGAATGCGCTGTGGACACAGGGCGGCCTGCAATACTCCCCGCCCATCCGCTGATGCGGGGCATCCGGGGCGTGGACCGGCGGGTTTTGCCCCGTTGCGAACGGGCAATTCCCACATACACTGAGGGCAATATCGGGCCTATAACGCCCGAGCGGGAAAACCGCACCAGGCAGGGGGAATAGCGCATGGCGGTCGAGGCTCTCGGCTCTACGCCACGTACGAAAGTGGCGCCGTGGAACGATCCGGTCATTCGGGGCTGGGTCTTCCAGATCGTCGTGGTCGGCCTCGTCGGATTCCTTGCCTGGTATCTGGTCAGCAATACGATCGACAATCTGCAGCGCCAGAAGATCGCCAGCGGCTTCCACTATCTCGAGCGCGAAGCCGGCTTCGAGATCGGCGACACGATGATCGAGTATTCGCCGGCCAGCACCTACGCCCGGGCCATCTGGGTCGGCATCCTGAACACGCTGCGCGTTGCCGTTCTCGGCATCCTGCTCAGCACCCTTCTCGGCACCCTGATCGGCGTCGGACGACTGTCGCCCAACTGGCTGCTCAGCCGCATCTGCGGCTGGTACGTCGAGGCCTTCCGCAACGTGCCGCTCCTGCTGTGGCTCTTTCTCTTCTACAAGCTGATCAGCGAGGCCTTTCCCGGCCCGCGGCAGGCGATCTCGCTGTTATGGAACAGCGTGTTCCTCAGCAATCGCGGCGTCTATTTTCCGGTTCCGATGGCCGACCCCATCCACAAATGGATGGGTATCGCCTTTCTGGTCGGCATTGCCGGCGCCTGGTTCGTCAATCGGTGGGGCAAGAAGCGCCAGGAAGCGACCGGCCAGCCGTTTCCGGCCATTTCGGCAAGCCTCGCCCTGATCGTCGGCCTCCCGGCCCTGGTCTGGCTGGCCGGCGGCGCGCCGCACCATATGAGCTGGCCCGAGCTGAAGGGCTTCAATTTCGCCGGCGGCACCGTGATCCAGCCCGAGTTCACCGCCCTTCTCGTCGGCCTCGTCCTCTACACCTCGGCCTTCGTGGCCGAGATCGTGCGCTCCGGCATCCTGGCGCTGCACAAGGGCCAGAGCGAGGCGGCGGCGGCGCTCGGCCTGTCGCGAGGCCAGTCGATGCGGCTCGTGCTGCTGCCCCAGGCGCTGCGGGTGATCGTCCCGCCGATGACCAGCCAGTATCTCAACATCACCAAGAACAGCTCGCTGGCCATCGCAATCGGCTATCCCGACCTCGTCGCCTCGATCAACGTGACCATCAACCAGACCGGCCAGGCGATCGAGAACATCCTGATCATCATGGCCGCGTACCTGTCGGTCAGCCTGTCGATCTCGGCGTTCATGAACTGGTACAACAAACGCATCGCCCTGAGGGAGCGCTGAGCATGACCGACGCCATGCCCGTCGGCGACCGCAAGCCACTCGCCCCTCCGGTCGACGAAACCGGCCCGCTCGGCTGGGTCCGCAAGAATCTGTTCTCCAGCTGGGGCAACGGCATCACGACGGTCGTGCTGATCGCCGCCGTCGTCTGGATCCTCTCCTGGTTCCTCGAATGGGCCCTGTTCACGGCGAACTTCACGGCCTCGACCGGTGCCGAATGCCGCGGAGGCGGCGCCTGCTGGGCGCTGATCCGCGAGAAGTTCCGCTACATCTTCTTCGGTTCGTTCCCCTACGAGCAGCACTGGCGGCCGCTGTTCGCCGTCATCACCATGCTGGCGATGCTGGTGCTGAGCGCCGACCGCCGCATGTGGAACTGGCGCCTGCTGGTGATCTGGGGCGTCGGCTCGTTCGTCACCTTCCTGCTGATGTTCGGCCAGATCCATATCCCGCTGAGCCTCATCCTGTTCGTGGCGCTGGTCTGCGGCGGCATCGGCCTCGCGCTGCGCGGTGCTCTGGCGACGCCGTCGGAACGGACGGCCTACTACGCGCTGCTCGGAATCGGCGCCGCCGGCCTCCTCCTTCGCATCGTGGGCGTGCTGCCGGCATGGAGCATCGCCATCGCCCCGCTCAGCTACGTCGAGACCAGCCTGTGGGGCGGCCTGCCGGTGACGCTGATCCTGGCGACCTATGGCCTGGCCTTCGCCTTCCCCTACGGCGTCCTGCTGGCGCTGGGGCGGCGGTCCAACCTGCCGCTCATCAAGGGCCTGTGCGTGGGCTTCATCGAGCTGATCCGCGGCGTGCCGCTGATCAGCCTGCTGATCATGGCGTCGGTCATGCTGCCGCTGTTCCTGCCGTCCGGCACGACCATCGACAAGTTCCTGCGCGCGCAGGTCGCGGTCATCCTGTTCGCCGGCGCCTACATCGCCGAGGTGATCCGCGGCGGCCTGCAGTCGCTGCCCAAGGGCCAGTTCGAGGCCGCCGACGCGATGGGCCTCAACTATCCGCAGAAGACGCTGCTGATCATCCTGCCGCAGGCGCTGCGCGTGGTGATCCCGCCGCTGATCAACACCTTCATCGGCTTCTTCAAGGACACGTCGCTGGTGCTGATCATCGGCATCTTCGACTTCCTGAACACCGCCAACCAGGCGCTTGTCGATCCCAACTGGGCGGGCTTCCCCGGCGAGGTCTACCTGTTCGCCGCATTCGTCTACTTCATCTTCTGTTATTCGATGTCGCGGTACAGCAAGTACCTCGAGTTCGAGCTCAACAAGGGTACGCGCCGCTAGGCGCCGTCAGGGAGCACGTCATGGCCGCAACCGCGCGAGATCTCTCGAAGCTCGAATCGGTGATCCAGCTCAAGGGCGTCAACAAGTGGTACGGGCAGTTCCACGTGCTGTCCGACATCAATCTCGACGTCAAGGAAGGCGAGAAGATCGTCATCTGCGGCCCGTCGGGCTCGGGCAAGTCGACGCTGATCCGCTGCATCAACCGGCTGGAAGAGCACCAGCGCGGCGACATCGTGGTGCACGGCGTCACGCTCTCCAACGACGTGAAGAACATCGAGGCGATCCGCCGCGAAGTCGGGATGGTGTTCCAGTCCTTCAACCTGTTCCCGCACCTCACCATCCTCGACAACCTCACCCTGGCGCCGATCTGGGTGAAGAAGATGCCGAAGAAGGAGGCCGAGGAGATCGCCATGAGCCTGCTCACCCGGGTGCGCATCCCGGAGCAGGCGCTGAAGTACCCCGGCCAGCTTTCCGGCGGCCAGCAGCAGCGCGTGGCGATCGCCCGCGCGCTCTGCATGCGTCCCAAGATCATGCTGTTCGACGAGCCGACGTCCGCTCTCGACCCCGAGATGGTGAAGGAAGTGCTCGACGTCATGATCGAGCTGGCACGCGAGGGCATGACCATGCTCTGCGTGACCCACGAGATGGGCTTCGCCCGCGCCGTCGCCGACCGCGTGATCTTCATGGATCGCGGCGAGATCGTCGAACAGAACGAGCCGGAAGAGTTCTTCGCCAATCCCAGGAACGAGCGCACCAAGCTGTTCCTGGGCCAGATCCTGCACAACCACTAACGGCCGGTTGGACCGTCCTTCTTCCGGAAACACGCTTGGCGAATCGTGGGAATTGCCTCGCCCCGCTGCAACCGCTTGCGCCCCTGCCGAGTTGATTCCGGCACAAAGAGGAGTGCGCCATGCGAGCAACTGGTTTCATTGCGGCGGCCCTGATGGCCGCGACCGTCGCGGGCTGCGCCTCGGAATCCTACTACGGTCCGAGCAGCAGCTACCCGTATCGTTCACAGGCCTATGTGCCGGCCTACACCACGACCTACCAGCCGGCGCCCGTCTACTATTCGGCTCCGGCCTATCGGACCACGACGTATCAGTACACCGCCCAGCCGGCCTATTCTCCGCGTCGCGGCTACGATGGGTACTGGGACTACCAGCGCAACTACCGCGGCATCCACTCGGCGCCGGAACTCTAGGCGAGAGCCTTGCGGATCACGTTGCAGACCTCCTCGACCTGGTCGAGGGGGATGTGCGGACCAATCGGCAGGCTGAGCACCGTGTCGGCCAGTTTTTCGGCCAGGGGGTATGCCCCTTTGCCTTGCCCGAGTTCGGCATAGGCTTCCTGGAGGTGGGGCGGGATCGGGTAGTGGATGAGCGAGCCGATGCCCGCCTTTTCCATGGCCTTCGCCACCTCGGCCCGGCGGCTCGTCCGCACCACGTACAGGTGCCACACCGGGTCGGCCCATTGCGGGACGTTGGGCAGGGCGAGGCTGGTGAGGTCGGATAGCCTGTCATCGTAGCGCGCCGCGACTTTCCGGCGGCGCTCGTTCCATTCGTCGAGCTTCGTGAGCTTGACGCGCAGGAACGCGGCCTGCAGCTCGTCGAGGCGTGAATTCACGCCCTTCTCGAGGTTCACGTACTTCAGACGGCTGCCGTAATTGCGTAGCGTGCGGAGCCGCTCGGCGAGCTTGGGATCGTCGGTCGTGACCGCTCCGCCGTCGCCGAAGGCGCCGATGTTCTTGCTCGGGAAGAAGCTGTGCGCGCCCGCGTCCCCGAGAGAGCCGGTGCGGCGGCCCCGCACCTTCGCGCCCTGCGCCTGGGCCACATCCTCGATCACCTTGAGCCCATGCTTGGCCGCGAGCGCCGTGATGGCGTCCATGTCGGCCGGCTGGCCGTAGAGATGGACCGGCATGATCGCCCGGGTGCGCGGCGTGATCGCCGACGCGATCCGGTCGGGATCGATGTTCGGCCCGCCCGGGGTGGGTTCGACCGGGACCACCCTGGCCCCCACAGCCGTCACCGCCAGCCAGGTCGCGATGTAGGTGTTCGATGGCACGATCACTTCGTCGCCGGCACCGATGTTCCAGCCACGCAGCGCCAGTTCCAGCGCTTCGAGGCCGTTGCCCAGTCCGACGCAATGCTTCGTGCCGCAGAAGGCGGCGTACTCGTTCTCGAAAGCCTCGACCTCCTTGCCGAGCACGAACCAGCCGGACTCCATCACGCGCAGATAGGCGGCATCGAGCTCGGGCTTCAGCTCGGTGTAGACGGACTTCATGTCGAGGAAGGGGATCATGCGCGGCTCGCAGCGGCGGCTTCGCGCTTGAAGGCCTCGTAGTCGCGCAGATATTCGCTCTCGTCGTACAGGGTCGAGGCGATGACCAGGATGACGGTCTGCGGGGCGAAGTGGTCCAGCTCGTGCCAGACCATCGGCCCGATGTGCAGCGCCCGCCCCGGATCGTTCAGGACGACCGTCTCCTTGACCTTGCCGTCGTCGAGGTGCAGCTGGCACGACCCGTTCATCACCAGGGTGACGAGGTGCGACTCGCGATGCCCGTGCCGGCCGCGCCACTGGTCGGAGGCGATGTCGTGCAGCCAAAAGAGGCGCCGGACCGTGAAGCCCAGCTGGTGGTCGAACTCCAGGAAGTTGATCTTGCCGCGCACGTCGCCCCTTCCGGGAACGGACAGCCAACGGCAATTCGAGACTTTGAGCTGGGGAAGAGACATGTCGGGCATGGCAGAGCCTGTTATCGCTTTGTCGTTTGTAGCTTTCGCCATTGCATGTAGACGACGCCACTCAGGGCGACGAGCCCACCGGCGATCTGGTAGGCATTGGGAATGAAGCCATAGGTCATTGACCATAATACGGCGAAAAACGGCACGAGATTGACCCAGAGCGACGCAATTGCAACCCCCAGTCTGCTGGCGCCGACGTTCCAGAGATAGGCACCCATGCCGCTCGCGAAGACGGCGACGAGCAGGAGCTGGCTCCACACCCAGCCGTCGGTGACCGCGAACGGCGAGCTGGCCCAGCCGGATCCCACCAGTACCAGGCTCAGCACCGTCATCCACCCGAGGGCGGAGAACGACGCAACATAGGCCCGGTGCAGCTGGCTCGCCCGGTCGAACCAGGACTGCGCCTTCAGGCTGTAGAGCGTCCAGATGGCGTTCGAAAGGAGCACGATGATCTCCCCGCCACCGAGGGTCAGCGCGCCCCGCCCGAACAGGCTGCCGGCTGCGAGAATGGCCCCGCCCGTGACCGTGAGCACCAGCGCGATCCCGAAGCCGGGATCGAAGCGCGCGCCGGTCACGAGGCGCACCGTCGCCGCCGATACAAGCGGTCCGGCCACCTGGACGGCGGCCGCCGAGATCGGATTGCTGAACCGGATTCCCAGGGTGAAGACGATGAAGAAGCCGCTCATCATCAGGCCGATCAAGAGGAAGCGCCTGAGGCCGATCTCGATCCGCAGGTTGCGGACACCCTCCGCCAGCACCAACAGGACACCCAAGGTCGCCACCGCCGCCAGGGTGCGGATGGTGAGCATCGGAACCACGTCGAAGTGTCCGAGCATGACCTTGGAGACGGGGACGTTGGCGCCCCAGCTCACGCCCACGAAGACCATGGCCGCAAAGGCGCCCAGCATATGGTGCCGGCCGCGTCCTGGTGCCGGCCCGGCCGTCATCGCCGCGCCGCACGGGTCTGGCGAATCTGCAGCTGGGCGATCCCCGCCAGCACGACCACGCCGCCGCCCACCTGCAGCCAGCTCGGCTCGCGTCCCATCAGGGCGGCAAGGCCGATCGCGAAGACCGGCGCCGAGTTCGCAAACAGCGAGGCGACGGGGACGCCGACCAGGGAAACGCCGGTGTTCCACAGGAGCACGGCCACCGCGACGCCCAGGATGCCGATCCAGGCGACCATGCCCCACTCGACCGGCGTCGGCGGCCGGGTCGGCCAGGCGATGCCGCCCAGCGCCCAGACCACGGCGCAGACCACGCCCAGCAGCACGCTGGCCACCGTCGAGGTGAGCGCAGACAGGGCGATCTGGCCGCGATCGGCCAGCCATTGCTGGGCACGGATCGAGTACCAGCTCCAGCACAGCTGGGCGATCACCAGCAGCGCCTCGCCCCCTTCCAGCCCGACGGATCCGGCGGCGCGTCCCGGCGTGCCCAGCACCACGACGATGCCGCCCGCGACGACCAGCACCAGGGTGAAGCCGAAACCGGGCGGCGTGATGGATCCGAGCATCGCGCGCGCCAGCAACGTCGCCCAGATCGGACCGCACATCAGCACGATCGCCGCCGTCGCGGGATGGGCATGGGCGACGCCGAACGTGTAGAGCACCGAGAAGGCCGTCATCGCCGTCCCGAGCTTCAGCAGCCGCGTCCAGTCGAGTGGTCGTGGCGCCACCGACGGCCTGGCGCTCAGCAGCACGGCCAGCCAGAGGACAGGCAGGCCGAGGATGTAACGCGACCAGGATAGCAGCCAATTGTCGTAATGCTCGGCCAGTGCCGCGAGCACCGGGATCATCGATCCCCAGATCATGGCGGCCAGCAGCAGGACCAGACTGGCGCGCCGCAGCGCACCGACGGAGGGGGACATCGGGCGTGCCGCTCAGCCCGCGGCGCGACGGCGGACCGCCTCGTAGCCGACGCGGCAATCCTCGTAGACGTCGGGCTTTTCGGTGGAGACGCGCGCCTCGACGACCTGTGGCTGCGCCAGGCACAGGTCGAGAATGCCCTCGACCAGCGTCTCCTGGAGGTTGAAGTGACGGCTCGCCGCGAGCTCGACGATGCCATCGTGGACGATGTCGTAGTTCAGGACATTGGCGATGCTGTCGCCATGCGCGCGGTCGGGGTCCGCGAGCAGCAGCTCGACGTTGATGACCACGGCCTGCGGCTTGGCCAGTTCGAAGTCATAGATGCCGATCGACACCGGCAGCCGCAGGTCACGGATGAAGATGCGGCGCTGGGAGGTGACCATGGTCATTTCTTCTTCTTGAGGTCGAAGGCGATGTCGCGCGGCCGGCCCGTCAGGTGCTCGCCGCCGTCGACGATGATCGTGTCGCCGGTATAGCTCGGCGTCGCCACGATGAAGCGCAACGCACGGACGAGATCGTCCACCGTCACGCCCACCCCGAGCGGATTGGCGGCATGCTGCTCGGCGAAGCGCGCATCGGTCTGGCTGCCGCTGCGCAGGGTCAGTCCCGGCGCGATGCCCGCCACCCGCAGGCGCGGCGCGAAGGACTGCGCCAGCAGGGTCGTCAGCCCCTGAAGTCCGATCTTGGAGAGCGTGTAGGTGAGAAAGTCGGGATTGAGGTTGTAGAGCTTCTGGTCGAGCACGTTCACGACCAGGCCCGTCTCGTCCGCGGGCAGCTGCCGCGCCAGCGCCTGGGCCAGCAGCAGCGGCGCCCGCAGGTTGATCGCCATGTGCAGGTCGAAATCGGCCGCCGTCGCCGTCGGTGCGCGATCGAGCTTGAACAGCGAGGCACTGTTCACGAGGCAGATGAGCCGCACGCCACGCGCCCGGCACCTGGCCACCAGACCTTCGGCCTGCCGTGCCGAGGCGAGATCGGCACGAACCGCCATGGCCTTGCCGCCCGCCTCGCGGATCGCCGCCACCGTTTCCTTCGCCCCGGCCGCCGATTCCTTGTAGTGCACGAAGACGAAGAAGCCGTCGGCCGCCAGCGCGAGCGCCAGGGCACGGCCGATCCGCAATCCCGCCCCCGTGACCAACGCGCCTTTCATGATGCGACACCCACCCTTGGTGACTGAAAGAGGCGGCGGTTCTAGCATGCGACCATGAATTCGTCCCCGTTCGAAACCGTCGACTGCGTTGTCATTGGCGCAGGTGTCGTAGGCCTTGCCGTCGCCCGTGCGCTTGCCCTTGCCGGCCGCGAAGTCATCGTCGTCGAGGCCGCCGACGCGATCGGCACCGAGACCAGCTCGCGCAATTCCGAGGTCATCCACGCCGGCATCTACTATCCCAAGGGCAGCCTGATGGCGCGCTCCTGCGTCGCCGGCCGGCGCATGCTCTATGCCTATTGCAGGGACCATGGCGTGCCGCATCTCAATTGCGGCAAGCTGATCGTGGCGACCAATGCCGCCGAGAGTGAGAAGCTCGCCGAGATCAAGGGCCGTGCGGAAGCCAACGGCGTCGAGGGCATGCGCTTCCTGAGCGCTGCCGAGGCGATGGCGATGGAGCCGAATCTGCAATGCACGGCCGCCCTGTTCTCGCCCAGCACCGGCATCGTCGACAGCCATTCCTACATGCTGGCGCTGCAGGGCGACGCCGAGGCGCACGGCGCGATGTTCGCCTTCAACAGTCCGGTGAAAGGCGGCCGCGTCGTCGACGGCGGCATCGAGATCGAGGTCGGCGGAACCGAGCCGATGAACCTGCGTTGCCGGCTGCTGATCAATTCGGCGGGCCTGCATGCCCCGACGCTCGCGAGAAAAATCGTCGGGATGCCATCCGCTCACATCCCGACCGCGTACTACGCCAAAGGAAACTATTTCACCTTGACCGGCCGTTCCCCCTTCTCCCGCCTCATCTACCCCGTCCCGGTGCCGGGCGGGCTGGGCGTTCACATCACCGTCGACATGGGCGGGCAGGCGAAGTTCGGCCCCGACGTCGAATGGATCGACGGCATCGAGTACACGGTCGACCCGCACCGCGCCGACAAGTTCTACGCCGCCGTGCGCAAGTACTGGCCCGGCATAAAGGACGGCTCGCTGCAGCCGGGCTATGCCGGCATCCGGCCGAAGATCGTGCCGCAGGGCGCGCCGGCGCAGGACTTCACCATCACGGGGCCTGCCGACCATGGCGTGCCCGGCCTCATCCACCTGTTCGGCATCGAATCGCCCGGCCTGACCGCCTCGCTGGCGCTGGCCGAGCAGGTGCGCGACCTCGCCGGCTCTGCATGAACTTGGCGCGCCGAGGCCTCATTGCCAGCGTTCTCGGCCTGCTGGGCGGCTGCTCTCCCGCGGCGCTCCTGAACACCACCGTCTCGCGCTCCGGCTACCGGCTCGACGCCGACATTGCCTATGGCAGCCTTCCGCGCCAGAAGCTCGACGTCTACACGCCGGAGCAGCCGCGCGCCGACGGCAAGTCAGTGATCTTCTTTTACGGCGGCTCCTGGGATTCGGGCGCCAAGGGCGACTACCTCTTCGTCGGCCAGGCGCTGGCGGCGCGCGGCATCACGACGATCATCCCCGATTACCGCGTCTATCCAGAAGTGCGCTATCCGGCGTTCCTCGACGACGGGGCTGCCGCGACCGCCTGGGCGGCCAAGAAGGTCGGCGCCGACAAGCTCTTCGTCGCCGGGCATTCGGCGGGCTCCTACATCGCGATCATGATGGTCGCCAACACGCCCTATCTCGCGGCCGCCGGCGTCGACCGCATGAAGCTGCCGGGCGGGATCGGCATCGCCGGACCGTACGATTTCCTGCCCCTCACGTCGCGACGGCTGAGGGAGATCTTCGGCGGCGACCGGCGCGAAACGCAGCCGATCGAATATGCCCGTGCGCCGCTGCCGCCGCTCCTGCTCCTGCACGGCACCGCCGACACGACGGTGAAGCCGTTCAACAGCGAGCGCCTGGCGGCGGCCTGGCGCAAGGCCGGCGGCAAGGCCGAGCTGAAGCTCTATCCCGAGGTCGACCATATCGACATCGTCGGCTCCTTCTCGGAACTCCTGCGCAAGCGCGCGCCGACGCTCGACGACACGATTTCCTTCATCGACCGCACCTGATCCGCATCGCGGACCGAAAATCCACGGTGCGACCCGTGGGCTGGCCCCCGCCGCCTCGGTTCGCTAATGCTTGGGGAACTTACCCAGGGGGAAAAGTCCATATGATCAAGACGCGCTTCACCGAGATGTTCGGCATCAGGCACCCGATCGTGCAGGGTGGCATGCAGTGGGTCGGCCGCGCCGAACTCGCCTCGGCCGTCTCCAATGCCGGTGCGCTGGGTATCCTCACCGGACTGACGCAGCCGACGCCCGAGGATCTGCGCAAGGAGATCAAGCGCTGCCGCGAGATGACCGACCAGCCGTTCGGCGTGAACCTCACCATCCTGCCGACGCTCGTGCCGCGTCCCTATGGCGAGTACATCGACGCCATCATCGATTCCGGCGTCAAGATCGTCGAGACCGCCGGCAACAATCCCAAGCCGTTCCTGCCCAAGCTCAAGGAAGCCGGCGTCAAGGTCATCCACAAGTGCACCGCGGTCCGCCACGGTCTCTCGGCCGAGAAGGCCGGCGTCGATGCGATCTCGATGGACGGCTTCGAGTGCGCCGGCCACCCGGGCGAGGACGACGTGCCGAACCTCGTGCTGCTGCCGGCGGCCGCCAACGTCATCAAGATCCCGATGATCGCTTCGGGCGGCTTCGCCGATGCGCGCGGCCTGGTGGCGGCGCTGGCGCTGGGCTGCGAGGGCATCAACATGGGCACCCGCTTCATGGCGACCAAGGAAGCGCCGATCCACCAGAACGTGAAGGAGAAGATCGTCTCCTCCGACGAGCGCAGCACCGCGCTGATCCTCCGGACCATGCGCAACACCAGCCGCGTCTACGGCAACAGCATCGCCAAGAAGACGATCGAGATGGAAGGCGAGGGCAAGACCATCCAGGAGATCGGCCCGATCGTCGCCGGCGCCAAGGGCAAGGTCGTGTACGAAACCGGCGACATGGAACACGGCATCTGGTCGGCCGGCACCTGCATGGGCCTGATCAACGACATCCCGTCCTGCAAGGAACTGGTCGAGCGTATCGTCGGCGAAGCCGAGGAGATGATCCGCGGCCGCCTCGCCAAGGCGCTCGCGGCCTAAGGGGCGCGCGGGCGGGCGCGATAGCGCTTCCAGCGACGCCACAGCAGGCCGCCCAACGGCGGCAGCAGGCAGAGACTTGCGGCAGCGATCGCCATCGCTGCCGCGATGCAGTTCCATCCCCGGCGCAAGCCCAGGACGCAGTCCCAGTCGAGGGCCATCACCACCAGCGAGATCAGCAGGATCGGGTTGGCGACCAGCGCGACCAGATAGAGCCGCCACGCCGGCGCCTCCACGCCGGGCTTCCACTGGCACACGAACGAACTCACGACCGCACCCGCCAGCAGGGCCAGCGCGAAATAGAGCGACAGCCGAAGGTCGAGGAAGGCCCCCGCTCCCGCCCCGACGAGCACGGCGGCGACGAGGTGGCCCATGACGAAGGGGGTGATGCGCAGCATGATCCTCTGCCGGCGATCAGCCGGGCGACAAGTTTCGGAAGAACCATCCAGCATGCAGGAGTCGCGGCTGCAAGCTCGTCCGGATGCACCGTGGCAAAGGCCGAGGCAGCCGGCGATGGAGCGGTTGCATGCATCTACATTCTATGTATATACATCTATTACATGACCCGTATGAGTCACCCTGCGAAGACCCTGCGTGCCGACGCCCGCGCGGCACTCCAGGCTTGCGCCGGCTGGAACGTCCGGCTGGCCGCCCGACGCATCACCCAGTTCCTGGAGCAGCGGATGGAGGGCGCCGGCCTCTCCTTCGCGCAGTTCGGCCTGATGGCCGAGATCGCCTCGGCCGCCGACGACACGATCACCGCGCTGGCGACCCGCATGGGGCTCGATCAATCGACCCTCTCGCGAACGCTGCGCACCCTCGAAGCCGACGGGCTGGTCGAGATCGCTGTCGCCGAGGGCGACCAGCGCCGCCGCATGGTCTGGCTCACCGAGAAGGGTGCGCGCCGTCTCGAGGCCGCGCTTGTTTCCTGGCGCCAGGCCCATGCCGAACTGGATGAACTCATCTCGCCGAATCTGGCGCGACGCCTGGTCCTGGAGACCGAACGCCTGTGACAAGCCACCGCCTCCTCGACAGCCGCACCGCCTGGATCACCGCATCCGCGGCACTCGCCATCCTGACGCTCTGCTATGGCGCGCCGCTGGTCTCGGTGGTCGCCATGAAGCTGATCGCTGCGGAGCTCGGGACGTCGCGCTCGGGTCCGGCCGGCGCCGGCTCCATGGTCTATATCGGCGCAGCGTTCGGCGGCATCGTCGCCGGATGGCTGGCCGGAAGGCTGGGCGTGCGCCGCGTCGTGATCTTCGGCGGCACCATGGTCGGCGCCGGTCTGATCCTCTCCTCCTCCGGCGGCGTGCTCGAACTCTATGCCGGACATGGTCTGTTGATGGGCCTGTTCGGCACCGCCTGCATGTTCTCGCCGCTGATCACCTATGTGAGTCGCTGGTTCGAACGGCGGCGGGGCGCGGCCGTGGCGCTGATCTCCTCGGGGCAAGCGGTGGCCGGCGCGATCTGGCCGCCGATCCTGCAGCTCGGCGTCGATTCCTTCGGATGGCGCTGGACCATGGTCGCGTTCGCCCTCCTGACGGTGGCCGCGGTGGTGGCGCTCACCGTCATCTTCCTGCATCCGCCGCCCGAAGAATCGGCGGCTGCACTCGGCGCGAGCGACCGGCCGCAGGCGACGGGCGACGTGCTGGGCATGCCGCGCAACCGGCTCATGATCCTGTTGATGGCCGCCGTATTCTGCTGCTGCATCCCCATGGCGGTGCCGATGCATCACGTGCCCGCCTTCTGCAGCGACCTCGGCATGACGCCGCAATACGGTGCCGCCATGCTGTCGGTGCTGCTGGGCTGCGCCTTCCTGGCGCGGCAGTTCTGGGGCTGGGTCGCCGACCGCATCGGCGGCCTGCAGACCCTGCTGTGGAGTTCGCTCGTCCAGGCAACAGGGCTGGCCGGCTACCTGCTCACGAAGGACCAGGCCGCCCTGTTCGCCATCTCCGCCATCTTCGGAATCGGCCTGTCAGGATTGCTGCCGGCCTACGTCATCACCGTGCGGGAATACTATCCCGTCGAGGACGCCAACTGGCGAATCCCCACCGTCCTGTTCGCTGGCCTGCTGGGGATGGCGGTCGGGGGATGGGGTGCGGGCTTCCTCTACGACGCCTTCGCGGGTTATCTGCCCGCTTTCGCTGTCGGGATGGCGTTCAATCTCGCCAACCTCGCCGTCCTGCTGTTCCTCGTCTCCCGCACTCACACCAGGTTGATTCGGCAGCCGCAGACCTCGACCTGACCGACGCCGTGACGGCGGCCCCGCTTCTCGGCCGCAGCCAGCACGCGATCGCGATCGACGACCTTCACGTCATAGGCCGAGACGCCCGGGCCGCGCCCATCGGCGATCGGGACGAAGCGGATCTGCGATCCGTCGAGCCGGATGATGTTGTCGACGGCCGGTCGGTCGAGGATCCGCGACCAGGAGGCGGCGGCGCCGTCGGGATCGTCGTGCTGAATCTCCACCCCGGCCAGCCCGTTGGTGACCTCGGAGCGCGCGTGCCTGGTCCAGTCCTTCTCGGCGGGTGGCCACCACAGGGTGGGATCGACGCCCGGCGGCGCGAAGGTCGTGTCGAGCGACAGGAGCACGCCGTTCGTGTCCGAGGGATGGAAGTGGGTGTACTGGTACTCGGGCAGGTCCTTCTCGGCGACGGCGCGCACGCCGAGCGCCGTGACGCGCTGGCGCTCGGCTACCGCATCGGGCACCTGCAGGATCACCATGTAGCCGCCATCGCCCTTGCGGCGCTCGATGTAGCGGCCGGCCGATGTGCCGTCCTTGAACGGCGACACGATCTCGAGGAAGTCGTTGCCGGTCGGGCAGACGACGTTCGCCAGTCCCCATTTGGCGACGCCGGGATCGCGATAGGCGACCTCGATGCCGAGAATGTCGCAAAGCTCCTCGGCGGAGCTCTCCAGGTCTTTGCAGACGAAGACGCATTGCCTCAGTCTCATCGCTTCGCTCCCGTTCGTTCGTTGTACGATCTCTCGTTGTATGGTCTATCGTAACGCCATGCGGACCGTATGGACCATGGGCTTCGTGGCGGCGGCCGCCCTCTCGTTCTGCTTCCCGGATTTCGTCGTCTTCCGTTTCACCCAGGCGGCGATCTGGTCGATCGCGCTGACGGGTCTGGTGATCCTGTGCGGCGTGAGCGGCCAGTTCTCGCTGGCCCAGGCGGCGCTGTTCGGCCTCGGCGGCTACGGCGCGGCGATGCTCGCGACCCACACGCCCCTCTCGCCCTATGCCGGCCTGGCCCTCGCCCCGCTGCTGGGCTTCTCCGTGGGCTATGGCATCGGCCGGGTGGCCGGTTCCCACACGCTGTGGACGCAGGCCCTCGTCACCTACGCCGTCGTCATCGCTTTTCCGCAACTGCTGCGCTGGCGGCCGATCGAGCATTGGACGGGCGGCGTCCAGGGCCTCTATCTCGGCTTCCCGACGCCGCCAACCGAGCTGTTCAGCAACGATCGCTGGGCCTTCCTGATGGCTCTCGCGCTGCTGGCTGCCGGCACCTGGCTGGCGCACAATCTGATCGACAGCCGCTCCGGCCGCGCACTGAGGGCCGCCCGCGACCAGGATTTCGCGGCGGCCGCTCAGGGCATCCGCGTGCCGCAGGCGCGCGCCGCCGCCGCCGGAATCGCTGGAGCCTATCTCGCCGTCGCCGGCTGCCTCTCGGCCTGGCAGTTCGGGTTCGTAGGACCGGGCAGCTACAATTTCGCGCTGTCGGTCCAGATGCTGTTCGGGCTGGTGATCGGCGGCATGCACTCGGCCGGCGGCGCGATCCTGGGCGGGCTCTTCCTGCAGTTCTTCCCCGACGTCACCGCCGGGCTCGGCAAGGGTTATTCCGCCCTGCTCTACGGCGTGCTGCTGATCGCCGCCATGGTCGCCATGCCCGACGGCGTGGCGGGCGCGCTGGCCCGCCTCGCCGCCCGGCTGAAGCTCAGACGCCCTTGAACACCGGAGCGCGCTTCTCGACGAAGGCGCGCGCCGCTTCCTTGTGATCCTCGGTCTCGCCGGTGCGGATCATGCGCGCCGCCTCACTGTCGAGCGCCTCGGAGAGCGTGCCCTCTTCCGCCACCTTCATGTTCTTCTTCACGTGCCACCAGGCGACGCGCGGACCGGCGGCCAGCTTCTTCGCGAAGGCCATGGTCTCGGCATCGAGGTTGGCGTCGTCGACCACACGGTTGGCGAGGCCGAGTTTCTCGATCTGCTCGGCGTTCAGGATCTCGGCGGTAAAGTAGAGCTCGCGAGCCTTGGCGGTGCCCACCAGCTTGTGCAGGAAGTAGTGCGAGCCGAAGTCGCCCGAGAAGCCGACCTTGGCGAAGGCGGTCGTCATGCGGGCGCTCTTGCCGGCGAAGCGCATGTCGGCGGCGAGGGCCAGCGACAGGCCGGCACCGGCGGCAACGCCGTTCACCATGGCGATCGTGGGCTTGCCCATCTCGTGCAGAAGTTCGGAGACCTTCATGCGCTCACGGATGTCGTGGACCTTGTCCTCGTAGGTCTTGTCCTGGTCCCGGCCCGCCGCCATCGACTTCACGTCGCCACCGGCGCAGAACGCCTTGTCGCCGGCGCCGCGCACCACGACGCAGCCGATGGCGCGGGTGCCCGCCGCTTCCTCGAGCGAATCGGAGAGCGCCTGCATCATGTCGCGGCTCAGCGCGTTCATGGCGTCGGGACGGTTGAGCACGATCTTCATGACGCCGTCTTCGACGGTCTTGATCAGGTGGGACATCGACTTCCTCCGGGATTGCGGTTGGCGGGTGTTGCGGCGAATGTTTCCCAAACGTCGAGATCACGCAACGACATTCCGTCTTGCTGGGCGGAACCGGACCGGGAGGGAATTCTGGCGATGAACTACGAGACCTTGCTGACGCAGTTGGACGGCGGCGTGATGACCGTGACGCTGAACCGGCCCGACAAGCTCAACGCTTTCTCGACCACGATGAGCCGCGAGCTGATCGACTTCTTCCAGCGCGTGAACGCGATGGACGAGGTGCGCGCCATCGTCGTCACCGGCGCGGGTCGCGCCTTCTGTGCCGGCGCCGACATCTCGGGCGGGACATCCGCCTTCCAGGTATGGAACGACGGCAACAAGCCACAAAAGCGCGAAGCCGGCGATTCGATCACGTTGGCGATCTTCAACTGCCTGAAGCCGATCGTGGCGGCGATCAACGGTGCGGCCGTCGGCGTTGGCATCACCATGTGCCTGCCGATGGACATCCGCATGATGTCGAGCACCGCCCGCATCGGCTTCGTCTTCAACAAGCGGGGGATGGCGATGGAGGCCGGGAGCTGCTGGTTCCTGCCCCGCCTCGTGGGCATGCAGCAGGCGCAGGAATGGGTCATGACCGCCGAGCTGTTCGGGGCGGACGAGGCGCTGAAGGGCGGACTCGTCCGCTCCGTCCATGCGCCCGGGGAGCTTCTGCCGGCGGCGCAGGCGCTGGCCGCAAAGTTCGCAGCCTCGACGTCGTCGGCCGTGGCGGCGGCCGTCAACCGGCGGCTGATGTGGAGCATGTGGGGCGCGCAGGATCCGCTCGACGCCGTGACGCTCGACCTGCAGTGCGTCGGCCATCTCGCGGCCGGCGCCGATGCGCAGGAGGGAATCAAGTCGTTCTTCGAGAAGCGGCCGCCGGTCTTTCCCCTGAAGCCGTCGAAGGACATGCCGCCCTTCGGCCCCTGGGCTCAGCCCGCCGGCGGCAACAGGTAGACTCCGGGCTCGGCCGACAGGTTCTGCTTGAGGCGCCGGCTGACCTCGTCGGCCAGGATTTCCGACTTGCCGGCCTCCAGGGCCTCGAGCACCTGCCGCGCCACATCCTCCGGCTTCGACTTCGGCGCCGCCACCTCCCGCACCATGTCGGTATCCATGTAGCCGACATGCAGGGCCAGCACCTGCGTGCCCTGGCCACGCAGCTCGTTGCGCAGGCCATTGCTGAACGACCAGGCCGCCGCCTTGGAGGCTGAGTAGGTCGAGGAGGAGGGGAAAGAGACCCAGCTCAGCGCCGACAGCACGTTCACGATCGCACCGCCACCGTTGCGCGCCAGGATCGGCGCAAAGGCGCGGCTGACGTGGACAGGTCCGAAGAAGTTGGTTTCGAGCTCCGCCCGCACCGCCTCGACGCCCTTCTCGCCGAGAAAGCCGGAGCCGCGGATGATGCCGGCATTGTTGATCACGAGGGTGACGTCGCCCAGCCCGTCGGCGGTCGCCGAGACCTGGTCGGGGTCGGTGACATCCAGGCGCACCGGCTGGACGCCCGGTTGCCTGACCGTGGCGGGATCGCGCGCCGCCGCATAGACCTTGCGGGCGCCACCGGCGAGCAGCGCCTGGGTGAAGGCAAGGCCGAGGCCGCGATTGGCGCCGGTCACGAGGGCAACTGAGTTTTGGATTTCCACGACAAGTCTCCGATTGGTCAAGATGACCGGTCGTCTTGATTTGGGTTGTCGAGATCGACTCTTCGAGCGAGTTTTCCTGCGTCAGGTCAGAATTTTGTTGAAGGCCACCTTCATGAAGGCGTCGAGCGGCGCCGCGCTCCGGTCGACCCGGGAGCGCAGGACGGCGCCCTCCCACGCGTTGAGCAGGAAGGCTGCCAGCGTGGCGGCCGGCAGCTCCCGGCCGACATCGCCCGACTCCTGCGCCTCGGTGATCACGCGGGCAATATCGTTGGTCCAGTTGGCGAACGCATCGACCAGCGCCTGCCGGATGTCGGGGCTCTGACTCGACAGCTCGGCACTGAAATTGCCGAGCAGGCAGCCGCGGCTGAAGCCGCTCGCCGGTCCCAGCTGGTTCAGCGACTTGAAGTAGGCCTTCAGCCGGGCGAGCGGCGCGCCCGACCCGTCGACGAGCCCCCGCCGGCGCTCCGCCCCCTTTGCCACATACTCCGCGACCACCTCGACGCCGAGCGCATCCTTGCTCGCGAAATGATTGTAGAAGGATCCCTTGGGAACCTTGGCGGCGTCGGTGATGTCCTGGACGCCGGTCGCGTTGAACCCGTCCCTGTGCAGGGTCTCGAAGGCGGCGGCAAGCAGCCGTTCCCGGACGTTGGTCTTTTGGGCCATGACATTCGATATGACCGGTCGGCTTGCCATTTCAAGAGCGTAGCGAAGCGACCAGGGTGCGTGCGATGACGGCCGGCGACTTCTTCCCGGCGCGATACCAGGTGGGTGTCCAGTTCAGCGCCCCCAGAAGCTGCAGACGCCAGATCGTTCGATCAGTCCCGGGTGCCAGCGGCAGGGCGGCTACAAGCTCGACGAAACGCCGTTCGTAACCGTCGCGCATCATCACCAGCCGGCGGCGGAGCTTCGGATCGAGGCGGCTGAGATCGGCCGTCATGACCGCGGCGTGGGCGCGGTCGGCCAGCAGCGCTTCCAGATGCGCCGCGCAGGCGGCTTCCAGCCGGGCCCAGGGCTCCCGCAGTTCTCCCAGGGCGGAATCGACCGCGCTGCCGATCTCCGCCACCCCCTCCTCGTAGACCGCCGCGATCAGGTCGTTCTTCGAGGCGAAGTGATAGTACATCGAGCCCGCGAGCATCCCGGCCTCGCCCGCGATGTCGCGCATCGAGGTGGCATCGAAGCCCCCGCGGGCGAACAGGCGGGCGGAGACGGCCATCAAAGTCTCTCGGGACATGGGCCCTTCTACCAACCAAACACTTGTTTGGTAAACCGCGCAGCGCTAGCCTCACCGGGTGACCTACTCCTTCGATCTCGGCAATGCCGCGACCAACGCCGATCCCTTCCCGGAATTCGCGCGTCTGCGCGCCCAGGATCCGGTCCACTGGTCGCCGGCCATGAAGGCCTGGATCATCACACGCCATGCGGACGTGAAGCAGGTGGCGCTCAACAGGGAGATCTCGGCCGATCGGCTGACGCCCTTCTTCAGGGCCAACCCCGAATACAAGCGCGGCTCGATCGACAGCCTGGTCCGTTACCTCAACCACTGGATGGTGTTCCGCGATCCACCCGACCACACGCGGCTGCGGCGGCTGTTCAACAAGGCCTTCACGCCGACCTCGGTCTCCAACCTGCGGCCCGGCATCGAGACCATCGTCGCCGATCTGATCGATGGCATGGAAGCCAAGGCCCGGCGCGGCGAGACCGTCGACTACATCGCCGATTTCGCCTATCCGCTGCCGGCCTCGGTGATCATGGACCTGCTGGGCGTGCCGCGTGCCGACCTCGAAAAGGTCAAGCTCTGGTCCGACGACATCGCGCTGTTCATCGGCACGGCCCAGGTCGCCGGCAACAAGTACCTTCGCGCCGAGTCCGGCGCCAAGGCCATGTCGGACTATTTCCGCAGCCTGGTCGAGGCCCGTACCGCTGAGCCGACCGACGACATGATCAGCCATCTCGTGCTGGCGCGCGACGATCGCGATGCGCTCACGACCGACGAGATCATCGGCACCTGCATCCTGCTCCTGTTCGCGGGTCACGAAACGACCACCAATCTGATCGGCAATGGCTTCCTGTACTCGATGCGGCATCGCGACCAGTGGGAGCGCCTGGTCGCCGACCCTTCCCTGGCCGAGACCGCGGTCGAGGAATATCTGCGCTACGACGGCCCCTCGGGCGCCCTCGCCCGTGTCGCCGCCGCGGACCTCGAGATGGGCGGCAGGACGATTCGCGAAGGCCAGCGCCTCTTCGCCTTCATGAACTCGGCCAATCGCGATCCCGAGGCCTTCGCCGATCCCGAGCGGTTCGACATCGGCCGCGAGCCCAACGCCCACCTGACCTTTGGCCACGGCATCCATTTCTGCCTGGGCGCGCCGCTCGCCCGCCTGGAGGCGCAGATCGCGGCGACCCGGCTCGCGGAACGACTGCCCGACATCCGCATTTCCGGTGGCGACCCGGAATGGCACGATTCGCTCATCCTGCGCGGCGTCAAGCGATTGCCGGTGCAGCTCGGCTAGGGAGACATCGGCATGGCTTCTGGGATTCGCGACAAGGTCGCCATCGTCGGCATGGGCTGCACGCGGTTCGGCGAGCACTGGGACAAGGGTGCCGAGGAGTTGATGGTCGGCGCCTTCGAGGAGGCGATCGGCGATGCCGGCATCGAGCGCAAGCAGATCGATGCCGCCTGGCTCTCGACCTGCCTCGACGAGGTCCATGTCGGCAAGTCGGGCCTGCCGCTCTCCGAGACACTCCGCTTCGACTACATTCCCGTCAGCCGCGTCGAAAATTACTGCGCCTCAGGCTCCGACGCCTTCCGGTCGGCGGTCTATGCCGTCGCCGCCGGCGCCTGCGACATGGCCCTGGCGCTGGGCGTCGAGAAGCTGAAGGACACCGGCTTCGGCGGCCTGCCCGGCCTCAATGCCGGATCGACCCCACCGCTCTGGTGGGCGAACCTCACGGCCCCCGGCAGCTTTGCCCAGCTGGCCTCGGCCTATCGCGCCAAGCACGGCGTCAGCCGTGACGATCTCAAGCGCGCGATGGCCCACATCTCGGTCAAGAGCCACGCCAATGGCGCCAGGAATCCCAAGGCACACCTGCAGCGCGCGATCACCGAATCGGACGTGCTGAACGCGCCGCTGATCGCCGACCCGCTGGGCCTCTACGATTGCTGTGGCGTCAGCGACGGCGCTGCCGCGGCCATCGTCACCACGCCCGAGATCGCGCGCAGCCTCGGCAAGAAGAACATCGTCTCGGTCAAGGCGCTCCAGATCGCGGGCTCCAATGGAATCGAGGAGCAGCACAACACCTGGGACGGCAGCTATTTCGCCACGGCCCGCGTCGCCGCCCAGCGCGCCTACCGCGAGGCCGGCATCGAGCGGCCACGCGAGCAGATCAGCCTGGTGGAATGCCACGACTGCTTCTCCGTCACCGAGCTCGTGACGCTGGAAGACCTGTTCATCTCTCCGGAAGGCGGCGCGGTGAGGGACGTACTCGACGGCTTCTACGATTCGGATGGCAAGGTGCCGTGCCAGATCGACGGCGGCCTGAAATGCTTCGGCCACCCGATCGGCGCCTCCGGCATCCGCATGATCTACGAGATGTACCTGCAACTGCAGGGCCGCGCCGGCGCCCGGCAGCGTCCCGATGTCCGGCTCGGCCTCACCCATAACCTGGGCGGTTTCCCGGCGCGGAACGTCTGTTCGGTTGCCATCGTCGGCGCCCTCGGCGCCTGATAGAAGGCATCTCATGAAGGCCATGATCTGCCGCCAGTGGGGCGGCCCCGAGGACCTGCGTCTCGAAGAGGTCGACTCGCCGCCGCTGAAGGCCGGCCAAGTGCGCATCCGTATCCGCGCGGCGGGCGTCAGCTTCGCCACGACGCTCGTCATCGCCGGCAAGTATCAGCGGCGACCGCCCTTTCCCTTCGCCCCGGGCACCGAGGCTTCGGGCGTGGTCACGGAAGTCGATCCCGCCTGCACGCGGGTCAAGGTCGGCGACGAGGTCGTGGCGGTGCTCGACTGGGGCGGCCTCGCCGAGGAAGTCGTGGCCCACGAGGTCAACGTCTTCCCCAAGCCGCGCAATGTGGGCTTCGTCGAGGCGATCCAGCTCGCCATCTCCTACCCGACCTCGGCCGGCGCGCTCACCTGGCCCGAGGCGCTCGACGTGCAGCGCGGCCACACCTTGCTGGTCCATGCGGCCGCTGGCGGCGTGGGCATGGCGGCGGTCGAGATCGGCAAGATCCTCGGCGCCACGGTGATCGCCACTGCCGGCGGCGCGCGCAAGACGGCGTTCGCCAAGGCCCACGGCGCCGACCATGTCATCGACTACGGCGCGACCGACTTCCGCGAGGAGGTGCTGAAGATCACCGGCGGCCGCGGCGTCGACCGCGTCTATGATCCGGTCGGCGGCGACGTGTTCACGCAGTCGTTGCGCTGCATGGCTGTCGGCGGGCGCATCTGCCCGATCGGCTTCGCCAGCGGGACGATCCCGCAGATTCCGGCCAACATCCTGCTTGTGAAGACGCTGGCCGTGATGGGCTTCAACTACGGCTACTATGTCGGCTGGAGCCCGCACGACGCGCGCTTCGAGGAGGCGGCGCGCACCGTGGCGCTGGCGGAACGCATCCGCGGCTGGTGCGAACAGGGTCTCTGCTGCCCGCACGTCGACCGGACCTTCGCCCTTCCCGACGCCGCCCAGGCGATGCGCGCGCTGCTCGAGCGCAGCGTCACCGGCCGCGTCGCGATCGTTATGGACGGGCCAGCCGACTAGATCAGGCCCGGCGCCTTGGTGCCGATGCCGCTCGGCAGATCGCTGAAATCCATGCAATAGCCCTTCAGGGGCCGCGGCACCTTGCTGACGAAGAGGTCGTAGGGAATGGCCTCCGCGAGCACGGCGGCGGCCGAGTTGATCTGCCCGCGCAGGAGCGCGGCATTGTTGGCGGCCATCTGAACGAAATCATAGGGCTGGCCGCAATAGGTCCAGGTAGCCTTGTGCAACATCTGCTTGCGATCAGGCGACTGGACCTGGGCCGTGACCTGGGCGATGAGCGCAATCTTCGGGTTGACGTGTGCCTGATGAAAAATCGCGAGCCTGTATTCGACGGCGATGATGTGCGACGGCGCCCCGCCCGCCGAAACATTGGTCGCGCTCTGCTGGGCCGCCGTCGAGGCGCCCGCCGTCATGCTCGAGATCACGATGTCGCCGGCGATCGTGGAGGCCGCCAGGCGCGCCCGCAGATCCTCGGCGAAGTCGGTATCCTGCATGGCGAGCCGCAGTTCGGCACGCGTCGCATCGACCACATCCTCCGACTGTGCCTCCGCGGCGCCCTTCGCGCCACCGACGGCGGCACCCACCGGTGCCAGGAGCAGGCCGAGCAAGTTGCCGCTGCTCGTCATCGTGGCAACGCCCTGCGCGGCGCCACGCTGGCCGCCTTCGGTGCTACCCCGGGCGCCGATCTGCGACGTGTCGGAGTTTTTGATCCCGGAGATGTCGCCGGAGATCGACGTGATCGTCCGTCGCGTACTGTCCGGTATCGGGGTTACAGGGGGTTGGGCACAGGCCGAAACAAGAATGCAGACAAGACTCGCCGCCGCGAAAACACGCCCAACCACCATCGATAGTCTCTCCCCCGCTTTCTCAACCAATGGAGACTATCGGCCCATTTGCTGTCAACGACTCAAACGTGCACAACTGACTGCGCGAATCCAATTCAGTGGGTCTGCGTTCGTCACCTGCCGGTGAAGTGGGGCTCCCGCTTCTCGAGGAAGGCCCTGATGCCCTCCTTCATGTCGTCGGTCTGCATCAGCGGCAGGAGCTGCAGGAAGACGTGATGGACGTGCTCGTTGAACGGTTCGTTCCAGGCCATGCGCATCATGCGCTTGGCCGCCTGGATGGCGAGCGGCGCGTTTGCGGCGATCTCCAGCGCGAGTTCGCGGGCGGCACCCATGACGTCGGCCTCGGGCACGACCTTGTTCACCAGGCCGATCTCCAGCGACTGCGCGGCATTCAGGGTCCGGCCGGTGAAGATCAGCTCCGCAGCCTTGGCCCAGCCCAGCATGCGCGGCAGGTACCAGGTGCCGCCGGATTCGGGCAGCACGCCGCGCCTAGCATAGGAGGCGGCCAGCTTGGCCGATTGCGCCATCACCCTTATGTCGGCGCCCAGCGCCAGGTCGAGGCCATAGCCCGCCGCGGAGCCATTGAGGGCACAGATCACCGGCTTGTCCATTGCGTGCAGGACGGGCGGCGGCGTGTTGCGCAGGTCGATGTTGGTTGGCGTGGCGCCCGAGCCGACGCTGAGATTGTCGGTGCCCTTGCTCTGTGCCTCGAGGTTCAGCCCGGCGCAGAAGGCGCGGCCGGTGCCGGTGAGGATCACCACGCGCACGGCGCGGTCCTCGTTCGCCTTGACCAGCGCATCGGTGAGCTGCTTCAGCATCGGGCCGGAAATGGTGTTCATGCGCTGCGGCGCATTGAGCGTGACCGTCGCGATGGCGTCGTCGACGGCGTAGAGCAACTCGTCCGGCATGACCGAAGCTGTGGGCGCGGCCGCAAACTGGCTCATGTTTCCTCCTCCTGGCGATTGCCGTTATGGTGACGCAGGAGATCAGGACACGCCATGCAAAACCGTTTCATCGACCTTTACAGCGACACCAAGACCAAGCCCTCCCCCGGCATGCGGAAGGCCATGGCCGACGCCGAGGTCGGCGACGAGCAGAAAATGGAGGATCCCACCGTCAACCGCCTGCGCGACCGGGTGTGCGAGCTTCTCGGCAAGGAAGACGCGGTGTTCCTGCCGAGCGGCACGATGGGCAACCAGATCGCCATCCGCGTCCATTGCCGGCTGGGCGACGAGGTGATCGCCGACCGCACGGCGCACATCATCAATGCCGAATCGGGCGGCACCGCCGCCAATGCCGGCGTCATGATCCGCATGCTCGACGGCCCCCACGGTGTCTTCACCGGGGAGCAGGTCGAGGACGCCATCCGCGATCCCAGCAGCCGTCACGCCCCGCGTTCGCGCCTCGTGTCGATCGAGAACACCTCCAACGGCGGCTGCGGCACCGTATGGCCTCTCGCCACGATGCAGGGCGTGACCAAGGTCGCACGCGACGCCGGCCTCAGCCTGCACATGGACGGCGCCCGCCTGTGCAACGCCGTCGTGAAGTCGGGCACCAAGGCCAGCGACTACGCCGCCTGCGTCGACTCGCTGTGGCTCGACTATACCAAGGGTCTGGGCGCGCCGGTCGGCGCGAGTCTCGCGGGATCGAAGGAATTCATCCACGAGGCCTGGCGCCAGAAGCAGATGCTGGGCGGCTCGATGCGCCAGTCCGGCATCATCGCCGCCGCCGCCCTCTACGCCCTCGAACACAACTGGGACCGCCTCGCCGAGGACCATGACAATGCCCGCCACCTCTCTGAGGGCATCGCCAATATCAAGGGCCTGAAGATCGACGTGCCGCGGATGGAGACCAACCTGGTCTTCTTCGAGGTCACCAAGCCCGGCTGGACGCCGGCCAGGCTGGTCGAGGCCTGCAAGGAGCGCGGCGTCGGCATGGGCACCGCCGCCGGCAACCGCATCCGCGCGGTCACCCATCTCGACGTCAACCGCGCCGACATCGACAGCGCCCTCAAGGTGATCAGCGACGCGCTGGCGGCCTGAGCGACGCAGCCCCTACGGCGCAGCGTGGCCGCGGCTGACCCATTCCTGGACCAGGAAACGGACATCGAAGATCGGCTTGCTGTCATAGCCCTTGCCGACCCAGCAGAACTGGCGCCGGTCGAGGCCGCGGCCCTCGACCAGGCGAAGTCCCGCTTCCAGCTCGCCCCGCCGGGCGAGAGCGACGGCCTGTAAACCCTGCAACGTGTCGCGCAGGCAGGCGGCATCCTTCGCGGGCAACTGCGCCAGCTCCTTCGGAAGCGATCGGGTCGCCGCCCCGATCTCGTCCGCGGCGCCGTCCCAGGCCAGCGCATCGGCCACCTCGACCAGCCGGCGGCTGGCTTCCTGCGCGTCGATGTCCTGGCGCAGGCCCACGAGCGTCGAGACATCGCTCCGGTCGCCCAGTTCGCGCAGCAGCATGACGCCCACGAAGATGTCGGAAACGCCGAAGGCGCCGGCGCTGCCGGCCACGAAGTCGCGCAGCATCGCCCTCGCCCGGTCGACCCGCCCCTGCAGCAGCAGGAGCCGCAGCGCCGGAAGGTCCTTTCCCGGAAACACATGCAGATAGGCATCGAGCGCGGCCGCGGCGCGGTCCGTCAGCCCGGCATTCTGCTGCGCCTCGATGATGTGGAGGACGGGACCGGCATCGAGGTCGACGGCGGCCGGTTCCGATTCGACGAGCGCCCGGGCATCGACGGCATTGCCTTCCAGTACCAAACCGATCAACTGGAGTTGCGCCCGCAGCCGGGGATTGATTCGCTCCAGCGTTTCCCGGTCGGGCTCGCCGAGCCTGGCCAGTCTCCGCGCGAGCGGAGCGCGCGGGTAGATCGCGAGGAAGGAAGCGGCCCAGTCCACGCCCAGCGCCTTGGCCGCCGCGTCGTCGATCGGAGCCCCCGCGGCCACGCGCGCGAGGATCAGCGACTGCCGCGCCCCGTGCCAGGCAAGCGCCGGCGCGTTGTTGCGACGCGCGAGATCGGTCTGGGCATCGGCCGCCAGGATCGCGGCATTCGTGAGATCGACGCCGTTGTCGCGCGCGCTCTTGTCGAAGATGGCAATCAGCTGTTCGATCAACTCGACCGACGCAGGCCCCGCCCCCGCCCCGGCTACCGACTCCGCGAGCGCGACGAGATAGGGCTGCCCGAGCGGTGTACCGCCGGGTTGCGCCGAAAGCTTGAAGGCCGACTGCCAGTAGACGCTGCGCGCCTGCCAACGCCGCGCGAAGCCGCGATCCAGCGTCCAGTCGCAGTCGCCATAGTCGACCGACACGCGGCGGTCGGGCGACAGCTGCCGCGGCTCGACGGCCTCGACGACCTTGCGCACGAGGCGCTCGACCTCGGCGCCGTCGCCGCGGCGGCTGGCCATGACGGCCAGGCGCGCCAGGATCTCCGGGCCGGCCGGGGCGCGGCGCGTGGTCTGGGTCATGCTGCCGGCCGCGCGCTGCTCGGCCTCCGCAGCAGCCCCGAGATCGGCCAACCTCAACCCCATCGCGGCATCGAGTTCGGGCGCGGTCAGCCGCGTCGCCACCTGCCGTGCCAGCGACCGGTGGCCGCGCTGGCACAGCCAGTCGACCGCCACACTGCGATTGACGATTCCCGCGACCTCGCCGACGCCGGGCTGCATCGACTGGAAGAACCAGCCCATGGCCTCGGCGTCATTGGCGCGCATGAGCTGCAGGAAATACTGCTTGTTCACGCCCTCGCCCGACGACAGGCCGGAATACTGCCGGTCGAGCAGGAAGATGCGCTGCAGGTCGTCGCGCGCCTCGGCCAGCGTCCTTGCTGCGGCCAGTCCGACTTCGATGAGTTCGCGATCCGTCGACGCGGCTTTCGCCGCCAGCGCCTCGTCGATTGTCCTCAGCCGGTCGGCGGCCTCGTACGGTCGGTGGGCCGACGGCAGAGACAGCAACGCCAGATAGGCTTCGATCTGCATCCGCCGCTTAAGGTCCGCATTGGTCTCCGCCTGCGCCTTGTCGAGATGCGCCTCCACCAGCTCGACGGCCCGCGCGAGCGTCGTCCGATCGACAGGAGATTGCGCCTGGCCGAGGGAAGCAAAGCAGTGCACTCCCAAGGCTGCAGCCAAGGCAGACTTGATCCAAACCCGAATTTTCATCGTCGCTGCTGGTCGCCGGAACCGGTGTATGATGATCGTTAACCAACGACTGAGTGCATTTGGTGGCAAAGATTACAATGAACTGCCCGATTCGCCGCCTCGGCACCTCCGGGATTGTCGAAACAAGATGAACGCCCCCCTCCAGATCGGTCATTCGATCGCGCGGCGTGAAGACTGGCGCTTCCTGACCGGCCGCGGGCGCTATGCCGACAATACCGCGCCGGCCGATGCACTCTCCGTGCTGTTCGTGCGCTCGCCCCATGCGCATGCACGGATCGTGAGCATCGACATGGAAGCCGCCCTCGCCTCGCCCGGCGTCCAGGCGATCTACACGGCGCAGGATCTGGCGGCCGACAAGGTCGGCCACCTGCCGGCCATCAGCGAGATCAAGGACGAGGCCGGCAATCGCCATCGCGAGCCGGAGCACCTACCGATGCCGGCCGGCAAGGTCCGCCATGTCGGCGACATCGTGGCGATGATCGTGGCCGGCACGGTCGATCAGGCGCGCGACGCCGCGGAGCTGCTCGAGGTCGACTACGAGGAACTGCCCGCCGTCGTGACGGCGGCCCAGGCGCTGGCACCCGATGCGCCCTTGGTGCACGACGAGGTGCCCGGCAACCTGATGTGCCGCTGGGGCAAGGGCGACCGCGCCGCGACGGATGCGGCCTTCCAGCGCGCGGCGCACGTCACGACACTCTCGATCCGCTCGCCGCGCCAGATCGTGCACTACATGGAGACGCGGGCCGCCTGGTCGACCTACGAGGCCGGCAACGACCTCGTCACCGTCACCTTCTCCTCGCAGGGCGTTCAGATTCCTCACCGGCTGATGTGCGAGCGCGTGCTTCACGTCCCGAAGGAGAAGCTGCGCCTGATCACCGAGGATGTCGGCGGCGGCTTCGGACCGAAGTATCCGATCTATGCCGAATCGACCCTGATCGCCTGGGCCACGCGCAAGCTCGGCTGCGGCCTGCGCTGGACCTGCGAGCGCGGCGAACTGGCGCTGGCCGACAGCCATGCCCGCGACCTCGTCGCCACGGCCGACCTCGCGCTCGACGCCGAGGGTCGCTTCCTCGGCCTGCGCGTGAAGGCAGAGGCCAACTACGGCGCCTATGTCTCGATGTTCGCCCCGACCATCCCGACCACGGGTCTCGCCAAGGTGATCTCCGGCCTCTACCGCATTCCCGCGATCCGCATCGACTTCGACTGCGTCTTCACCAACACCGTGCCGGTCGATGCGATCCGCGGCGCCGGCAAGCCCGAGGCCCTGTTCCTGCTGGAGCGTCTCGTCGATCTGGCCGCGCACGAGACCGGCCGCACGCCGATCGAACTGCGGCGCCTCAACCTTTTGCGCGCCGACGAGATGCCGTACGCGGCGGCGAGCGGCTACACCTACGACGCCGCCGACTGCGTTCGCCTGTTCGAGACGGCTCTCGCGACCGCCGACGCAGCCGGCTTCGGCACGAGGCGCGCGGCGAGCGAGGCCGCGGGCAGACTGCGCGGGCTCGGTCTGTCCTGCCACCTCCACGGCACCGGCGGTATCGCCGACGAACATGTCGTGGTGAATGCCGAGGCGGGCCGGCTGGTCGCGCGGGTCGGCACGCAGAGCCAGGGCCAGGGCCACGAAACCGTGTTCGCGCAGATCCTGGCGGCCGCTCTGGGCGTTCCGGTCGAGCGCATCGAGATCCGGCAGGGCGACACGCGTAGCATCCCGCATGGCGGCGGCACCGGCGGCTCCTCCTCCACGATCATCAGCGGCACGACGCTGAAGCGCGCTGCCGACGTGTTGGTCGAGCGCGGCCGCGATCTCGCCGCCGAACGGCTCGAGACGGCGCCGGCGGACATCGCCTATCGCGACGGCGCGTTCGAAGTCGTGGGCACCGATCGTCGGGTCGGCCTGTTCGAGCTGGCGGCCTGGAAGCCGTTCGACGGCGACGCGGTGTTCGCCGACAAGGTCGAGTCCTTCCCGACCGGGGTCATGGTCTGCGAGGTCGAGGTCGATCCCGAGACCGGCGAGACGCGCATCGACCGTTTCCTGGCGGCCGCCGATTGCGGCCCGGTTGTGAATCCTCGCCTGCTGGCCGGCCAGATGCATGGCGGCATCGCCCACGGTCTGGGCAACGCGCTGATGGAAGAGGCGCTCTACGACGAGGAGAGCGGCCAGCTGCTCACGGGCACGCTGATGGACTATGCCCTGCCGCGGGCCGAGGACATGCCCTCGTTCGGGATCGAGACGATCGCGACGCCCTCGCCCAACAATGCGCTGGGCTTCAAGGGCGTCGGCGAGTTGCCGACCAACGGGGCCCCGGCCGCGCTGGCCAATGCCGTCCTCGATGCGCTACGTCCGCTGGGCGTGCGCCACATCGACATGCCGTTGACCGCCGCGAAGGTCTGGGCGGCCCTGCAGAAGCGTTGATCAGGCCTGCAGCAGGTCGAACAGGCCGCGGCCGCCGACATAGAGTCCGGCCACGATCACGAACAGCGCGAAGATCCTCGTCAGCACGCCCTTGCGCTGCGCCAGCGCGGCGTTGGCCTTCGTGCCGACCAGCGCGCCGGCGACGCCGCCCGCGATCAGAAGGGCCGCCACCCGCCAGTCCACCAGCCCGGACCAGGCATAGCTGCCGGCCGCCGTGATGCCGAAGGCGGTCACCGCGACGAGCGACGCGCTGGTCGCATCCTCGAGTTTCATGTCTGCGGCGAGGATCAGGCCGGGAACGATCAGGAAGCCGCCGCCGATGCCGAAGAAGCCCGACAGGAGACCGACGCCAGCGCCCAGCAGCACGAGACGCGGCAGAAGCTGCCGGGCGTTCTCCCGCGTCAACCAGGCCGACTGGCTGCCGCCCTTGTCCTTGGGGCGCAGCATCATCAGGCCGACGACGATCATCAGCGCGCCGAACAGCGCGACGAGTTTCTGCCCGTCCATCGCCTTGCCCAGCGCGGCACCGGCGAAGGCGCCAGCGACGCCCGCGAGGCTGAACACGATGGCGCAGGGCCAGCGGATGGGCGCCCGGCGCGCATGCATCGCCAGCCCCACCGCGGCATTGACGGCCACGGCGAAGGCGGCGGTTCCGATCGCGATATGAGCCGAAGTCAGGCCGACGGCGTAGAGGAGCAGCGGCACGGCAAGGATCGAGCCACCGCCCCCGATCAGCCCGAGGACGAGGCCGACCACACCGCCCGAGGCGAGTGCGGCGACCGGGGCGAACATCAGGCCAGCGCCTTCCGCACGGCCCGGTTCCACGGCATCAGGGCCAGCAGCTTGGCCATGCCGCACCAGCCGGTGCTGCCGGCAAACACCAGTCCGGCGCCGACGAACGCCGAGATGGCGAAGAACGGCGGCGCTATCCAGAGGCCGAGCACCACACCCAGCACGACCAGGCTGCCGGCCACGATCTGGACCTGCCGCATGATCTCGATCGGCTGCTTTCTGTTGGTTGCCACGGGCAGCCCGGCGCGCTTCCAGGCTTCGAGCCCGCCCTCGAGGAGATAGGCTTCACATCCTGCCGCTTCGTCCAGGCGGGCGGCGTTGGCGCCGGTGCGGGCGCCGGAACGGCAATGGAAGATGACCGCCATCGCATCGGTCGCTTCGACGCGCCGCAGGCTCGAAAGCGGCGCATGCTTCGTCCCGGGTATATGCTCGCGTGCCCTCTCGTCCGGCTCGCGTACGTCGACCAGGACGGCGCCGTCGGCGACGAGCTGACGCGCCTTGGCAACATCGATGACGGGCAGGGACATGATGAAATCCTTTCCGCGCGGCGCTTCAGTTCGCGCAATAGAGTCGGTGAAGTGTCGAGAGCAGCGTCTCGATCCGGGCGTCGCCGATCCGGTACCAGATGGTCTGGGCCTCCCGCCGGAAAACGACGATCCCCTCCTCGCGCATACGCGCGAGATGCTGGGACAGCGCCGACTGAGACAGGCCCACGTCGGTCGCGAGCGTGCCGACGGTCGCCTCCCCCACCTCCACGAGCTTGCAGAGGATGAGAAGGCGGCGGTCATTGGCCAGCGCCGACAGGATGTCCGCGACGTCGCCGGCTTTTGCCCGGAGGGTTTCGAGATCGATCGTTTGCTTTGCCGTCTTCATTTTCTGTCTTGCTAATTTAGTCATTCCTAATATATCCGTCAATGAGGTAACGGAGGAAATCATGGCACACGCTCCCACCATCGACGCCTTTTTCGACGAGGCGACCTTCACGGTGACCTATCTGGTGACCGATCCGGGAACGCGCCGCGCCGCGATCATCGACCCGGTGCTCGACTACGACCACAAGTCGGGGAAGGCCTCGACGAAGTCCGCGGACCGCGTCCTCGCCAAGGCGGCGGAGCGGCAGGCCTCCATCGACTGGATCCTGGAAACGCACGCCCATGCCGATCACCTGACGGCGGCGCCGCTTCTGAAGGCACGGACAGGCGCCAAGGTCGTCATCGGCGAGCACATCCGCGACGTGCAGAAGATCTTCAGGAAGGTGTTCAACGCGGCCGACGTGAGCGAGGAGGGGCGGGAGTTCGACCGGCTCGTCACCGACGGGGAGGCGCTGCCGCTCGGCGATCTCCGGATCGAGGTGATGCACCTGCCCGGCCACACGCCGGCCGACGTCGCCTATCGGGTCGGCGATGCCGTGTTCGTGGGCGACACGATCTTCATGCCCGACTACGGCACCGCCCGCACCGACTTTCCCGGCGGCGACGCCGCCACGCTCTACCGGTCGATCCGGCGGCTGCTCTCCCTGCCGCCGGAGACACGCCTGTTCATGTGCCACGACTACAAGGCGCCGGGACGCGACCGGTTTGCCTGGGAAACCACGGTTGCGGACGAACGCACTCGCAACGTCCATGTGCATGACGGCGTGACCGAGGCCGAGTTCGTCGCGATGCGCACCAGGCGCGACGCCACGCTCGCCGCACCCGTGCTGCTCCTGCCCTCGGTACAGGTGAACATCCGGGCTGGTCGCCTGCCGCCGCCCGACGACAACGGCCAGAGCTACCTGAAGATTCCGGTGAAACTCGTCGAAGCATGACGATTGGCAGTGCGTTTCCCTCCCGCTAGGCTCCGCGCGCAAGGGAGAGAAACGCATGTCCAAGAAATCCGTCGTCGCGCTCGCGGGCGCGCTGATCCTGCTCGCCTCGTCGGCCTTCGCCCAGGCAGCCTGGCCCAACAAGCCCATCAGGCTGGTGGCGCCCTATCCGCCGGGCGGCCAGACCGACGTCGTGTCGCGGTACTTCGCCGAGAAGCTGTCGGGTGTGCTGGGCCAGCAGGTGATCGTCGACAACAAGCCGGGCGCGAACGGCATGGTCGGCATGGAGATCGTCAAGAACCTGCCAGGCGACGGCTACACCTTCGTCTACGTCAACTCGTCGATGATGTGCATCAACCCGTACGTCTACAAGAAGATCCCCTATGACGGGTTCAAGGACTTCGTGCCCGTGACCCAGCACGGACTGGCGCCGCTCGCCATGGTCGTGCCGCCGTCGCTTGGGGTGAAGTCGGTGAAGGAATTCGTCGCCTGGGCCAAGGAGCGCAAGGGCAAGGTCAACTTCGCCTCGTTCGGCAATGGCTCCTCCTCCCACATCTGGGGCGAAATGCTGAACCAAGCCGAGAAGCTCGACATGACGCACGTCCCCTACAAGGGCGCCGGGCCGGCCGTGCAGGACGTCGTGGCCGGCCACATCCCGATGACCATCCAGGATCTCGCCGCCACCGGCGGCGCGATCAACGGCGGCAAGCTGACGCCGCTCGCGGTCACCTCCGCCCAGCGCTGGCCGCGTCTGCCCAACGTGCCGACCTTCGAGGAGGCCGGCTACAAGATCAACCTGACCGGCTGGAACGGTGTCATGGCGCCGGCCGGCACGCCCAAGGAGATCGTCGAACGCGTGAGCGCGGAGATCCGCAAGCTGGTGCAGACGCCGGAAGGCAAGGAGAAGCTGCTCGACATGGGTCTGATTGCCACCGGAACGACCCCGGGGGAGATGAACGAGATCATGAAGACAGGTTGTGCCGCCTGGGGTGATGCCGTGAAACGCGCCGGCGTCCAGCCCGAGTGAGCGATCCGGTCTGATCCACATCAAGGACGGCCTCGTTTGCCCATGCGAGCGTGCCGCGCATGGGCTCACGCATCCTGATCCTCAACGGCCATCCCGACGCCGCCCGCAAGGGCTTGTGCGGCGCCTTGGCCGATGCCTATGCCGAGGGCGCGCAATCGGGCGGCCACTCGGTCGAACGGATCGACATCGGGTCGCTGCAGTTCGAGCTGCTCCATTCCCAGGCCGAGTTCGAGACCGGCACGCCGCCGCCCGACATCGCGGCGGCGCAGGAGGCGATCCGGCGTGCCGATCACCTGATGGTCGTCTTCCCTCTGTGGCTGGGCGACATGCCGGCCCTGCTTAAGGGCTTCTTCGAGCAGGCGCTGCGCCCGGGCTTCGCTTTCGAGTATCGCCCCAACGGCTTTCCCAGGAAGCATCTCGGCGGCCGCAGCGCCCGGATCGTCGTCACGATGGGCATGCCGGCGTTCGTATACCGCTGGTACTTCCGCGCGCACGCGGTGAGGAATCTGAAGCGCAACATTCTGGGCTTCGTCGGCTACGGGCCTGTGCGCGACACGATCGTTGGCGGCGTCGGCACGGCCAAGCCCGCCGCCATGGCGCGCCATTTCGAGACGATGCGCGCCCTCGGCGGGGCCGCGCGCTGAGCTAGCGCCGCGACAGCCGGTCGAGCGCCACCGCGATCGCCTCGCGCGTCGCGGCCGGCTGCTCGGCGATGGCATGACCCAGAAGATCGAGCTGGCGGCGCAGCGTATGAACCTGGTCGACCAGGTCGACCACCGTCTCCACGGATTCGTCGTCGAAGCCCAGCTCGTCGACCAGTTCGCCGAGAAGGCGCGCGCGCGCCACGTCGATCTGCTCGAAGCGCCAGCCATCCCCTGCGCTCGAGGGACGCAAGAGGCCTCGCGCCACCCAGCGCTCGACATGGACTTCCGTCAGCCGCCCGTGCGCGCGCAACAGTTCGTCCAGCGTCGTCATGTGAACTGCTCCATCTCCTTGCGCGGGTCGTAGGCGCGACCGGCCTCCCATCCTTCCAGGAACGCTTTCAGCTTCTCGTCCGGCACCTCTGGCAGGACGACCTTCAGCTTCACATACTGGTCACCGCGCTGGCCGGACTTTCGGTCGAGCAGGCCGCGTCCCTTGAGTCGCAGCGACGTGCCGGTGTTGGATCCCGCCGGCACGTTCAGCATCACCGCGCCGCCCACCGTCGGCACCTTCACCTTGCCGCCCAGGGTGGCTTCGGTCAGCGTCACCGGGAGATCGACATGGATGTCGTTGTCGCGCGGCTGGAAAAAGGCGTGCGGCTCGACATGGATCTCGACATAGGCGTCGCCGGCCGGACGCCCCTTCATGCCCGGCATGCCCTGGCCCTTGAGCCGCAGGGTCTGGCCGTCGGTCGTGCCCTCGGGCACGTCGATGTCGAGCGTCTTGCCGTCGGGCAGGGAGACCCGCTGCTTGCCGCCGCGCGCCGCCACCAGGAACGGCACGCGCAAACTATAGGTGACGGGCATGCCACCCATGTCGAACCCGCCGGCACCGAAACCCGGCCCGCCCCCGCGGCGCTCGCCGAACATCTCGGAGAAGATCCCGCCCATGTCGACGAAGGATTCGTGTCCCGCGGCATGGTCGTACTTGCCGCCGGGACCGCCCGTATGGTCGCGGTAGAAGCCGCGCGGCGGCATCTCCTGGCCGGTCGCATCGATCTCGCCCGCGTCGAAGCGCCGTCGCTTCTCCGCGTCGGAGAGAATGTCGTTGGCCTGGCCGATCTCCTTGAACTTGGCTTCCGCCGCCTTGTCGCCGGGGTTCAGGTCGGGATGGTATTTCTTGGCGAGCTTGCGGAACGCCTTCCGGATGTCGTCCTCGGAGGCGGTCCTCGGCACACCCAGGACGGAATAAGGATCTGTCATAGCCCTACAGATGTGACGTGTATTGCGAGCTTACAAGAGCTTCGTGACAGGTGCTCACAGGCCCAGCACCGCCTTGGCGATGATATTGCGCTGAATCTCGTTGGAACCGGCATAGATCGTCGAGGCGCGATTGTTGAGATAGAGCGGCATGGCGCTGATGCCCCACTCCGGCGTCACCGTCGGCTCGTTGTGGCCGAGTTCCCGTGCCTCCGGTTCGAACGGCGCGGCATACCAGGCCAGCGCTTCGACGCCGAGATGGTCGAGCTTCTGCAGGGTCTCGCTGCCCCGGATCTTCATCGACGAGGAGACGGCGCCGGGATTGCGGCCGCGGCTGAGATCCGACAGGACCTGCATCTCGATCATCTCCAGCGCCTGGATGTCGATCTCCGCCTCCGCCAGCCGCTCGACGAAGCCGCGGTCGGCGATCAGACGGCCCGATCCGTCGGCCGCCTCCTCGCGGGCGATGCGCTTCACGTCGTCGAGGCGAGCGTAGAGATTGGGCGTGTAGGCGTCGCCGCCGCGCTCGAACTCGAGCAGGTACTTGGCGACCGTCCAGCCGGCATTCTCAGGCCCGATGCGGTTGGCGACCGGCGTGCGCACATTGTCGAAGAACACCTGATTGACCTCGTGGTCGCCGGCCAGGGTGACGATCGGGGCGACAGTGAGGCCCGGTGTCGTCATCGAATCGATCAGCACGAAGGAGATTCCGTCCTGTGGCTTGCCCTCGGTGGAGGTCCGCACCAGGCAGAACATGTGATCGGCGACATGGGCGCCGGTCGTCCAGATCTTGGTGCCGTTGATGACGTAGTCGTCGCCGTCCCGTTCGGCGCGGGTCTTGAGGCTGGCGAGGTCGGAGCCCGAGCCCGGCTCGGAATATCCCTGGCAGAAGGTGATGTCGCCGGACACGATGCGCGGCAGGTACTTCTCCTTCTGCTCCGGCGTGCCGAACTTCATGATCACCGGTCCGACCATGCGCAGGCCCATCGAAAAGATGCGGGGCGCATCGGCTGCAATGCATTCGCGGCTGAAGATGTAACGCTGGGTCGCGCTCCAGCCGGTGCCGCCGTATTCCTTCGGCCAGCTCGGCGCCGACCAGCCGCGGCGGGCCAGGACCTTGTGCCACCGCATCCCGGCGGCATAATCAGCAAACACGCCAGCCGTCTTGCGCCCGGCCTCCCGCAGGTCCTCGGTCAGTTTCTCGTCGAGGAAACGCCGAACCTCGGTGCGGAAGTCCTCGTCTTCCCTGCTGAGCGCCAGATCCATGCTTTCCTCCGCTTCTTCGTTCCGCGAAGGCTAGCGACGCCTGCCACCGTTCGTCCAGTGCATGCTGACAGCGGCGCGCGACGGGCGGTATGGTTCTTGCCTCTGAGGCGTAATGAACGCGGAGGTCGCCGTGGCCCGACTGGTTGGTCTGATCGCCCTTCTCTTCCTCGCGCTGCCGGCGGCCGCACAGGAGCGCAAGGAGGTCGACCTGGCCCTGGTGCTGGCGATCGACATTTCCGGCAGCATCGATCCGGACGAGGCCAGGCTGCAGCGCCAGGGCTATGTCGACGCCTTCAAGGACCCGGTGATCGTCAGGGCGATCCTGGGCGGCAATCACGGCCGCATCGCCGTGGCCTACTTCGAATGGTCGGATTCCTGGATCCAGAAGCTGCTCATCGACTGGACCCTGCTCGATTCCGAGGCCGCGATCATGGACTTCACCGGCCGCCTCGCCGATGCACCGATTTCGATCTCGCGCCGCACCTCGATCAGCGGCGCCATCCGCTATGCCATTCCGATGTACGGCCGCATCCCCTATGACGCCGACCGCAAGGTGCTCGACATATCGGGCGACGGATCGAACAACGATGGCGGTCTGGTCACCGAGATCCGCCACGAGGCGCTGAAGGAGCGCATCATCATCAACGGCCTGCCGATCATGAACGGCCGCCCCAACCCGTTCGGCTTTCCGGCCGAGGAGGACCTCGACAAGTATTACCTGCACTGCGTCACCGGCGGCCCGCGCTCCTTCGTCGAGGTGGCGCGCAGTTTCGAGGATTTCCCCCGTGCGATCCGCAAGAAGCTGCTGCAGGAGGTGGCCGATATCGGCCCGCTGAACGACTTCGACATCGGCGAACTCGGCGCGCCGCGCGACGGCGTGCAACTGGCGCAATCGAGCGGCGGCGGGCGCCGTACCGTCGACGACGACTATACGCGCTTCGTACGCCCCGAATACGAGCTGGGCTGCGACGTGGGCGAGCGCCGGTCCCGCGACTTCTGGCAGCGCCGCTTCGGCGTCACGCCCGACTGACGCGCGACGGATCGAGGTGCGTCGGAACTAGGGTGCGAGGCGCGGGGCGCTCCCCCCGGCAAACGGGTTGGGCAGCGCCGGGCCGGGGCCGGCCTCGAGGCCGACGCCCCCGATCCCCGGCCCGCCCATTCTCGGTCCACCCGGGCCGGTGGCCCCGCCCGGACCGTGAGGCGCCGGCCCGCCCTGGACCGGTCCCTGGGCATTCGGGCCCCTGCCGGAATTGGCGTCGCCAAAGCCGGTTGCCGCCGCCGCCTTGTCGGCGCCGGAACCCGGACTGCCGGTGCCGGCTTCGAGCCTGCCGATATTCTCGGCGAGACTTCCCCGGGCTGGGCGCAGTGCCGGCCCCGGCGCCTGGCCCAGGAGTGTGCTGACCTGAAAGCCGGGAGCCGTCACGCTCCGCGTCCTGCCCTGACCGGTCATCGTCATTTCATGGCCGAAGATGAAGGTGGCGATGGTTTTCGTGCGCTCGACGCTGAACATCGCGATACCGCCGCGAATGGTGAGGGTGGCCGACGGCGTCACGACGGTGACCGGCGTCTTCTTGCTGATCCTCCCGCCGACCAGGCGGAACACGCCTTTCGTCGCCGTGATCGCGAGATCGCCCAGCTTCCGGTCGGCGTCATAGACGAACCTGTCGAGGGTCACCTGCGCCTGGTTGCTGATCGTCAGGGCCGTCCCGTCGAGGAACAGGAGATGGGCGCGATCAGCCACACCCGTGGTGACGACCTCGCCCGCCGTCACATCGATCCCGACATGCAGGACCCGCTCGATCTCGTCCGGCGGCTTGCCGGTCGGATCGCCCATGACTGCCGACGTGATCCCGATCCTTTGTGCGATCGCCGCAGCGGGCGCGCCCGTTACCAGGGCAGGGACGAGGATTGTTGCACCCACCAGGAGCGCGCCGCGCATCTTCTGCATGCCATGGCTACGGACCTGCAGTCGTCCTCATCCCCACCGATCGGTCAGCGCGATTCCGTCGCGCTGCGGGGAACTTCCGCCGCGGCACCGGGACGCGACATCCCATTCATTTACTTCGGTTATTTCGTTTGTTTCATTTGTCGGCCGAGACTCGACCTTTTTTCGACGGCCTCTAAGCGGCGACGATGGTCTTGAACCCGCCATAGGCCATGCGCTTGGGATCGAACGGCATGTCGGGCGGCATCTTCTGCAGGCGTGGATCGGCCATCACCTTTGCGTTCACCTTGTCGCGATGGGCTCGCGATTTGTAGACGATGTAGGAGAAGACGACCGTCTCGCTGGGCTTCGTCTTCACGAGCTTCGTGAAAGGCATGCCGAACTTGACCTTGAGGTCGTCGCCCGCGCACTCGCGGTAGTCGAGAGCGCCATGCTCTCGCCAGACCTTGCCAGCCAGGCGGGCGATCTTCGTGTAGGCCGGAATCTTCTTCTTCGGCACCACGAGGACGAATCCATCGACATACGACATCGAGCGCTCCTCTTTGCGTTGTGACCGCCCCCTAATGCGATTGCACGAAGTGTGTCAATCGAGCCTGAGCACGGGCAGCGCCGACAATTTGCTGGCCGCGAAGTCGAGGAACGCGTCGATCTTCGGCGCGCGGTGGGCGCGGCCCTTGGTGAGAAGATGCACCGGCAGCGGCGGCGCTTCGAAGCTGCGCAGCAGCCGAACGAGACGTCCGGCAGCGAGATCCTCGGCAACCTGATAGGAGAGGAACTGCGCGACGCCGCGGCCCTCGCGTGCCAGGCGCAGACGGGTCTCGATATCGTCGACGCGCAGCCGCCCGGCGAGATGGATGGGCGCACCCCGGCGGCGACCGCCGAAGGTCCATTCCATCGCCCCGCGGGACGTGCCCAGCAACGCCTCGTGCGTTGCAAGATCCGCCGGCTCCTTCGGCATGCCATGTCCGGCGAGATAGGCGGGACTGGCCACCCACTGCCGCTGCACGTGCCCAACCGGACGCGCCAAGAGGCTCGAGTCGGCGAGCGCACCGATGCGGAGCGCCACGTCGATCCCTTCCTCCATCAGGTCGACGTTGCGATCGTTCAGCATGAGTTCGATCTCGACGTCGGAGTAGCTGTCGAGAAAGCACGCCGCAAGCGGCGCGACATGGCGGCGGCCGAACTGCACCGGCGCGGCGATACGCAGCAGCCCGCGCACCGGTGCCTCGCGGGCGCCCGCGGCGGCGGCTTCATAGTCCGCCACGACCGCACGCGCCCGCTCGTAGAGCGTGCGCCCGGCCTCCGTCGGCGCGAGCCGCCGCGTCGTGCGATCGATCAGGCGTACGCCGATCCGATCCTCGAGCGCCGCCAGGGCCCGCGTCACCGCGGGTGCCGAGCGGCGCAGGCGCTGGGCCGCTCGGGCCAGACTCCCCTCCTCGACGATGCGTACGAAGATCGCGAACTCGTCCAGCCGGTCCATGCCATTCTTTCATTTCCTGCACTTCTGACTTTACTTTCCTTCCAGTTATCGCGGCAATCGTCCAGACCTATCTTGGAGGCAGCCAGGAGGACATCGAGATGTTGACCGGAAGCTGCCTCTGCGGTGCCGTCGCCTACGAAGCGGATGCGCCTCTCGAGCGCATCGTGCACTGCCATTGCCACACCTGCCGCAAGACCCATGGCACCGCCTTCTCGTCCGTCACGGCGGTGCCGCGGGAGAAATTCCACTGGCTCCGCGGCGAGGGAATGCTCGGCGCCATCGAATCCTCCCCGGGCAAGTTCCGGCGCTTCTGCGGCCAGTGCGGCTCGCATGTCATGGCGGAGCGGACGAGCCAGCCGGTCGTGCTGCTGCGACTGGGCTGCCTCGACACCGACGTCCGCGACCGGCCGCAGGTCCATATCTGGCGATCGGACGCGGCGCCCTGGTACGACCCAAAGGTCCAGCTTCCCGAACGGCAGGAGGGCCTGTGATGTCCACCGATATGAACCGGTTCCTGCCGTTCAACGCCGACGAACAGGCGGCGCAGGCACTCGCCGGGTACCGCATGGGAAGGGCACCGATCCGGCACGTCCTCCCGGAACAGCATCGCGAATTCTTCCCCCTGCTGCCCTACCTCTTCACCGCAACATCCGACGCACAGGGTTGGCCCATGGGCACGGTTCTGACCGGCGCTCCCGGGTTCGTAACTTCACCCGACCCGACGACGTTGCGCATCGACGCCGCGCCGTGCGAGGGCGATCCCGCCGCGCCGGGTTTTGCAGCCGGCGCCGAGATCGGCCTGCTGGGGATAGACCTATCGACCCGGAGGCGTAACCGCGCCAACGGCCGCATCGTGGCACGCGACGAGGGATTCACGGTCCGAATCGCCCAGAGCTTCGGCAACTGCCCGCAATACATCCAGACACGCAAGGTGGTTGGACGCGACAGGAAGGCCGGCCCGGTCGAGACCTTGGCTGGACTCGACGACGAAGCGCGCGATCTGATCGAATCGGTCGATACATTCTTCGTCGCCAGCCGGGGCCGGGCGGAGCTGGGCCCCGAGGGCGGACTCGACATGTCCCATCGCGGCGGCCGGCCGGGTTTCGTCGGTGCGCGCGGCGACACGCTCGTCATTCCCGACTTTCGTGGCAATCGCTTCTTCAACACGCTGGGCAACCTGCTTGGCGACCCCAGGGCGGGCCTGCTGTTCGTGAACTTCGATACCGGGGAGGTGCTACAGCTCCAGGGCACGGTGACCATCGACTGGCATCCCGGCGGGATCGGACCAGCGGGGACGGAGCGGCTGTGGCGTGTCCAGGTCGAGCGGGCGTGGCGCACCCGTTCCGCTTTCCCCTACCTCACGATATTCACAGATTATGCACCGACAACGCTGCTGACGGGCATCTGGTAGCCACATTCATCCCTACAACTGCAAACCGTCACGGTATTGTAGTCTTGGGGTTGGGGCGTCGTGGGAAACAGGGTCAGCATCATCATGCCGACGCGCAATCGCGCGTCGTTGCTGCGCCGCGCGCTCAGGGGCGTGCAGGCGCAGTCGCTCTACGACATGGAAATCATCGTCGTCGATGACGCCTCGACCGACGGGACGCTTGCCATGCTCGCGCGGGAATTCCCGCGCGTGAAACTCGTGCGCCACAGGTTTCCACGCGGACCGAGCGCCGCGCGCAATTCCGGCGTCGCCGCCGCCACCGGCGATTGGGTTTTCTTCCACGACGACGACGACCTGATGCACCCCTCGCATCTCGCCGAGCTGCTGGCCGCCACGCTGGACGCGCCGCCCAACTCGCTCGTCGCCGGCCGCTCGCGCGACTTCGCGATCGTGGGCGACGACGTGGTCCTCGGCACTCCCGTTTCGACGGCGGCCGAACGCGCCGACACCGACACGCTGATCCAGTTCCTCGATCCCAACGGCCCACGCACCATCACCCACACCACGATCCTCTGGCCCCGCAGGCTGTTCGACACGGTGAGGTGGGACGAAACGCTCAGCTTCTACGAGGATTTCGACCTGTGCGGCCGCGCGATTCTCGCCGGCCTGCATGTGCGGGGCCGCGAGGTCGGCATGTATTACATCCGCCTGCACGCGGCACCCCGGCTCACCGCCGCTGCGGACGATACCGCCCAGCTCCTGTCGTCGGCCCGCTACTGGCTGAAATGGGCGGGGCTGCTGCGCGACCGTCCCGAACACGGCGCCTGCGCCCAAGTGCTGCGCGACGGCTTGATGGACTGCCTGATCAGGTTGTCCGACCTGCCCGCCGGCCAAGTCTACATGCCGCAGCTCGAAGCGGCGTTCCGGCAGTGGAATGGCACCAGGCTCTATGTGACCCCGCGACCTCGCAACCCGCTGAAACGGGCCATCGGCAATGCAGTCGTCAACGTCGGCGGCTTTCCGGCGCTGCACGCCCTGCTCGGCATCGTCAACTCCCTGAGGCCCACGACCAGGCCTCACCTCGACACGCTGAAGGCGCCCACCGCCGGGGCCGACAAGAAGGACGCCGCCCACATACGGAGCTACGACGCCGATATCGGACGTCAGGCCGATGTCGGGCGGACCCACGCCACCATGGCATCGAGCGCCAGAAGATAGGAATCGACGCCCAGGCCCGCGATCATCCCGACAGCCGCCTCGGCAGTGATGGAGCCGAAACCGCGCTTTTCGATGTTGGTCATGTGGATTTCGATCGCCGGCATGGATATCGACCGGAGACAGTCGCGCAGCGCGTGACCGGCGTGGAGAAAGCCGGCGGGGTTGAACAGTAGCCCGGCGAACCTGGCACGGTCGGCCTTGTAGATCGTCGACACGGCCTCGCCTTCGGTATTCGTGTAGAAAATCTCGATCTCGACGCCGAGGTCCCTGGCCCGGCGCCGGATTGCGGCATCGAGCTCCTTGGCGGTGGTGGTCCCGTAGAGCTCGGGCTGCCGGCGGCCCAGATACTCCATGTTCGCGCCCTGAATCAGCAGAAGCCTCATCCGGCAATGCTAGGACATTATTGCGCGCAAGCGAACACCAACCGTTCCGCAGATCAACGCGGCAGGGTAGAAGATCCCATCAAGCTTTCGTCAATGGAGCGGGCGCACTGGCGGCCCTCGCGGATCGCCCAGACCACCAGCGACTGGCCGCGACGCATGTCGCCCGCGGCGAACAGTCTGGGCACCGAGGTCCGGTAGTCCGTCACGTTGGCTGCGACGTTGCCGCGCTGATCGAGCGCGACGCCCGCCTGCTCGACGAGGCCCGGCCGGCGCGGACCGAGGAAGCCCATGGCCAGCAGCACGAGGTCGGCGCGCAGTTCGAAGCCGCTGCCCGCGACCTCGTGCATTCCCATGCGGCCGTCGGTGCCCTTCACCCATTCGACGCGCACGCATTCCAGCGCCTCGACCTTGCCGTTGCTGCCCACCGCCCGCTTGGTCAGCACGGCGAAATCGCGGGCGGCGCCTTCCTCGTGGCTCGACGAGGTGCGCAGCTTGAGCGGCCAGTCCGGCCAGGTCAGCGCCTTGTTCTCCCGCACCGGCGGCTGCGGCATGACTTCGAGCTGCGTCACGGAGGCGGCGCCATGCCTGTTCGAGGTGCCGACGCAATCGGAGCCGGTGTCGCCGCCGCCGATCACGATGACATGCTTGCCCCTGGCGGTCAGCGTGCCGCGCGGCGCGGCTCGCGCCTCGTCGTCGCCGGCGTTGCGCTTGTTCTGTTGCGTGAGGAAATCCATCGCGAAATGGATGCCGTTCAGCTCGCGTCCCGGCACCTCGAGGTCGCGCGGCAGCTCGGCGCCGCCGGTCAGCGCGACGGCGTCATAACCTTCCAGCAGCGACTTGATCGAGAGGGTGGCACCGACCTCGACGCCGGTGCGGAACTCGACGCCCTCGGCCTCCATCTGGCGCATGCGCCGGTCGATATGGTGCTTCTCCATCTTGAAGTCGGGGATGCCGTAGCGCAGCAGCCCGCCGATCCTGTCGGCCTTCTCGAACAGGGTCACCGAATGGCCGGCGCGCGCGAGTTGCTGGGCACAGGCGAGGCCCGCCGGGCCCGAGCCCACCACGGCGACGCGCTTGCCGGTCTTGCGGGCGGGCACGAGCGGCTGGATCCAGCCCTCCTGCCAGCCGCGATCGACGATCGCGCACTCGATCGACTTGATGGTCACCGGGTTGTCGTCGATGTTCAGCGTGCACGAGGCCTCGCAGGGCGCGGGGCAGATGCGGCCGGTGAACTCCGGGAAGTTGTTGGTCGAGTGCAGGACCTCGAGCGCATCCTTCCAGCGGTCGCGGCGCACCAGCTCGTTGAACTGCGGGATGATGTTGTTGACCGGGCAGCCGTTGTGACAATACGGGATGCCGCAATCCATGCAGCGCGCGCCCTGCCGCGACACCTCGGCCGGCGGCATCGGCAGGACGAATTCCTTGTAGTTCTTCAGGCGCTGCTCGACCGGTTCGTAGGACCGGTCCTTGCGCTCGATCTCGAGGAAGCCCGTGGCTAGGCCCATCGTCCAAATTCCTTCAGCTCACTCAATTCTTCTCCTCTCCCCCGCCAGGGGGAGAGGTTGGGTGAGGGGGCGACGCACCCTCTCACTCCCCCTCACCTAGCCTCTCCCCCTGACGGGGGAGAGGGACATGATTCATTCCGCTGCAACCGCGTTCGCCGCCGCCCGCTCACGCGCCTGCATGAGCGCCCGCTTGTAGTCGCGTGGCATCACTTTCACGAAGCTCTGCAACGCATTGTCCCAGTCCTCCAGCAGCGCACGCGCCTGCGCGCTGCCGGTATGGAGATGATGGCGCTCGACCAGGATGCGCAGGCGTTCGGCGTCGAAGCGCAGCACGTCGCCCATCCCGTTGTCCTCGGCGTCGGCCGCGCGCTGGCGCGGCCGCCCGGTCTCGTCGCCGTCGGTCGACGGCGCCGCGATCCTCTCCAGGTCGACCATTGCGGGGTTGCACAGATCCCCGAAACGGGCCCTGGGATCGTACACGTAGGCGATACCGCCGGACATGCCGGCCGCGAAGTTGCGGCCCGTATCCCCCAGCACGACCACCACACCGCCGGTCATGTATTCACAGCCATGATCGCCCGTGCCCTCGACGACGCAGACCGCGCCCGAGTTGCGGACGG
>VFQN01000978.1_pt1 | contig 50405 bp, 76 predicted proteins | sample 3512371 | NCBI WGS metagenome assembly VFQN01 (sample SAMN10412370, study PRJNA504923) | tailings metagenome | isolation source: Replicate 2 from Balatoc abandoned mine | place: Philippines: Itogon, Benguet | collected 2017-08-28
AGAGACGACCTTGAGGACCTACCCGCAAAAAATAGGTCTCCGATAATCCCATAACCCTTCTCCTTGAAAAAAAAAAAAAAAAAAAAAAACGCACTAGTGAGGTGGTGCAGCGGCCCCCGTTCGCCCAGTGGCGAGGATACCGGTATGCATCACGCCCAATCACAGGCAACGCCATTAGCCTCTGCTCATCCGTATGTGCATACAAACGTGCATGCACAACACTCTCACCGCACTGCCCTGGAGGAGCATGCGGACCGCCAGCAACCAGCCTGACTAGCACGTCCCCTCCAGCAGACACACGCATGCAAGTGCACGCTCGTCCTGCGGCTGAAGTCATTCACAGCGTCTGAACAGCAGCACCTGCTCGTTACGGCTCTAAAAAGGTGTAATGGTTGGATACTCAACAGCGTTCTCAGCACCCGCCGGGATAGCCCTGTGCGTCCACGCTGCACACCATCACTGCCCTGCACCTTGCCGCACAATGCCGCTGTTAGACCAGTGCAAGCAAGCATAAGCCACACATCCCGCACGCCATACAATATCCCAATGACACAGTGTCACTCCGTAGCATGTCCAACTCTAGCACATTAGGACGATGTCGCAGGCAGATGTCTGCATGCCGGACCCCATGCCAGACATTCCACGTTGCGTACGAGGTTATCTGGCTGCATGGCACGTGTTGCAGGACACGCACAACGTGCCACGTGACTCATGAGCAGTCCCCGCTGCGCAGGCCTGTGACCAGCTGCAGGTAGCCGGGCATCTCAGGCGTGATGTAGCCGTGGCGGATGAGGAAGTCGATGATCACCAGGCAGCTGCAAGGAGTGTGCGGGTTGGGGTGGGTGCAGGAGGGCACGAGTCGGGGGTGAACAGCGGTATGGGTACACGTGAACGGTGTGGGGCATGCACGAGAAACGGTAACAACAAGCAGTACCGATAGTGTACACAGGCGCCCGAAATGCACCAGGTGACCTGTAGATCCGCTGGACCTAGAATCCCTAGCATGTACCGTATGCTGGCTCAAGGCAGGCGCAAGCTCTAACGCCTGTGCAGGGGGCGCCGTTGCTGTTGCGCACTGGAGAGCAGGCGGACCAGGACAACGTGAAACGGCACAACATGTGCATGGACAGCTGCACGCGCGACCGCAACGCACGCCCCGGCACAGTAACCTCCATGGCTGCCTTCCCACCAGTTTGTCTTGAACTCCGTCGTGGTTGCCACGATGTCCGCCACCTCCTCCAGCGGCTTGAGCGCAAACTCGCTAACCTCGCCGTCCTGTGAGTGTACGGCAGCAGCATGCCGTACAAACAGTCCGTACGGCTTGTAATGCCCTCGCTATGCAACGGCACAGTAAAAACTTGCACATCCAGGGTGCTGCCATGCAGCACACTGTGTACGGCTCGTGCGATCAGGTACGGAGGGTGCGTAAGACCTGCGAAGGCACGTTGCATATACCGTAGGCGGACCAGCGGCACTCCTTAAGGCCGTTAGGACTGCTCTTCACCACTCACGCAATCACGCACCAGCAATCTGTAGGCAACGTCACGCTGTTGCTGCCGTTTGCCACCACACCATGCCATGCCCAGCCGTGCGTGGCAAGTACGGTGCCCAAAGCTCCAACCACACCGGTAGTAACAAGCCGCGAGACGCGCAGCCACCCACCTGCGGCGTGGGCACGAAGTCGTGCGGCAGCTCCAGGTCGTAGCAGAACAGCACGTCGGGCTTGTAGCCGCTGGCGCTGATGGTCAGGTACGACACGGCGCCCACGGGGCGGGCGCGCGCCGCCAGGGCGGGCGGGATGCCCGCCTCCTCGCCGCACTCCTTCTCCACGTTCTCGCGGCAGCTCAGGCCGTGCGGCTGCGGGCGTGGGTTAAGACACATGCCGCATGGCGCATGGCGCAGGGGAGCCGTGTAGCAGAGCGAGGCCTGATTGTTTGACAAACCGTAGCCTGGTCGTCGTGTGCACTTGCGTTGGGGCAGCGCGCCATGGCCGAACGGACAAGCAACAAGGTCAGCACGTAGGGCTGCTAGGGCTGCACTTCCGCCAAGCGGCCCATGCTTCCAAAGGCACGCGGTTGCTGGCGCACCGGGTGACAGGGGGCCGTGTGGCAGAGCGAGGGCTCAATGTGCGCCGTATCATGGTCGTCGTGTGCCACTGTGTTGCGGCAGAGCACCATGGCCGAGCGGACATTAAGGCCTGCACGTACTGTAGGGCTGCAGGGGCTGCACCCCCGTCAAGCGCCCCATGCTTCCAAGACTCAAGGCACGCGGTTGCTGCTGCCGTACGCACCTGCCCCCCGGCCACGATGTGGTCCAGCTTGCCCGGCCAGTTGGGCTTGGTGAGGCTGCGCCGCGCCACCCACAGCTTGATGCTGCCGTCGGGCTGGCGCACGTAGCCGTTGACTGCAGCAGCCAGCGGGTAAAGGCAAAACAGAGTAATAGGGTACGGCGCTGTTGCCGGGCGCGCTATGCGTGCAGGTGCAGGACCGCGATGCTTAAAACGCCCAAGGTCCCAGCCACAGACTCCTGCGTACTACCCTCCACCCCACCTAGCCGCCGCCATGCTGCTGTCCTGCTCCGATGCCTGCCCTCTGCCGCATGCCCCGACAAACCCAGCGCTCAATATGAACGTCGAAGCCCCCTCCGCAGTTGCCCCAGTGGCCCACTCACGCCCCACACGCCCCCCAGCACAGCCTCTTAGGCCGTACTGACCACATCCCTGCCCATAAACTCCTTCACACGGCTGCCGTACGGCACCATGCCGTACACGCACCGTGCACGCCGTACGCCTTGATGCCCAGGTGCGTGGCTGCTGCCCGCTCCACCAGCATGGCCGGCTGTTCGTAGAAGGAGGACACCACGGGGTATAGCTCGTCCCGCCAGCCGGTGATGAAGCCCTCGGAGCGCAGCTGCTCCAGCACCTCTGTCAGTGTGGAAGGCGGGGGGCAGGGGGTAGACGGCAGTCGGGTAGACGGATCGGGAGCGCGGATGTGCTTACCTCTGCCTTTGTATGAGGAGGGGGCACCGGCGGGCATCGCATGGGATCCGTACGGGCAGGCGTTTCTGAGATCTTACTCTGCGTGGGATGCATAGTTGAGCATATATGGTCCTTTCCAGTACGAGCCCTGCCGCAGCGTGTTTGACGGCGCGTCGCACGCTGCATTAAAGGGCGTGCATGTGTTGTTTTGCATCGAGCTGGTGGCCCTGTTCCGTGTGTCATAATGCATGTGGCGCCCCGCCCCGCCACACCGAGCAGCCCCCAACCAGCGTGATGGACTGTAACGTGAAACCTCCGTGCGTGCATTGCTTCCCCGTCCGTTCCCTGCCCTCAAACTTGTAAACGGTGCGTGATGGGAGGGACATGCTATGCCGCGCACCTGCCATCCGCCGGGAGCGCTTTTCAGGAGTATCCAGGTGGCTGGACAGGGACACACGGCCGGTAGGCCCCGGCTGCCCGTCCACGGCAAACGTATCCGGCCAGCGTCTAAGCTGCTCCAAGAATCTGTTAGGTACAATGCAGGTTGTTATTTAGTGTGCAATAGTGGGTTGTCCCGGCCAGGCGGCCCGGCATCCAGCGGGCATGGCAATCGACGGCGCGCGAAGCAAGCAGAAAAGGGGCACTCACCTGGGCTTGACTTTCCCAATCTCTTTTCCGTCAACAAGGAAAGGTGTCAGGGTTGGTAGCTCTTCTAGGCCAGTGTTGCAGTCCTTGACGCGCTCGATGAATCCACTCAGGTCCTTCATTCTCCCCTCCAAGTTCCACGTCGGAGCCGCAGCGGGTGCAGATGCTGAGCAGTGCACCAATCTAGCTTGTAACGCAGTGGTACTGCTAAAGACGCTTCGAGCGGGCGCGTGCTGCGTCAGGAGTTGTGCCTGAGTGGTGCCCTTCAGGAGGGTGCGCATTGCGTTCACGTTGCCCTGAAGGCGAACGCACAACAGGCGAATCGCAAAATGCCCGATGATCAAGAGTGCAAAGTAGGATGCACTATAGTGTGGTTTACAGGTTGGGTAGCCTGTGGTGTACCGTACGGGGCAGGTGTCCATGACCCATGGGCCAGGCACACGATACAGCTGCATCAGGAACGCTGCTTGCCGGGGTTACATACATTGCACCGATACATGCATGTATATGCTCACGCGAACGCTTCGCATACAGTGTATGCGGCGATGGGAACAAGAAAATCTGCAAGCATGCTTTTGTACAACCAGAGCCGCAAAGCCGGAGTCACCAGTATGTAGCTACTCTGAGCTACGGTACCATGTGCCTCGACGTGGTACACCATGGCAACACTTGGTGCGGCGAGACAGGTGGGCTGTGCTATTCGCAGTTGTGCACCCCTTGCCGTCTGCTACTGCAGACCAAACAGCAGACCAAAGGACTCGGCATCCATAAAATAGGTGCAAAATCTTCATCGCCATCTCATCCGTGCCGCTTGGTATACATGACAATGTCCCTGGCTTCCAGATTGGCACAGCTGGTGCAGGGCCCAGCGCACTCCTCCATTGCGCCAGGGTATAATACACGCAGATGCACGAGATAGTAGGCCCCGGCATCCCGCTGCCCTGCGGCATCTGGCCGTACGTAGCATGGGGCCACCCCGCATCTGCAGCACATTCACCATGTACTACTCTGAAGCCTCCAAAATCGTGAAAGTATACACATGACCGAGCCAGCCAAGGGCGCTGCCATCCCTTCACCGCCAACAAAGACACCATTGGCCCTGGGAGAGCACAGCGAGACCCCAGGAGTCCTTCATCGGCAACGCACTGCACATTGCAGGCCTTGCTGCCCGCAACACGCATGCCTTCTCCCCCGCGTCACCCTACTACTCTTCCTGGCCACAACCTCGAGACCCGCGGGAACCCCCTCTTCTCCCCGATAGGCCTTAGTATACATATGCACTTCCCTGGTGCTGCACCATCAACCACTCGCCCCCTGCCGCTCCCCAAAGCCTTGCACGACACCATCGCCTTCCCCTTGCCACTGCTGCTTCCCCCTAAAGTCTCCTCATCCATAGCTACGTGGCACCCTTGACAGTCGCCCTCTCTCATTGACCCCCTATTTCTCTTTTTTCATGAACCGTCTCCGCACTGGCTTCACACGGCCGCCGGCGCAGGAAGCGTGGCCAGTGCCTGCAGCGGCTGCAGCTGCCCGCACGCCGCCCCCACGCCCTGAACCAGCAGCGTCACGCTGCTAGCCCACACAGGCACCTCCAGGTCCACCAGCCTGTACCGCGCCACAAATGCCTCCCCGACCCACACCGCACCCTCAGCCCAGTCGGGCTGCAGCTGCAGCACCTCCCAGCCGCCCGCCGGCCCCGGGCTCGACGGCGTGCCCGTAACGCCCCTGCCGCGCCCCGGCGTCCCCAGCGCGGGCGACGCGGGGCCGCCTGCCGTGACGGCGGCTGCAGCACCGGCGCCGCCGTTGCCGCCGTTGACGTTGAAGTGCACCCACACGTGGTACGACCGGTGTACGGGCATGCCGCCGTCATCGAACTGCGGAGCCCAGCTGATCTCACACGTCAGGAGGCGCGCGGTGGCGGCGCCGCCGCCGTTGCCGCCGCTGATGCTGCCGGCGGAGGTGCCGCCGCCGCCGAGCTGCACCTCGACCTCGTCCTCGTCGTCGGCGACGTCGCTGCCGCTGAGTACGACCGGCGGCTCGTGGAGGCCCGTGGCCGCGGCCGCCGCCGGCGACGCTGCGGGGGCGCTCGATCGCTCCCAGCTATCCTCGCTGTCGAGCCCTGCGGTGGAGGGCTCGCCGGGGCCTGACGCCGCCGCGACGGCGGCGGCGATCCCGGCAGCGACGGCTGCGTCGGTTGGCGGCGGCGGCGGGCTGCTGCGCCCCGGCCGCGTCCAGCGCACGCGGCTGCAGCGTGCCTCCGTCAGCAGCCGCCCCGGAGGAGGCGCAAGCGGCAGCGGCGCCGTCAGGGGGATGCCCAGCGGCCCGACGGCAGGGGCGGCGGACGCCGCGGGGCCGCTGGCGGGGCCGCTGGTGGTTGGCGGGAGGTGGATGCTCCCAGGTTGTTGCGGTGGGGCGGCAGTTGTTGCGGGGACGGAGGAGAGGGAGGAGGCTAGGTGTTGCGTTGCGGGTGGGGCGGGGAGGTGCTCCCGCAGGACCAGGCAGCCTGTGGGGGGCCGAGGCAGGAGGTGCGAGGGAGGCGGACATGGTGGCAGTGTCTCACATCGGCAGTGGAGTGCTAGCAGAGGCCCCACGTGTCAAGTGCTGTTATGGAGGTAATAGGATGCATGCGTGCATGGGTCTGTACACACGTGCGCTGCACATGCCCCCTGCCAAGTGCCAACACATGCTGTGCCCCCTCACCTCCAACGGTCTCAACGCACACGGCTATTTAGGAAACCCACCTAAGAGCGCCAGGTAGCTACTAACCCACCTAGGAACGCAAGTTAGCTGCTAACCCACCAAGGAACGCCAAGGTAGCTGCTAACCCACCTAGGAACGCCAGGTAGCTGCTCGCCGAGCTGCCCTGCCCCAACGCCGCAGCGACGCTCCGGCCCACCGCCGCTGCCGCCGCCGCTGCACTACCGCCCAGCTGGCCGCCCGCCGCCGCCGGCCCGCCAGCCACGTAGCACACCACCGACACGGCGCACACCACCGCTCCGGAACCGCTCGCCGCCACGGGCAGTACGGCACGTGGCAGGCACGCCGTACAGTTGAGCCATGGGATGCCGGAGGGGATGGAGGCGGTGGTGGAGGTGGAGGAGGAGGAGGAGGTGGGGGCGGGGGCCAGGGAGGCGGAGGTGAGGGGCAGCTCGGGCAGGGGGCTGGTGGTGGCGCCGGAGGGGGCGGCGGTGCAGCAGACGCAGGAGAAGCCTTTGGGCGCGGGGGGGAATGGGTAGTAGGTGGGGATGGTTGAAGCGGGAATGCGGTCGCACAGGGAGACGAAAGAGGCCGTGGCCAAGATTATTGGCCAGTGGCATCATAGTTTACGTAGTTTGCACGCGCATAGGGTTGTGTCACCAATATCCACTGCCTCTGACTGAGACAGCTTAATACATCACTCGCACCCTCCTTACCCACATGATCTCCCCCCACCCCATGCACCTCACCCGCTGCACGCAGCGCCTCAACCGTCGCCCTGTCCCCGGCCGTCCAAGGGCCCACCGCCACCCCACAGGCCGCCTCCGCCCCTGCACCCGCTGCTGCCGCCCCCGCGCCCTCCTGCCCCTCCCGCGCAAAGTGCAGCAGCAGCGCCACGCGGCTACTGCCCGTGCACGCCACCGTGTACGACAGCTCCAGCCCGCCGTGGGGCACGGGCAGGTGCGTGCCGTACAGGCCGTGGACCCACGGGCCGTTGGGGCCCAGCCGCCGGGTGGTTGCGCTGCTGCTGCTGCTGCTGCTACTGCTGCTGGCTACTGCGGTTGTGGCGGTGGTGGGCGTCACGGCGAAGGCCAGGCACGAGCCCCCTGAGAAGGCCACCTGGGTGGTGGGCCGTACGGACAGAGATGCTCCAGCGGAGGGGCCGGCCTGCGGAGGGTTTGGAGTGCATTAGGACACAAAAACCCAAAGCGCCATGCCTCCGCATCCTCATAACGACGTACCACTGGATGTTGGCCAAGACGCACAGCGATGGGGCCTTAACTGGTCATGACAAAACAGGCGAGGCAACTAGCAGTTCTACGCCCACGCACCCACGCACTCACGCATGCACGCACTCACGCACCCACGCACCCACGCATGCAACCAGCAGCGGCCCTGCACGCCCCACCACCAAACCACCGACACCACAAGTTGAATAACACACAAAACCACCTCCCCACATCGCGCGCCGCCGCCTCCGCCGCCGCAGCCCCGCACCTGCTGCCCGCCGCCACCGCCTCCGCCGCCCAGCGGCGTGAGGGTGGGCACGGCGTCCTGCGCCGCCAGGTTCCACCACGGCGCCACGCTGACCCGCCGCCCGCCAACCCACTGCCCCCGCCCGGCCCCGGTGTTGAAGCACGACACCAGCGGCAGCCGCTGCACCAACACCGACCGGGCGGGCCACACCTCCCGGATCTGCGCGCGGGCAAGGGCAAGGGCCGGTGCCATGAAGCTGCCTGCGTGCTGCTGACTACTGCAGCCAACCAGGGCAGTGCCGTGCGGCACCCCCCGGAGCTGCGTGCGGGGGCCATGCAGGGGTGTGCGCATTTCCAGGACCTCTACACAGGAACGAGTGCTTGTGGCCAACATGGACGGCCAGCGGGCTACTATAATGGGGACATGTACGGACAGGATGATAACATTAGCGTCTACAACGCTCTTGCATGCCGCTGGCTTGGTCGCAGCAGTCCAGCGCTGGTACGTGTTGGCGCATGGGCTGCAGCCCGGCCGGCCCACCTTGCCCCAGAAGGCCTCCTGCCGCGGCTCGAAGGTTGACCGGTCAAACTCCTCGTACACCCAGCCGGGGGCGAACAGCGCCGCCGACACGCCGCCGGCACGCGCGGCGCCCAATGCCACGTGGCAATTGTCCTGCGGGGCCCGGGGCGGGGACACGTTTGCTGTCGTACGGTACCCTGCAGCGGTAGGGCTAACTTTCCCGCATACGGCAACAGTGTCATAATGAGCCCTTCAGGGACCCGAAAGGGCGAAAGCGGAAATGGCGGCAAACACGGCCCTGACGTAAAGAAGTGCATACGACCTAGACCCGACCACCGCTGGTGCGCACGACTGCCGCCATTATGCGGGTCCCACAAGCTCCTGGCCGTGCGCCCGCCCCCTGCCATACGGCCCTCGCCCCGAACACGTCCACGGCCTGCGACGCCAGCGACAGCCGCCCTGTCCATGCGCCCGTCCAACCGTCACAACCGCCTCACCTGCCCTCCGCCGTACGACCCCCGCCCGAACACGTCCACGCCCATGAACACGTCGGCCGCGCGGCTGCCCGCGGCGGCCGCCACGGCCGCGGGGGCGCCCTCCTGCCACCTGCACACACGCACACGCAGGTGCAAAGCAACAAGCGTTGTCGCGGCAGTACGGCACGTGTGCGGCACAGGCGGAGCGTTGCGGGAGGCTCCCAGGGAGGGTCACAACGGGCAGCGCAGGAAGTGGCAAGGCGCCAATGTTATGAGCATCTTACTTGTAGTTGACAAACAGCGCGTCTGCGGCGTCGAAGAACGGGGCGTTGCGCGGCGTGAGGCCGTCCTGCCACGCCAGCCGGCCCTCCACGGTGATGGCGTCGTACCTGCAGTACGACACCGGCACAATCCGCGTACGGTGCAGTACGCGTTTAGTACGGACGTGCGGTAGCTGAGATGCTTTCGTTGCATGGCGCTGTACCGGAGATACATGCTTGGCTGGGAGCACGAACGGAAACCCAGCGCACGCACGCGCGCAAAGGGCACAGCTTCCCAAAAGGGTAACTGCTCCTCCCACGCACATGGTAGCCCATAATGGTTGCCAGACAACCATACACACCAGTCACTGCATACGCTACACACCAGTCACTCCGCGCTTGTGGGTGTGGGCGCGCACCCACCAGATGACCAGGCCGTGCGGCACCTCAGCCGCCATGCGCGCCCGCAGGTGCGCCACAAAGTGCTGCAGGTGGGGCACCAGCTCCCTGTCCAGCCCGTTCTCCACGTTGATGAGCCACCCCTCGAAGCCGTGGTGCTGCGCCAGGGCAACCAGCCGGTCGGCGGCGGCGCGGGCGGTGGCGCGCGAGGCGAAGAGCCGGGTGCAGCGCGCGCGGCCCTCCTCCCACTCGGTGATGAAGGTGCCCAGGACCTGGGCGTGGGTTAGCGGGCGTGGGTTAGCGGGTGTGGGCTAGCGGGTGTGGGCTAGCAGGGGGCGTGGGTTAGGCCACCCGGCGTGGGGTAGGGAGTTGGTAGCGCGGCCGGTTTCCTGGTCACGTTGGTGGCTTGACAGCAGCGTGCGATAACCTGGGCCTGGAAGCTCTTTCCATGTGCCACACGCCATGACAGGTCTTGGGGGGCAGGACCAGTGGCGTGGCCTCCGCCGTAGCCACAGCGACAGCGAACAGGCCTAATCGAACACATGCAACCGGCGCCAGCACGTGTCGAAGCCCGCCCGCCGCACCGCCCAGCCGTAACCACGGAACTTGGCACATGCAGGGAAGGACCTTGCCACCTACACCCGATCACCCACCCGCACTCCGTTGCGGTGGGCGGCTGCCGTCCATGCGGGCGGGGGCACAGTGATAAGGTGGTGCGAGAAGTAGATGAACAGGTCGATCTGGTCCCACTGCCACAGCCTGCGGGCAGCGAGATCAGCTTGCTGAGTCAGTAGGGTAGTGCTGCACAGCCTCATGGGGTTCTCCATACCCCACAGCAAGCAACAGGAGCCCTGTTGTCCACGCCGCCTGACACACGTCAACTGTGCTTCATGCGCCCAAAGCGCTGCTGCGTTGGCCAGCACCCAGCGCACAATGCCCTGCACAACCCCTTCCCCGCACACCCCACCTGGGCGCCCATTCATCCATGCCCCCCACCCTACCCCACCCCGCGTTACCCCACCTGAAGAAGCCCTGCTCCCCCGCCCCCTGCACGTATCGGTCGGCCAGGTAGCCCCCCATCATGTCGTGACACACCAGCAGCCGGCAGCCGCTGCTGCTGCTAGCGCCGCTGCTGCGCCCGCTGCTTGCCCCAGCACTGCTGCCGCCGGCTCCTGCCCCCGGTGCTACTGCCGGCGCAGCAGCAGCACCAGCGGTGGCGGGCGCCGCGGCGGGCGTGGCACGTGCGGGAGCCCCCGCGGGAGGCGGCAGCAGCAGTGGCGAGTTGTACGTCTGGCAGACGGGGGCGTCACGTGAAGCGCAAGGGTGTCACCAGCGTAAGGAGTGAAGGGTCAGGGAAACCCGGATGGCTGCACGCAGTGAGCCGATTGCTTGGCACGGCGAAAGCAAGCAATGGCGACAGGTGCTAACCTGGCAGAAGGGTGTGTCGGGGTCGGCGCTGGGTGTCCATGCCAGGAACTCGTCCACGGTGGTGAGGGGGCGGCACTCGGGGGCGGAGAAGCCTGGTGGCGTGTGGGCCGGTTGGATGTTCAGTGGGCAGTTGTGTTTAGTGGGCAATCGCGACAGGCTTGAGGTGGGCGCAGGTGGGAGTGGGAGCCGCCCAGGAGTTGGTGAGAGTATTAAGAAGGTTTGGGAGATCAGAGGGTGGGTGGCAGTTGGACAGACAGATTCGCACGTGGCTGCTTTCGGAGGCGCACGTGCCGGTGTGGTCAGGAGTACGGCAATGCAGAGATGGATAGGGGCGAACAGCGCTTGGGAGGGGCTGGGCTTAAGGGGCATTTCGCTTGCCAGAGCTGCACCAGTATCCACGTTGGGGTAGCATGTAACGTTGGGTGAACCCTGGCCGCGCTAGGTTGAAAAAACCCGCCTGGAGGCGGGTAGTGGCGTGCCTGTTAGCCACAGCAGGCCAAGTTGCAGCAGCACGATCACAAAGCTCAGGAAGCACATGAGCGGGGTTGAGTTCTCGAGGCCAACAAGTCCAGCCAGGGCCGTTGGGACGGCTCTGCGCAACGCTTTGCGTCCGTGCCACAAGCAAGGCGTTTCACAACCGCGAGCGGTGCGGTGAAATCGTGACCGCATGTGAATCAGGTGCATACCTGCTTGTGTACTGGGGCTTTGCTGCCCCCCATCTTTTGGTAGGAGGCTCAAGGAGGGCTCCCACCCACGTGCGTAACGCCACCCCGCACCTGTTATCGTTGGCCGCTGCGGAGGCACCTGGTCCGCCGTTGCAACCTACAGCAGCCAATACATAATTTATAAAGCTCGGTAAAATGCGCATGGGCTGCAAGCGATCTGACAGGTACCCGCCAAAAGCTGACGCAAGAATCCGACGTGCAAACCCTTACCGCGTGACGTAGACGGTTGATGCGCCTAATTACATCCCTTATGTGGTCGCCTGCTGGCGCAAATATCGCCTGGACGCGCTGCCGAGCTCGCTTATTGCGCCACAGGAACGTGAATGCCGCTGCGACAGTGCTGACGACAAGGACACCGAAAAAGCGCCCATTCCGACCCATGACGACACGGCTGAACAGGCCTTGCTCGGGTTGGTGATATATTGGAGGACTTGCGTGACCCTACCAGGCCCCGACACGCGACAGCGAGGGCTCAAGCGTCAAGGGCTCAAGCCCCAGGAGCGCGCCGATAGACAATGCTTGTCAAATAAACAAATGCATTCAGTGCATTTCTTTTACGGTTGGCACCGACCGAGAACAATCTGCAGGACAGGCCAGACGCGATGCACGGCTTGTAGGTGAACGGCACCCGTGTGGTGGTACCGAAGCGGGGGCAGGGGGCCTGACCCAGCGACCCCCGTCAGGCGACAAACCCTGGCAAGCTGAGGTACCGGTACTGCGGGCCCAATCTGCTGACTCCTGCCGAATGTCTGCTGTGCTGCGTACGAAGGAATTCGGGCTGGCCTGGTACCGCAATGTATCGTGTAGGCGTGTACCGTAGCGACAAGCGCCGAGCCCAGGTAGGGTCCCCTCTCCCTTGGCCAGTGGCCACGCACGGCGGCCACGCCAGGCCGTGCCCATCAGAAGGGAGGGAGGGTTGAGGCCCTTCTGGCGAGCCCCTTCTGGTGCCCATCCCCCCGCACGCCTGGAAGACAAACCGTTGCCAAGGCTTACAGGTCCGCGTCATCCACACTGGCTCTCGACCTCTCGGCATGCATGGCCTAGCTGTTTACCAGTGTATGCGACACACGGTACGGTCCCTAAACGTCTCGTAATGTCCGTGCAGTAGCAAGTAACTACTGTACGTGGATTTGGTGCGCAGTACTACATGTAAGCAGGCGCAGCGTTACACGTGCCATGCGCCACGTGCACTACACGAAGCGCAGACGCATTCCAGTCCTCTGTCCGTCCACCTCCATTCCCGCAATGCCCCACGTGCCAACTCCTGACTGGGCATGCAGCAATGGACACACACCAACCACGTGCCATGCCAACGTGTCCGCCGCGGTGTCTTTGCCACAACTGCTGTATGCAGATGGCTAAGCCTCACGTTACGCCAAGGAGTTGCTGCCCTGGCGTGCCCAATCCCGGCCTAATGCAACTGATTACGTCCATCTGCGGTGAATGTTGTTCTGACATGTTGGGCACCTCGCACGGCGCATGCATGTCCAAGTACCGAGAGCACACTGCTTGTGCGCCTACGCTCGTCCCCGCAACGAGGCAATTACTGCATGCACTGCAAAAGTGGGCCTCTCCAGCAAACGGGGCGCCAGCACTAGGCATGCCGCCAACACCCTCCGGCCCAGCAATGCCCCCTTAAATGCTATTACAGCCTTCCAATCCAAAACTCCTTCCCCGCAACACCAACGCACGAAGCCTAAAGCTCAAGGCAACGTTAAAAGAGCAATGCCGCCATACTCGCTCCCACTCACGCGGGCGAAACCCATGCTCGCATATCCTTATGCAGTTCCGCCTCCGTCCCTAGTCTCCCCACCATCCAGCCCCACACACGTGACCGATTCCGTCCATCCCCTTAGTGCCGCCGGCCGCATGTGCGGGCTGCATGTCACACTGAACAACACACAACGAGAACCGTCAGCTTCTTCATGCTTTTCCTGGGGTCTCCGCCTGCCGTCCGCAAACAGGTCGTGGCCTATGGCGCAACGCAACCCATGCACACTTTCCATGCCATCCGCCGAGCAAAGCGGCCCCGCAATTCCTTTCTCCTTCCCCTATCATCCCATTCACACCTTGACCGCACCGCACACAGCACACGCCGCAAAACACCTCCTGCGTCACGCCCCCGCTTCTTCCCACCATCCATCTCACCCCAGCGCCATCACCTGCACGCAGCTCTCCAACCCGCCCTCCACCTCCACCTCCACCGCTCACACCGACTCCCTGCCTGCCTCACCCCAACGCTTGACGCCCCACCAACTCCTAACCATTCCCCGTACACACACACAGCGCCTACACAATGATTTTGTCCAGCTCCTGGTTGATCTCCGCCTCCATCTCCTTGATCACGCGAATGGCCTCCCGCACGTCGTTGCGCACCACCATGAGCTCGCACACCCACGTGGGCAGCCCGTCCGCCACGCACACGCACCTGTGCCCCGGCTGCACGAGCGGCCGCGCGTACTTGACGCCCTGCTGCCCCTTGTAGCGGTCCAGGAAGTCCGTGTGCTTGATGTGGCCGGTTTTCTGTTTCGGGCGGGTGGACATGACGCGAGGAAAGGGGGCGCTTCGCAAGAGCACGAGAGAGGCCAAGGAGTCCGTGTACTTACTGCTGCCGGTTCTCTGTCCTAAAGAGTGATTGTCAAGTGAAAAGGAACGCCGTCAGCGAGTTCTCGTGAGAGAGGCGCTGGCAGGGAGTTTGTGTGCTGAGTGTGACCGGTTACCTGTTGTGGGCGACAGGTGGAGCTGGGTTCAGGGGTGTAGCAGAGGTGCAAGGGTGAGCGTGACGGGCCGAGTGGGCATGTGGACGCGTCGCAGTTACCGGACTAAGCCGTGCATGCTTTGTGCTAGTGCCATGCACCGAAAGGTAGACCCGAGCCGCACGGTCCATGCAACCTGAACCGAAGGAAGCCACCACCTGTTTCAGCGCCACACTCACCTGCGCGTTGATGGAGTACTCGGCCATGTGGATGATGGGCCGCCGGGCGACGGGGGGCCGCACGGGGATGCCTGAGGGAGGAGGAAGGGGCGTGCAGCGTCAACATACGGGGGCATGTTGAGGGCCAAGGGGAAGCACCTGCTAGCAGTCGCAGAATGCCCTCGCCCTCACCCCGACACGCCTCAGGAAGCGCTCCTTCCCCAGGTCTCAGGTTGCGTCAGCCAGCGCACGTCAGCCAGCAGGTTGGTGTCGCACCCGCACGCTAACACACACCCCTGCTAATACACGTGCCCCCAACCCACCTGCGCACGCCATGAGGTGCTCCTCCACCAGGTCCACGCCCCACACCAGCAGGTTGGTGTCGCACCCGCACGCTAACACACACCCCTGCTAATACACGTGCCCCCAACCCACCTGCGCACGCCATGAGGTGCTCCTCCACCAGGTCCACGCCCCACACCAGCAGGTTGGTGTCGCACCCGCACGCTAACACACACCCCTGCTAATACACGTGCCCCCAACCCACCTGCGCACGCCATGAGGTGCTCCTCCACCAGGTCCACGCCCCACACCAGCAGGTTGGTGTCGCGCACGGGCCCCCCGCCCATGCGGCAGTTGACCTCGATCAGGCGCGCCCCGCGGCTGGTGTACTTGCACTCCACGTGGAACACGCCCAGCTTGAAGCCAAGGGACTGCGGCAAAAAGTGCATAGCAAAAGTACATGAATAACAGTGGTTTCACACATTCAGTGTTGGTCGTGTCAACCTGAGTACTTGAACTCCACGTGCAGCACACATAGCTTCAAGCCAAGAGACTGAGCGTTGTAGTACGGGACAGAGATGCGTGTGAGACGCGGCACGTCCCCCAGACACTGTTCCTTTGCTGTCCGCAGAACGCAGACACTGTAGTATAAAAGGCTTCAGCAGTACCGCTGGCTGCCCTGCTGGCCGTCAACGCTCGCGCGGACCAGGGAGCTGTCGGCTCATCACCGCCCACCTGCACAGCCCGCACGCTCAGCTCCAGGACATTGTGACCACCACCCTCCAAATTAGCTAACATATGCACAACATTCTCGTTTTGGGCTGGCCCAATGCGCACGCCAGCGCCGTTGATACACACGCCCACCTGCACTGCCCGCACGCTCAGCTCCAGCAGCTCGATCTGCGCCGCCTTGGGCAGTACGGAGGGGCAATTGGAGCCGGTCTCATTGAAGTACGGCTCAACCGTCGGCCAGTTGTCTGTGATCGCGCCGTACACCGGCCGCCCGTTGTCGAAGATGAGGTCGCAGTCCACCTCGGCGCCGTCCAGGTACTGTACGGCAGAGGGCGCACGGCGGGATGGGGTTACGACAGAGCACTGGCGGTGTGGTGCCGTACTGCAGGCACACGACAGATAGTGGTGGTGAACCGCGGAATAACGGGCATCATGAGCTCCCTGTACGTTACCCGGCGCGTCACCCAGCCCCCGACACACCCATGCCCTTTCCAGTGTGCCTTACACACTCCCACCACCACCTCCACCATGAGCTCCAGACGGACTTGCACACAGGAAGGCTTGCGCACATTGCCCGTCCCCATGTGCGCTAATACACAGCCCCACCACCACGCCCACCTCCTCCACCATGAGCTCCAGGTGGATCCACCCGCCCGCGTTGCCCTGCGCGTCGCCCCCCTCGTCGTCGCCCTCCACCAGCGCCCCGGCCACGATGCGCGCCCGGGACATGTCGTGCTGCACCCTGAGGACGGGCGTGCACACAAGTACAGCAACAGACGTGTGTTACGCAATGCGGGTGCGTGTGTGTCAGATACAAGGTCAGGCCTGCGATGTGTTGTGCTGCGCCTTCACGCACAAGGGATCTACAGGAACAAGGCGCAGATGCCGCGACCCGCACAGCCAGTGTAACGGTGGTGAGCGTTGACTAGCCCATGCACGGCAGCGCTTGCACCTTGCCGCGGAGCAAGCCATCCACACTCCCCGTCACCACTTTCAGGTGCGTATACAGCTGTCATTTTCACTGTCAATGTAAGCAGGCGCACTTCTTGAAGGCCTTGAGCAGCTCCTCCTGGTTGTTGGTCCGGATGACCCCTATGGAGGCCGCCCCGCTGATGGGCTTGATGACGGCGGGGAAGCCCACGTGAGCGGCGGCCTTGGCCACGTCGGCCTCCGAAACCACCTGCGGGGCAGGGGATGAACGTGGAAGCCCCTCAGGACACATGCAGCGGTCAGGGACTGGGTGATAGTGCACGCCGTAACTCCGAAATTGCAATATGCGAGGCGGGGGCAACACCTGCACGTTAGGCACGGGGCAGAGACGGAGACGCCCTGTGACGCCAGCTCTCTTGCAGTCCTTGTCTACAGGACTGCATCGGGTCCTGTCCCGCCCCCCCGGTACCACTGGCGGCATTCGCCTTAAGCCCGCCTTAGCGTGCGGGCATGGAAGCGGCTCTGGCTGCACCGCTGGCCGGACCGCCCTTCTGAACGGCGTACAACTCACTCCGTACAGCTGCCAGCGCCGGCCCCAGCACGCACCGTGTGCTAGCGGGGCCACGCTCCCATGGCCCCGCCCCCTCTGTAGCGAAGCCTCTACCATTTACGACTTCTCTTTATGTGGCAACTTAGTTCCCCCGCTGCGCACCTTGTAGTGCCGGGGCGTGGGCAGGCCGGCGCGCTGCATGATCTCACGCGTGGCGTGCTGGGGGCAGCAAGGGAGGTGGGGAGAGGGAAAGGCAAACGAGGCAGCGAGCAACGGGGTCTTGTTAGCGAGGCTTGCACTGCGACAGCGCCTAAAAGTTTGGATGCATGATGGGTGAGGATGCAACAGGAGGGGAGAACACCAGCCCTGACGACAATTGCCGTGCCATTCACGTAATCCCAACCCGCATGGCGCGGGCCGCCCTCTATCAGTAACTGACCGTACACGCAAGCGTTCGTCCAGTGACCAACCGTTGATGTCTTTTAGGCGCCCGCGCCCGCTGCTCCCACCCGGCCTCCTGCCCCCTTGGTCAACCCCGCACATTTGCACAATCCGGTGTCCCGTTTGCACACGCCATCGTGCAGCTGCCCCACCGGCCAGCCCGTCAACCTGCGAACCATACTCGTGCCCACACGTCCCCGCCCTATCTTGCGGCATCCCTCTCTGCAGTATGTGGAGCCGATCGTACGTCATAGTGACTCCCCCCCCCCGTTGAGTAACTTCCCCCCCCCCCCCCGTCATCTGCAGACTTCGTCTGTCGTCCTACCGCCTAACCCCCCTCCCACACCCTCCACAGAGCTACCCTGCCCCAGCCCCAGCCACACAACCCGTCCCCCTTTGCGCCCCAGTCCACGGCCCCCTCCCTTGATTGTCGCGTCGTCACACTCTCCGGCCCAACCAGCTAACCCACAGCCCGCACCCACATCACAAACGCCGGCAACCAGCTGGCAGCAACCACCCCCACCCCACCCGCCCTGCCTAAACCCCTGCCGAAACGTTGCCAGCACCAGTTCACGAGGCCCACCTTGTCCCGTGCGTTGTCCACGCTCTCCGGGGAGTTGCCCGGCAGGCCCAGCTTCTCCGCCAGGCGGCTGGCCAGCGGCACCGCCATCTCGCAGAAGGTGGTGATGCCGTCCAGCTCGCCGATCGCGTGCCGCGCCTCGCGGATGCCCTGGTGGGCGGGGGTACGGGGTACCGGGTGCGGGGGGTTCATACCATGCCGTGCAACACAACACATGCCTGGCCTGGGCCCCAGGCTTTTAGTCAAACAAGGCTAAAAGCCGGGCAGCTTTTAGTTTCAGGCCGCCCCTTTGGGCGTTCAGACAGAGCCCCTTGAAGCTTTCCTCCGGGTGAGGAAGGGGCGTAAGGGAGACGCATGCCGGACAAGAGTGGAAACGGAAGCGCGGCTCGCGCCGACGAGCAAGCCGGCCATGTGCACGGCTGGGGGACGCGGGACAAGGTGGATACGGGACTGGTGCACTTGTCGCCTTCCGGGTTAGGGAGCCTTGTGCTTGCCCGTACTGCATTGCCAACCCTTCAAGATGCAGCACCACGATGCGGCACGCACCTTTGGGCAGGAGCTGGCCCAGGCACGTGCGTGCACACGGATGTTGCGGGCTCGACGCAAAGCCCCGGCCTGTCCCCACCCCACCGTGTGACACATCCTCACCGCAACCCTGACACACCCACACCTTGAGGCAGCGGTCGAAGACTGTGTCCACGTCCGTGAAATCTATGGGCACGAACTTCTCAATGATGCCCTCCTTCTCCAGCAGCTGCACCCAGCTGCACGGGGGCACACGCGGAGCACACAGGCACATGGTGCAGCACCGCGTTACGGCAGAGCAGCGCCATCCGATTAGCGGCGCAGTGGGAAAAAGAACTGCTAAACTGATGCAAGAGGAGAACCCGGCAGCGGGCAGCATGCACCGTCACCCTATACTGGGCGACATGGTGAGGGATCGTAGGTAACAATGTGCAAAGGCAGCTGCTGCCAGTTTGCGAGAGGCAGGACGCCATACGAAGGGCACTGCTGTACGTACCATAGCGCAAGCCACCGGGACACCACGGCACGCAAGTCCCGCCCCGCCCCTTCCTCCAACACCACTCCCGCACATACCCCAGGCCTCGATAACATGCCTCCCACAGGGCCGCCGCTACCGGCACACCCCTCATCCGCCCGCACCCATGAAACGAAGGAGGCCGCCCCACCTTCATCCTCCCATACCATGTAAGTACTGCGTGCGACCGCACATGCGGCCTCTGGCCGCTCCTGGCTCCCCTTCCTCACCTGTCCTAGCCCTCGCCCTCCCTGCTCCCTGCCTGCTCCCTCCCTGCTCCCTCCCTGCTCCCTGCCTGCTCCCTGCCTGTGGCCCCACACTCCCTGCACCTGTCTGGCCCGTCGAGCAACGCGCTGCGCACCTCCGCTTGCTGGCGCCCCGCCCACCTGTCGGGCCCCTCGCCCTCAACCCCACCCCCACCTGTCCGGCCCGTCCAGCACCACGCTGCGCACCCCCAGCTCCTTGGCCTTCTCGAAGATGAAGCGCTTCCCGCTGTAGCCTGCGGTGTACAGAGTGACGTTGGCAAGGTTCCTGGAAGGAGCATCTCGCCTTCCGTGCAGCCCGCAGCGGCTCAGCAACCCGCAGCGCCCACCAGTCGCAGCGCAGGCCGCGTGGCGGTGCGGCCGTGGCGGCAGCTACTGTACGACGTTTGGTGTGCGATGTACCGCCGCTGCCACGCATTGGTGCCAGGTGAAGGTGCCGCCGCAGCCCCTGTTGCTCAGCCCCGGTCCTGCTGCTGCAAAACGTATCCCGCACGCCACACGTGGTAGCACCACCCGCCACCACCACCGTCGCCCCGAGTCCGACCCACCTGCCGTGATGAACACCAACACCGCCCCCTTGAGCACCTGCCGCCGCAGGCTGCGGCCGTCTGTGGTGCGCGAGGACACCGCGTCCTGCGGCAGCCACAGCACCAGGACCAGGGGCGTTGTAACCGTGATGGGCTTTGCCCCCAGCCGGGGGAGACCCGTGGTTGTGCCCGTGCGCTTTGCCCTTTCCCCAAACACAAATGTTGGCGAGGTGGACCAAAGTAGCCCACATGGTGTTAACAGTTAGTAAGATGGAGGGAGCGTGACCAAAGCCCGTAGCACCTTGGCTTGGCAAGCGTTGTGGAGACGGGGCGCGAGGGTGGCTAGTGCGCACCGGGGCCGTGTGCCTGACCCGAGTTGCTGCTGCTGCGTGACCACCGCCAGGAGCGCCCCAATTTCGATGATGTTAAGATACCTACCGCTCCGAGCTCTTGAAGCAGCGCCCTGGACGGAGACATGGGCAGAGCCTGTAGGATTTTCATCTTGTCCTCCTGGGTGAGGCCCTTCGGCAAGGACCCGATCACCGCCTTTGATAGATAGTTGGAGCTGAGGCTGCCGACCAGGGGCGGCACGCTGCCCGAAGTGCCCTGCGAAGTTGGGCAGACGGGCACGTGATGGCAGGATGCAGTCGCGGGGACAGGTTGGGACATTGCAGACGTACCAGCGAGGCAGCGACATCTGGTGTCGTCTCTTCTCCAGCCCTCCTTCTCCTTGGGTTGAGCGGGTAATCGGCCTGTAGAAATGTCGACGGAGGACTGGGGTTTCCGCGGGTTTGCCCTTGCCAGTCGTTCGACATGGATCACAACCATTCCAGCGTTGGAACTGACCAAAGGTACGCCATCTAAAAGCACGTTCGTGGGAGCAGAGCCAACGATGGACACCGTCTGCAGCTCCAGGTTCTGCAGCTGTCCCTCCAGAGCGCCGAGCTGGTCTTCCGAAATCGTTCCGTCAATTACTCCCGCATACTCGATGCATGGAAAGGCTACAGGGTCGAGGGTGGTGCTTCTTTTACTCGCTGGGGCTGTCGGGGGCGCAGGCACGGCAGGTGCCGGGCCCCCCGCAAGCGCGGCTGATAGTGCCGACTTCTTCATCTTCGGTGCAAGTGCAAGTCGTTATGTACGCAGTACCCTATGCCTGCCGACTAGGGGAAGGCAAGGGACTTGACTTCAGTACAGCAAAGTACGAGCGAGTCGGCCCCATTGCGGTACCGGCAACGCGCTTTGCCCACAACTTGTCAGCTTGCTGTTACCTACGCAATCAATATAGCAGCCATACGCGACATCATGCAGGTTACTTGTAACCTCTCCTTACACCCGCAGGCCATCAGGCCTTCCCTAGGCCTGCCCAGGACACGCTGGTCTGCTCCTTTTGCCCACCTCACACTCACACCGCTCCCGCATGGTTTGTACCGCATGGAGCGCACACGTGCACCTCGATCAGCACCTTGTGCGTGCTGTGCAGCTTTGCTCCGGCGCAGGGCGGACGAGAACAGGCTTGACCGAACCCGCCACCACGCAGCCGTGTGCACTGTGGAGGACTGCCAGTACCAGCCAGGTACCAGCAACACCAGCCAGACAATGCAACCGCAGAGACCCAGAGCCCTCCCTAAGCTGGATGTGTCATGTGTGAAGGCTAGACTGGCCCCTGCGGATTCCTCTCCGCTCTGCTGTCGGTTTGCAACCAAGAGGTGGCCTTTTTGGCGAGACCCCAGCTGAAAACTCCATGGACGCCACGTCTTGCACATGCTACCGGTACCAACAACTGCATTGTACTGCGTGAGCCTCAAACAGAACGTGAGCCGCAAATTGCCCAGGTATGTCGTGTATCTGGCCTTGCACCGGACAGGGTCCACATCAGCTCCACAAGCTACCGCACGTGGCACAGGGTGTGTCAGGAAAAGCCCCATAACTTCACCCTCATGCTTGTGACTGCAGCGGCTGGCACCAGCTGGCACTAGAGAACCATGGTGGAGCGTGGTGAGCGTGCAACGACTGCTCATAGGTGTAAAGCACCACTTGTGGAGGACAGGCCAGCCAGGGCCAGCAGGCAGGGGGGCTCGCAGGCAGCAGTGCAGCGGACAACGTATTGCCCTTCCGTCAAGGCGCCCAGGGGTGCCACTCAACGGAGTTTGTATGCTTCCACTGCAGAGGGAGACCCTGCTGGCTCGGAGGCCCCTTTGGGGCAGAAAGTAGCGGCTATTTTCGGGCCGCCCAGCACGCGTGCATGCCCAACCCTTCTGCTCGGGATGGCCCAGCTCTGCCGCCCCGTGTCTGAGATACCGAGGGAGTGGGACGCGTACAAGGCCTCTATCCTTCTTTGTGTACTTGGGCACAGCTGGGTTCATGCGACACTGCGGTGGCCCTGAGCAACCCCTAGGAGACCTAGGCGGTCACACATGGCAGCACGGACCTAGGTCACAGACTTGATACCGAGCGCATGCCACGGGACGGAGCCTGGTAGGGCAGCTGCAGGGGAGATGGGGTGCCTTCGAGTACGCAGCGTCCCCGATAGGCGCGAAGCGGTGGAGTATAGTAGAGCAGCAGAACGCGTTCTCTTAAGAGCCACCTCCGGGGGTTTGCGCATGGAGGTGGACGGGAGCGGGATGGGCCGTAGCTGCGTTCAAGCGTTTGGACTGCAAATAACGAGCACCCGAACTAGCAGAGCAAAGCAACATATCCACTATCATAAATATAAGCCTCAGATATTACTTCCCCACTTAGGCCAGCTTGAATCACACTTCAAGACCAGCTTCAAGACTATCGAGCAACAGCCCTCTGTGCGCAGCGTCATACAATATACTAGGCTGGCGCAACGTAGGATAAGTCCTCAGCCGCACCTTGCGGCGTTGCACTGATTTCTTGCCAGTTGCCAGCTTCGGCAGACCTCCTCTTAACAACTCGGCAGCCGCGAGAATATCTGGAACTGGCGACTAAGTGTCTTACAGACCTCTGGTAGCGCGACTACTGGATGGCGGACCTGCGCGATGGCCAGCTACCTCTCCTGCAGGCTTCTCTCGCGGCGGCGGGGCTTCCCGCAACACAGTACGCGTCACACTGCATACAGATAGATGCACAGCAGCTTGCGGAGATGCAGTGGCGTGTGGAGCTCGCCGTGCGCTTGGAGGCAACAATATCAGCCATTGCTGCGAAATGGGGAGACAAGCAGAGCATATGCATATGCCAGGTGCGTTTCACGTCATGTTGGGGTGAGAGACTCGTTCAGACTCATGCTGCATCGTTGCCACTTGCCGCGCGTGCGAGGCGTGTTTGACGCATCGTCAGGTTGGACAGGGTCCTTGGACAAGTCACGTAAAGCTTTCCTCCGGCACACACATGGCAGACGCTTCCATGAACCTGTTTCCGCCTAGTTTTGGATCTCTTCGGGAAGCATTCGGTCCACTGAGCGCAGAAGTACCCCCCTTAGTGCAGGAGTACCCTCTCACGACCGTGCTTGACGTGCTTCCGGGGCAACACTTAGCGTCTTTGATGCTTGCATGCTGGCTTACGGTCATGCGCGTCAACGCCGGGCCCCCGCAGACCTGGCTCGGTGCAGACGGCGGCGAAGTAGGGCCCTTCACGCCTCAAGGCCTGGAGGTCACCCTGTGGGCTGACCCCAAGCTGGCAGTGGTCATGGACCCTCTTTTCCAGGACCTGCGCAACAAAAGGTAGGAGGGACTTAGGCGGACGCATGTGCATTTGCGCGTTGCAACGTTAATGCGTAATGCTGTACTGAACGGCGCACAGCCGGGGCCTAGTGGCCACCAGGATCCTAGCGTCCCATACTCGGGTCAGGCAGGAGCAGGGGCGATTAGGTCCCCCGTGAACTGCTGCCAAGGGCATCCCATTCGTACCCTGCTACACGGGTAGTATCACACTGCTGGGGAGTTTTGATCCATGCGCAGCCCCGCGTGACCTTGTTGTGTGCTGTCGCCCTCGCAGCTGCCAGGGCCCCGTCTTCTTCCGCAACAGCATGCCGGGCAAGGTGTGGCGGTCAGGGGCGGTGCAAATCGTCCAGAACCTGAAGATCCTGCCGCCCACGCTTCACCCACGGAGCCAGCTGTCAGGTGGGCCTGCCTTGCTGAAACTGCCAATTGACAAGCGTATTATTGGCCACGTCCTCTAGCAATACATGTTCTCCCATTGCAGCGCGTGGCCTTCATAATGTGCTGCGATTCCCTTGGTTGTGCTTACAGTGTACTGAGGTGTCTTTTCCTGTGCATCTGCAGAGGAGGCGTTGGAGCGGCTGGCAGAGGCACTATACATCCCCATCTACGACCTGACCCGCCCGGCCAAGGGCCAGGTGTGCGTGCTGGAGGTGCTGCTGTCTTCCCGCGCCACGGAGACCCTGGTCGCGGACGTAATATCCTTCATCAGCAACGTGCTCACAGCGCTGCAGCTGTCGCTGGCGAACCCGATCCAGCAGCCCGTGCACCGCAGCGTGCTGTGCGGCAGGCGTGCACGGGCACCTGACTCGGACGGGGGTAGCGACAGCGATGCGGAGGAGGAGCGGCGGCCGTCGCAGCAGCCGCGCAGGGGCGGGCAGCCGGCGGACAGAACGGGGCAATCGGCCAGGCCTTGCAGCGCAGCTGCCTCTCCTGGTGTTGCAGCTGGAACATCCATGGACCAGTCGCAGCAGCAGCATGCGCATGTGGAAGAACGCGTTGGCGCGACGGCAGGTCGCCCGACGGTGCCGCCGTCTGGCGAGGGGTGTCGTAGCCCAGCGGCCGGCTGCGGGGGTGAAGCTGGAGCAGCTGCAGCTGTGCCTGGGGGCGTTGTTGCGCCGAACGTGAACACGGGGGCCGTGGTGCCTCACGAGGCTCCCGGGGCTGCTGCCTGCGCGGAACTGCGGGTGTGCACCGGGCCCGCGGTGTCGGAGCAGCCGACGCTCCCCGCCAGCCCCACGCGCGCAACAGCAGCGGCAGCTGCTGCAGCAGCTTCAGGGGGGCCACCGGCGGCAGCGGTGGTTGATGAGGGCTTCGACACAAAGCGTCCAGGGCCTCTGCCGGGCTCGGTGCGGCAGGAGGAGGTGGGGCAGGCCGCGCATTGCGGCCCGCCCGGTGCACCGGCTGTGGGGCCACGTCGCCTGCCGGAAGGCTTCATGCAGCGCAGCAAGAGCGTCGCGTCCGTGGCAGCGCTGTCGGACGGGGCGGACGCGGATGATGATGAGGACGACGACAACAGGGACGGAGATGTGAAGCAGTAGGGTAGCGTGGTGAGGCACAAGACAAATAGCGGCCTTGGGCCTGGAGCAGGGGCTGCGTTCAGTGACATGGGACCGGGGTGTTGTGTTTCGGGATGCTTCGGGATGCTTGGGGGCCGTCGGTCTTCTTTTCCAATTCTTCTTTGAGCTCTCCGGACTGCGAGAGTGCAGCGGGCGCCACTTTGGGCCTGTGCGCCGGCGGCAACGCAGGAGCGATCCAAAGAGTGTTTGCCGTTACCAGAGCAACAAAGGCTTTATTTGTTTTACAAGCATTTTTGGGGTAGGTGCTCTTTGCGGGGCAGAAGTATTCGCAATAGGTGGCTGCGTTTCGCCTTTTCACGTTGTCAGCGGTGTGCCGGAGTGCCATGTCATGTATCTGGGCGTACGCCCTCACATGGCCTTACGATAAGCCGTGCCTTACAGCGTCTGCTGGCTACCTCAGAAGGAGCATGGCAACAGGTGATTACCGGTGCTTGCCAGCTGGCGCTATGAGTTAGCCAACGGTGCTTTTAGCCTTGCTGCACGGTGACTGCGGTTTGCTGTTTGCACAGTGTTCTTGCGCTCTGCCATGCGGACGGTGCATTGGCTCCTAATGCACACCTACTTGTCATATATTTCTTTGTCTCCTGTAAGGGACCCATGTGGGCGTTCTGTTTTGCCGCGTATGCGCGTGCGGTGGTAGGTTCGAGCAAGGAGCTGCCGTTCTTGTTTTGAGTGCTTTATAGCACGCAGGTCGAGTCTTTGGTTGTGTGGCAGCGTTTCGCTGTTCGGGTGTCTGGACGGCGAACGTTGAAGCGCGTTTTTGAGGGGTCTTGTGGATTTGGGCTGCTGCTGAGGAGCTGCCATCTGCAGCAGGGCAATTGCCCTGCGTGCTGCGTGGTGCTGTACGACGAGCGCTGCACGGCCAAGCGCTAGCCGCGTGTTGCAGATTGTCTTTTACGTGCTTGTACGTATCTGGTGTCGTCGAAATTGTTTGCGGCAGTGTCACAGAAGTTAGGGCGCCATCCTTGGAACCATTGGAACGAACACTGTTCCAAGGACAATTATCGCCACAGTGCACGATGCCCAGCCCGTGGGGATTGACTTCCGCTTCTTGCTGGTGCTTATGCATAGTTTTTGTCAGCTACGCTTCAGGCGCTAGCTTACGGAGCAAGATGCTCTTATGTTGCAGGGGATTTTGCATGGCTGGTTGGCCGTTGTCGCTGCCTGTGAAGCCTGTATCGGTTTGCTGTGTATGGCTTAGCGCTCAACGGTATTGCATGGGAGGGCATGCTGATTCCTTTTGCGAGGCGAGGGGCGACTCTTTTTGTGAAGAGGCAGAAGAGATGGAAGTGTCGTGCTTCTTGGTGCAGGGCCGCCTGTCGGTGGGGCAGTTTTGGGTGCCCAAGGAGGCACTTCACTTGTTCGTCGGCTACGAGGTGCTGACGTTATGCCAAAGGCACGAGAGACGTGATGGAAGATTGACTCGTGAAGAGCGGTGTGCATAGCGGGATCCAGTGGGCCGTCCTGCTCACCTGGCACAGGACGCAACCGTCACAGGACAGACCCTAGGCCGTGCAGTGCAGGAGGGACTGGTTAGGGAGTTCTTATCGTGACTGTAAAACGCGTACCAAATGTCAACGCAAGCGTCTGATCGTACCTCAGTTGAGCGAAATGATAGGGGATAGGGGAGCAGAGCTTGTGTGGGATACAGGGATTCAGCGCACAGGGCAGCTCGGTCTTCGGATTGCTTCAGGTTGTCTAATTGTTACGATGCGGAAGCATGACGATGTTGCCCAAGCGTAAGCGGTCAGCCGACGGCCCACCCGAATTGGTGCCAGGGTCGAGGGTCCGAGGCTGCTCCGACCTGCTCCGCCACGGCAGAGGGGCCGTACGGCACTCTAAGTTGCGCGGCGCAAGAGAGTACCGCGAGCCGGAGAAGCTGTGCACATTCCAAATGCGTCTCGATTTTACCACACGGTTACTATTTGACCTGTGCCAGTACTTCTGCAGGCATATATACCGCTTGTCAACTGACCTTTGCCGGGAAGCTGTTTAACAACTTCTCTATCTACACAAACGTGATTCAATCATATAAAACTTCATCCTTACTAGGTGAGGGAAGCCAGCACCAGTGAAGAATTTAGGGACAATAGCACCGCGTCCCTAAGCCGCGCTGGCGTGCCTGTCTGCAACCGTACAAATAATTATTAGCATTGTTGATATTGAGACAGGCTTCCTAATTACGCCCTTGTTACAGCGGACCCACAATGCGCTTCACTCCAGCTGCTCATAATTGCTCACGCAAGCCACAAGAGACGTACTTGCAAATCATCGTGCTGAATAATAGAGAGGTCATGTCTTGGCATTGCATCACTTTCAATTGTGGACTTTCAACCGTGGACATGGCCCATCGGCTGTCACCGCGCCGCACCGGCTTGCATGTATGTAGTGGAGCGCCTCTCACGCATGCAACCTCCCTTTCCTTGACAGGCGACCCGAACCCAGGAGCGTGCTGCGGAAGTCTGTCTTCGCCGCAAGCAGCAGCCCGCCCCAGGCGGACGCTGTACCCGCCGTACCCGCCAACCTGGAGGTGTCAGAGGCGCAGCGGACAACCTGCAACGGGCGCATGCTCACACCACAGGGGCTCCATGGTGTTGACAGCCGCAGCTGCTGCTGATACGGGGCAGCAGTAAGCCCAGCGCTACCTAGTGGGTCCAGAACGCTGCCTGGACAGCGGTTGGCATTCACGCCGCGGCCAAGGGGGCCTAGGGCAACCTTCACGCACCTGGGAACTCAGCAGTCCCCGCAGCAGGAAAGGCCACTGGAGAGGCGGCAGCCGCAGCAGCAGCGGCAGCAGCCGGAGGAGCAGGAGCAGGAGCAGCAAAAGCGGCTCCCGCCTTTCCCACCTCCGGTAGCCTCCACTCCTATCGGGAGTCGCGGTGTACCTGTGGCAGCGGCAGGAGAGGGTGCCACTCCAGGAGGGTCTAGCCGCCTGCCGCCAGCATGCACAAGTACCGCCTGGTGGCAAAGAAGGGCGAGGGCACCTTTTCCGAGGTGCTCAAGGCCCAGTGCATCAAGAATGGCAAGTACGTTGCCATCAAGTGCATGAAGAACCATTTTGACTCCCTGGACCAGGTCAACAACCTGCGCGAGATCCAGGCGCTGCGGCGCTTGTCTCCGCACCCCAACATCATCAAGCTGCTGGAGGTGCTGTACGACCAGCCGACTGGCAGGCTCGCCCTGGTCTTCGAGCTCATGGACATGAATATTTATGAGCTGATTCGCGGGCGGCGGCATTACGTCGCAGAGGAGCGCATAAAAAACTACATGTACCAGCTGATGAAGTCCATGGACCATATGCACCGCAACGGCATTTTCCACCGCGACATCAAACCCGAAAACATCCTGATCATGGACGACTGCCTGAAGCTTGCGGACTTTGGCTCCTGCCGCGGCATCTACTCCAAGCAGCCGTACACCGAGTACATTTCCACCCGCTGGTACCGCGCGCCGGAGTGCCTCCTTACCGACGGCTACTACAACTACAAGATGGACATGTGGGGCGTAGGCTGCGTCTTCTTCGAGATCGTGTCGCTGTTCCCGCTGTTCCCGGGTACGAACGAGCTCGACCAAATCCAAAAGATCCACAACATCCTGGGCACCCCGCCGCCCGACCTGCTCGCCAAAATGAAGAAGCGCTCGCAGCACATGGACTTCAACTTCCCGCCAAAGGAGGGCTCGGGCGTGGCGAAGCTCATCCCGCACGTCAACCCCGAGTGCGTTGACCTCATAGTCAAACTGCTGTCGTACAACCCGGACGAGCGGCTGTCGGCGCGCCAGGCGCTGCGGCACCCGTACTTCCGGGACCTGCGCGACGCGGAGAAGCGGCAGAAGGCCATGATGGCGCCGGACGTGTCCAACCACTTCACCGCCATGGAGGCGGAGAAGGTCCGGCAGCAGGTGGGGCTGTGCAAGGTGGTGCACACGTGTCTGGCGTGCAAGTAGCTTGCCGCAGCGCTGCTTTCGTGCCTGCTGCGCGAGTGTGCTATGCGCTCTCGCTCCCCCACGTGCTATGTGCGCTGCTTGCGTGCTGTATCGACCCTTAGCTGCCTGCCCTCCCTGCAGCAAACGGTGTCGTCCAACGGCAGCGACCACGAGCACCCCTCCTCGCCGCAAGGCCAGGACGCAGGGGCGCACGACGGCGGCGCCTCCCAGGCTGCACTGCCCAGCATCGCGCCCGCCCGGGCACCACAGGCGCCGTCGTACGCGGCGACGCAGCAGCAGCAGCAGCAGCAACAACAGCAGGTGAGGGGCTGTGCCGCAGCCTCACGGCGTCGGTAAAAGATCGTTGCAGCTGCCTCAGCAGCGCTGAGGGCAGGTTAGGGTGTAGGAACGGCTGGGGTGGCAGGCAATAGGCATGGTGAGGGTTGATCCGTGGGACCAGTGCTGCCTTGCCGCCCGGTGCAGACCTGCACAACCTCTGCGTTACACGGTGCCTGCGTGTGGCCTTCGGCCCCAGCGCCCCGCCCAGGTTGCACCACAGCGTGCGCCAGGCATCCCATTGCCCCTGATGCCTTGCAAGCAAGTACCGTTTTGGTTGCAACCCACACCTCACACCTCTGTCCTCCGCACCCTGGTTGCAGGACTCGCACCGGGACGACAGCGACGGGCCCTCGGGCGGCGACACGGGCAACGCCGCCGCCTACTCGCGGCTGCCGGGGCTGGCGGCGCAGAGCAGCGTGGCCAGCATGGAGGGCGGCGGGGAGGACGCCTCCCTGCCGCCCATAGCCAACCTGTCCCTGTCCAAGGCCAACATGTCAGGCACGGGCGCCGCCAACCCCTCTCACGCCTCCACGCGAAGGAGCACGCTGAACAACTACTACGACACAGCGGGGGGTGCCACGGGCGGGTATAAGGCGAAAGCGGCGGCGGTGGCGGGGACGGGGGTGGCTGGAGGTGGTGGGGTGGGAGGCGGCGCGGCGGCGGGGGGAGGTGCGGGAGGAGGGGGTGCGGGGGCGGCGGGGCAGGCGGGGGCGGCGGGAGGGGCGGTGGGGAGGAGGCAGAGCATGGGGGTTGTGCCGGGGAAGTATGCGGCGGTGGGGAAGCAGCAGGTGCAGGTGCATGTGCCGGCGGGGGCGGCGGGGGCGGCGGGCGGCATGGGGCTGGCGGGCGGGCACCAGGCGCGGCAGGAGCCCACCAGCGCGGTCAAGTACAAGGCCAATGTGGGGAAGAGCAACAGCAAGTACATCAGCCCCTACTCGTTGAGGCAGCTCGCAGGGCAGAACACGGGCCAGGCGTGAGGGCATGGGGAAGGGAGCTGGGCTCGGTTTAGCTGAGGGAAGTTCGGGGGTGGAACGCAATCCCTAGTAGTTTGTTACTATGCACGGACTGCAGGAGGCGTACGGACATGTACATTGCGGCTTGGGTGTGCTGTCAGAACTTTACGTGTGTGGCAGACGTGCGATCCTGGAGGGCCTGGGAGGCTGCCTGCGGTCCACATCGGCTTTTGGGTTGGGTTGGCTGGCTACCTAGAGCCTTAGTGCGGGGCGTGGCATGGCCTGTGCGGTTGTAGGTTGTTTGGATAGCTGGAAGCACTGGACGGCGCGTGGAGTGTGCGAGCCGGGCCCCCCGGGAGGCTGTCCGGTGCCATGCAGCCTGAGGGACGCTGAAGGCACAAGTACCCCCATCCAGCCCACAATAGCCACAATGCTGTGGCATGGCGTACCGTATCTGGGGCGAGGGGGAGTAGAAATGCAAGACTCATAAAGTGTGTGCTTGTTCTCAATGACACGCCAGCCTGTTGCGTGGCAACTACCACTTGACAAGAATTGCAAAGCGTGTGGATTGACAGGCGAGGTGAGGGCCGAGGGCGATGGGTGTAGAGGGTACCTTACCGTCAGGCGGTTTATGCATGTTACTCCTTGGCGCCGCAGGCCTCGCGTCGGGGCCACTATTAGCACGTGGACGCACCTACGAGCGTTTTTGCAGGTCCAGGCTGTTCCAGGTGTGCCGTGCAGGGGGTGGGGGCAGGCCACAGCAGCCCAACACTGGGCCGAGGGTGGTGATGACGGCAGCCGCCTTCGCAGTTGGCTGGAGGCCCCTAGCAATCGTCATGAGGGCGCACAGTGCCCGGGAATTACGGAGTGATCATCTTTTGCAGATCCTGCCGAGGTTGAAGGACGGTCCTGCTGTGTTGAGGGTGTCTGCGGGTGTCTGTGGGCGGGTGAGGCCGGCGGTGGTGCAGCGCCCACAGGACGGCGGGCGAGGACGGAGGAGCCTGCTGAGCAGCATCCGACTGCGGACGGCAGACAAGCGTGCGGAGCGTCTTGCATCATTTCCTGACTTCCTGTGCCCTTCGTGCATCCACTGCACGACACTGACGGCACGACACTGCAGGAAAGTCGCCAGGCGCACCCTGAACATGAGGAAGGTACCGTTCAAGGGCGAGGGCAGCCTTTGCACTTGTGCAGTGCGCAAGGACGTTGCTGTAGCGAACTATCTACCGTATTGCAGCAGATTGATTAGCATCGCGGTGCGTGGGACAACCCCAGCTCTTGCCTGAAGGGCAGAAACCCCGTGTTGCCATGTGCCGGGACTGCCCTGTGACTCTGGTGTGTGGGATGAATTCTGTGGGAAACGCTGTCAGAGGTGAATGTTCTTGTTTGGTCCATTGGAGAGAGATACAACAGGTTACAAGAGGACCAGAGGAGGTCGCAACGGGTCGCACGGCCTTCAGCATGACACGCAGGGCGTCGCAGGCACCATCAGTGGAGCTCCCCTGGCCCTGGCCTAGAGCACAGCGCTGAGCACACCACGTTCCGACTGACGCAACCGTTGCCGCGATGGAAAAACGAGCAGCAACTCCCGTTCCTCTGTGTCCCCTGTACCAATTTCCCCTGGGCCTCACGTTAACATGCATCACTCTTACATACACACAAAATTGAGTCACGCCTCACGCGTTCAAGCCAGCGACACGCACAGAGCACGCACGAGCACGCCTACTCCAGGTACCAGTACTCATACTGCTGCCACCTACGTTCAAAGCTCAGGCCTACGCGTCCATCAACGGACGGAACGGCGTCATGGATCGGCGCCTCGCAGCAGCTTTCTGCCCGTCCGCATCCAACCCCATACCACCATCATCCGTGTACCTGCTATTGCCGTCCTTGCAGTTCAGACCACGCTGTCCTACCGCCAAACCGCCGCAAACCCACAAGCATGCATGGAGATGTCTGCCTGAAAGAGCGCCAACATGCTTCACACAACCCGGGCGCTAGTTAGTAGCCCTCGTACGACACGGTTATGTTCTCCTTGTCGTACAGCGGGTACCACCTGTGCAGTAGCGCCGCCGACACCTCGTGCGGCGCCGGCCCAAACGCCGCGCTATAGCCATACACCTCGATCGTACGGCGCTCCGGGTCGTGCCGTATCCGCCCACCGCCCAGCGGCGTCACCTTCAGCCCGTACTGTACGGCAAGCGCTTTGGCCTTCTGTACAACGTCCATGTGGTACGACGCGCGCGTGTCGCCCCACACCAGCAGCTTGCTCTTGCTCATGCCCCCATCCTCCTCGCTCTCAGCCGCGGGGTCCCACAGCCGCATGAGCGTGTACTTGAAGGTCCCGCTGTTGCTGATGACCACCTGCGGGAAGCCCTCCCCTGACCAGGCGTGTCTCCCGCGCTGCCCCTGCTGCTGGTGTGGGTTAGCTTGTGTGTTGCCGCCCGCATCCGCCCACCCGGTGATGATGCGGTTGGCGAGGGCGTAGGGGCCGGGGATGTTGAACTGGCCGGCGCCGGGGACGCCCGAGGGCCCGACCGGGGAGCGCAGCACTGCCCGCAGCCAGTCGACGTGGAACCTGCGAGGAAGCACGTGATGCGTTACGCTTACATCACAGGAATGAACAGGGGGCAGCCAATCTACGTAGAACCCACGCGGGAGAAGGGCGATGCCCACGTGGCAACCGAGCAGTCGGGGCAAAGTCACGCGGTTACCAGGGATGGCGAAGCGCGGAAGCGGGCAGCCACACCACGCGCAAGTGCAAATCCTGCAAATGCGTCAACCGTCTGCGACCATGCACGTGCTGAGCAGCACGTGAAAAACTACCCGTCCTGCAGCACCCACGCCCGCACTCCCGCCCGCTTCCGAGTCCCCAAGGCCCTCAACCCCCCAGGCGCTCAACCCTCAACCCCTCCTCCCCGCACCCACCACCGCACGTCCTGCATCTCGTCCTCCTCCGCCATGGGCCACTGCATGCCCTGCAGCGCCCGCAGCACGCCCTCCACCTCCTCAGCAAACAGGCCCACGTCCAGCGCCGCACGCCGCCCCGCCAGGGGCAGTAGGTCGAACCCCGCCGCACCAGCCGCCGCCGGCTGCCACCACTGCCTAGGCGGCGGCCCGGGAACGTAACCCCCGCCAGTGGACCCTGAGGACGCACCGTCACTGGTGGTGCTGCTGCTTTTGGGAACGGTGTCTGTGGTGGATGTGTGGGAGCCGTTCCCGTTGCCGTTTGTGCGGGCTGTGTCCGGGCTGCCGGCGGAGGCGGCAGCAGCTGCCGCTGCCGCAGCTGCCTGGGCCTCCCGTCGCCTCTGCTGCGCCTCGGCCCGCTCCTGCAGCTGCGCGTGTGTCAGCGGGGCGGTGCTGGCGGAGAAGCCGATCATGAGGGAGCGGGGGAAGGGCCACGGTTGGCTGGAGTGGTATGTCACCGAGGACAAGGACACCTGGGGGCAGGGGGAAGGGGAGCACAGGCGGGGAGGCGTGGTGGTGAGGGCGTTGGCGGTGTGCAGCACAATGCAGTTGTGTACCCCCTATTGCGGGGCATACGGGCTGGCTCGATCGCTTCTACGCCTCGAGCACGCCTCCCAAAGAGGCGCATTATTGCCTCTGCTCGGGGTGTGCACGTACACACTCTTACGCCGTGCCAGATCGCCGCACAGTGCAGGTGGCATGCGCCCGTGCGACCAGCACAGCACCGTATCGGCTGCCCCCCTGCCATGCGTGTATGCGCGCGTTGCGCTCCTCACTCGACCAGGTGTTCGGTCGGCGCCAGCTGCAAGGCCGTCCCGGCCAACACACACCACCCTCCCACCCCACAGCTGCCTCCGCCCTCGTTCCCTCTATCCCCTCCCCATGCATCGACCAGTACAGGTTGTCATGCTATTATACACACATAATGCCACAACCATAACACACACAATGCACAGGTGCAACACGGTGCGCACCTTGACGTCCGACTCCTCCTCCACCTCCCGCACCACCGCTGCCTCCAGGGGCTCACCGAACTCCAGGAAGCCAGCAAGCAGCGAGTAGCTGCGGGGGCAAACAAACATAAACAAACAACATACAATATTGGCGTTACATCAAGGTGGCAGCAATGCTGCTTACGGTACTGGTAAAAGAGCATCGCTTGGAGCACGAGTCTGAGCTGGTGGTCAGTGTCAACGCTTACAACTAAGGGCGAGAGCGGTCGGTGGGACTCACCGGTCCTGCGGCCACTCGGGCTTACGCCCCAGCAGCGTAAAGCAACCGGCGTGTGTCACCTGCGCAGCGGTTCAGTATTGCACGTGTAAGTACCATACGGTGCTCCCATGATTTGCTCAGGCAAGCTGAGCTCTGTGGGTCGCGGCGTGTGCCACGCATGCTGCTATATACTGTACGGCGCTCAGACGGCGGAACACTTGGCTTTGTAGTCACCTCGTCGTTGCTGGAAGCGCATACGGTAGGAGGGGCCAGGGCCCACACCTCTTTACCAGCCCACGCTCCCCCCTGCAGCTGGCTGTCCCGTATCTGCGTCGGCCCACCAACCAGCCAACACACAAGCGGCCCATCCCACCCTTGCCAGGCCACATTGTGCGCGCCTCACTGCATGCACATGCTCGGCAAACATGCGCCATCCCAGCCAGCAGCCCCCCAACCCGCATGATCACGCTACCGCCCCGCCCTCCCCGCGCCAGCCCACCCCATCACTGCTGTTCCCTTGCATGACGCCCACCCCCTTGCCCTTCGTGTGCAGGCACCAGCGCATCCCCGACCCCTCACACCTTTCACTCCTTTCCCGCACGCCATACATGCATACCAGCCCCAGCAGCCGTCCCCACCTGCATGATCACGGCAGGGTCCGTCCGCGGGTAGCTGCTGCCTCCCCCCGCCGTGCACCCCCGGCTGAAGCCCCCGGCACGTGGCACCGTGGCCGCGCCCGTGCTAGCGCTGTGCGTGTTGCTGCCGTGCCACACCATCAGCCCCGAAGCCACACCCAGCAGGGATGCATCCCCGGGGGCCAGGTCAGGTCCCGCCAGCCGTGCGGAGCGCCACTCCGAGCCCGGGTGCTGCTCCGCTAGCTTGGCGGCCGCGTCGGTGGACGGCACCGCGGCTGCGAAGTACGGCGCGCCGGATGCGTCCGTGCCCAGGAAGATTCGAGCGGGGGCTTCGGAGACGTGGCCGGCGGCGAGGGCGGCGGAGGCGGGGGAGAGGAGGACCGGGTGCAGCAGCGGGCCGGCGGGGGTGTGGGTTGCGCTGGTGGGTGGTGTGGGTTGTGCGGGCGCGGTGAGGACCTTGTCCCGGAGGAGGGGTATGATTCTGGCGTCGGGGCGTTGGAGGAGTTCGTTGAGGAGTTTGTCGTTGCGGCGCCAGTCCGCGCGCCGGTCCAGGGGGTACTGCGAGTAGTACGGCAGGTCGACGGACTCGGACGCGTACGGCACGGCCGGTACGGCTGCGCCGAGGTTCCATTCAGGCTGCTGGGGAGGGGAAGGGGCTTGCGGAGGTTGTGCCGATGGGGCTTGGGAGAGGGAACTTTTGCAGGTGGTGCTGCTGCTCCGGATGCGTGGCTGGGGTTGCGCGGCGACACGTGCGGGCGTTGGGTTGATGAGTGGCGCGCCGGTGTGTGGCACAGGCAGCTTGCTGCTGTTAGCGTGTCCAAGCCATGTGCTGCCGCTAACGCTGCGAGTCGTTCGCGGACGGGCCCGGCCAAGCACCCGCGGACCTATGACCATCGGGACAACAGTTAAGGACTGAGTGTGAGGGCTTTGAGGAATGCTTTATGTGATAGAAGGTGAGTTTCCTGATTCGGTAGCACGTCTTTGCGGAGTGCGGCTGTGTCCGTGGGGCGGGAGACCGCAACACCCGTGTGCGTTCGACGCTAGGCAGGGAGGAAGCTGTACATCTGCTGTTCGGTGGAATTAATAATAACCTGTATGTATGGCTCATCACACAATTGCCCTGCACCAAGTATCGCCTAGGCGATCACGGCATGAGACCAGCGAACTGCTTCAACGGCATACGGTGTGGCCTGAGCATTTTTGTTTGCGCATTCTAAATCCTGCTGTTTGTACTATCCGATATCACACTCATATCGCTGATCGCCCGCAGCGCTGTGAGCTCGATCGACACGATGTCTGAACCGACGCCCCAACAGACGCCCCAATCCAGCATAGCACGGGCCAAAGAGCTCACTGGTGAGCTTAGGAGACTACAGGAGCATGTGGAGTCGCTGGATGCGGCGGTCCTGCAGGACAACGTCGCCAAGGTGCTGGGGCTGTGTTCAGGGTGCCTGCCCCCTCGGCCCTTGATCCTCAACAGTTCGGTCCCTTGTGCCAGGGGCTGGTTGGCAGCGGCGGAGGGAACGAAGTGGGCGCAGACTAAACCCTGAGCGCGTCCTGCTCCTCACTCCCCCCTCCCGTCCGCAGCTGTCGGAGCAAGTGGGCCGTATCACCGAAAAGCTGCAATCCACGCTAGCGCTGTGAGTGGACCGCGTGGGTTGTAAGCCCCAACAAGACCGGGTGTTTGTGCTCTCGAGTATGTTGCGGGCGGGTTGCAGCACACCCAACGTGTAATTGGTGCATCGTGTCATGGGTCCAAGGGCCGCTGGCTGCGAGCGGGTCAATGCACGACAGCCGTTTACAACACGGCAACACCCCTTGAAGCACCAGCATCCTGCGTCACACACAGCTCCAACACGACACAGCTGTACCCACTTGTTTGCATCTCCCCGCCATCATCCGGCCGCCGTCGTGTCTCAGGGTGCTGCCGCAAGCCGAAGGCGCCGCCGCTGCCGCCAGCCCCGCCCCCTCCACCTCCTCCACTGCCCCCGCCCCCGCCCCCGCCGCCAGCTCCTCCGCCCCCTCCGCCCCTGCCGCCTCCACCCCCGCCTCCGGCCCCGCGCGGCCCAAGATCGCCGTGATGAGCTCCGAGGTGGTGGACTCCAACCCCTACTCGCGGCTGATGGCGCTGCAGCGCATGGGCATCGTCAAAGACTACGAGCGCATCCGCAGCAAGACGGTAGGGGCAAGCGCAGCGGGTAGTTATTACGGGTAATAATTACGGGCGGGGGAGGGTGTGGTCCGCAGCTGTACCACTCCTGGTGGGACGCAGAGCGGCAAAGGCCAAGGGTTCCCGGCGCAGAAGGTGCCAGGTCGCGGCTCTGGCACGGCCTGAGCCCCATGTGGCCCACCGCCGCGTGTCTTCGTTACGCACGCGTGCGCCGTGTACATGCTGGCTATACGTGTCGGTGACCTGCTGCCGCAGGTGGCGGTGGTGGGCTGCGGCGGCGTGGGCAGCGTTGCGGCGGAGATGCTGACGCGCTGCGGCGTGGGGCGGCTGCTCATCTACGACTACGACAAGGTGGAGCTGGCCAACATGAACAGGCTGTTCTTCAGGTGGGCCAGAGAGAAAGTTTATCAAGCACGAAGTGTGTTATGTAAGAAATAAATAGATTAAGGTTATACGGCGGGCTGCTCAGGTGGGAGGCGGTTGCTACCAGGTAGAGGAGGCCCACTCCTCGCCCTCGACCGCTGCTGTGGTATGCCGCTCTCCGGCGGTGCGGGCGCTGGCCGATACCTCCATGCGTCTGGGGAGCAGCAGCGGCAGCAGCAGCGGTGGTCCTGGAAGAGCCCTAGCGCAAAGGCATGAAGGCATGCCCCCCGTCAACCCACACCCATCAAATCCCGCCATGCACCCCTGCCCCCAGGCCAGAGCACTGCGGCATGACCAAGACGGACGCCGCTCGCGTTACGCTGCAGGTGAGGGCACATCAGTTGTTCATACTGTACTGTAGTGTACGACAAACCTCACGTAAAAGCATATTTCAGTGTTGCGGAGGAGCAGTGTCTCCGCATGGAACAGGTAGGTGGCCCCGTCGTGGCGCTCGTCCGTCGGTAAGGCGCAAGTCGTGGGGCTTGCTTGGTCTTGTGGCTTGCGGTAGGAAAGGGCCTGGGAAGAAGTTGTTGCCGCACGTCGGGTGGGTTGCGCGGCAATGTCGTCGGCCTGAAGGTGCATTGGCGCACAGCACCCGCCCGGTCACCGCCATACCGTTCCACCCTCTTCTTCCCCCTCGATTCCACTGTCGCCTGCAGGACATCAACCCGGACGTTGAGGTGGAGAGCTACACCATGAACATCACAACACTGCAGGTGGGCGTGTGGGGGTGCCGCGTGGGGCGCGCTAGGGTCCGCTCGTCGCCCTCTGGCCCGACGAACCGGTGTACGGTCGCAAGGATGGGGCAATGTGGCGTGCCGCTTGCCACACGGGACCGTAGTGCGCACGCCGGCCTCACACGCACTCGGGGCCGCCACGAAAGTAACGAGCAGCGTGCCCCCAAATGCCCCTCGCTCCATACCGACCATGCACCTGCGTGTTACACCCACCCTTCCCTCCCCTCCCTCCCCACGTCAGGGCTTCGACGCGTTCAAGGCTTCGCTTCTGGGCCCCGACGGCGCCACCTCCCGCGTGGACCTGGTGCTCAGCTGCGTGGACAACTACGAGGCGCGCATCACCATCAACCAGGTGTGGGTTAGCACCAGGTGTGGGTTAGCGGGGCGGTTGGGTCTGGAGCTCACATGCCCTAGACGTGAGTACATGGGTTTATGGGACCCATCAGCGACGAGGTTGAAGGTCAAAAGCTGTGAGGGAGTGGCTCTGCCTCTGGGTAGGGTACGAGGGAATAAGCCCGCGCCGCCTTTTCCAGCCTTGTGCTGTATGAGCAGCACAGGCTGCTCTTCCGTCAGCCCCTGTCGTACATACCGCGCCGCTGGTGCTGCCGTACGCGCCCACGTGCCCTACACGCCGCGCTCGGACGTGCAGGTGTGCCTGGAGCTGCAGCAGACGTGGATGGAGAGCGGCGTTAGCGAGGACGCGGTGGCGGGGCACATCCAGGTGGGGGTTGGGGGTTGGCGGGTTCCGGGTGTCACCGACGGGACACATCGTGGTGGGGATCAGTGAGGGTTAGCAGCTTAGCACAGCTGCGGGGCACCAGTGGCTGTAGCGGACGAGGAGGCTTAGTCACCTGCGCTTTGCATTACAACGCTTGTCCTGAAACCTGCACCTCGCCCGAGGTCCACGCTCCTTAGCCGCATGACGTCGCTCCTGCCCTGCACCTCCCATCCTGCATAGCATCAGTGGCAAGTTACGGTGCGCTGTCCAGTCTGTGTGGCCCAGCTCCTTGGCCCTGCTTCTCATCGTCATCTGCTTTGCCAGTACGGCTCCCCGCCACCACCACAACTGCTAAGGCGCCTAACCCGCCGGCAGCCTCGCACCTCATGCACCTCGCAGCCCAATGCCACGTCTCCCACCACCTCCTACCTCCCATTCCCCACCACCTGTGCACGCAGCTCATCGTGCCCGGCGACACCGCCTGCTTCCAGTGTGTGCCGCCGCTGGTGGTGGCCTCGGGCATCGACGAGCGCACGCTCAAGCGCGAGGGCGTGTGCGCCGCCTCGCTGCCCACCACCATGGGCATCGTGGCGGGCATGCTGGTGCAGGCGGCGCTCAAGCACATGCTCGGCTTCGGCCACGTGTCAAAGTGGGTACTGGTACACGTGCGATCATATCATGAGGTTTACATGAAGTGGTAGTACGGCAGCGCTGTGGATGAACGTCAGCATCAATGGCTCGACGAGACTCGGTCACATGCACGTGCTGAGCACGTGTTGACATGGGTGCGTTTGGTTGGGACCGTCCTGCCACGTCTGGCGCGTGGCTGTAGCATTTACCCACTCCTTGCTGTACGGTCGGTCTGCCTCGCCGACGGCTTGCCACGCCAGCACACCTGGCGCGACAGGAAGAGCATGCGGCCAGGGTGGTATAGTAAGGCGCCGGGCGCTCGATGTTAGCCTTCAGGGGCTCATGCTGCACACGGTGCATGTCGGACCTGTATGTCTACTGAAGCGTTTGTCCTGCTGGATGTTGTTCCTGGCAGGTACCTTGGCTACAACAGCCTCAAGGACTTCTTCCCCACCATGGAGATCAAGCCCTCGGCCGCCTGCGTCAACCCGCTGTGCCGCCAGCGGCAGCAGGAGGAGGAGGCCCGGCGCAACAGCCCGGAGGCGCTGGCGGCGCGCGCGGCGGAGGAGGCGGCGGCGGCAGCGGCGGCGGCCGAGGCGGCGGCGGCGCCGCTGCACGACGACAACGAGTGGGGGATAGAGGTGGTGAGTGCGGTGTGGTTGGTGACACCGTACAGCTGCCGAACAGAGTGATAGGTCTGGGAGCCGAGGGTTACAGGCATGTCAGCGTCCAGCCCGTCCGTTGGGGCCCTAGGGTCCCTCGCTCCATCTGGGTGGGGTCGGGAAGCACGTGCCGTGCCACCGGGCGGACCTTACAACAATAACGGTTGCAGACTCGTCCGAGCACCTTCACGGCCGCGACCCTATGCAACAAGTCAGCTCGGCCTCGCTCCCGCCACTCTACCCTGCGCCTGCCGTACCGAAGCACCACGCCCTTCCTTCAACCCCTTCCGCCATCCACGTGTGCAGGTCTCGGACGAGGCGCCCGGGGCCTCATCCTCCGCACCCGACCCGTCCACGCCCGCCCCCGCCGCCCCCGCGCCCGCCCCCGCGGAGGGCCTGGAGTTCTCGCTGCCCACGGAGCGCGGCGTGGACGCGGCCACCCTGGCGGCGGAGGGCATCGGCCACGTGGAGGCCAGCACGGACGACCTGATGGCGCAGCTGGCGGCGCTCGGGGGCGGGAAATAGGGAAGATGAACATTGCCTGTTACAGAAAGTATTGCTGTCGGGGTGTACGGGCAGTAGCGAAAGCTAGGAATTTGCTTTTATGGGCGTTCGTTGTGCTGCGGGGTGTGGAGTGTGGGGCGGGGGATGGGCGTTGGGGTGACCTTGGCAGGGCTGGCTGGCGGCAGGTGTGTGGGCAGGCAGCACAGCGTTAAGGGCTTGCTTGGGTATTGTGTGCCCCAGTGTGCCTGTTGCTTGCCGGTGCGCCGGTGAGATGCTGGCGTTGGGGTGGCGGCGGCGGGTTTCAGAGGGGGGGGGGGGCTGGCAGGGTGCACAACCACGGAGCGTCGTGACGGACGTTCCAAGACGTGTCCTGCACCGGGTCCTGCACCGGGTCCTGCACCGGGTCCAAGGAGTGGCCAGTTGACTGCTGGGGTTGCATGGCCCCGCCCTTGTGGCTGCTGCTACCGTGTGATACTTGCATCAAATCATTAGTGTCAACACATGCTGGACAAGCAAGAGCCGAGGCACGAGCACCAGCGTCCGTAACACAGGTCTACGGATGAGGTGGCATGCACGGGGTGTCACAGGCAGTATCATGAGCCTTGTGCACCAACATGACCATCCAACGTAGCACAATTGCGCACACATGAAGTCGGGTGCCGCGACGCCTGCAACTCTCCTTGGCCCGGTACACGGCCTGTCACGTGCCTGACCCGGCCCGTCACACATGTCTTACCCTGCGCCTTGCTACGTGCTCTTAGTGCCTGGCCCCAACTCACAAATAAACACGCATTGGTACGGCCAGGTACGGCACCCACAATTTTACAACCACAGTGCCACAGTGCTACACTCTGCCAGGTTTTGTCTCCTGCTGCGCCCGCTTTATGCTAATGCGCGCAGTACCGGCACAGTTGCAGAGGCCTTTGGGCCCCTATCGAGCAGCTGGCCGTAGCTGGCCGTCGCCAGCTCGGTTCCTCGAGCGCCTAGATAGCTCAACTACGTTGCACATATTGCGTGTTTTCCCGGCTGGCATTGATACAATACCAACTATACGCGACGGCAGCACTCACAGCTACCTGTGCTCGGTTCACCACGCCAATGGTGGCCGCGCCACCATAGAAAACTGTTCCAGTTGCTCCACGTCACATGCATGAGCACCGTACATCCAGACCACTCCTGTGCTGCATACCTGCATTATTGGCACGCATGGTGCATACGTCAACACCTGACGTCCTTATTTGCTTCCTCACACCTTGATTGTCCGCCAGCTAACTGCTACATGCCCACATTTCAGTAGGCTGCGTAGGCCAGCCGTGCACGCGGCTCAGAGCTCCGCCAGCAGTTGGTGGTTGTGGTGCGTGCGGCCCAGCGGGTCCTGGTGCCCCCGGTAGGGGTGGTGCTTCGCCAGGCTGTGCCCTCGGTGCCGCATCCACCAGCCAGACGCGTGGTCGACTACCTGGAGGGAGCAGGGGAGAGGCCAGCATGTCGCGTGGTGTTCGAGGAAGGCAGGGTTGAGATACATCCCAGGTGGTTGACGTTCATGTGGAAACGACGGAGTGAGGCCGAGCACAACTGACACAGACTGCCGCAACCCTGACACGTGGCCTCGACCAAGTTGCTTATAGGGCATCCCCTACCCCACCACCACTCCGCTCACCATGCACGCCTCAAAGCTGATCAGGCGGTCCATGTGTATTAGCAGCGCGTCGTCGTGCGCCGCCACGCGGAACCTGCTGCTGCCCGACACCACCACGGCGGTCCCCCTGGCCTCCAGGAAGCCGTGCGCGCCGCCGAACACGGGGCGCGGCAGGGGCGGGTGGCAGTACCACAGGTCGGACTGGAAGTCGTACTCCAGCACCTGTACGGCGGCACGGCGGGAAGGGCAACACGGGGGATCTAACCTGGGGCACGCACGTGGTCTTACCGGTGAGCTGAAGACATAAGAGCTGACATATGCAACTGTACGCTCCCGTTCATGCTGTCGCGCTTTGCAAGCGACACCTGTACGGTAGCCAGGTCTGCCATATGCCGCGCTGCGGCATACGCACGCCATCTTTCAACCTTTGCTTCATCCAGCGCCCCGCGTTCCCACCAGCAGCCGAAGCCCGCTGCCTACCTGCGCCACCGCAATGCCGTCCTCCATGGCCGCCGCCTCCCCGCCCACCACCAGCAGCGTGGTCCTGGCCTCCCCGCCCGCCTGCTGCCCCCGCCGCGTGACCAGCTGCGCGTGCACCATGTGCACGGCGCTGGGCAGCGGCTGGAAGGCACGAGACCACGTGTCGGTGGCGGGGTCGTACGCCGCCAGCGTGCGCAGGGGCCTGACGTACAGCGGGACAGGAGCACGAGTGAAGCGGTACGGGCGCCCGGGTCTCGGTATGGAAGCTACCGGTATAGTGAGGCTTTGCAGTCTTACTGCAAAGGGTTGCACAGCGTTTGCCTGAGGCGTGACGCCGTACCGGTAGGCTGCTGCAAGCAGGCACCGGGAGCGTGGTACTGGCAGGCTGGGACTGGCTGGGACTAGTACCGCGACAGGCACAGAGGGAGACAACTCTGTCCTGCACCACTGGTCCCGATACGCAAAGAGCAAAGGAAAAACTGCGTTGACCCCGCCCCGCCCCACCTCACCTCTGGTAGTGCGGCCAGGGCCACTTGCGCTGCTCCTCGCTCGGCAGGTCCCGCATGTACGACACACCGCCCACCATCCAGAGCCGCCCCTCGTGCGCGAACACCTCCGCGTGGTGGTGCGGCTCCGGGCACGGCGCGTGGGTCTGCCACGTGTCCTTGGCGGGGTCGTACGACGTAAGGGCCGCCGAGTAACCGTCGCCCACGTGCGACGGGGACGAGGCCCCTCCCAGGCAGTACATCCGTTCGTTCAGGAACGCGCATGCGAAGCCGCCGGTCACACCCGGCACGTGCCCTGAACGTCGTTCCTGCCACGTGGCGGGGCGGCCTTGGAGCAGCGCCTCCAGGTCTAGGGAATGCAGGGAGGCTGTGTACGTGGGGTCGTGGGGCCGGGTGTTGTAAAGGAAGAAGGGGCTGGACAGACTGTAGAGCACGCCCGTTGGGGAGACGGCCAGCGTGTTGTGGTTGGCGGCGTTGGGCAGGGGCGGCCCGGCTGTCCACTTTTTGGAGGTCATGTTGAAGATGGTGACGTCCGGCGAGCCTGCATGCACAGCCGGAGGGCAGGCATAACGCATAAGGAGCGCGAGACAGGTGTACGTGGGTGCGCTACAAATACGGTACACAGCAATCTCTTTGTGACGTGCTACAGTCGTTTCCTTGGTGATACTGGTTTGCATACATGGCCAGGATGCAGGTACGTGCTTGCTGGTGCCGAGCAAGCAAGCATGTGTTGCTTTTTTTTTTTTTTTTTTTTTTAGGAGAAGGGTTATGCTTTCTGTTCTACGTGCTTTTGTTCAACCCCACCACGTCCCGTTGGCCCACCCTTACAGCGGGGTAAGGCAAGACGCCCCATTTTTCTCCAAGGGCCGGCGCTGTCCCATGACCATCAGAAACTGCTCGTGGGTGATGTTGAAGCCCCCAGCCAAGACGAGCAGGTCTTTGTACTGCACGTGGCCGCATTCCTGGTGCCTCCGACCGCCCAGCGCACCCTGCAGCTCCTCATAAGGTGCAGGCCCTCCATCGCCCGCGGGGCTCGGTGCAATATACCGTCCAACGTGTTGTTGGTCTATCCATTTCACGCGCAACTGCCGGGTAGCCTTGAGGGTTTTGCGCTGGTCGCCCTCAGCAATGCAGGTAAGGACAGGCCCTGGGTCCCTTGTCGCCGCGCCGCCTGCAGCTTGTGCTAACAAGAATATGGCTAGCAGTGTAGATGCAAACTGTACGCAGGTAAGCACGCACTGTTTATTTGTGGGTGCGCGGTCGTCAGACATAGCGTCGCGAAGGAGTGAATCGTCGGACAGGTGCTGCACTACAATCTATTGTTTGAGGTAGGCCGACGAAACCAGGGACTTGTATTCAATCCATCACACCAAGAGAACGCAAAGCATTGTGAAGAATACCTTACTAATGTTGCAGAATAGTAGAGCGGCGTTTCGGAATTAGTACGCGCAGGCCCCTAGGCCTCCAGGGGACCTCCCTTGCCGACCCGGAACATACCGTGTACTAACGAATAATCCATTGAGTAGTGAAAATGAACAGGTTACGCGTAAGCCGTAGCTACACATGCTAACTAAAATCCGCCAACTGTAGAATTGCAGTTGAGATGAACCAGCAGGGCTGGCAGGGTGAAGCTGGGTCAAGGGCTGCGTGGATAGGCATGCATGCTTCAGCAGAGGCACGCAACAGATGTAAGACTACACAGCTGCGTACAACTCCTACCGGTAGTGGCTTTGCCGGCACATTGGATAGAAGCACATGCCCTCAGGCCTATGACTTGGGGTACAGGCAAAACGAGAAGCATTTGCAACCAAGCAACGCGGGCACAGCCGGGCACAGCCAAGCGTTGCATCTTGCATGCGTGTCTAGGGCTGAGGAGAAAGCAGAAGGTGCAGGCAGGCGCACACCGGTATCTGCGTGCGCCTTATCCCTACCGACCAGGCTGTGCCTATGGGCCGTGTACCGGTACAAATCTAACTCAGTTCAGCGCAAACTAGGACGTGTTGCCTCCTTGCCAGCGTGCCAGTGTGGCCCACTGTTCGTCACCGGGCACCGCACGCCTAGTGTACGTACCATGGGAGCTCCCCTGCCGTGCACGGTGCTGTACTGCCCCTAGCAGACTTAGGAAACCTTCCTCCCTGTAAAGTGATTCTGCCACCGTGTGGGAGTCGTTGCATGGGCGGGCCCCCGAGGCCAACCACCCGCCAGCGAGTTCCTCCCCTGTGCTGCTGCTGCTGCCACAGCTCCTCTGCTGGAGAGCAGGGGGCGGACTCAGAGCTCAAGCTAGCCCACCACCGCTGGGCGCTAGCCACCTAGCCTTGGCCACCGCTGCACTTCCGGCGCAGGGTAGGACAAGTGCACCTTGTGACGGCACTGGACAGCAGGACCCGCTCGACAACGGTTCGGGGTACCGTAGGTCCCTGGTTACCGTAACCGCTAGCCGACCAGACAACACTCTTGGTGCCTTGCAAGGTGGTTTGGGTTACACCTGCAGTGCACCTGCTTTGAGAAGACCTGTATCGCTAGCCTTGCAGGGCCTTGCTCAACCGTACCCCTGCGTCCTCTGGCCGTACCTGAGGACTGGCCGTACACACCCCTGCGCCGCTCCGCAAATAACACACGATGCAGCAAATGCGGATTGCCAGCTACTGGCTTCCTCATCTAGAAATCAAGCATCCTCACGGCCTGCAGCATGCTTGCATACGGCTCCTGGCCGGAGACACGTGGCCTACCTCACCATCCTTCACCCGGGTGGGGTACCCATACTTCGGCAGGCATGCACATAACCTGATATCGCTTCATTCACACGGGAGCGGACATAGCGGCTGGCTCCTGCCAGCTGCCGCATGTACACCTGAGACAGCTGTCTGCCTTGGAGCCGCCTCCACGCTACGGGCTACAAAGTAAGGACTAAGGCGCATGCGAAACCAACAGTGTCCGACTTGTGTGTTCAGTAACCAAGTCAAAGGGTGTGCAGGACACCTCAGCACGAGTGCCCTTGCACAAAGCGTGCATTCCAGCTCATCCAGCGCACGCAACACGTCATCCAGCACACATCAGGCATGCCAGTGTGTGTTGTCACTTAACAACGGACGAATCAGTGAGGTACCGGTAAAACGGAGATTGTCAAGTCGCATTGGTTGCCCACGGCTCGTGTAGAGTGCGGCAGTCACGCGCCCACATGCACGCCATGATCGCACCGCACGCACGCACGCCAATGGCCAAGCCATGTACATGCAAGGGGCCGCAGCCGTGCTGCCACCGTTCGACAGCCAACGCGTCCGCCTCATGTCAATGGATCAAACCGGTAAACATCTCGAGGGCCGCCTAGGCCCCAGCAGTGTCGCATTAAACGGTAAAGAGAAGCCCCATCAGGCAACGCATTTGCGCACTATGCCCAAGGTCAAACATGCCTAAGTAACGCGCCTCCTGCACACTTTACGTTGCACCTACAGCGTACATCTGTTCATGCACATGCGTTCGCGCGCCGGCCAGGCACAGTGGGCCTCGGAGCCACCGCAAATCAGGTTACCCAGAATATAGCTACACTGTGGCCATCTAACGGCTCTACCTTGTGCGCCGTACCCATCGCTGCCCCACTCTCTGCCCCTGCCCCGGTCCTATCCTAGCATCCTGCTCCACCTCGCTCGGCCCTGTGCTCTCTCAGCGTGTCACACCCCACCCGCTGCCAGACACTGCCAGACTGTCCCTATCTAACTATGCTCCCCCATGCCATGTCATCGCCGCCCCTCCTGATCCAAACCTACTGCTGGGCTTCCGGCCGCACCACACCTCGTACTGCGACACACACGGCACGCCAACAGCTGCTATCGCAGCCCTGGCGCACTCCTACATTTGCCAATCCGCGAGCCCGAACACCGGCACGGCGTGGGCTATAGTTGCTGTGCCAGCCCCTCCTGGCTGCTGCTGCTGCTGCTCCTGCTGTTGCCCCTGGCCCTCCACCGCGCACGTCGACAGGCTCACGGCGGGGACGCCTGGCGCCAGGTGGCCAGGTGGTACGGCCGCAGCGCATCGCGCCACCTCCTGGCATCCCACCGGCCCACCAGTGTCGGCTGTGACTACACCTGCCACTTCCGCAACGCCAGGACGTCCTTCCCCGCACACCCGCAGCGCCTCCACCTCCTGCTGCTGCTGCTGCTGCTGCTGGATGCCGCCGCCGCCACGTCCCTTGGGGCTGCGGCTGCGGCTGCGGCTGCGGCTGCGGCTGCGGCTGCGGCTGCGGCTGCGCGACCTCGCCGTGCCCCCCTGCGACCTGACCCCGCTCCTGCTCCTGCCCCGGCCAGAGCTCCGGCTCCTCCTACCCCTGGGGCTCCTGCCCCTGCTGGTGTCCCTGCTCCTGTCCCGGCTGCGGCTCCGGTCCCTGCTTCGGCTCCTGCTGCTGTACCTGCCCCGGCCTCTGCTCCTGCTCCTGCGCAAGCTTCTTTTGCCCCCAGGGCTCCGAGACCGGGCCCTGGGAATGTCCACTCCTGGGTTTGCTGTGAGGCTGAGGGGCTCACCGGGGCTGACGGACCAAAGGTGTTTGAAGGACTTGAGGAAGCCGGCCAGCGACCGCCAGCCCTCGAGCAGGCGCCGTGACGGGCGCAGACCAGCCCTGCAGTCGGTGTTGCAGGTGTGGGCACATCAGACATGGCATCAGCAATCCGCCGCCTTTTTGTCCCAGTAGCCCCTGCAAATGTGCTGCCAGCAGATCAAGGGCTTAGTGCACGTGATAACCCACGACGCACCCTTTCAGCTCGTCCAGCAGGGCGGTGCGGCTTGACCGCTCGAGCAGGAACGCGAGCACCCGCTGCGACCACTCAAGGCGCAGTAGAAACGGCGGGGGTGACCCCGGACTCCCGCCCCGACCCCTGCTGCTACTCCGGCTGCTCGAGCCTCCCCGGCTGGTGCCCCTACTCCAGCTCCTGCCCCTGCCCCTGCCCCTGCTCCCGCCCCTGCTGCTACTCCCGCTCCTGCCTCTGCTGCTGCTCCTGCTGCTGCTGCTGCTCCTGCTACTCCTGCTGCTGCCCCTGCTCTTGCCTCCACTCCTGCCCCTGCTCCTCCTGCCCCCGGGGCTTCGGCTGCGGCTCCGGGACCGACCTCTGCCCCTGCCGCCGTCCAGGCGCGGGTGCACCGTGAGGGTCAGCGGCCTCCTGGAGCTGACGTACCACAGGTCGGGGAAGGACTGGAGGAAGGCGACGCGCGTCGGCCAGCCGTCCAGCAGGTGCTGTGGAGCCTCATAGCCCCACCTGGCGCAAGGTAAAAAGAGGCGCGGCATCAAAGTGAGCAGCATGATCAAACAGGAAGGTGCGCAATCGGTAAACGCTCCCGCTGTCGCACACCTACCGTGCTGCTCGCGTCACCATACCGCCGACAACCGTGTGCCGTGCACAGTCGCTCACAACGCACAGGTGCCGGCACGTGCCACTGCTGCGGTGGCCATGCTACCGTACAGGCATGCGCCGTGCGCCCCGACACGTGCCCTGTGCCCTGTGCCCGTTACCCACCGCCTGAGCGCCTCGTACGGTGCGCACCCTCCTGCCTCCCCCTGCAGCGCCTTGAGCACGCGGCGCGCCCACACCTCCCTAGTCTGCACACCGCCCACCGCCGGCGGGCTGGCGCTGCGCCCCCGGCTCCTGCCCCTGCTGCTACTCCGGCCCCTGCCCCTGCCCCTGCTGCTGCTCCTGCCGCGGCTCCTGGACCGGGACCGGGACCGGCTGTCGTCCAAGTGCGGGTGCGCGATGAGGGTGAGCGGCTCGCCGGGGCTGACGGACCACAGGTTGGGGAAGGACTTGAGGAAGGCAGCGCGGGCGCGCCAGCCCGCCAGCAGGTGCGGGGGGATCTCAAGCTCGCGCATGGCGGACCTAGAAGAGGCAAGGAAGATATCGGTGTCACGTAATTTAGTACCAGAAGCCGACAGCGTAGCGGCCAGGGTAAGCTGAGGCCAGGGTAAACTGAGGCCATGAGGAGTGGATGCTGCTTTGGTAGAGGTGAGGAAAAGTGACTGGGACTGGGCTATGGATGTGCCCCCACCAAGGCCGCGCACCTAACCCATGCGCAGCCCCAACACGTACCTCGTCCGCCCGCTGCACACTACCGCTCGCCCTGGCTGCTTCAGTAGCACCTGCACCACCCTGCCGGCCCACTCGTCCCGTGTGATACGCCCCGACGGGCTTGCCAGCCGGCTGCTGCTGCGGCCCCTGCTCCTACCCCTGCTCCAGCTACACGCCCTGCTCCTGCTCCTGCCCCCGCTGCCCGCCCCGTCCCTGCTCCTGCTCCGCCCCCTGCTCCCGCTCCTGTCTCTGTGGCGGCTGGCGCTGCGGCCACGGCTGCGCGACCGCGGCCTGCCGCTCTGGGCTGCCACGTCCTCCGGCGGTAATGCCGTTATGGTCAGGGGCCCGTCCAAGCTCACGCGCCAGAGGTGCAGGAAGCGGCGCAGGAAGGCGCCGCAGGAGTGGCAGCCCGTCTCCCTCAGCAACGGGTCGGTGATACGTAGTCCAACGCTGCAAACAGGAGCAACGGGTGTATGGGCGCGCCGCACACCTCCTGTAAGAACACAATCAACGGCATCTACTCCATCTGGTCATTTTGTTGCGTTTACAAGGGTACTAGCTCGAGGTCCTAGCATGCACAGGCGAATATGGCATCAGACTCAACCACGCTGGGACTGCACCTTGCCAATCGAGGCACAAAGCCAAACTTCCGCGGCAACCCACCTCTCCAGCTGCGCCAGCGAGGCTGTGTGCCCCGGCAGCTCCTGCAGCAGCTGCAGCGCCCGCTGGGCCCACTCGGCGG
>VFQN01000979.1_pt1 | contig 50397 bp, 81 predicted proteins | sample 3512371 | NCBI WGS metagenome assembly VFQN01 (sample SAMN10412370, study PRJNA504923) | tailings metagenome | isolation source: Replicate 2 from Balatoc abandoned mine | place: Philippines: Itogon, Benguet | collected 2017-08-28
CCCGTCCCACACACTCTGCAGACTCGTTGTTCCCTGGGTACAGACGCACACAACCGGTTGGCTGCCAGAGGCCAACAGCAGAGCCTGAAACGCATCAACTGTTTATGCTGTGCAGCAGGGATGCCAGCCTTAATATGCGGTAGCCAGGTTGCAACCGCCGCCCCAAGTGCAACGCCGCCCATCCAGTCCCTGAGTTGGTCCGTGAGTTGGTCACGCTCTCCAGCAGCGACTTGGACTCATGCGGGCGCTGTGGGCTCCTGGGGGACAGGTAAGGGGGGCTGGCTGCCTGGTGAAAGGCGCCTCGGCGTCGGGTGACCGGGAAGTGGGGAAGTGGCTCTCATCAGCACCGTTGGTGGTTGCACTGTCGCCTCGCGCCGACGCAACTGAGCGTTGATATCAATGCAAGCCATACGTGTCCACCCTTCAGACCACAAGATGCTTTCGCCGAACGTTTCGGTCAACTTCTTCCTATGATACTTGAACCGCTGACAGCTCGTGCCACAGGAGACCGTAAGAATGCCTGCATACCTATGTATGTGCAGCTCTTGAGACCCAAAAATACTCTGTGATAGATGCGCTAAGTCGATAGCTGCGCGACAGCGACAGCCATGCAGGCAACTTTCCAGGCGAGCGACCGCAACAACTGCTTTATTACGACCGCTCACAATTAAATCATGCTAGTAATCAGCTCGATTACTTCCTGCTTGCAGGCTCTTAGCCAGGGGCGTATACGCCCCGAGTATGTGCCTCCGGAGGACCGTCTACCGCTGCAGCAGGCCGACTATGACACATACTTCGAGTTTGACCGGCCGGTTGCTTCAGGGATTAACCCAAACACAGAGGACCTGCTCGTGGAAGAGGCCTTAGGGGTCAGGCGCTCATGGCCGCAGGCGCAAGCAGGTGAGGCAGGGCACCTCAGGGCCGCACCCTGCCACAGGACACATTCAGCACCACGCCGCCCGCGCAGCCGTCTCACAACAACCCCGCAACGGTGCAGGTCACGATGCTGGTTCTCCCAGTCCACCTGGCAGTCCCGGAGCATATCACCCAGTCTCTCCAACGTCTCCCTCGACCTCTTACGGCTCTCCTCCTGGGGTAGCGCCAGGGAACGAGCAGTGTAAGCCGAGCTACCAGAGTTGGTGCTGTCCGCGAAGTAACCAAGCCACGGCCCTGCCGCTGCAGCTTGTCACTTCGCATGGCAGCTAGCTGCGCCCAGGAGCAGACACGGTCCTTGTCCCTCGCACCCATGCACCCCGAGCATCGAGCCTATCTGCCAGGGGACCCCTTGGGGACTGTCCTGCGCGGTCCGCTACACCAAGCCACGGCCCGGTCGCTGCAGCTACTGACGCCGCATGGCAGCCAGCAGCAGCTGCAACTTGCCATGGACATGGTCTTTGCCCCTCGCATGCACCCCGAACACCAACCCCTCCTTAACCCACACACCCCTGCAGATGGCGGGCGAGCTCCTAGCAGCGGTGGCGGCTCCCCGCCAAGCTATAACGACGCCAGGGCGCCAGCTGACCGCCGCTCCGCCGCCTGGAGGCCAGGCAGCGCCCGGCCGTACGGGCAGTACACTGACAGGAGCGCCAGCCCACACAGCTCACCTGGCAGGTGAGGCCTGTCACACGTGTTCGCCGTGCAACCAGCACCCAGCATGACATACGGTATGCTGGCCAGTCTAAACGAAAGACATACGGTATGGTAGCCTGAGCAAAGGAGGGAGTCGCTTGCGCTCTATGGTGGAGTGCATTCCTCACGGGATCCTTTCTTTCGCAGGTCGTCGGGAAGCCCGGACGAGTCTCCGCGGCGGTCGTACCCGTCGTACGCCACAATCACCCAGCCCCCCTTCCGGGCTGGCGTGCCCGCCTCCGGACCCATCCGTAGGCCGGGCATGGCAGGTGCGTTGGGTGTTTGTCATCAGGTACACTGGGCACTGAGTCACTGCTACCGCTCAAGTGCTGCATAGCAGGGCCGTGTCATGGAGCAAAGCAAGGCAAGGAGCGAGCACAGTTTGCTGCGGCCCGTGCCCTACAGGCGGGGCGCGCCGCAGCACGTCTACCTCCCCTGCTCGTAGCTCCCGCAGCCCCAGTCCCAGCCAGCCCCGCTCAGGAGAGGCAGGGGCCTCTGACCCAGAGCAGCTTGACGCCAGCGCGGGTGCCGCCACCACAGACGCCAGCGCCGGGGGTGCAGGCGTGGGCAACAGCAGCGGCAGCCAGGGGCGCGGGCGGGCGCGCGGCATTGGCGCCAAGATCTCTGGCCGGCCCGCCACCGCTGGCGCCGCACGGGATGCGGCGGGGTCGGCGGCACGGGGGGCCCGCAGGCCGGCGAGTGCGCAGTCGCCGGGGGCGGGGGCGGGGGGAGGCCGCCGGGCATCGCGGCCGTGGGCCCCAGCTGCCGGCATACAGAACGTCAGGTGCGTAACAAAGGGTCGACGTCTGCCATGTGCCTTGTGCCGTCGCTGAAAGGGCTGACTTTGTCAAGTAACAACTAGTGATATGGCTGGGTGGCGTGCGTTCTTTTCTACGTCATGTAGGTTGGACCAGGTGGACGAGGCCAACCGCGTGGCGCTCATGCTGAACGATCCAGCCGCCAGCGCCACCGTGCGGGAGCAGCAGCAGCAACAGCAGCAGCAGCAGCAGGGCGTCGATCAGGACGGGCGGCAGCCGCAGCCTGGTGTGTCGTACCCGCCAAGCAGCCCTGCTGGCATGCACCATCCGCACCCCGATGGCAGTCCGGACGCAGACTACGCACACCACAGCAGGTCATCTGAGGTGTCCCACCAGTACTTCGGCACGTGAGTATTGCAAACACTCTAACTACCTTGCTAGCACTCTGACAGGCGAACTGTTTCAGTAAGAGTTCAGCGCGTACCGGTATGTGCGCGGCCCCGCTAGCCGGAAATGACCTGGCCTCGTTTTCCTCTGGCGCCTGTTCGCTCTTCAGGACGTGTTCCTCCCTTCCCTCCCCTACCCCGCCCACAGCTACCGGCTGCGCAAGCACCGTGAGGCGCACGGCGTCCCCGACCACCGCTTCAGCCAGCCTCGCTCGCTGGGTCCCCACGCCGCCGTGCCACAAAAGTACTTCTCCTTCGATGAGGCCCACCCTGCGCTGGCCGACCAGCACCACGCCCGCTCGCCAGCGCAGGAGCGATTCCTGCAGGTAATTGAGCCAACACGGCCGCTGCGGCCAAGTGCGGTGACAACCCTTTATGGTGAACAACAGCACCACACGTCCATACAACCTCCGCTACGTCTGTTGTGTACCCATCAAACACTACTTTGCACTTTGGCGTTTGCCTGACGGGGCACCAACGCACCAGAAGAGTGCACCACGGACTGGTCGCACTGGTGTCAAATATGCTGACGGGGAGGGGACGGCTGGGGCCATACCGGTGTCCAAAGCCTGACGTGTATGCTTGTCCTTGTCTTGAATCCTGTAGGCGGAGCGCCGGCGACTGCTGGCGGCGCAGATGAGGTGCGGGTGCTGCTTCGGCAGCGGGGCGTCAGGACACTGTGCTTGTGAGCTTGGCGCCGAACGCAAACAACGCGACACCATACCGGTACCCCTGGCCTTCCCTCGATAATGGCAATTCACAGCGCACCTGGCCACGCCAGCACACTGGTAGGCCATACCATGACAACCCACTGCAAATCGGTGACAGTGCAACCCGTGCTGCTCCCCTTGCCAGGTCTGCCAATCGCGGCTCCTCCCGGCGCGCGGGGCCGTCCTCCCCCGGCCCCAGCCCCACGCCCACCGCCGACCAGCTGGCGGGGGACGTGGCACGGCTGGCCCGCGTGCGGGAGGCAGGGCGCGCACGGCTGCGGCAGCTGGAGGACGAGGGGGCGGCGCTGCGGGAGGAGACGCGCCAGGTGCGGGCCGGGAAGGGTGGGTTGACGTAGAGGAACGAGGAGAAAAGTGCGTGGGCTGGGGGCATGCGGCTTGGTGTGCAAGGTGCTGAGGCGGCAGCACGCGACCGCATTTCGACGCCGCAGCTAGCTAGCTCCGCGCCATGTCCCGCACCCACACCAAGCTCGGGATGACCCCGTCGTTGTTCCACTACCCCCGCAGGTGCAGCGCCGTGCCATGGACGCCATCGCCCGCAGCGCGCACATCACCGCGGCAGGGGAGGTCCGCTCCCGCTCGCCCTCCGCCTCCCCGCCCTACCACCGCTCCCGCTCGCCCTCCGCCGCCTACGGCCACGGCGCAGGCTACCACAACGCAGGAAGCGTGTCCCCTGGGCGCTACACCCGGCCCTTTAGCGCCTCGCCCGCCTACCACCACACCCAGCACAGGGACAGCTACGGTTACGACGGTGCCAGCCCCTACCATAGCCCTGCACAGCAGGGTGGACGGGAGGAGTACTATGGTGCTGGAGCGGGGCCGGGGGCGGGGGCGGGGAGTCCGTACCGACCGGTGTCGGCCCCGCCCGGTCCGCATAGCCCGACGGGGCAGGGCGCGTGGCAGGGGGCCATGGGTGCGGCGGGGGCGGGCTCGCCCTACGCTCCTGACGTCAGCGAGGCTCAGCACATCCTGGACATGATCAACCAGGCAGACAGGTGGGGGTGCCTAGGTGAACAACCAAGATGCACTCGGCGTCGTGGGTTGGCCACTGCAATACCCGTACCTTTTTGGGGCCTGCCTAGGGTCGCCTCTAGACCCGCCGCGGTGCCCTGTCTGTCACGACCTGGTTGCACCAGACACCTGAAGCCTCCTGATCGCCTGCAATGCCGCTTTGTAGTTCCTGACCTGCGCCGTACGTCCTACCACCCCTTCCCCATAGGTTGCCGCAGCACCCCCAGGTCAGCTTCGCAGCACAGGGCGGCCCATCCAACGCGCCCGACGCGTCGGACCACGTGGCACGTGCCAGCGCGGTGTTCGCGTCACGCGACGCCCGGCGCGCGCTGGACGGCCCCGCGGAGCAGGCCATCGCGCTGGGGGCGTACGACCCCGGGCGATACCAGGAATACCAGAAGCAGGTATGTGTGCAAGGGTGTGCGGGGTGGGGGCCCATGGGGGCCCGGTACGTCCGTACGTGAGGTGCGCGGTGGCGATGGGTGAGGCCTGCACATCCTCTAAAGTCGGCACAAGCTCTTCGCGCTGCTAATGGGTGCTGTGGCAGCCTATCCAAATCACGTGCTGCGGCAACCGGCAATGCTGGTGCACCTTGTGTGTATCTGTTGCTGCAGGTCGACCTGGAGATGCAGCGGCGTGCGCTGGAGGGAGGGTACGACAGCGACATGGACCGAGACGACGCGGCGCAGCTGCTGGTGGAGCCGCAGCAGCAGGTGGGGAGTTGGCAGTGACTGCAGTAACGTAATAGACATGTGGGTGGTGGGATGCTGTTGATGGCCGGAAATGGTTACAAGGAGCTTACAATGTACGCATGGCGCCGTTGACGGGCGTTGGCAGTGCCTGCCGTCAACACCCAACGCGAAGCCCATCGCATCAGAAGGGGTAGCGGCCGGCGGAATACTACCTCGCTGCTCGCAGGAACTGCGTGCTGCAGTGCCTTGTGTGCTACACGAGGATGCCCCGCTGTGTGGTGCTGCCCCCAGGACGACGACGGGTATGACCAGCGGGACGAGGCCAGGCGGCTGCAGGTGGGGCACGGGGGGAAGCACGGCTGTGCATCTCCAGGGCCGGTGCATAGGGGTACTCAGCGACCGACTGTGCCCACAGAAATACCTACGCGATGCATTTTGGCTAATGCTGTAAGAAGAATGCCTGAATACGGTATGTTTTTTTGCTGCAGGCCAGCTGGCGCGTGCAGAACGAGTGGATGGACGAGTACCGCCAGCGCTTCGGTCCGGAGGTGAGGCGCTGGCCAGCGAGAGATACTCAGGGTTGCCCTGCTTCACAGGGCAGGGACACTGCTGGAGGAGAGCCGGCGGCCACACCGTTCGACACGACACGGATGTGTAGAGCTTTTGCAGGGACATGATGGTTCTTGTGGTACAGTATACCAAGCTCTGGCCTGCATTGCTGCACCCGTTTGATTGTATCTGCAGGACGGCTACGTCCAGCCTGCAGAGCAAGACGAGGAGCACGAGGGGCGGGTACGCCAGGTGCGTCGACAGGACAGTAACCTTTGCAATATGAGCTGCTGCCCTGGCACGCGAAGCGTGGCTATGCCCCTCTCACAATGCTCACATGCTATATGCCAGCTTGGGTACGAGCACGGACAGGGGAGCACGGCTGCTGGCTGCACCGGTTGCGACGCTGCCCTCGGCACTTGCAACTTTCCCACAACCAAGAGCCCTGATCTGTCTCCCACGGCTTAACCTAACCGCCCTAACCACTTCCCATCTTCCTTCACACTCCTGCCGCCGTATGTGTCCTCCATCCCTTGCCGCCATCCGCAGCTGTCCATCCCTGGCGCCGACGGCCACGGCGACGAGGGCGGGCTGCTGCACGCGCACCGGCCCGTGCTGAGCGACATGGAGGAGCAGCTGGTGGACGAGCCGTATGTGCCCGTGGTGTCCACGGACTTCCCACTGTGAGTGTGGGGGGGCGGTAGGGAGGGGACAACCGGAGGCCCTGCACATACCGGTATGGCGTGTTGAGGCATGGAGCTGTAGGCCACGTTCAGCATGCACGGTACCCAGCAAGGCTGCTGTACGCCACAGGGTGGGACTCAAGGACTTGGTGCATGGCACGTGTGTGTGTGGGAGAGGGGGGGACCATGCATCATCTGAAAGCGCGGCTGTGAACGGCTTGGTATATTGCATCCACTCACGGTACTTGTCCGCTGTGCCGACCCCACCGCGTGCGGGCCCCTTGCGGCGCGCTGCAGGGCCGGCTACGCGTCCGAGGGCCCCGACGGCTACAGCCCCCACCGGCGCACCAGCCAGCGCCTGTTCTTCAAGAGCACCGTGCCCGTGCCCTTCCAGTTCGAGGAGCGAGAGAAGCAGCGGCCCAAGACCATCGCAAAGGTACGCCCAGGTTGACGGGACAAAGGGAGGGCCAAAAACCACAACGGATGAGCAGGATCAAAGGCGGGTTCGGCTGTTGGAGCCTGCTACGACTGGTTTCAGCACAAACAAATTGCAGTAGTAGGCACGTGCATACAGGAAGTATGTCTACGGCAACGCTTGTTGACCGGTCGGCACCTACCTGCAGGTACCTACCGGGCGTGCATGTTATTTGGGCATCCTCCACGCGTCCATGCCGCCAACACGATAACGTTGGTGTGTCCCACTTCCGCAGGTCAAGTTCGAGCAGGACCTGGCCATCCGGCGGCAGGAGGAGGCGGCTGCCGCCTCCTATCGCTTCCGCGCCAGCCCCGTGCCGCCCGCCGTGCTGGAGCCCAAGTACGAGCGCATGATGCTGGAGGCGGAGGTGAGGGGGGACGGGTGGGGATGGCAGCGTGATTTGAGGGGTGATGGACACCTCAGCATGATACTGCTCCCGACTGCACATGGTGAGTGGGGACGGGTGGGGATGGCAGCGGGAGCGAGAAATTGTGTAGGGGAGAGCAGGGGTGGCGTCTGCAGTGACTGGCGTGAGGGCGTGAGCGGCAGCTTTGGCCAGCGGTGTGACCGGCACAGGAAGCAAGTTGTGCGAGGAATGATGGACACCTGAGCATGATACTGCTCCCAATTACAAATGCTCAATGCTATTTTGCTTCCTTGAGTGCTGCAGGTGAAGCGGCAGCTGAGCCACCAGCAGCGACTGGAGGAGCTGGCCACGTGAGTAAAGGGTTTGCACCTGGGAGTGTCTGCACCTGGCGCAGCTGCAGCTATCTGTGCATGCACTTTTGCGTGCATATGAGAACTTGTCCGCACGCACCCAGCTGCTTTCTTGTAATACACCACAAGATGACAACCGAAATGCACATAGCCGCCACCACAATGCCCTTGTCCCGTCTCCAACCTAGCGCACCTCCCCTGCAATCCCCCCCCCCAGCCTGATGGACCAGCCCTTCACCTTCCACGAGCGGGACCTGCAGCGGGCGCAGGAGCGGGAGGCGCTGGCGCGCGCCGCCAAGGACCCCAACCGCTTCCTGGCGCCCTTCCGAGCCAAGCCCGTGCCCCAGCAGTTCAAGGAGGTGCGCACCGGGGGCACATTCGGTCCAACCGTGACACAGCGCTGTGCTGGAAGACAGCTGTTTCTCAACACTGCACCCATGCGACTTTGGGACTCTGCCTAACGCGGCACCATGTGGCTAACCTTGGCCGCGGTCCAGACGATAAGGTATCAGTGCATGACGCACGGAGCATGACACAAACGGCGATGCGTGCAGCCTAGTGCCTCTTTCCTGCTGGGATTTGCCGTGTGCGTGTCTGCATGTTACCTATGCATTCGGCGCCATACAAGCCAGCCAGCCCATCCTGTAAACAGTCGTGCATACCTCCCCTGCGTCGCAGGAGCGTCTGCGCCACATGATGCTGGAGCTGGAGGCCAAGCGGGAGGGCACACGGCGGCGAGTGGACGAGGCGCGCAGGGCGGCCAGGGAGCGCGCGCAGGAGGAGGCGCGCAGGAGGTGAAGGGGGGCGGCATGTTGCTTGGTAAACCCCATCCTGCATCTCGCCGTCCGCCGTTTTACGCTCACAGTGTCGCACCCCAAAGTCGTGTACGACGCCTCGGGCAGCGCAGTATGTAGTACCGGTATGCGCTATCCCTAGAGCAGGCGGGTACGTCGCGTCATTTTCCGCATCCCTGTGGCCGGTTACCCCACAACCGGCATTGTTGTCCAACCCTTCACGCCCCCATATGGTGCTGCGTCTTCTGCCCGCAGGCAGGAGGCCGCCAGCCGCGCCTACCACGAGCGGCTGCGCACGGTGGACCCCGACTCCCGCGCGCCCTTTCCCCCCAAGCCCCTGGGCGCACTGCCCGACTTCAACAGCCTGCACAGGCAGTGGGAGGTGCAGATGGCGAGGGCGAGGGCCAACATCCGCAAGCGCATCACCGTGCCGCAGGTGGGGTGGGGGGCGCTGAGCAGCAGCACGGCAAGGCGGGGGAATGACCTGCGGCTGGGGCATACCGGTAGCCGGGTGTTAAGGGTGTACTGATGAGCAGGTTCAAAGGGTGCCCTTAGCGCCAAGAAGGGCACGATCCTTCAGTGCACAGCTGGTTGGCTGTGCCGCTGCCGGTACCCTGTGCATGGTGGCACTCAAAGTCCCCGAAAGGCTGTGTTGTGCATATGTTCATGTGCTGGAAGGCTTCGGCGCAGGCTTCCCACCGCAGCAAGGGATTACGCATGCAGAGTGGCTTTGTGCTGTAACACCTGTTTACTGCTTCGCCCCGCAGGAGTTCAAGCTCAACGGCGCCACGCCAGAGGAGCAGATGTCCAGGGTACGTACTCGCTCCAAGCTGGGCTGAACCTTGTTCCACGCCACCGGGGATAGGGTTTGCAGCTGCTGCTCCAAGTCTGCCTTGGCCGCCTAGCAACCGTGCCTCAACGTGTCCTCTACCTGATCCAACACCGCCAGCCAGGCGCTGCCACGTAGGTAGTTGCTGTGTCAGCCCTTTCTCACGCGCAGTTCCGTTCCATGCACGTGTTGCCCGACCCCGCAGGACCGCAAGGCGGAAGAGCGGCGCCACCGCATCATCCTGGACATGCAGGTAGGGTATGGGGCTGCACGTGTTGAAGTGTTTGAGTATGAGGTATGCGGCATAGCACAGAAATCCGCGCATTACAGTATGTGTACGCCCGCTCGTGGCGCTTGGGCACGCACAGCAACAGCCCTTGACAGGCAGCTCACCGCGCGCTGTACCCCAACTCCCATACCAGGTGGACGCCGAGCTGCTGCCCGAGATGCGCTGGCCCTACAAGTCCCCCCGCGGCAAGGTGCGGCCACCCGGGCGAGCAGCGCACCAACCATGGCCCGCAACCCCACGCACGGGCTGCGCATGCCGCCTAGGGCAGCTTCACCCAGTGGCCGAATGCCTGTCTCCACACGCACGCCTAACCCAGTTTTTGGCCCGGCGTGTTGTTACCTCACAGCCCTCACCAGCAACACCCGTCACACATCCTGCTCCTTCCCTAACCCTTCCCCCAGGTCCGGCCCACGCCCGTGCCCGCCTACCTGGTGGACCACATGCGCTCCCCAGGCACACACGCCGCCGCAGCACGCAAGTCCTCCACCGCGGTGGCGGCACGCAGCGGCGCGTATCAGACGCGCGAGGAGAGGTGCGGCGGGGCACGGTACTGTATGCTACACGGGGCGCAATGGGCTGAGTGCAGCAGGGTCAACCCAGCGGGCACTGGTTGCTGCGTGCCCACAAGCGTACTGAACTATTGATGTGGTTGCGACATGTGCAGGGAGGCTGTGGATCGCAAGGCGTCGGAACGGCTGCGTGCAGAGGCGCTCAAGCGCGCGGACCGGCTGCTCAAGGCGGCGCGGCAGGAGGGGGCAGGGGGAGGCGGAGGCGGGGCGGTTGATTTTGGGCTGCTCAGTGACGTGGGCGCCACGGCGGCGGGCGGGGCGGACCAGAGCAGCGGCGCGCGCAGCGGGGCGCTGCGGCGGCGGGCGGCGGTGGCGGGGCGGCAGGACAACCCGGAGGTGTACATCGAGGCGCGTCACGCGCAGGTGGGTGGTGTGGATAACCGGTGTGGAGGCACCGTGCTATGCGGTTTGGGGGCGAAGTCACGGAGTAGGGTCGCTGTGGTGCAACATGTTTCAGTTTGTATCACCTTTTGTACATTGTCGTGCGCTGCTGCAGATCGAGCGTAAGGTCAAGGAGACGGTGGAGGACGCGCTGCTGGACCAGGGCATCGAGGCGTTCCGCTACGTGGAGGGCACGGACGTGGAGCGGGCGGGGGGAGGCAGGAAGGGGGCGAGGGACGGGGACGCGTGAGGGCGGGCAGTCCGCCAAAAGGGCCGGTTGCCAATGGCGGGCTTACATATGTATATGGGGCAGCGTCATGGCACGCAGCTTGTGTAGCGAAAAAGGGAGCAGTTCGTGCAAGCACTACCTACAGTTCCAGCTGGCACGCCAGCTTATTGATGGTGGTTGCAACCGCATACGCAGTACCATCCATATTCGAGGCCATCGAAGTCCACTAGCCCTGTGTGCCGAAGCCTTCGTCCATACAGTACAGTACAGTCGGGCACGCCCGCAAGTGTTCCATACGTGTAATATCGACACGTGCGCATGCGTCCTTCTTATCCGCAGTAACAGGGGAGCTGCCCCTGTGACGTGCAATGATGCCAAACGCGTCTTAGTACAGACGCCTGCCAACACCCCACGTCAAACAACAGCCAGTCAGCAGCAACCAGCAAGGGCACCGTCCCTAAGCCAACACCTCTGTCTTTCACAAGCACCCACAACGGTCACACGATCTCGTCGCCATCCCCGCGCTCCTCGCACTACTGGTGCAGTACCCAACAGCCCTCCCAACACAAGTCCACTACAACGCCAGCAGTGCTGAAAACCCCCTGTGGCTCCTGGCGCTGTGCAGCACGCTCACGGGCGTGTGGCCCCCCTGCTGCCCCAGACCCTGGGGCGTGCGGAGGCCCCCAGGTGTCCGGCTGCCCGCGCAGGGGAAGGGGCTCAGGGGCGCCGCACCCCCATCCAGCGCTCCCCACCTGCCCGCGGCCCCCTGCATGCCCATGCCGTACCCCAGCCCCCCTGCAGCGCCGTGGTGCCGCTGGTGGCCTTGCCCGCCCATGCCGGAGCCCAGCTGCCCCCCGCCGCCGTGCGCTTGCCGTCCCAACGTTGACTGCGATGCACAGAAGGGTCGAGGGTCAAGCGACGGTCACACAGCGTTCCAGAAGTTATGCAGTTGGCGGGTAGAGCTTTGCACGCGATTCTATAGCGTCACGTCAAGCAAGCCGTCGGCTTCTTTAGGTTGGACGTCATGCCACAAAAAGCTGGTAGCCTGCAGCATGCCTTTGCTGCAACGCAAGCTGTGCAGTACAACCCTACCCTCGCGAGGTCACACCGCATCGCGCCCTCGCGGCCGCCAACCCACCTGCTCCTCCAGGCAGCTCAGGCAGAACACCCTGTCCTCCCGCTCCTCGTAGTCTATGACGGAGCAGCAGCTGCAGTACACGTCCAGGCAGGCGCAGCACTGTCGCAGCGCCCCGCTCTCCGCCACCAGCACAGTGCCGCAGTGCGTGCAGGGAGCAGCCAGGCCGGTGCCCGGCCCCCTAGCTGCCAATGTGTGTTGGCCTGCTGCGGGCACTACATGCAACGACCAGGGCGGTGGAGAAAGGCGGTCAGTGGGCAAGAGCTGTGTGCCAGAGACCAAGGACGCAAGCGCGAGGGACAAGGGCGGCAGAAAGTGCAAGCATGACCATGTAGCCACAAGCTGCCCTCACCTGGCTGCTGTGCAGCTGCGGCTGCGTGGGGCTCCTGTTGCTGCTGCTGCGCCTGCTGCTTTGCTTCCTGGACCGCCTTGGCCCGTGCAGATGCCATCAGCATCTGGAACGCGTCCACTGAACATGGGGTATGTGTGTTGTGTGAGCATGGGGCGCAGTTTGAGGAGCAGAGGATCACAGGGCGGTACATATTCTGGCCAGGCAGGCAGATGGAAGAGTGCTAGGTATGCCCAAGAGGGGACGCTGGAATGCGAGCCAACCGATGTGTAGGCTCCAGCCCCTCAGAGGTTTCGGGCGCCCTACTGGCTTTTACGCCACTGGAGCTGCTTGGAGCCAGCAAGACCACCCCCTACCAGGGACTTCGAAGCAGTTCTTCGACAGTTTCAGGTCGCCAGGTGGTGTGTCAAGTGTCGGGTGGTGTGTCAAGTGTATATTCGAAGGGCTAGGAGCTGTACATGCACCTGTCCCCGTGTGGGTTGGGAGTTCCGTTGCTGTGAGTGCCACGACGTACCTCTCCGGGCGACCTCGACACGAGCTTTCCGCATATTGCCTTGTGATGGCGCATAACCCTCGCGCTCATCCACGCCGCGCTTTGACATTTTGGCGCGGGTTTGTTGCGCGGGAGGCTCGCCTGTCGAGCTCTTCCCGCTAGGCTCCCACCGCGGCCCAACTGGTCCTGTCAAGAAGTTTATTTGGGTGTGTAAGATTGTTGTCTGCAAGCAGTAGAAGCCCCAGGACAGGCAGTCGTTGTAAGGTCGTAATTTTAAACCGTCACACAGTGAGAGCAAGGCTGTGACTGTGTAACTGGTATAGGGAATTTCTACGTGCTTGTTATGCTCCAAAGGGATGAGCGAAGGGCTGGGCTGGCCCTATGCACCGGACGGGTAAATCCTGTGTAGCGATGAGTGCACCTCACCAAAGCTAGGGGAAGAGGATTATTGTTTTTCAGGGCGAGGTAACAACATATAACATATACCTTCCACTCTGTCCCCGCGCCCTAATTGCCGTGTAGCCGCGGGCAGGCAGTAGGGCTGTCTGCAACCGGACGCCCGAGAAACCTACCGGTGCTGGATTCAGCAAGGCCTTGCAGCATCACAAGATGCCTGGCTTACTCCAACACGGCAACTGTAGTCGGCACATAGGCATCCGGTGCCACGCCCGCCCGCACAGGGCGGTACCGTTGGTGGCACGGGCACGCGGCGTCACCGTCCGGGCCAGCTCGGAGCCCCCGGGGCCCAAGGCCCTCACAGCCACAGACTGGCAGCAGCGGGCCAAGCAGAGGGCACGGAAGGAGGTGCTGGAGGCTGCGCCACGGCTGGGCATGCAGGTGCGCGCCGCCGGAGCCGTGAGTGCAGCCGTCAGCCCACATGGGGGTTGGGGCCTGCTCCGGCGCGGCCTGGACCACCTACCACGTGTCCTCCCATATAACTCCACACTACCTACCGCATCCGTGTCCTCCGTGCCGGCCAGGCCTCTACGCTGTCCCAGAAGCTTGACGACCTTGAAACGCTGCTGCCCAACATGCCCATCAACCTGGAGCAGCTCAAGGCCAGCGACTGGGTGCGTGGATGCGCGGGTGATTTGGGGGAGCATGGCCGCTGCGTATGGGTGGCTCCAAAACACCTGGCTGCGATTACCTTCATCTGTTCTGAGAAAGGGGTGCGCAACGGCAGCACAGCTGGTATGGGCACGGGAAGGCTGTGAGCTTCCCAGCTTACACGCGGAGGAGCTGCGTGAGGTGAGTGACGCTGCAAATACTGACCCTGCCTGCCCGTGACCCCACAGGCCCGCATCGCATCGGACCCCGAGCTGGCTGCCAAGGTGGTAATGATCAAGGTGGGGGAGCGGCCGGGCGTGTGGGCCGGGCTGACAGACTACAGGCTGCGTACTGTGTGTTGCTGTGTGCAGCACTAGTCGACGAGTGATACGGCGCTGCTGCATGGAAATGCGGATCATGGCGCAGCCGTGCAGGGTGTTGGCTTAAGCAAGGCTTCGACCCCGCTGGGGCGAGTTGCTTAGTTACTCGTCGGCAAGGCGGCTGCAAAGTAGGTTACTATCGCATGCCTAGTCCTTGTGTTCTCTTCCCATTGGCGCAGCGACCATATGCTTTGCACAACCCTACCCTTTGCCCTCCACGCCAAGATCAGTGCCACGCTCATGCTTCTGCGCACCTCTCCAAATCCACCCGATCTCCTCCCTCAGATGTCCTTCCCTGGTCTGAACGTGGAGCAGCTCCTCACGCGGCACCCCAAGGTGCTCCTGTGGAGCGCCAAGCAGCTGCAAGCCAACCTGGCGGACGTGAGTGGCGGCAGCAGGGGCGGTAGAAGCAGGGGAGGGGGGTGTCCCACTGGGCTGGCACACCGTGCGACAGCTGCCGCACGGCCTTTGTGCTGCTGTGCTAATGTGCGTGTCGTGACACGCATTTAGCTTGAACTTTGCTGTCAGACGGATCGACACCGCTACCCCGCCCCGGCCCCAGGTGTGCCGCGTGCTGCACCAGCTGCCTCGTCCCGAGGTGGTGCTGGCTGTGCTGCCGGAGGTGCTGGACCCCAAGCAGCTGCTCAGCGTGGTGGCCTCCGTGCGCAAGTGGTACCCCAAGAGAGACCCGCTGGAGGTGCTGCAGGTGGGGCCTCTGGGCTCAGGCATCTGAGCAGCACGGGGAACAGATTGTGGTGGTACTGGCAAGAGGGACGACGAGTGGGATCGGCATGGGCGAGTGGTCTCTATCAGCATGCAACGAAGAAGGCTGCCCTACGTTTCAATGGGTTATGTGCAGAACAGGGGCACCACATTGGGAGGGCGAGCAGGTGCTGTCGCGATGATGCTGTGACACAGCAACGGATTTGCTCTTGCTCGTTTTCCCCCTGCGCCCACAGGCTGACCCCGAGGTGGTCCGCCGCGCGGAGATGTGCGACGTGCCCCTGGAGCCCGTGTTCTTCGACACAGCCACCGGCGGCTGGACGGCGGCGGGCTACAGCCGGCAGCAGCAGCAGGAGTGGCAGGTGTACATCGAGCAGGTCATATACAAGCGCAAGCCGCAGCCCATTGACTCGGCGACGTCGGTGGTGCTGGCACCGGGGGCGGGGGCGCCAGGGGCAGCGGGGGCGGGTGGGACGGGGACGGGGGATGCAGGGGCAGGTGGTGTGGGTGGTGGTTCGGGGTGGAGACGGCCGTCGTTGCTGCCGTTGGAAGCGAACGGGGGGCCGTCCATGGGCCCCTGACGAGCGTTGCATGTGGCGCCGCAGCATGGCCTGTGCCTTGTAACAGCAGCGCGCGTGTGCTCTGGACTTGTGGAGTTGCTTTCGCATAGTTCGTTGCACGCCTGGTGGTGCCCCTTGGCTTCAACTCTCTCGCGGCTGCCTACACCACGTGAGTCACCGGTACCGCGGATGGCGCAATGGACGCCGATGAACACCGACCCTTGGGCCGAGAGCGGATGCCGTTGGCCAAACCAATCGTCCGACGCTATAGCATAAGCCATCACTATGATTACCAGCGTTGCTTCTTCGATTCGGTGCCACTCCAAGCGGGCACTCCTGGCCACGACTGCATACCGGTACAACAGCCCCTTCCCGACACCGCGCCCTAGCGTGAGCTACCAAAAGAGCGCTTTCCACCGTCGCTTTGCAACGGCATCGGCCAGCAGCCACAACACCTCGTCCGACAGCCGCAGCGGCACCGGAGACAGCATGGCCGACCCTCGGGAGTTCCAGACAGGTGCGCGGCTGCACATGCCTTGTTGCTTACGGTACAGCACTTCGCACGTGCGTCCCACGCCACGCTTGCTGCTACCAGTGGTTCTGCCTGAAGCCCAAATGCCCAAGCTGCCGACACTTGTCGCAATTCCTAGTAACAAGGACCATTACGCCACACTGGTTTGGGGCAGCCGTCCTGCTCGCTCGTCACCCACCCCCTTTGCTACCCGACCGCACCGGTTTGTCAGCTGCCATGGCACCCACACTACGACCAGCCCCTGCCGCTCTTCCTCTTGCGTTTTGTTACCGGCCCCTGCCCCTAGGCGCCGGCGGCGGGCTGCACGTGCACGAGGGGCTGCTGCCCAGCAGGGCACGTGGCGCCGTGTTCGACCTCGACGGCACACTGCTGGACACAAACGAGCGGTGGGTAAGGCTAGGGATGGGGATGGGTGCCGCGCTGCAAAGGCGCAAGTGGAGTGAAGGCACGTGGGGTTTACATTCTATGCAACGTCGGCAGAGTTGGGGACGGGAGGCACGTGCCGCGGGCCATGCAAGGGCTTGCGCTTGGAGGGCGACACGTGGTCAGGTGGTCTTGACGGCGGACAAGCAGGGGCCGGGACTGGGGGCGGGTGTCGCGCTGCAAAGGTATAGAAGGGGCTCGTGGCATGAGGATGGTACATCCTAAGCAGCATGGCAGCATGTGCACCGCGGCGAAGTGGGCAACCGTAATGAGTCGTGGTTGGCGGTCGACTCCCGCTGCCTGACTGCAAGGGTTCTCACAAGCGCGCGGTGTGTGAGTTCTGCACGCCTACGGCAGGAGCACCTTGTGCGCAAACGCTGTTGGCGTACGGTATCTGTGCATGCCGTTTCACCCCGTGCTGGCCGTACCCTGCCGTACCGGTACGGCCCGCAGGCGTGTCGAGAGCTGGCAGGAGGCGTGCTCCAAGCGCGGCCTGTCCATCGACAAGGACAAGTACATGGCGCTGACGGGCATGAGCGGCAAGGACATCGTGCACACGCTGTGCAAGGAGCAGGTGGGGAGCTGGGAACCGGGGCAGCAGAGTTGCACACCTGCCAGGGTGGGGCTCGGGCCCACAGCGCGCACGGCACAACTAGCGGGGTACTGCAGGTCGTACGCACCTGAGGCCAGCCGGCAAGGAAAAATTGTCTCGCGAGCTAGGTTTCGGGAGCAGCAGGATGGGCTGCACTTGGGCCGTATACGGCCTGCTGGGCTGGTTGCAGCAGGTCACCCGGCCCCACACACGCCCCACAAGCACCATCATCCCGTGCGCTGCATGCCCATGTAACCAAACCAGACCCCACACGCTCAGCACGCCCAACACGCTCCCCGCGTCCCCCGCACGTGGATGCACACACACGCAGGGCAAGGAGCTGTCGGACCATGATGTGGAGGAGTTGGTGCAGGAGGAGTCCCAGCTGTTCAAGGAGCGGGGCCTGCCGCGCTCCGCCGCCGTGACCCCCGTGCTGGATATCCTGGACGAGGCGCGGAGGAGGGGGCTCAAGGTGGCGGTGTGCAGCGGGGGGCGCAAGGACGCGGTGGAGCGGGTGGGTGGTGCAAGTGGGCGGGCGGGGGAAGGGACGCTGCGTGTGGAGAAGCATGTGTGGGGCCTTGGTGTTGACTGGGGTCTAGGAAGGCAGGGGCAGCGGGCGGCATGGGTGGATTGCTATGCTACGTACGGTGCCTAGACAGCCGTTATAGATGTGGAGCGGGTGGGTGCGAGGGGGCGCGGATGGGATTGGGGGTCTGGGGATGGAGAAGAGTGTGTGGGGTGGCCCGTGATGCTGGGTGGGTGGGGGGAGGCGGCAGTGTAAGCGGACTGCTTTGCTACAGTTGACCCGGGCACGCAGGGCGGCTCCGTTGAGAGCGTGGCGTGCAGGAGCGGGACTTTGTAGCAATGCGGGAATCGGGATGCATAGACAGGACTGCGTCAGGGTGTGTGCCAGCACCGGAGCGTGCCGCTGTGTGCAGCGTGACGGGAGTGGCCTTGCCAACCGGCGGCTGGGATGTAAAACGTAGTGCCTGCATGCAGCCCAGTGCCGTGTAAGTCGTCTTGGCGCAAACCACTGTTGCACGTGCGCGCCGCTGCACCAACCGCAGTCGCTGGCGGAGCGGGGCTTGACGGAGCGGGTGGACGCCGTGGTCACATCGGCAGGTGGGGCAGGCGGGAGCAGGCCTCCACAGGACATGGACGCATGCAGTGGACCCTTGCGGAACACACTATGAACGGCTACGGACGTGTTGCTCCGGTCAAACTGCACTCCGTGCTCTGCCGCCAACTGCACTCTTGGACGCGCCACGCATCCCAGCCCGCACACCTGTTCGTGTGACACACCACCTGGCAACGGCCAACCCCCCACGGCCTCCACCATTTCCACACCCCAGCTGTTCGCTGCAAGGCTCCCGTGTTTACCGACCCCTAATGAGCCCAGCCCCAAGAATCACACACTGAGCCGCCCGCAACGCGCTTCCGCACCCGCGCTCCCCTGCCCTAGACGTCCCGCACGCCAAGCCCGAGCCCGACATATTCGCGCTGGCTGCCGAGAAGCTGGGCCTGCAGCCGGGCGAGTGCGTGGCGTTCGAGGACGCGCAGATGGGCATCCGCAGCGCGCGTGCTGCCGGATACCTGAGCGTGGTGGACGTGACGCGGCTGCCGGGACACCCGCAGGAGGGGGACCCGTCCGCGGGGGACAGGGGCGGGGATCCGGGCGGCCGGGCGTGAGAACTGTGCAGGGGGCGGGGGCAGACGTGTAGCGGTAGACTGGTGCGTTAAGTCCTTAAGTGGCTGTTAGGTGGTGGAGTGGAGGATGGGTGTGATTCTGCTGCGGATCTGCGTTACGGTACTGAGGAGGTAGCTAGGACGGCCGGGTTGCGTTGAATGACTGCGGGTGGATGATGTTGTGGTGTTCTGGATGCGTATGGATGGAAAGTTGTTGCGAGGGGTTGCATGCTGCTGCGTGCCGCCCAAAGCTGCCCGTTTGCGATGGTACGAGCGGGCAGGCCTTGTTGCCGAACAAGAGAACGATGCGTAACTTGAGATGAAAAGCTGCAACCATGTGCTGCAGAGCCAAGTCCTGAGCGCAAAGGCTTCGCGAAAGACCCATGGGTCGTTGCGTATGATGTGGCTGCACCTCAGCGCAGCCTGGGGCTACCAGGGCCAAAACATGACCAACGCGACCGCAGCGTAAAATACCAGCAAATGATTTGACATGTAGCAAACTGCAAGATATTTGACGTCACACAGCAATCTGAGCCCGAAGAGAATCGCCCCGCCCTAGCGTTGTGACGCCTTCTCCACGCCTCGAGCATTGTGCAAGCATTGTTTCTTATAACACCAAGACGTTGACTACCTGGATGCACTTCAAGTAAATTCCAAGGCCTTGTGCACAAAGGCTACGTGTTAGTGTCCGACCAGGGGCTTCACCTCGCACAAGGGCAATTCATCGCTTCCTCTCTGGCACTTTTTGCTTTCCTTACCCTCACTAGAGCCTACCCGGACTCTGCGTAGATTCGCAGCTGGCCGCAGCTCATTCTGCGCTGACCCTCGTCTACGCAAAGCCGACTAGACGCAGCCGGCGGGAAAGCACAACTCCAGCTCAGCAATTTTTGCAACCTTTCCCCCCCGCTCTACGCCTGCAAACAAGGCCGTTGGTCCCAGGAAATGCTAGAACCTTATCGCCATGGCGGCGGTGGGCCTCTCGCACTCCACCATCCAAACGCGCCGTTCCTTCCGACTCGGAGCGCGCCGCCCGGCGGCCTCAGCGCTATAAGCGACTGGACCGATGTGCTGTTGCCGCGCGGCAGTAGCTTCAACATTTGGGAGCTGTCGCCCAATAAGCTCAAGACGGCGGCGGTGGCCTTCACGTTTGTGGTCACGGCGGGCTACATTTCCATGCTGGCAGCCGGAGGTGAGTGCAGCGCCCTAGCTGTGCACGTTTGGCCATGCCTGTTCCCAGCCGCCGGCGTGGTAACTCAAGCGGTTTGGGGGGCTGTTCAGCGGGGGCTCGTTAGTAAGCTGAAAAGCGCAGGGGAGGGGGGACTGGCATGAGCGCCCCCAGCGACCTCGGCACGGCACGGCGGGGCACTCAGCCACAGCGTGTGGTACCGCTATCGCATACGGCAGGGCCTGCACTTAGTCAGCCGCCAAGTGCGCCCTTCACCCCTGCTGGTGTGGTACCCCTGCAACTGCTTCGCCTCGCCTACCGTTTCTCTCCCTACCCCTGCTGCCCCGCCCGCCGCAGGCCTGCTGGCCATCCTCATCACCGGGGCAGTGGTCACGTGCTGCGTGCTTCTGACGGTGCTCACCTGCGCCTCCCTCATCGCCCTGGTGGTCACCGGGGTGCCCGTGGGCTACGCGATCATGCGCCTGCTGGCGGCACGCAGCAGCTCCGGGGGCAGCCAGGGCCGCGGCGCGGGGGGCGGCATGGCATCCGCAGCTGCAGGGGTGTTCAGCAGCATGTTCGGCGGGCAGCACCAGCAGGAGCACGGGGGCCACGGGGGGCATTTCGGAAGTGGGCGGCCCGGGGGCGTGCACGGGTGGGCGCCGAGGACGCCGGCGGGAGGGCGGCGGGCGGGCGGGAGGGCCGGCGGCGGGGGCGGCGGCGGGGTGTGGCCGGGGGCGGGGGCGGTGAACGGCGGGGGGCATGACAGCGATGAGGCGGATGACGACTGAGGCGGCAGCGCCAAGCAGCCTTCTCCGCGGGCCTTCTGGCGACTGAGAGTGTTTCAGAGGGGTACGATGCCATGGGTTACGGAACGGAATGAGGCCGAGAGCACCACGTGGCGTCACGCTAGGGTTGGAGAGCTACCGGTATTATGGATCGGGGGGCTTTGTGGGGACATAATGCGGTTTGCGGTATGCTTGCGTGATGCGGTGGCGCTGCGTGGAGCTGGGGATGTGCATCCAGTGGCGTTAGGTGGAGTTGGTGACCATGTCATGGGTTACCGAATGAGGCAGAGCGCACCACGTGGCGTCATGCTAGGGCTGGAGGCCTATAATGCATTGGGGGGATTGTGGGGAGATAGCTACCGGGGTCTGCAACGTGCTTACGTGAAAGCGGTGGCGCTGTGTAGATCTAAAGGTGCGCATCCAGTGGAGTTTGGCGGGGTTGGTTACGGCACGGAGGACCTGAGGGGCTGTAGCAGTGGGCACTGAAAATGCAAGTGAAAGTAGCTGCGTTTCCGTACACAGTACGCGTCGGTGTCACCGGCAAGGCACGCGTGTTGCTGCTTGCTCCGTGGCGGTGAGTGGTGAGGCGACGGTGTCGCACAGGGGGGGGCCACTGGTGTCGCATGTGGGCAATCCAACGCGTGACTGTGGCGATGGGCAACAGAGCAGCGCGCGAGGCCTGACTGGCTACTGGTGTACGTGTTACGGTGTAGCTGGTGTAACTTTACGTGTATACTAGGGCCAGTCGTAGGAGAGCCGGAGCGTATATACTCGACGTGGGAAACTGCAACATGCAAGGTATGCACTGAGCGAGGTCGGTGTGCTCGCTGGAGGCTATTGCGCTTCCGATTCCGTTTTTGGTACGAGTTATGAGACCTCCCATGCCACGCCTCTGGGGCGTGGATCTGCGTGGAGCGTGGATCTAGGGCGCAGTCCGGTTGTGATTTGTAGGCCGTGTCTATAGCCATGATGTTCCTGTATGCATGATTGCATGTGCCGGCTTTAGACACGCAGGTATGCTCGGGCTCACCGGCGGCAGCAGTGTCACACAAGCATGGTGTGGTGCTGCCTCAGTAGCGCTGCTATCGGGCGTTCCCTGCTGGCACGTAAGCGGTTGTAGCAGGTTTCAAACCTCACACCTGCACTCGGAAACCTCTGAAAGGGCACACAGTCGTGCGCATACTACGGGGTTGGGGTTTTGCATGAGGCCCATGGAGAGTGACTATGGGGCAGTTTCGCAACCCTTTACCGACTGCCTGGAGCATGTGGCATTGGTGGTTACAAGACACCAACTCACCGTACATTACATTCAGGTCTTACATTGGTAATTGCACAACAAGTCACAGCTTCTCCTTCCTTCGGCCCCCGTTGGCATGCGGGTGGCCTGGCATCGAGGGTCGTGCCTCTATGACGGTTCCCCTGTGCGGCAGCCTGCCAGGTCCGCGTGTGCAAATTGACAGCCGGCATACCGCACCATGACCCGATACACTGTCCACAGCTTAGTTGCCTGGGCTTTCTTTATATACCTGTTTGGTGCGCACCCAGGCAGTACTTTATGCGCCGTACACGGGTATCCATGCAAGCTTACACGGAGCCACCTGCACGCCTGGGCGGGCGGGAGCAGCTGTGCGCAGGCGTCACCTGCCATGTTGCAAGCAAGGACCATGCAGTGTCCTCGGCAATGGCCTACCTAACCGGCCCTGCAAGTGCCAGGTGCCAAAAAACCTTCGTGGCAAGTGCTGTCGTATGTTGGCCCGCATGAATGAAGCAGCGTCGTACCAAGCGCAGGTCCATGACAGCCACAGGACGACAAACTCAAACAAACACCCCTCACAGCTAAGCCTGCAAGATGCAACAAGGCGTGACGCAAATGGAGCGACACGCGACATGCATCGCACCGAGAAGAGCCCGAGCGCTCGCGGCTGGCAGCTCCAACGGAAAGGGCAGCCCCAGCTATACCGCACATGGGAGGTACGGACGGCTACCCGCAACCCCGCTACAGTCAAACTAACGACTATCGTAACGCTGCCCCCGCACGTAATGATGAGCGCCGTACGTGTGAAGTTGGCAAGCACCCACCGAACATAAAGTTGCAGACCTGCTATGTAACACCCGTCTGCATTTATGCAATAAATGGCCCCATCGGCCTGCAAGCTGGGTAGGACAAATAATACAAACTTCCAAAGCACGAGCGTGTCTGCATGGGCTAAGCCGTACTTCCAACCCGACTACCACAAGAGCAACCGCTCAGAGGATTATAGTTGCGCACTCGCTTCGAGCTTGCGAGTGCCAATTCGCCGACAGGTCATCTTCAAAACCTCGTCCTCCGCCGAGGCCACACTCCGTTATTGTGATCACACACGTCAGCGCAGCGAAACCTCTTCAGTACGTTCTAGACAATCAACGCATGCCCCCCTCCCCCACACGCAGTGCACTACAACGCCAAGTTGACGTCACTCCGCGTCAGGCGCCGCCTGGCACTACTCCCAACACCCGCACCCAACCACTGCCGCTAAACCTGCCAGATGACCTCATACCAAGCGCTCAAAACCTCTCGGCCCGCCTCGCTGCGTGCCCAAGCCCTTAAGCCGCCAATGCAGCCCTCACGCCCTCACCACCACAGCGTGAGGCGGCCCATCCACGCTGCCCCTACCCGCCGTCGGCTGCATCTCCACATCCCCTCCCTTGCCCGCACCAGCCGCACCCACTCCCTGCTGCTGCGCGGGCGCCGCCGCCGCCCCCGCCTCATGCCGCTGCCCGTTTCCCGCCTCCTTGCCCTCCTCCCGGCCGCTGCCGTGCCCGTTGGCCGCGCCTGTCGCCTCCGCCACCACCACCCCATTGCTGGGGGCGGGCGGGGCCGCCGGCACCGCTGGCGCCGCTGGCGCCGCCGCCGCCGCTGCTGCTCCGGGCTGCTGCTGCTGCTGCAGCAGCATTTGGTAGCGCTGCTCAATGGTGATCCAACTGCCGGTGCCTTGTGGGCAGAGCTCCTTAGGTATGGACTGTGGGAGCAGCAGCACCGTCACGGCACAAGCAGAAGTCATTATCGTGAACCCCTTGTGCTAGTAGCCGCATACACAGTGGCACGGTTGGTGCAAGCCTTAGGCAAAGCGCAACCTTCCCCCATTTGTACATGGCCAGCCCTGCCGCACAGCCCTCCAATCGCCCCGCCCCGCCCTGCCGCGCGCAACGGCCTTTGCACCCAGCTGCCTTCCATCCCAGAACAAGGTTCCCTGCCTTCTTCCTAGCCTCGCTTTCGCACCGCCCGCATGCCTCCCCCTCTACTACTGCTACTACCATTTTCTCCTCGCGTTGTTAGTAAATTGTTCCCCCTCTACCCCTCCTTCCCTCCCCTCCCCGCCCCCACCTCCATGTCGAAGGCCGCCATGAGCTCCGCCTGCCCGTCCTTCTCGTACACGAACTTGACCTTCTCGCGCGTCACAGGGTCGATGAAGGGGCGCTGGGGGGTAGGAGCAGGGCGGGCCGGGCGCGGGGCGGCGCACGGGCAGCAAGGCACGGTGGGAAGCGGTTGCTTGGGATGCTGAGTGGTGGCCCGTGTGGGTCAACGTGTGCAAGCCGCGAAGGCTCGCCAACGGGCGGGAACTAGCGAACAGCAGCTGGAGAGTGCTGTCCACGCGTGTGGCGCTACAGGGCACTGGGCACACACCCCGAGCCGCCGCCGGCATGGCGAGGGTCAAGACACGCAAGGGAAGAGGCGGCCCTTTGCGAATTTCAGCTCGGCCGCTATTGCCCCACAGGGCCCCATGCGCCTGCTCCCAGTTGCAGGGTACCTTCCCCTTGGCACTCACCACCATTTTCCAGATGCCGTAGAAGACCATGGGGGCGCAGTACAGCCACAGCGTGTGCAGCCTGGGGGCGGGGTGTAAGGAACGGACGTAGTGCTTTGGGGCACAAGTGCGCGTTCCTTGCTCCTTGCCATCTTGGTTGGAAGGCAGGAGGCAGACCTCCAGGGCCTACTGTTCCCATTGGGCGGCCGAAGAGCGTACACTGCTCCCTAGGCAGTCAACAGCATCCTGTACGCCCGGTTGCTTCTTGCACCCCCTACAGTCCATCCTCTGCACCGAGTCCTCAACCCCACCTCTCCGGGTAGTGGTTCTGCAGCAGGTCGAACACGTTGCGCAGCGTGGCTAGGTCGCAGTTGGCCGCCTTGAGACCTGTGAAGGGACGCCATTGGGGCAGCGTACGGCATAAAGTGTCGCAGATCGCGGAGGCGTGGCCGGGACCAAACCTCCACACCGACCCAGATCGACCTACAGGCCATAGGCCCAGCACTACGTCATATTTGATATACCGGCCTGCAACAGGCGTCTACGGCTTGTTTTCCCGCGCGCCTCACCCCGCAGGTCGAACACGCCGCTGTACTTCCCGTCCCAGCCGGGGGTCTGCTCGCCCATGAGCGTGGCGCAGTCCAGGGAGTAGGCGATGAAGCGCTTGGAGGCCTCCGCGTCCTTCATGATGTGCCGCCGTACCACCACCACACAGCACGGCCTGCCCGTCTTGTCGTAGCCGGGCAGGAAGGCCTTGTTTTGGTCCAGCTCCTCGCGGACATCGGCCTGCAGGGAAGAGATGTGATGCGGATGGGGAGGCGGGTAGGTGGGCGGGGTGCAGGGGACAAGGGGGTTGTGTGCCTGGATGCGCGGAAATTAGCGTACGGTATGGCAGAAGCATGCCCCGTAGTTACGTGCTTGGAATGCGCGATGGGAGTGCGCGAAGGAGGGGCAGGACGATACGTCGCAACAGGTGGGAGGGAAGGTGTAGCAGGAGCCGTGAGGCTGGAAGGTGTGGGAAGGAGTGGGCAGGCGAACGGCAGAAGCGCGTCGTCGTTGCACCAGCTTCACGCAGCTGCTAACTATATAGCCGCTCGGTTCTGAGTTGCCAATGGGGTTGAACAGCTGAGGGGTCGGACGGGGAGCTACCGACAAGACCGAAATGTCACAAGCTGGAGGCAGTTGCCGCTTCCCTCCGACTCGTGGGCATAGACTGCATATGCAGGAGGCAGCGACCGTAGCGCCACCACACCAGCCACCTACCAAAGGGCTGTTGTACACACATTCTCGCTCCATGTGTTTGGGCCGATGCTTGGGACTACGGCCCACGGACACCTCGCGGCAACAAGCCTCACCTCCGATATCCTTCCGTTGGGGACGTATGCCGCTCTCCACTCTGCATGCGCCTTCAGATCCCGGGCCGCGATTTTTGTATCGCCCTTCCTCGCCCTTAACCACCTGAGCAGCGTGTCGTCGTCCAGGCCCTTGTATTCGCCACCCTTCTTTAGCTGCGCATCTACGTCACTGCCTAGCAGCCCGCGCATCACTTGTATTCCAGTCAACTCCGCTGTTGAAGCGTTCATTTCTGCCGCTTGGGATGTCGCAGGTTGTTTGGTTACTGTGGACGACAGGAATGCCTCAGGCCAGTGTGAAGCACCGCATTTGGGTTGCCGCGAATCCAATGTAACGACAGAAGCGCCCTGAACCGATGGTACGGCGGTTCTCTTCACAGCCTGATTACAGTGGCAGTGATTACAAACAATTCTAATTTTCTCTTTGGAGTCTGTATCATGGGCATGGGACAGCCCTACCCTTTCGGCATTGACTTGCTGCACTAACCGTCGCGCGCTTTTACTGAGCCTGTGCCTTATCTCTTGTCGCTGCTGACGTATGGCACCAATGAATTGCACTGTAGAAATGCATGGCATACTGTGAACCAATATCAGGACCTGAGCCGCCGCCCAAACGTGTCCGTGCCATCACACGCACGCGTCGCAGCGACAGCACGCCTCTGCCCAACCCTTGCAGTGACAATTGTGAGTACGTGGTTTAAATTTTAGCCTGGCGTGGACGCGTACAGCCGGCAGCTGGTTACCTGTCGCCTGTCGCGGCCGGCGCTACTATCGCGCTGACCGAGCACTCAGCTGGTAACCCTTGCCAGGAATAAACCCGTGTACACACGTGGTCAAGAGCCCATCAAGCTTTGCAACTGGCACAGACCAGCACACCGGCACAAGCGCACAACACCCCATGCCAACAAAGCTACATCGCAAGCAGCGGCTGAAGCCAAGCATACCCGTAAACCCACACTGACTCTGCTTCCTATTTGTAGTAACGCGCTTCAACCCATTCACCCGCAGCTGTCACTGGGAGACAGCTAGTCCAGAGGAAGCGTCCGGGGCGCCGGTGCGGCCATGGCTAGCGCAACAGCCCTCACACCTTGACACCGCGTGGTCAGGTCCTCTGCTCCACCCCGCTGCACGCCCCTTGCGCCCCGCTACGACGCCACCTATACCCACACCTTCTCAGCACGGTTCCACACCGCAGCGCGTAGCCGCGTCACCGGGTGGCCAACGCCGCCCCGCCCGGCCGCTCCCCACACTCCCGTGCCGCACACCCCTCCTCCACCCCACACCCCACCCCACGCCCCACGCCTCCTCCCCGCCCGCGCAATGGCGGACGTGGCCCGCAACGGCGGCGGTGACGGCTTCCTAGCCAACGGCGGCGCATCCTCTTCCTCAAAATACCGCGACCGCGACTCCACCCCGGAGCGCATCTGGGCCATGTTCAACCCGGTGGAGATGGAGGCGGTGGTCAACGCGCTGCGCCGGTGGCAGTGCTCCTTTGGCTTCCGCTCGCGGCGGGTGCACAACATCAGCACCATCCTGGACCCCTACGTGCGCCTCATCCTGGACCGCTGCCTGCCGCCCACCGTGGAGCGGCAGCTGTGCCTGGAGCCGCTGGATGCGCTGCTCAATGCCGTCATCGCCGTGCGCACGTGCGTGATAGACGAGAGCCTCATGCGCTGGGCGCACAAGGACGGGATACTGCAGGTGGGCGCGGGAGAGGGTGGGCGGAAGGGCTGGAGTTAGGGTTGGTGTTGGGAATGGGAAGGGTGCGCTGAGCGGCAGACAGCGGAGTTTGGTGCCTCCTGTGGGGCAACGGGCGTCGTGGTGATGGGAGGAACGGGGTACATGTGCGGTGGAAGAGGACTTGGTGGCGCGTCGCACTGCGTGGTGGCTATTGGGGCATGCGGCCGTGGGTGCAGCTACGTGACAAACACCGTACAGCGCGGCGCCTGCACGTGCGCCAAGGCCCAATGCGCTTGGGGACCGCCCGGACGTTGACCGCATAGAGCACGCCCTGGCAGCTCCTCAGCGGCTGGCATTGGGGCAGCCCCCGCCGGGGCCCGTCACGGCGCCCCGTTGCCGTGCGGCCATCGGCACGTGTCCACGGGTGCACGGCGTCTGGGGCTGCGGCCATGGAGCTGTTGGAGCACGGAGCTAGGGCTGGGGCTCACAGGAGAGCGGGGCGGTTGGATGCACAGCTACTCCTGGAAGGGACCCAGCAACAGACGTCAGCTCCGGACTGTTACTGCCATGCGTGTCAGGTGCTGCTGCGGTGAAGGTGTGACTAAAGAACCCACATCACATGTGTGTAGTTGCATACCGCATTACTGAGCCCTTGCGCACGTCAATCCTGACCCCCGCAGCTGATCAACGTTGCGTCGGGCTTCGACACGCGCGCGTGGCGGCTGCGTTGGCCGGTGGCCATGAAAGTATTTGAGATCGACAGCGCCACGGTGCACGCGCAGAAGAGCGCGGCACTGGGGGAGATCGACACCAGCTGCGTGCGGTGAGGAACGGGGCAATAATGATACTGGGATTGGAGAGGGCAGGGACTGTGGGCTATGCAAGGGAGGAGTTCGGGAGCCATCAAGTCGGTGGAACCCGAACCAAGGCACATAGCGGAGGAAACCTCCTCTGGGCGCATGCTGCTGCAACTACGGGTGCCAGTGTTGTGTGGGCGATGCCGCTTCCTCGCTACGACACACGCATTAACCCTTGCCCTACTGACTGTGTGCACCATGTTCCGGCCCTGCAGCGCTGCGCTGGTTGGCGGCGTGTTCAACCTGGGGGACGTGCTCAAGCGGCTGACGCTGGTGGGCTACGACCCCAGCAAGCCCACGCTGTGGCTGGTGAGCGGAGGTTGGGGAGCGGGAGGAGGAGGGTGAGCAGCAGCCGGGCCAGGGCGGAGCATAGAAGGGCGCAGCCGCCTGGGCTCTCTGTCCGCGGACGGGCCGGGTTGCACCCATGGGGTGCGCCCGAGCACGCGGCACCCGAATGCGAGAGTAACGGCAACCCTGTCGATGCCGGTAGTCGGAGCGCCAGCCGACGGTACTCAACATATATGTGTCTGCTGTTTGTGTTTGTGTGTGCGTGCAGGTGGAGGACGTTGTGGAGTACATGCTGCCGGCGCACGCCTCTCAGCTGTTCGCGACCATGTCGCAGCACTGCGCGCCGGGCAGCCGCCTGGTGGCCTCGCTGGTGCGCAAGGGAGGGGGAAGAAGTAGTAAGGGGGAGGGCGTTATGGAGTAGAGCAGGGGATGGGTAGGGCAAGCTTGGAAGCTGCACACGAGGTCTGAAGGTGGAGCGGTCCAGGGCAGGTCCCTGGTGGCCTCGCTGGTGCGTAGGGGTTTGGGATGCAGGCCTTGGGCGTGAGGGCAAGGGAGAGGGGAGGGGCAACAACACGGGTGATGCACACGCGGTCGGGGCCTTGCAAGTGAACAAGGGGCGGTGTGGGCGTGCACCACCAGGGGCCACCGAGGACAGCAGGTGCAGCCGGCACGGCAGGTGCAGCCGGCATGGCAAGCACGCATGTCACAGCATGTACTACTTGGCAGCGCAGGAACACTGGCGTTCCGTCTTGGTCCTGGTCTGGATGGCAGGGCCTCCTGCCATCGTGCAGATGCTGGTGTCTGTGTGCTTGCGCAACGCTGGGGCGTCACTGTGTGCTGCAACCCGTTGCCCCCCTCCCCCTCCCTCTCCCCCTCGCACCTCCGCAGTCCGACGTGAAGCTGCGCGACCTGCTGCGGCGCTACGGCCACACCACGCACCTGGTGGAGGAGTTTGAGCCGCCGGGCATCGTGCTAAACCGCATCTGTGCAGCGGGTGAGTGCGTGGGCTGGTAGGCGGGCAGCTGGGAGGGAGCACTGCCTAGTGCCTGTCTCGTTGTGACCGGCTCGCCGGATGCAGCTCGGTGTCACGCGCGAGCTCCCAGCCTCCAACACACCTACGAGCACTACTAACGCCGCGGAGAGCCCTAGCAGTCAGTGCACACCATGCGGGCCGGCGCATGAATGCCGCCTGTGCGCTGCCTGCCAGATGCATCCGGGTACATGACCCGCAACCTGCACCCCTGGCACTTGCCCCTGCCGCAGGCTGGCACGCGGAGGTGATCCTGTCTGGGCAGCTGGAGGACCGCTTCGACGTGGACCTGCACAACTGCCTGTACCTGGTGCACGGGACGCGGCTGTGACACCGCGGCGGGGGGGAGCAGGGGAGAGAGAAGACATATCGGCATATTAGGGCGGCATGGGGAGGGCCTGTACCTGGTGCACGGAACGCGGCTGTGACGCGGCGGCGGGTACGTGGCTGTGACGCGGCGTGGGGTACGCGGCTGTGACACGGCGGGAGGCGCAGGGGAAAGAATTATCGGCATGTTAGGGCTGCATGGGAGGGCTTGTGCAAGGAATGCGCTTGTGACGCGGCGGGGGGCAGGAGGGGAAAGATGAGTTGCCGTGGTGTGATCAGGCGGGCTTGCGCGGGGCGTCGGGGACAGGGGCCCCGCACGGCACTTGGGGCAGCTTGTGCGGCGGGTTAGTGGAAGTTTCGTCGGCGTAGCAACGGTACTCAGGTTTGCTACGCACCTGTGTGTGCATCATGAGTCCATGTCGTTAAGATGCTCGGATGTGGGCAGCGCAGGGCCATTGGTGCCGAGGCAATGCCACCGCGTTGCGTTCCGCTGACTGGGTCACCACGCAGGGATGGGCGATACCGCAAGCAGGAGGTTGTGGACGCTGTTCCACTGCGGGATTGTTTGCAATGTACCAGAGAAGCTACCTGCATTCGGGTCTGTGAATATGAGAAGCATTTGTATTTTATCGATTGATGTGTACAGTGGAGGCTAATGGGGGGCACCGGGTCCTCGCTCATACTTGCCGGTTGGCTCGTGGCGCGCGGCACGTGTTGTCCGATGGACCACTGCCATCCATATTGGTCTTACTTCTGTGCTTGCGTAAGGGGCTGGCGCCATGATAGGCCCAAGTGCCGTACATGCTGCAGCATCTCACAGAGGCTTCTGTTTGTTGGATGCCGGTGAGTTGGTCCTGTTGTGGCGGCACGGGCGCTCCAGCGGAACTCTGTTCGGGCCTGCAGCTACCAGTACCGGTGTGACGGTACCGGTATCTGAATGGAGCTGCCTGAAGTGATGGGCGCCCAGTGCCGTGCGCTCTGTCCTCGCTGGGTGCGTTTGGCCAGGTTTATTTGGCTGTGACAAGCTGTGGGGTGGCCTTGAGGTGTGGGGCATTGGGCGCTTGGGTCTTCGCTGGCTCATGCGGCCGTGGTCAAACACCGCTTGCCACCTTGTGACATTTTGGGGCAATGTGCTCATTCGCCCCAATTTCTTCGGCGCCTTTGGTACTCATGCGATCACGAGTACGGCCCAGTGCAATACACCGGGCCGTGTTTGGGCACGCATGTCAGCTGTTGGATTACGGTACTGGGGCATGGGTCGGTCGAGTGACGTGGGCAACCAGCTCCCCTGTGAGCAACACCACGTGGGTGAGCCTCCCCTGGTGGCCTTGATCCTGCAGGCAAGCATGTCCCCTGTTGCTGTCACAGCTTTGACCGTCTCGAGCGTTCGGCTGTGCCGCAGGCAGCGTTTGGGTCCACCCTAGGTGCGTCCGCCCCTGGCTCAGATGGGGTTGGTGAGGCTGTCAGCCAGGGGAGACCCCCCCAGCGTTCGTGCTCATTCGAGGACTCTCCCTTGGTACTCGCAAGGGTGAGCGAGCGACGACCGCCCAAGCCTCGTAATTGGGCTTGCTCCTTGCGTTCGCGCCTACGCGTGCTTGCCTGGACTTTGCACTGAGGTAAAAGGAGCGCGGAACGGACGCATTCAGGCTTGACACAAAGATTTTAAAAATCAATGAAATTACACTACGCATGGCGACTGACGTGCATTGGTAGCGCCTTTTGAGTAGCGCTCGGCGATGCATGGGGTTAGTCTTCCTAGGACGTGTACCTTCGCCCGTAACACGAATACACAATTCGCTGCGTCATTATCGACAATTGAAAGTCATATTACGTGCCGCCGCCTCATTTTAAGTGCTGCCTTGCTTGGGCAGCGAGCGCCGCAATAGAAGCCTGTGGGCAAAGGCAATGTCTCTCCTGCAAGGCAAAAGGCTGTTGACTGGTAGGTTGCATGTATACGCAACAACAGAACATCATCCGCGGCATGATGGCCGTGCCGATTGGAAGTTTAGGCTCCGACCTTCTCTTCCATATGTAGGCCGTAGATCCACCCAACTCTGTCCAAGCATTTCCTCTACCTCTGGGAATGTTGTTCCACGCTTTCCGCTGAGTCGGACCGTGCAGCGCGCTCGGTCTGCGGACGTGCGGGTAAGTCGCGGATGGTGTTGCGGAAGCCCAACCAACAGCTCGTCGTGACTGATCTGGGTCTTATTTCCACAGGCTCAAGTTGCCGAGGCGACAACCCCCAACCTGGTAGGTGGCGCAAATGAGATCGAATGAGGCCGTCTGAACGTACCTTATTCCCCGCTCACTGACGGCTACCCCTCCCACACCTCGCAGTCCGGTGGTGATGTGTACGTGATTGAGCCCAAGCCTCTTGCGGAGGGCGAGGAGAAGCACATCATCTCTATCTTCGTGGCCGATGAGCCAGGTCTCATCAACCGTGTGGCCGGTGTCTTTGCGCGCCGCGGTAAGCCCCACACCCGTCGGCCTGGCCACGTGCAAAACAGTCGGGGGGAGCTCCCACGGACCTGCTCGTTCCATACATATGAACGCCATTTTTACAGATTGCAAACAACGTGGGTTCCAAGATTTACGGTTCGAATGATACTTTTGTGCAGGCGCCAACATCGAGTCCCTTGCTGTGGGCCTGACGGTGGACAAGGCGCTGTTCACGGTGGTGGTGCTGGGGAAGGCATCCACCGTGGTGGGTACGGGGCAGTAGCACTCCCCTGGTACGTCCCTGGATTCAGCAGGGGCACTCCCTTGCTGCGGAGCAGGGGCACTCCCCTGGTACGGAGCAGCTGAGGAGCTGGGGGGTGCGGGCAGCACATGGCAGAATGCTACGGCTACTGCGCCTTCTTCCTTGTCAGTGTGGCTGGTCCAAAGTCTGGGTTCGGGTTTGATTGGCCAAGGGCTGCGTTGAGCACACCCTGTTTGAGCTGGAGTTGGCCCCGCCACTGGCACCGTCGTATGTTGCGCTCGAGCAGCGAGTTCCGATGTGGGTTAGCTGGTCCGCTTCACAACCCCTCGTCGCCACCGCCCTGTTCCTGTCCTTCACGCGTCATCCGACGCGTGCGCCCTCGTTCCCAGTAGTAACCCGCTCCGCAACCCGCTTCCGCAACTGCTGTTGCTCGCAGGCCAACCTGATCAAGCAGCTGTCTAAGCTGGTCAAGGTGCGCTATGTGGAGGACATCACCAGCACCAACCGGATAGGTGAGGGGTTGACGGGAGGGCAGGGGGGCAGAGGAGGTACCGGTAAGACGCAGGGGCGAGATAGGGCAGGACAGGGAAGGGCAAGGCCAGGGGATGGGAGCAGATGTAAAACCACAGAGCGGCTAATTGGGGCGGCCGCGGGCGCAGTAACGGGGCGAGCTAGCTGCCGTGCAGCCGCATGGAACAGCCTGTCGGCGGGAGGAGTAGCGGGAGCGCGCAAAGGATCAATTTGCACATCAGGCACCGCCGCATCGTGGCTGCCGCAGCGTTTCGTGGCTTGCCGTCCTGCAGCTGTGGTAGCCCGCTGCGGGCTGCCAAGGCTGGATGCCGCTAGCGCTGGGGGCTTACCTTGCCAGCAAGAAGGCGAGTAATCAAAGCCGTGAGCGGGGACGCGCAGTGCGTTGCTCGTTAGAGATGTGCTTTCGACGGATGCGAGGCTCAGTTCCTGGCATTGCACCTAGCAGCACCAGGTCACCAGCAGCTGCTCCGTAGCTGTGCGGAGCCGCAGCGGCGGGGAGCATACAGCACAGCCGTTGCAGAGGCCCTGTGCAGTTTCGCAGGCGGGCCAGCTCGCGGTTGGTGCTGGCTGGCGGTGGGGCTGAGGGCCACAAGGGACGGCACGCCCTCACCACGGACAATCGGCGGCGGGTGTCTTTGGAGCACAACAGAACAGGAAGCAGCAGCACCACTAGGGCCACAAGGAACACTGGTCGTGTGCGCTCTTGCCCGGGACGTCGGCGGCGTTGTCCTGAGGAGCAGCAAAGCAGCGACCAGTGATCGTAGTACTGCGGGGAGACAACGGTGGTGCCGGCCCCAGCAGCGGACCCGAGCGCGCAGTGGGGACGCGAACAGGTGTCAGGCCCGACAGTGGTGCATCAGCGGGGGTTGTGAAGGAGCCCCCTGTTCAGTGCACCATCCGCTGCTGCCTCGCCCTAGATTGACCAAAAGAGCACCAACGCACGCGCGCCCCCAGAGCGCGAGCTCCTGCTGTTCAAGCTGCGCGCGGAGCCCGGCCCCGAGCGCGCGGAGATCCTGGAGCTGGCGTCCATCTTCCGTGCGCGCATCGTGGACGTGGCGGACAGCACCATCAGCCTGGCGGCCACGGGTGACCCGGGCAAGGTGCGGCGGGGGGGGGGGCACGGGGCCTGGGGGCCTGGCGGGGGCACGGGGCCTGGTAGGAAGAGGAAGAGGGTAGGTAACAGAGGTTGGGATGAGGAGAGGAAGAGGGTTGGTTACAGGGGCGGGATGAGGGCGGTTGGTGTGGGGGGATTCGCAACACTCCTGGGCGTCCGGACAGCTGCGGCTGGGTACCGGGTGTGGTGGTCTTGTGTGATCACTGGGCGTGATGGAGGAAGACTCCTCGGCAGGGACAAGCGCAGGTGCGAGGGGTGGCGGGCGTGGGGTGGCACCCTGACCTGCAAACGCACGAGCATTCGGTACGGCATCATTCGTTTCGCAGACGACAGACATGTTACGACGGCTGGCCGCACTACTCCCCTCCCCCAACCAACCAAGCTCTTCTCGCCCAGGCACCAGCGTTTCCGTGCTTCCCTGACGCCTTACACGGTTTCCCCGCGTTTTACGCGTACGGTACCCCCACATGCCTCTGCGCCCCCAGCTGACCGCGCTGCTCAAGGTGATGGCCAAGTTCGGCATCGTGGAGATGACGCGCACAGGCCGCATCTGCCTGCGCCGCGGGGAGGCGCTGCTGGAGCAGGGCAGCAACCTGCCGGAGGAGCCGGAGCGGGCGGGCGGCTCGGTGATGTGGGTGGAGCCAGAGGGGCGGGGTCAGGGATAGGGACGGGGTCAGGGATACGGAGCGGGCGGGCGGCTCGGTGATGTGAGTGCGGGAGGGGTTTGGCGGTAGGACGACCGACGAAGTCTGTAGGTCGACGAGGTCGATGATGAGGCATATCAAGTGAAACCCAGCCCAACCCGTTACCAGACCGCCTCGAAGGAGCGATCGATGCCGCTTCCGCTGCTGGGTGGGGGTAGGGGCTCGGCAGCCAGAGGGACGGGGTCAGGGACAGGGCGGGGGAGGCAGCAGTGTGGCTTGCCCGGCCGTGCGTGGCACACGCCGGGAGGGGGGGGCGCTACTGGCTGTGGGCGGACGGGTTTGGAGGGGAGACAAGGGTGTTGAGGATACGCAGCGGCTGCGGTGTAGGCAAGGGCCCGACTCTCAACGGCTGCATGGTAGACAAGGGCGTGTATCACGGCATGGGAAGCACCAGGCGCAGGTTGGATGCAGTCGCGGGGCGCCATTAGGGCGCTAGTTGGTGCCGAGGGTGCAATACCAAGGCAGTCACCTGCGGGCTCCGAGGAACTTGCACGCGCTCCCGCCCTCACTGCTCTCCGTCTCCGGCTTCGCTCCATGACCCTCCATGCCATTCCTCCGTGTCCCCCTCCCGCAGCCCCGCCCAGCGGCCGGTGGCGCTGCGCTCCCGCATGGCTGACGTGTACCAGGTGGACGACGACGCAACAGGTGCGTGGTGCAACTTTGGAGAAAAGGGAAAGGGTCCGGGACGAAAGCAGGCGGCTAGCTGGGGATGCATGACGCGGATGTACGAATGAGCTGACTTTCAGTTGCGGCTGAGGAGGTCGACATTCCATGTGAGGACAGGTATGCAAGCCGTGCCTGGCCTCTCCGTGATAGGGACCCCCCCGGCTAACGCCACGTGGTGTGGGCAGACAGTAGGAGCACAAGGGACGAAGCCACGGCATGGGCCGCACGGCGTTTGGTAAATGGTAATCCGATGCCGGGCCGCCCTGATGTCCCCGCAGGCGTGTGGGACGTGGAGAACCTGCTTGAAGCCACCTACACCAACCAGGTGGGGCAGGGGGGCAGTCGGGGGCGCGGCGGGGCTGGTCACACATGTCCGCCTGGCAGGCATCGGTCCTGCGCTCATGGACAAGCATGGCGCTGCGGGACCTGGCAAAGTGGCGCAGCCGTGTGCGTGGGACCCGGGAGGGAATGCTAGAACAGCCAGGCAACACCCCATGGACTACCGTGAGCGTTCCACTCGTTGCTTGCCCGCCCAGGTTCCCTCGGGCTTCAAGCCATACACGCTGAGCATCGAGGTGCAGGACGTGCCTGGCGTGCTCAACCAGGTGGGGCACTGGGTAGGGCGCGGTAAATTCGTTGCCATGCGGGTGTCACTAAACTGTTAACGAGAGCGGTCCCCTTGCGGGTGGGGTTGCGGTGGTGCTACCGCGGCGCGCGGACTTCCCATGCAAGATGGTTCGCCATGGCTTAGGGTTGCATGCCGCTCTTCCCGCCTTCGCCTGCAGCACCCAGCTTTTGACTCTTCCCGCCTCGCCGCGCGACAACTCTCACTTTTCCTTGCTGTAATGTAACGCCAGCTTGCGCCACCGCCAGTATGCTCACGCAGTCTGTATTACTAACACTTCTACACTCTCGAAACCCGCGCCCGCAAGAGGCCCAGGTGTTTGCCAGCCCCTGACCTTGATGCCCCTGCTGCCACACCTTCCCCCTGCCCACCCCTCCCCCACAGGTGACCCAGGTGTTTGCGCGCCGCGGCTACAACGTGCAGTCCCTGGCGGTGGGCCCCTCGGAGCGCGAGGGCATGTCGCGCATCTGCATGGTGGTGCCCGGCAAGGTGTCCTCTCCGGACGGCTCCTCGGGCATCAGCCCGCTGCTCAAGCAGCTGTCCAAGCTGGTGTTCGTGCAGAACATCGTGGACCTCACGGACATACCCTTCGTCAACCGCGAGATGATGCTCATCAAGGTGGGGAGGGGACCTTACATTACCTTCATGGGCACGATGGGACACGGTCGGAACGCGGCGTACACACACAATGTTGGCACGGTCTTGTTCGGCACACCTCATCCCAAATACCTTGCGAGCCGTGTCCCTGCTGCCAACAGCTCGCCAGTAGCCAACTCCATCCTCGCTTACCATCAGTCTGCCAGGCACCTTAGTAAACTGCCTGCTACACATTTGCGCATCTCACCGACCCACCGCGAACAACCCCATGCCCTAACGCGCCTCCCGCTGCCCCGCTGCCCCACCTGCTCCTCTGAACACCCCCCCTTCCTTCTTTCCTTGGACCACCCCCAGGTCCGCTGCTCCGCCTCCCAGCGCGGCGAGCTGCACGACCTGGCCTCCATCTTCCGCGGCTCCATCGTGGACGTGTCGGCCGCCACCGTGACCATGGAGGTGGTGGGCAAGGAGGACAAGATGAAGGCGATCACGGGGCTGCTGGAGCCATACGGTGGGGGCAGGGGGGTGTCATGGGATGCCCGGAGACCGGGGCCAGGGGCAAGCGGAGAACGGTTCAGGGATGCGTCGGCCTGGTGGCGTCAGACACCATTAATTGCCCAGCGGACTGCCGATTCACGCACGCAAAAAGGTGCGAGCTGCTGTATTGTGTCTCGAACTGATACTCCTGTGGCAGGCCGGAGAAGCTTACAGGGCACCGTGCAACCGTGCTCCAGGAGGGGCAAGTGCACACGGCCCCAGCCCCACCCACGCTCCCCTCTTTGACCCCTCCTTTCCCAGGCATCCTGGAGATTGCGCGCACGGGCCGCGTGGCCATGGCGCGTGACTCAGGCGTCAACTCGGAGTACCTGGAGCGCATGAGCATGGGCCGCGTGTGGTAGGCGGACGCGTGGGGGCAGACACGTGTCTGGCACGTGGCGAGCGTGGCACACCTTGGCATGGCGCCATTGTCGAGCATGTCGTCCTGGGCAGACAGAGTTCACCTGGGCCTTAACTGACAGTCGCGCCGTAGCTGCGCTGGTAGCTGTGTTGCTGTATTGGCCTGGGTTTTGGGGAGGGGTAGGGAGTAGCGGTGAGGGGCAGCGGGAGAAGGGAGACGAGCCGAGGTGTGCGGGAGAAGGGAGACGAGCCGTGGTGTGCGGGCGAAGGGGGCTGGGCTATGGGGTATCTGAACTCATCGAGATTGGCTACGTGTAGGTCCTTGTGTCTTGGCTACAGATTGGACGTACGCGGTGGGCTGCTTGGGCCGCTTGGGCAGCAGTTTGAGCGGCTTGTGACGTTGTGAGCTCTTGCGGCGTGTGCGTTGACGGTGCGGCGTGCCGGCTTTGACTGAGTGTGGGGACAGCAGCTGCGTGCTTGGCTGCAGGGGGGCTGTGGGCCTTCCCTTCCTCAGCTCGTGACACTGCAGCCGCTTCAGATTCAGATGGGGTTGGCAAGCTGTTTGGAGGAGCGTACATGTGATGCCTGTATGTAGAGGGAACGGAGTCCGTGGCGCCCTAGGCGTGGGCTTTCTCTGTCGTCTGGGCCATGTTGACCACGGGCCAATGGGGGCGAACTGCCCGGGGACACACAGGTATTCGGTGGTGTAAACGAAGCTCATAGAAGCGAAGACCTGTAGGTCGCTGTCCCAATATTTCAACAGCACTGTGACATGGTATCTGTGGCCCAGCGGTAGCACGATTGCGGTAGCACAGCTGGGGCAACGGCAGAAGGGGGGCGGTACCTCGGGCTGATCGTAGGAGGAGCAGGGGTGATGAACGCGCACGAGATATTTTCGAAAGCGGAGCCCTGGATTCTTGTACTTGCTGGACATTCGTCAACTTTAGCAGGGTACGCATGCATGGAAGGCGTATGCATGGGTGTGGCGTTGTATGAGGCGTGTACGGCTGAAGGCTAGGTCAAGAGCGCAGGGCGCCTCGGCGAACAAGCAGAGTAACTCCAGCAGCTTTGCGTGCCCTCTACCCAAGCTATAAGCATCCCACCGGCTCTTCTCGCCTTCTCTGCGACCACCCATCCGAAAATGTCGACGTCGTTTACGTTGCATTGCTCTTGGCATTCTGACGAGCGGCCGCTTTGCACGCGAGCAAGCGCGGCCCGCAAGCGTGGTAGTAGTATTAATCGTAACCTCCGTCGTCGCCGTAATATTGGTATTAAGCGTGGGGAGTGAACGACCACTATGTCAGCGGGATGGGCATCCAGTGCTTTGGAGCTGCTTGGCTCGCTCGAGGTGAGAATACCTGCGGCTATTGCAGTGTAAGCCAGCATCTGAGATCCTCTCGGTCCTCTCACAAGATGTCCCGGTGCGTTGTCACCCCAGACCCAGCTTACCGTCTCAGCCCAAGCCCTGGTTCGAGGAGCGGGGAATCGCAATGCCGCTGCCTTCCTACCTGGTCAACCAGTTCCAGACGACATCAAAAATGTAGTCCGGGCAGCTCTGGCTGCCGGGATGTTCCCAGACCTACCTGGGCGTCCTACAACTGGCCTCGATCGCCAGGCAACAGCAGGAGTAGCTAACCTCCCCACAGCTGGCGCCAATGCAAAGGAATCTAGGGAGGATGTGCCACTCGCGAAGCGTCGTCGGATGGTGCTGCTAACTGTGAACGCGCAACCCGATGCCCACCTCGCCAGCACGGACTCTGGCGGGGAGCGAACGAGCAGCGGCCCAGTTCCAGCACCTGCGGCAGACGCTCCTGGTATCGCACCGGCAGCTCATACACAACAAGACTGCCCAGGCGAGCGGCTGGGCCGTCGTGGGGACGCAGCGGAGGGTCGCGGAGGTATGCCCGGGCTTGCTCCAGACTCTGCGCCCGGGGCAGGCCCCCTTGCTGCATCCGTCGGCGCAGCCGCGGCCAGCAACGGAAAGTCACAGGGTCCCAGTTCGACTCCCAGGGAGCCCATGCCACTCACTGCCCAGCCTACTTCACCCAAGGCCTCCAGCCAGCAGCCGGAAGGTGGCAGTAGCCATGGCGCCGTGACGGCCAACCCCGGTGGGCCTAGCGTAGGTCAAGGCCCACCGGGGCACAACCCCAAGCAGCCGCACGCACCCTCCAGCTGCGCAGAGCCTGCTGAGGCCGCTGCGCCAGGTGGCCAGCCGGACGCGGCACAGGCTGGTGCCTCGCGCGACGTGCCGCACGCTCCTGCCGGGCCCACGCCGCCTCAACCGCCTGTGCAGCAGCCGGAGACGCACCAACCTCAGACGCTACAGCAGCAGCAGCAGCAGCAGCAGCAGGAGCATCAACCAGAGCAGCAGCAGCCTGTGAAAAAGCACCACAAGAAGCCACCTTCCTGGCTGCAGCACATGCTGCCTAACCGCAACAAGGGCAGGGGGGCCGCCCGGGCCGCGGATGCGGCACAGGCACTAGCCAAGCAGCAGAAGGCGCCGCGGGACAGGACGCAGCCCGCTGAGCAAGGCGAGCAGCAGCAGCAGCAGCAGCAGGCGACAGCGACAGTGCCTGGGCCAGCTGCCACGGCTGCTGCCGCAGCGGCCGAGGCGCAAGAACCGTGCACGGGTGCTTCCGGCGGCCAGCCGGGCAAGCAGCAAGCGCAACAAGCCCCGCAACAGGAAAAGCAGCAGCAGCAGGAGCAGCAGGCGACGGCGACAGAGCCTTGGCCTGCTGCCACGACTGCTGCTGCAGCGAGCGAGGCCGAAGGGCCGTGCACGGGTGCTTCCGGCGGCCAGCAGGGCAAGCAGCAAGCGGAAGAAGCACCGCCACAGGAGCAGCAGCAGCCGCAGCAGCAGGAGCAGCAGCAGCAAGTGCAGGAGCAGCAGCAGCAGCAGCACCCGGGCGGCTCAACGGCGCCTCCGGGCCCCGCCGCCACAGCTGCCGCCCCCACCATGCCCCGAGCGCCGTACAGACTGCCTGGGTCACGGGTGCGAGCAGGCGGCAAGGGACAGCCCAAGCCGCCCCGTGCTGCGGCACAAGTGGACGCCAGCGCTGGCATGGATGTACCTCACAGTGTGTCTGCCGAGGCTGGTGCTGCTGGTGCTGCGGGCGGTGATGCGCAGCTGCCTGCGGAGGCGGCAGACGCAGCGCGCAAGCGTAAGCGGCTGAATGGGGAGGAGCAGGAGGGCGGCGGCGGGCAGACGAGCGGCCAGCCGGCAGCTGATGCGGGTGTCGTTCACGGCAGCAACCGGGAGGGTGCGGCCAAGGCGCCAATCGGAAGCAATGCCGGGGACGCAGGTACTCAGCCTGCTTCCCCCGAAACTGCAAAGGCTGCTGCCGCTACGACTGCCAGCCCCACCACCGCGTTCGCAGCGCAGGGCACGGACGCAGCCCGCTCCCTTCTCACTGCCCCTCCAGCGCCTGTGGCCGCCAGGATCCCGACCCCGCCCAAGCCGCCACGCGCGCCGCAGGCAGCTGCAGCTGCAGCGGCAGGTGGCGATGGCGCGCACAAGCGTCACAATAGCAAGCACCACGACAGTAGCGGCCAGAACCACGACCGGAACAGGAGCGCGGCCCAGCGTGCGGAAGGGGAAGCTGGCGCGGGCGCTGAGGCTGAGGCTGACGCGGACGACCTGTCCAACGTGCCTCTCGCCCTGCGCCGAGCCAAGAAGCCCCGCATCGCCGCCGCTGCCGCCGCTGCTGCAGCAGCAGCGGGCAAGGGCTCTCGCAACGCGACTGCGGTCCCGCCGCCCACTGGCCCTGCAGCTGCTGCTGCTATGCAGCCGGTTTCCGGAGGCTCCTCCACCGCTGCCCCCAGTGCTGTCCCTGCCGCTGCAGCTGGTTTCTCGTCAGCCGCCCGCGCCCAGGACTCCCCACCGAAGCCATCGTCCGCCCACTCCGTCCCACTAGCCGGTGCCGCCGGCTCCCCCCTCGCGCACCGCTCCTCCTCACCCTCCACCAGCGCGGACGCCGTGGCCGCAGCCCTGGCCGCCGCCAGCAGCATCCAGCTCCCAGAGCCCCGTCGCTCCTCGCCCGCTGCCGCGGCCGCAGGAAAGGCGCCTCGCCGCTCACCCGAAGCTGCCGCTGGCGAACCTCCCTCACAATCCTTGCATGCAGCAGCAGGCATCTCCGACTCAGGTCCCGCCGCAAGGCAGCCGCACAGCGCTGCCCCTGTCCGCCCGCCCCTGAGCGCAGTGCCCCACGGCCCGCCGCCTCCTGCCCGGTCCAGATCGCAGTCTCCCGCCCCAGGCACCCGCCAGCGGCTGGGCAGCCTCAGCAGCGGCATCCCCCCCCTGAAGAGCACCTGCACCTCAGGCCACCACACCACCGCCGCCGCAACCCCTGCCTCCGCCGCCGCCGCCGCCGTTGCAGCGCCCAGCGCCACAGCTGCGGCCCCCGGAGCAGCATCCGACGGCCAACAGGCGGTGCGGCGGCCCAGCCCCGCAGCTCCCGTCCGGGCCTCGCCCTTCGGGCCGTCCCCTCCCGGGTCCGGACCTGGGAGCAGAGCCTCCAGCGGGCCTCCCTCGTCAGGGCAAGAGGGCGTTGCCCAGGGCAGCAAGCGGGAAGGCAGCGGAGAGGGCTCCGTAGCTCCTGGGCCCGGACCTGAGGTGGCAGGGGCTACGCCTGGAGGTGCACCGGAGAAGGGTGAGGGTGGGGAGGAGGGCAGGAGCGAGCCGGCGGCTCCGGCGCAGTGCGATGGGCTAGGGAAGGGAAGCGAGGCGCCGCAGGCCAAGGGTGCCTCTGTAGACGAACTACAAAAGCAGCAGATGCCGTCGCAGCAGGAAGGGAAGGAGCAGCAGCAGCAGCTGCAACAGGAGCAGCAGGAGCAGGAGCAGGAGCAGGGCGACCAGCAGCAGCCGGCGGAGGAACAGCAACAGCAAGAGGAGGAGCGGCAAGCAGGGGAGCAGGAGCAGCAGCAGCAGCTCCCCAAGCGGCGACACGTGCCCAAGGTGCCCCCGCGGCGCAAGGCGGCGGCCGGCCAGGCCCCCGCCCCTGCCGCACCCACGGACCCCCACGCGGAGCTGGCGGCTGCCGCTGCCGCGCTGCTCGCCGGCCAGGGCGGGCCGGGCGGCCCCGAGCCTGGGCCGCCGGAGAGCTCGCAGCACGGGGACCCTCCGTGCGGTGGCCAGGAGTCCGCACCGCCGGTGCCTCCTGCGGCGGGCGATATGCCCGGCAGTAGCGCCGGTGGCGATGGGTCCGGTGCTAGCAGTGACACGCTGCCGGCGGCGCCCCAGTCGCCGGGTGGCAAGGCGACAGGCCCGGCCGGCCTGGCAGGAGGAGCGCCGGCTTCGGCTGCTGCTGCTACTCCGGCTGCTGGTGCGACAATGTCCTGTGACGCGGCGACTGGGCAGCCTGCCAGCGGCCCCGCCGCACCTGGCAGCACCGATGCAGGTGGAGTGGGTGCTGGCAGCACAGGGGTGGCCCCTGCTGCATCTCCAGAAGGGGACCCTTGGGCACGGGTGCCAGGCAGCGCCGCCCAGCAGGCTGGGGAGCCGGATGCTACTGGCGCTGCTGCACCCCACGGGGCTGGCAGTGGGGCCGGCGGCGTAGCGGCTGAGGCGGCTCCGGGACTTGACGTTGGGGATGAGCGGGTGCCTGGGCCCCAGGGGGCTGATAGCAATCCCCAGCACGCAGGACACGGCAGCCGTGATCTTCACCCACCCGAACCTGCACCTGCACCTCGCGAAGCGCCTTCCCATGAAGCTGGTGCTACTGCCGCAGCTGCTGCACCCGCCGCTGGGGCAGCTGCCGCCCCGCCTGGTGCAGCCGGCCCGGCAGGTAGCTCGCTGGGTGCTGTGGCAGCAGAGGAGGCACCTCTGTCGTCCGGTACTGCAGGAGAGCCTTTCCGGACGGCAGCAGACCAGACCCGGGCGCCAGGGGACGAGGACGGGGAAGCAGCGGAAGGTGTCGGGGAGGAAGCGCAGGGGCAGCAGGTTGGGGAGGGTGCTGATGGGCCTGGCGGCATGCCGGCGGTCGGCGCGGATGGGGCCACTCTGGGGCCGGAGGTGGAGGAGGCGGAGTGGCGGAAGCGGCAGGTGCGGTATGCGGTGCCTTGTGGGTGGGTGTGGGGTTCTGGAATACTGGGGCCGTGCTCTGATTTTCGGAAGTTTTGTGGTCAGCGACCCCACCGCGATTTCGCAGTACTAGCTTGCCGTGCGTTTCACCAGCAAATTTGATAGCGCTGTGCATCCAAGGCAGCATCCCTTCCCGAGTGCTTGTCCTCTTGTTCACTCCGCTTGTCCTGACGTCCTCGCAGGAGGAGATTGCGCGGCAGCGAGCGGAAGCTGCGGCGGAGCGTGAAGCAGCCCGGCGCGCGAGGGCTGCGGCGGCGGCCGCTGCCGCCAACATCGGGGCAGCGGGCGCGGCCGGCAGCGGCGGTGGTGACGGCGGGCGGCAGGGCTCGCTGCCCCCAGAGCTGGAGGAGCGTATCCGTGCGCGCCTGGCCAGCCACCAGCAGCTGGCCAGTGCGGCGGCGGCGGAGGCAGCGGCGCGGGAGGAGATCCGTGCGCGGGTGGGCGGGCGTCAGAAGAACGGATGGGTGGCGGGATGGGGAGGGGTTCAGGGTATGCCTACCGCAGCTCGTGTAAGGTGTACACGAGAGGTGCTGGCTGGGTGTAGCCCTCACGGCATGAGGCGTGGATTGGGCTGGGGTAGCGGAAGGTGGATACCGGAGCCGCCGGTGCTGGTCTGCCTCGCTTGGTATTGTGGGCACCTGGGGCGTAGGTCTGTGCTCCGCAGGAGCTACTGATGCTCACAAGGCACCAAGTATTCCTGCCCGTGCCGCAAACGTCTGTCCACGCCTGCCAATGCCCGCAGGTCCGCGACCAGCTGCAGACGCAGCACCGGGACGCTCTGGGGCAGCGCAACCTCAGCCGCCTGCTCCGGGAGCTTGGGGTGCTGGCCAAAGGTGGGGCGGGAGGGGCGAGAGACCTGGGGTACGTGTGCGGCAGAGCACGCACGGACCTGTTTGTGTCTTAACTTCCGCCAGTGTTAGTGGAAAGCAGCAGCAAGCCAAGGCAGGGCATATCGAGACGTCGCGACGCCTGCCTGACCAACGCCCACCACGTGGCACGCAGGCACGGTGTTGCGCACGCGCGACCAGCGGCTCAAGGCGCTCAAGATTGCCAAGATCCGGTTCCACCCCGACAAGGCGCCGGGGAGCATCGAGGTGCGGCATGGGAGGGAGGGAGGGAGTCCTGACGGCGCAACTGCTGGGCGCATCACGCGCATGAGTAAAACTACATTGCGTTGCCTTTTGCCTTGGTTGCTTAGGACCGCTTGTGGTTGCGGTAGGGTATATGCAGCTGCCAATGATGGCAGCTGGCGGCTTGACACTTTGACGGACATCGGGACTGCCTCCTGTGCGTTTCCTGACTACTCTTCCCGTTGCCATCGCAGGCGTGTGTGTACGCGGAGGAGGTGTCCAAGCTGCTCAACAGCTGGGATGTGTGAGGCGTAGGAGATGTGTGGCCAAGGCAACAGTGTACAGTAACTGCTTTTTAGTCTGAGGGTTGTACGACAGGCGATCCTAGCATCAGGGAGTGTATATGTGAGCAGCGGATGATCGGTGGTCGGGAGTATGTTGCCCAAGGGCCGACGCCTTCAGGCATGCAACGCAGCCGGGTTTTGTCGTACTTGTCCCGTGCACGGCGTGTGCTGTCCCGTATACGGCCTGAACAAGGAGGCCCGGTGCAGGACATGCTGGATTGGCGCCTTGCTGGCCGCTGGGAGTCTTCTATTGTGTGGTGGTTTAGGTGTTTTCTGTTTGGTACGTCGTGCCTGAACTGGGGCGCTAAGGGGGCTCCCCTGCCCCGTTTGTACGGCAGTGCATTGTGTGCTAGTGTGTTTGGAGGAGGAGGGAGATGGGCTTGTGGAGCTCTGTGAATCAGTCGAAGACAAATGGTGCATACCGGTACCAAGCACGGAAAGAGGTGTTCAGCAGGGGAGCTCCCCTGGTGTTGAATTTGTATCCAGGCGGCATGTGACTGTCGCCCAGCGGCATTCTGTCTTCACTAGGTGATGTCGGGGGCGGAACAGCTTTGAAGCGGCTTCATGGAGACGTGAGTGGGTCAGAGTGCGGCGCTCGTGCACTTGGCACACCCAAGCACACCCCTACACAACACGTGTAAACTTGCGGGATTTGCTTGGCCCGCCGTGCAGACATGGCACTTGGCGATATCGCTACCAGCGCCCTGCAACAGCGGGAGGGTGCGTGTGGCCCTGCTTTTCTGTTGCTGCGGAAGGTGGCAGTATCAGGAAGTCAACAGCGAGTGGCAGCTGTACGGCCCCATGGACGTAGCGTCATGGAGTCGCTGGGATATGCCGTGACGTGAAAGGGGGTAGCTGCGACTTACAACCAAGTACGCGTTGACTCGGTCCATTCTACAGTATCCAACAGTGTTGCGCGCCAGCTACTCGTTCCCGCCGCTTTCGCTTTTGCCACGGCGCTTTTTCGTAGGCGGGAGAAGAGCTGCTCGCTAGGACCACGCTACCGCAATGCTGCAGCTGTAACAATGCTGTAGTTGATAGCTGAGGAGTGTGGGCGAGCGAAGTACACAGAGGAGCGGACAAAGCATGCCGCCTTTACGGAGGTCGGAAGGGCTTGGCGCGAAGGAGAAAAGCGCTTCTAAAGATGACACTCTTCCCAAACGAACATTAACTAGCAAGGGCTTAACTCGGTAAGTATCGACACAGTGCAGTGCAGACGCGCTGCGGTTACGGACAGGAGGGAGTAGGACCCAAGCCCCCATCGCCCGAGAGGTGCTCATGGGAGCGCACCCTCCGCGTTTTGCCAGCTGCGTTATGTGATGCAACTCCAAACTTCCTCACCCACCGCTCTGCTGGTCTGCAGGAAGCCAGCAAAGACGGTGCAGCTGTTGGAGGGCACGCCATGCTTCCTGCCAGCGTGCCCAGGGTGGCTGAAAGCCCCTTCCATGTGGTGAGCCCAAGCCTGATCCAGCATATGGAGGAGTGCGGAAAGGCCGGCCTCTGCGGGCATGAGCGAGGGCTGTGACAGTCCCATATACTTTTATGCTTAAAGGATATGAAACCCCAGGTCGGACCTGTGCCACGGAAGGGAGCTGGGCCTTGGCCCGGGCCCAGCGCGTGCCGTACCCGTGCCGTGGCGCTTGCCACACGTAATCTTGCATATGCAACAGTGCAATTGCGCGCGTCGCCTCCAGCCCTGGCCCTGCTTCGCAACACCGCGTCACCTGTGGGGTGCAACAGCAGTGCTCTGCCTCACGTTTGCCAGCACCAACCCGCCCGTTCGCCTCCCTGCCTGGCCCCAGGTCTCCCCCGATGTCGCCTCGCGTGGTGGAGCGCACGGTCGTGGGTGGGTAGCCCGGAGTGGCTGCAGAAGTTTGTATTAATACGGCCCTGTTCAGTAACGTCTGCATGCTGACAAGTACAGACAGGTGCAGAGGCGTCGTTGTGTTTCGACGAGGTACCTCGCAGTCTTCGAACGGAACGGTTGGGCCAGGAGCAGGAGCCTACCCCGAATTGTCTTGCTTGCTCCTTGTCTGGTGCCAAGTCTGGGCAAGACTCTGCTCCCGGTAGCATGTCGCCCTGCCACTCGGTGACCTCCCGACACTCCCACTTGACGTACTGTCGTAGTTCCCCGCACGCCCTGCCCTAGGCACGGGGCGGTACGGCGGTGTCTTATGGGTCTTGATCGTCCACAGCAAGTTGATTATAATCAACCTTTGAGAAGCTACTGCTCTGCGACTTACATGTCTCCCATGCCCGCCCCCCAGGCACTGGGCGGTACGGCAGCGTCTTATGGTCTTGATGATCCAAAGCAAGTTAGTCGAAACTAATACTTGAGTAGCTACTGCTCTGTGACTTACATGTCTCTCATGCCCTGCCCACAGGCACTGGGCGGTACGGCAGCGTGAGTATGCTGCGCCACCGGGCCACGGGCCACAGGGCGGTGGCCAAGCAGTTCATCCGGGAGAGGCTGCTGAGCAGCGCCAGGGTGCAGGACAAGGTGCGGGGGGTGTCGGCGGGGGGACGAGCAGGTGTGCTCCAGCTGCTGTTTGGTGCGGCGGGCGTGGGGGTGAGATGGGGACGGGGTGGCCTGGGGATGTGCGAAGGCACCGTAGGCTCCAGCTGCCCTGCATTTTCTGAAATGCTTCAAAAGATGGTAAGTATTTGCTTTGCTCTCCCGCGTGCAGCTTTGGTACGTGGCGCTCGGCCCGCCTGCTTCCGCGTTGCTGCTAAACCGCCGTCGACGCACCACCTTCCCTCCCTCTTTCCCCCTCTCTCCCTTTCTCTCCCTCCCACCAGGTGACCAGCGAGTGGCGCGTGCACAGCTCCCTGGAGCATCCCCACATCGTACCGCTGTACGGCGCGGTGGAGGACAAGCATTACGTAACGTTACTAATGGAGGCGCAGGAGGGCGACCTGCTGACGCACCTGGACGAGCAGGTACGGCCCCGCCCTGCGCAGGCCATCCGACAGCTACCCGCCCAGACCTCCACATCGTGTGGATTGAGACATGGGCTATCAACACGGCTAGCATGGAGCACGCTGCATTCCAGGCCGCCTTGGATGGCACATGCAAGCGTGCACTGGTCAACACAGCACAGCCCCTCCCCTGCGCTATGTGTGACCTTCCGAACCCACAGCAGCCCGTGTGAACCACATCCAGCAGTGTATTTCGCCCAGACCTTGGCTCCCACCGCGCCTCTTTTCCTTACCCTACAGCCACCCCCCACCCCTGCCCTAGGAGCAAGACGTGATGCCCGAGTGTGTGCTGCGGCGTGTGGTAACGGACGTGCTGTGCGCCCTGGCCTACATGCACGAGATGGTGGGTGCAGGGAGAGCGAAGGTGGTCCAGAAGCGCAAAACATCAGCGTGGTGTTATTGTGTTAAAGTGGCTGGGGAGTGTGGTGGATGCAGGCCGCATATGCGCCCGGTGGGGGTGTGGATTGCCTGCACGGGGCCGCCAGGCCCTCGTTAGCCCACACCCTGAGCTTCGCGCCTTTGCCTCGCCACCTCCATTTCCGCAGGGTTTCGTCCACCGGGACATCAAGCCCGAGAACGTGTTCGCGGGGCCGGAGCCAGCCGCCGGCCTGCTGCCCGCCCGCACCCGCGCCGCCTCCGTACCGCGCACCGTACGCGGCCCCGCAGGGCCCCCACCGCCCGCCATCGCCACACAGCCGGGCATAGCCCGCGCCGCCTCAGCACCCCGAAGTGCACCTTCCACCAGCATCCACGCTGCGCCGCCTAGCAGCAGCAGTGGCAGCAGTGGGATCGGGGGTAGCACCTGGATCCCCCCGCCACGGCCGTCCATCTACCTGCCCGGGAGACTACCTCCCGTGGTGCCCAGATACCCTGGGACAGCGGCTGCGGCGGGGGCAGGGGGCCTTACAGCCGGGGGCCTCGTGGGCAGGGGCGTGGGCAGGGGTGTGGGTGGGTTAGGGACGGGGCTAGGGGGCCGGGCGGGGGCGGGGGCCGGCAAGGCTGCTGCGGACGGTGCGGGCGCGCGGGGGCCGCTGCGGTGGCGGCTGGGGGACCTGGGCAGTGCAGTGGAGCTGCAGGAGGTGGCGCGGGACGGGGCGCCGGGGCTGCACCTGGAGGTGAGGGGTGGGTGGAAGCTGGGAGAAGCTGGGCAGAAGGTGGGGGAAGGTGGTGCGCATGGGCGTGCGGAGGGTCTGAGACGCGCTGCAGCAGCGTGGGAGTGGGTGTCGGGGTGATGGGGATGGGCGGGTGCGCGGTGGTGGGTAGGTGGGGGGTGAAGCGAGTTGGAGGGAGGGCCTGGCTCCAGGGATGGGGAGGGCGGCCGGTGACGCCACTGCCGCAGCGCTGCATATGCCTATGCCCGACACGCTGCTGTGCCAGCCTTGCTGATACATTGGGCAGCAGGTTGTCGTTACAGTGACTGGCATTTTGAGGTCGCAGCCCCTGGATGCATGAGCTTTGCCGGAAGGAGTCGGACCAGACAGTGCCTACTGCCCAATTGGACGCCCCCTCCCCGTAACTCAGCCCCTGACGTCGGCGCACATTTGGCGGTACACACACAAGCCCGCTGGTACTCGTCCCGCCTCGGCCCTACCCCTTCCGCTGTCCTCTCACCCCCTGCCCCTCTTGCCCCCCACCCACCGACCCCAGGGCTCTGTCCCCTTCCTGGCCCCCGAGTACGCCGAGCTATGGCTGGCCACCAGCCGCACACGGCAGCAGCTGCAGCAGGCGACGTCGCCAAAGGTGCGCTGCCACGCGGCACGTGGCACACCTGCACGCACTTTCCCCCGAATCCCTGTACTCCTGGTTAATGGATCACTGGTGTGCTGCTTGTGGGTGTACCTCACCAACGGCACCAGGTGCAGGCCGCGCCGCTGCCCCGGGCGCACAAGGGCACACACACTCCTAAGGCCGCAGCGCTCCTCCAGCTGCCATTCCCCCGTCGAGCCTAGCCACTTGCACGGCCTGCCCGACCCCTGCTCGCACGCACCACCTCCGCTCCGCGGTCCTCAGCTCCACCACATCCTCTGATCCCTCCCGCCCGCCTCCCCCAACACACACGACACATGCACACCAGCTCGACATCTGGGGTGTGGGCGCGCTGGTGTACGACATGCTGCTGGGCCAC
>VFQN01000980.1_pt1 | contig 50375 bp, 91 predicted proteins | sample 3512371 | NCBI WGS metagenome assembly VFQN01 (sample SAMN10412370, study PRJNA504923) | tailings metagenome | isolation source: Replicate 2 from Balatoc abandoned mine | place: Philippines: Itogon, Benguet | collected 2017-08-28
CCACACCTTCCGGTGGATGCCTCGGGGAGGCATGACCAGCCACAGGTGTTGGCGTTCCGGTCGGGGTTTCGTACCACACCCCACCCCGAGAGGGCAACAAAACAGCCCTCCCAAAGCTGCTACGACGGCCGCGGGATCACACCGAAAAGCCCCTCGCAAAGCACCCCAAAGCGGCTGCGGAACCTCAATCGAATTGCGGTCATTCTTCTCGATAAGAAGTTAAAAAGCCCGCCTCTTGGCATGCGCCGCTGGTGCAGTGGTGAGCATATTTGCCTTCCATATTGCCATGTGCAAGCAAAAGAGCCGGGTTCGATTCCCGGGCGGCGCATTGGATCGTTTTGGGCTGATCTCCGACGCCCCAACCTGTGGGAATTTTGCTTTTGGTGCACAAAAACAGCGCAGGAATGCCGCTGGAACGACCAACCGCCGACGCCGCTCACTACGCTGCTGACCAGGACCGGAGCTGATGGAAACCCGTCGGCTTGAGATACGCCGCATACCAAGCGACACAAGCATCACAAGCAACATTCGCTGATACACCGCTTCCAGTCACATTCCGCTGCGCTCATACGGCGCCAGTACACGCGCGCCCCACCATACGCACTACCAGCCAGTTGCTCACATGGCCTGATCGTAGGCCGTCTCGCCTGCTTGCCCAGGCAGTACCGTACTGTCCACACAACCCGCACCACACAATAGTGCAGCTCAAGCGCCAGATCACGACCTGTCTCTGATCGTCGTCAAGTCATACACGAGTTACTGGTAACACAGTTTGTAGTCAAGGTGATTAGAGCTGCCCACGGCAATTTGGTCGGGCATCATCCGCACCCATGCTTCCGTGCGTCCACAAGCCTGGCAGCCACGCCGCTTTGCCAATGCCAGGCGTTCCTTACAGGACAGTCATGCTGTGCACAGGGCCGCATGGGTGTGCCACCCTGTCGCCATGCGTGCGCCATGTCACGGCTTGATGGTCATCATGCGCACAAACTCCTCGTAGTTGACGTAGCCGTCCTCGTTCACGTCGGCTTCCCGAATCATGTCGTCCACCTGTCCAATGCACATGCCGGTGTCAACGGTAGGCATCATCACACGATACCGTATCCTGGTGCATGCACGCCATCAGAAACGGGCTGCTGCATACACGTTTCCCCACCGATTCTGGTTCCCTCCCGCTTCCCCGGTCGACTTACCTCCTGGGGTGTCAACGCCTCCCCGAGGTTGGTCATGACGTGCTTCAGCTGCAGGCAAGCAACCACCATCGCGATGAAAGTTAAAACCGTGTTGAAGGTGTGTACGACAGTCGGAACCTCTGCCGGCACGTGTACAATGGAGGGCCCACCCGTGCATAGACCGGGCAGTCATGAAGTCAAGCCGGCTCTGCCTGGTTCTAGTATGGCAACCCCTCCCGCTCACCTCTGAGGCATTTATGAGGCCGTTGCCGTCGCGGTCGAACATCTGGAGTTCATAGCAACAGGGCAGGGGGCCAAGGTGAGAAGTTCGCCGGTCATCTGATGCCGCAGCACTGATTGCGTGCACGTTCCGGCAGGAGTTACGTGGCCTGCACGTTCGCAAGCTTCTGCAGCTCTACCTCGTACACTGCATCAGGTGGATGTTCTGGCTCGTTGCGCCGCCGTGCAGTGGATGCGAGTGGCAAGTTGGACAGCACGCCGCTTTCACGCGGCACAACCCCCACTTACCTTGAACGCCTCTCGGAGTGACTCCTCTGGGTCGGTGGCCTGTAAGAAAGCAAGGGAACTTCGTGTAAGGAGTACCCCAAACCAAAAACAACGCAAATGCCTGGGGTTGCTGATGACCGAGACCCTGAGCCAGGGCGCCTGGTGGGGCCTGGCGAGCTGCCCGCGCAGTTCAGCACCCCCCACCACTGCACAAGCCCACCTCTGGTTGCCGCTGCATGAGCTTGCAGAACTCGTTGAAGTCCACCGTGCCATTCCTGCGTAGGCAAGCACGAGGCTTCAACCGTGGGGAAGGCTGTCGGGCACTCGGGCTGCTGCATGCTGACCAGCATGTGCAACTGGCGTACCCGTCCACGTCGACCTCCTGGACCATCTGCGAGAGCTCCGCCTCAGTCGGGTTTTGCCCAAGTGAGCGCATAACCGTGCCGAGCTCTTTAGCGGAAATCACCCCTGAGTGCGGCAAGGAGAAGTCCTGGTCAAACAGTCATCCGGTCAGCAGCAGTTTCCTATCTATCAATACCGTAGGCTTCAGTTACGACATCATCGTGATCAATCACGTATGGCACCGGACTAGGCTCTGGACGTCTAGAGGACGAGCCATGTGGGCACACACGCGGCCTGTAACTTGCCATCTCCGTTCTTGTCGAACAGGGAAAAGGCTTCCTTGTAGTCAGCCCTGGTCGCCTCGTCGAGGTCGGCCATGGTTACGAGCGCTGCTTATTGGTCGATGCAAACGTTAAATAGCTGCAGCTCTGCGGCAACGCTTCACTCGCAAGGGAGGACGTGTGTACGCAACAGTGCGTAAATTCCTTGTATGGCTCGTATTAGGCGCGTGGCCAATCCAATTCGATTCGATGGGCGGAGGTACGGCCCTGCTGTGACCTGGCAGCTGGCATGCGGAGATCAGACAGGACGTACTGATTCCCTGGGGTGGTGCAGCAGCAGGCAGCAGCCTCCGTTACATGAACAGTGAGAGGGTGGGGCCTCCTGGGGCGCAACAACCCAAACTGTCCAGTGCCAAGTTGGTGCCAGTGTGCGTGCGCAATAGCTCGTATTTGTAAAGCGTTAGGGTGTGGCGCCCCTATGCGTCTCTTCAACCTGTCAACGGCCGTGAAGCAACCATTCAACCAGTAGAGTTGTACGCGTTCCGTTGCCAAGGAACATGCCGCACACACAGCTGTTAGGTCCGGGTCCATCCAGTCCGTGTCTCATGCCCTTGCCTGGCACACGTGAGTGAACGCAAAACCGTGCACCTGCCCCAAATTCTCCTCAGCACGAAGGAGTCCTAGCATGTGCTTCACTATGTCGTCGATTTGGGTGTCGTCACCGTAGCAAACCTCATACAACGTCAAGACACTCACCGTCACCCACCCACGCTCCTGCCGTGTCAGCCCCGTGGCCCCGGCCCTAGGTGGAATTGCGACTGCCCCACACTTACCGTCACGCACGTGTCAGACGCCGAAGCCTCGACACCTAAGCCGGCCCCGATCACCAGCACTTGTGACCAAGCAGCTCGATGCACCCCAGCGGCCCATCCACAGTGCCACAACTCAGCCCACCTCCTTCGCCACTTCCCACCTGCCAACCACCAGAGCACCCTGCTCCTCACGCCACGCCCTCCACACCGCTCCCATTCTCGACCTCATTCCCGCTGCCAAACAGCCTGTCCCAGGGGCTCATGACCGCATTGAACAGCGCTCGCGCCGCCGCCTTGGCCGCCGCCACGCCCGCCCGCCCCGCCGCCTTGACGCCGCCCGCCACGCGGCCCAGGCCCAGCACGCCCTGCACCTGCTGCGCCGCGCTGCGCGTGCTGTGCACGTAGCAGCACAGCCAGGCGTTCTTGCGGTACAGGTCGTTGGCCAGGGTGCCCGACTGCAGGGGCTTGAGGGAGGTGTACGGGTTGGGCAGCGTGGGCAGGGGAGACTCCCAACCCATGTCGTGGAGCATCTGGGCCTGCGGGAATTGCGAAGTGGTGCAAAGGAAGAGGACGGGAGTTGGCGCTTAATGGATAGGAAGATGTGGGGACATAGCAACAGTGGATAACTGATTGACCGGCACGTCATAGACAGGGTGCCATCTCACCTCCATGTGTGCCTCTAGCAGCGTGTTGGTGGCCACCACCAGGACGCACGGGCTGGGCTTTGCGGCAGCCGTTGTCGCGCCGGGAGTAACGATGTCGCCGGGAGCCGAGGGGCTGTGGCGCAAGGGAGAGAAACAACAAACAAGAGCCATAGGCGGCAATTAGCACGCACGCAAACGGAACGCAAGTGTGCAACGGTCCATATCAAAGTGACGGTGAGGATACTTATAAGTGGCTGCCCGGCTGTTGCACGCAGGCAGCTACCACACGCGCTGAGTCTCAGATACAGCTGCTAATGAAAGCTATGGAGACCGCTGCAACTAACGCAGGGTATTGGTACCACACCTCGCCACCGAAACCCCTCTCCCGCCGCCCCTTCCCCCTCTAGTTTCCGGTTCTTATGCTTTGCCGCTCTGCGGTTCCCCCCGCCGCCCGCTCACCGGCTGCACAGTGCTGTCAGCGTGTCCTCCCAGCCGTAGACGGGGCATGTGAAGCCCGGGTTGAAGGCGAACACCACGTCCGGGGACACGGGCAGCAGCCGGCTGGCCTGCGCGCGCAGCCGCTGCGCGGCCGCCGTGGCAGGCGCCGTCGCCTCCACCACCAGCTCCTTGGCCTCACGCCGCCGCCCCCGCTCACCATGACCCACTCCTGCACCCGGCCCTGCGCCCTCCTCCGCCTCCTCGCTGGTGCCCTGTCCATCTCCAGCCTTCCCCGTCGCTCCCTCCTCCTGACCCTTAGCCTCCTCCTCCCGGTCCTGGTCCTGCTCCTCTTCGCTGTCCTCGCTGCTGCTGTTGTCCTCCTCCTCCTCCTCCTCCTCCTCCTCCTCCTCCTCTTCTTGCGTCTTCCGTACGCCGCCCGCCAGCAGCTCGTCATACGTTGCCTGTCATACAGAGGCGATCGAGCGTGTCACTGCATACATGGAGACACCCCCAGAACCGTGCCGCTGCTCCTGAACGGCCCGCCAAACCCGAGCCTATCCTCACCAGACCCTCAACTTTGCTGCTGAACCGCTGTCATGCTCCCCCGCCTTACCGCACCTGCCGTGTGGTTACCGCACTCCATCTCACGTGCTACCCATACACCCTGCGGTTGGCACACCTGCCTCACGGCTGCCCCCAGCGTGCCCCGATCCCACCTGCACGAAGTGCATGTGCATGGCGCCGACCTCCAGGGTGCTGCCCGCCAGGCTGTCGGGCACCTCGGGGCCAACGAACAGCAGCCGCAGCCCGCAGCGCTCCATTAGCTCGCCGGGCAGCGCGTCAGCCAGCACCTGGCGTGCAGGACGAAGGACGACAGCATTGTAAGCGAGCTGGCGCAGGAAAGTCACTGGGCCTTGGTGCTTCTGGAATTCTGTGTAGAAACAGAGTCTGTTGCCCCGTGCTCGTGTGGACTGGTGAGGGCCCCAGGCAGGCACGCTGTGTGCGCTGTAGCGCGTGGAAGGCAGGAGACATGTGCGGCAGCAACCTGTACAACGTCTTTGTGTGCACCGTACGTCAAGTCCCTGAGCCTTCCCCACCTGCCACGAGGCCACGTCCGACAACTCGCCCCCCGCCGCCGCCCCCAGTACCACAACGTCAAAAGGCCTCCCGCCCCCCGCCGCTGCACTGGTGCTGCTGCTGGGCCCCCCGGTGGCACCGGCCTCGTCTGCGCCAGTCTCGGCCGCTGCGGCGCCCTTGCTGTCCACAATTCCCGCAGCTGCAGCAGCAGCGGGGGCTGCAGGGGCGGCGGCGGCGGCGACGGCCTCCTTGGCTGGCGCCAGAGTCCGCAGCGCGTAGGCAGCGGTGTAGGCGTAAGTGAGCTGTGAGGTGCGGCTGGCCAGCCTGGCCGCCACTTTGAGCTGCGCTGCGGCGGCGGCTCGTGCCGCCTCCGCTGCGTCCTCCTCCCCCGCCTCGGGCTTGTGGGCCGCGGTGCGGGCGCGCTTGGCCCTGGTACCGTGCGAACGGCATGGGTTGCATGGTCATTCAACAATCGCAGGCCAGCAAGCGTGGGCATGGCGGAAGCATAGGGGGACCGGCTCAGGGATTCAAGGCTCGTAAACGGTGTGCATCGCATGCACATTTTCCGGGTAGCGGTGGCCACACGAGTTCCGGGTATCAAACGGTCTTTGTGACACTCCTCTACGCGCATGGCCCTGGGTCACGCACCGAGCGTGGAGTGCACGGGTCCGCCCCAATACACAACCCCGTGCCCACCTGGACTTGGGGTAGCGTGTCGTTGGCGGCGCCTCAGCCTGCTGCTCCTGCTCCTGCTCCCCCTCCTTCCCGCCAGCCCCTTGCTGCGAGCCGTTTGCCGCCGCCGCCCCGTCTGCCTGGCCGTGCACCTCCTCCGCGGGGTACACCCCCCGGAAGGCGGCGGGCACCACCTGCTCCCAGCCGTGGGCGTCCCCCGAGGGCAGCGGCGCGAAGCCGCTGTTGTGCAGGGGTGTGCCTGCTGCCTCCTCTATGTCGTCGTCCTCGTCCTCGCTGGTGTCGTACACGGCTGCGTCGCGGATGCATGCCAGCGTGCTGCACACGGCGGCATGGCGCTCCGAGTCGGCGGTGCGGTGGTCCTCGCAGCAGTAGATGACTGCGCGGTCGGGGGCAAGGGGGCGGATGGGGGCAAGAAGGCAGGTTGGAGAGGTCGAGGTGCCTAGATCAGGATGCGTGGCGTGGTGTGGTGGAGGCAATTGTAAGCTGGGCTCGGCGGAGAGTCCATGGCATGTTGATCATCTGGGGTAAGCACAGAGTACATGGCTTGTCGGAGGGTGCATCAACACGCCCCCCAACGGGTGCTGCAGCAACCCGGCGGCTCGTGCACGTATGCCCGCTACCGAACACCGTGGCAGTCCTAAATGACAAGAAACGAACCGAGTGCCTGCCTGCCCCGTAACCCCGTGCCCGCACTCACCGCACTGGCATCCTTCGCATAAAATGGCTACATCACTTTCGGAGGCGCACACAGCGCAGCAGTCCAAGCCGGGGGCAAGCTCCGGGTTGGCGCTGCCATGGGGGATAGGACGGGGACGTGCGCATGACCGACAGGGCCCGACCACAAGAGGCGCATGTTTGGGAGACTGTCAATACATCCAAGCGTCTCATCCACAGTATACAAGAGGGCATAGCACTCGTCCCGGCTGCCTGGTGGCGTGACCTAGCGGGTGTGAGGAGGTATTTGCCTGGCTGACAAACAGCGCAAGCAACCCGCAGCAACCCGCAGCCCAACGGCCCAGGGACCGGCTCAAGCCGTGCTAACTGCAGTGGTTCACACACGCGCTCCACATGTGCGGTTTAATCTACCTGCACGCCTCCTCTCCCTCGGCGGACAGCTTGTGGGCTGCCTCGGCGGGTGCGCGAAGGAGGGCATGCACATAGCCCGAAGGTCGCGCAAGTTCCTCGCTGCCAGTCTTCCCGGAGCTATCCGCTCGGCGCTTCTTTTGTGCCATGCTCTTGAGGAAGAAACCCAACTGTAAACGTGCCCAAAGTGGTGCCGACGTGTTCCGGCAGTCGTTAAAATCAACGTCCGTTCACAGCAATGCTACCTTTGATGTTGTTAGATATATGGGCTGAACAGTAAGGCACTCTGACCGGTCAACGTTGAGAGAAACCCCTGGCGGGCGTCGGTACGAGTGGGCATCCTACTGGTGCTAAACTTAGGGAGCAGCTACGCATTATGTAAGCTACAGTAAAGAAGGAATGCTTCGTAGGCTCAAAGGCTCGCCTCAAACACTGCCGGAATCAGAAGTTGAGTTGCTGCTTGCTCCACTCAGCCCCACCAGCCCCTCAGCCCCACCAGGCCCTTACCCTCCTGGCAAACCAAGTGCAAGGAGCGTGCGAGAACTCATGCCAGCGTGCGAGAGCTCATGCCAGCCACGAATGCGCTTTCACAAAGCCATGCGGCGCACACTGCCGTAAGATAGTCTTTCCTTGGAGCGCTTGGAGGAACAAACTGTTTCCCACGACTGTTTCCCTGCATGCCCTGAGGCCACATGTGGAGCTCCACCTCACCAACCCCATGAGCCATCGCCTTGGGCGGATGGGTTTAGCACCGTGCTACGTGGTCCCATGAGGTAGGCTGAATTACTGCTGCAAGGGGGCAAGGACGCTGGCACGCCTTGCTGACGCCACTGCAGGTACAGCCTAGTACGACCTGTGCAGTCCTACCAGGGGAGCCCCTGTTGGTCCCTGAACAGAGTGTCAACAGCATATTGTGACGGTGTCACACCGCAGGAGTGCACCAACATCGCCCAACTGTACGTACAGCGGCAACCGGAGCAGACATAATCACTTACAAACATTTGGCACCTTGCAGATGCACACTGTGTAGCACAAAGACGGGGCTGGAGCGAGCCCGCAATCCCTCTCCCCAACAGCTGGTTCCAGAAATTTCTCGCTGCCCTCAGCTACCTCAGCATTCCTCCCTGAACCACCATGGGCGCTAACCCTGGCGCGGCCCAAAACTCGGCAGTACCGTGGAGCTTCCCAGCTCCACACCAATATGCGACATCCCCCGTGGCAGGCACAGAAACGCCACTGACCACTGCGTAGCAGAGCTCATGCTACAGCCGTCTGCCCCGCCTCCCCTCAGACACCCGAACCGCCCGTTGTCACTGGTCATCTCCTGATGGTAGAAACGCCTCAACTGATAGGGCCGCTGCCAACCAGTCAACCGCACCAACAGGGGTCACCGTCACCCCAACCTAGGCCGCTGGCGGCGGCACCGGACGGTGGTGAGCGAAGGGCTAACCTTAGCCCCATCAACCAACCAGCCGTACAACCTATGTGCTGCGTGCCCCGCAGCCGCCAGGCCCCCCATTTCCTAGTGCTGAGGGCCCTGTGTGTCCTTGCTGTTCCGCTCTGCGCTCAGTCCTTCAGGATGCCCAGGAGCTCCTCATCCCGGTACAGGTACAGCCTGGGGGAGGAGACATCCGCACAAAAGGTTGCGGATGACCAAAGTTGGGTGCAGGGGCGCAAGAGCCGTTGGGAAATGTGCCGGAAGGCCACCATCGGGGTGCAGCGCTGCACGTTGTTCGGCAGCTCGCAGTACAGAAGGACATGCGGCCCTTTTAAGCTCACACCGTAAACCCCGCGCTAATTAGCGTGCTGATCAGCAGGATGAAGAGCCGTGGCACAGGGTGAAGCGACGGGAGAGGCCTGGATTAGGCCTGCCTTGCGCGTGACATGCAACGTGCATCCGTCGCATGCACATGAGCTGGTAGCAGCCCTACTACAAGCCCCGCGCACTGGGGTGCAACCACGTGTTCCTGGCCCTCGCCCTAGACTTACTCCTTGTCGCCCAGCTTGACTTGGCTGCCGCCGTACTCAGGGAGCAGCACCTTGTCGCCCTCCTTGACGCCAACGGGAAGCAGGTCACCGTCCTTGGTGCGACGCCCTGGCCCAACCGCAACCACAAGGCCCTCGTTCACCTGCGCGAACCGCGCGCGACGAGCGACCAATCAGCATGTTGCACCCGGGCCCAGGGCAGCCTTCGCCTCGCGCGGACTGCTGCAGCACCTTAGATACAGCGGTCTCTGGTAGGAGGACACCACCAGCAGTCCTGGTTGCTGCTTGGACCTTCTCAACCAGGACACGATCCAGTAGAGGAACCAGCCGGCGCAGCCCGGACATCGTGAATGCAATTGGGTCTATGACAAACTAGAGTGGTTACAAGGTTAGAGTATAGCAGCGGTGAGGACCTGTGCTCACAGATGTGTTTTGCCCCATCGGCGAAGACGTTTCTTGAAGACATGCCCGATTCCATGACAATGCCATGCATCGACAGCTACCTATGTTATCAGACATGGAAACGAATACATGCATATGCACACGGGATGATATGTGACTGCTTAGAAGCGCCTTCGCGGTGCCTCGAGACTTGAACACGTGTCAGTGCCCGCTCCCTACCTACGCCACCTCCTGCAAAACTGCTCAACCTTTCGACCGCCTGTCCAGCTCAGTTCGTGCCTGCATGTATCACATCAGAAGCTATATGCAGAACTATTAATACTGGCCTCCTCCTTGCCCCCAGCAAAGAGTCCCCCCCAGGACGCCGCCAGGCTCCCCCTTGCTCCTGCCACACGCTTATCGGTGGCTCGTCCCGAACTGGGTGAAGTACTCAGGAGCAATACCGTTCTGCGGGGGGGGGGGGGGCAAGCACAGAACGTGGAAGGTTAGCATCATGGCACGTTGCAATGAAGAAACACTACAGGCAAAGTCGCTGCACGTGACACAAGTGTCGCGGGCGCACGGAGACCTCTCAGGCTGCAGCGCGGATCGCACCTTGTACAGTGCTGCCAGGTGCTTGTCGCGGTCCGCCTTCTCAGCCGCCTGCATCTTCAGGATGTCCGACGCACGGGACATCTGCGCCTTGCGGAAGTCGTCCACGCGTTGCGCCTAGTGGGGTCAGAAGGTGCCAGCGGGCAAGCGCACCACAGTTCGGTAGGCTGCTCCGGTCAGGGCATTCTGCTCATGATTCGACGCAGTTTACATGGTAGCACTACTTGCAGCCGCCAGCCAGCAGGAGCCAGTGCATGACAGCAGCCTGGGGCGGGGCAACACACTCAGCAACCGACCACATGTGTGGATGCTGCAGCCCTTGCCCCTCGGCTTGCTGCCGTAATGGGATTACTGGTAACCACAAGTGCGGACGCGCGTCAGCCAACCACATCCGCCGCGAGGCAGGAAACCCTGACCTGCCCAACGCTCTCTCTCCCCCCTCTAGCACTCTGGTCCTGCCCCCCTGCCCCCCTCGCACCTGCTCCTGCAGCGCCCGCTGGATGTCGTGCTGCGTGCGCGCGTACATCATGTTCTCCAGCTGCTCCTGCGCGCGCCGCGCCTTCTTCTCCTCCATCTGCGCCAGCTGCGCGTCCAGGATGGCCTTCTTCTCCGCCTCCGTCATGCCCTTGTAGTGGTCCTTGCGCACGCGGAACGGCGACATGGCCGACGCCGCAATGTTGGGGTCCTGCGGGACGACATGGGGCCCACTTGTTATACAGGGGTACGGCAGCAAACAATGACCAGGCAGGTAGCCGGCGCCCTCAATCTGCACACCACCCTGGCGTTCAAAGTGATCTTACTGTCCTGGGACCCATCGTGCGGTGCGCCTGTGACTGCCCAGCCCACATGTGCTTCCCACCAACACCGTCCCCGTCCCTGCCTGCACGCGCCTGGACGCACATCCCCAACACCCTGATCCTGCCCATCCCCAGCCTCAACCCCAACCTGCCCGCCCCGCTCCCCCCGTCACTCCGCCCCCTGCCCACCTCAGTCATGAAGCTGGAGGTGATGGTGGTCTCCATCTCCGCCATGTTCGCCGCCAGGTCCGCCTGCCGCTGCGCAAACTCGCGCAGCCGCTTCTCCTCCGCTAACCGCTTGTTGTAGTCGGCCGTGGCGCGCGCCAGCTCCCTCCGTATGGCCTGCTCCTCCTCCTTGGCCGCCTGCTGCAGCATGTCCTGGTACCGCACCAGCTCCGCGTGCGCCGTCTCCGCCTCCCGCTCCGCAGCTTTGATAGCCTCCTTGATGGCCGTCTGCTCCGCCCACCAGTCCACGCACTGCTCAATCTGCGCCTTCTTGCGGTCGCCAGCCTGTCGGCGACGGGGGGCGGATCAGGGGCTTGTTGTGCACCGATGGGTTTTGCTACCGCATGGGTTTGTTATGTATTGATGGGTCTGCGTGCTGTGCACGAGGGGTGGGGGGGAGCACTGAGGCCGGTGTGGGGGGCAGCACTGAGGCGTCCGGTGGTGGGTAGGGAGAGCCAGTGAGGGCGGGTGCTTGGCCTTGAACAAGAGCTTTATGTGACATTGTAATTAGAGGTGGCCTCACCGTGAGGTCCTCTCCGTCGAAGCGCTGCAGCGAGGAGGGACCGAGGCGTGGGTCACCATCGCCGACACGTGCAGGCATGTCAAGCTGCTTGGCGTCGGGGCGGTTGATGTCCCATTCCCGGCGTGTGTGCTTCAGCTGCTGCTCCTGTCGGAATGCCTCGGTATCCTGGTTGTACGCTTTGCGAATGTGGTCGGCCTCCTGCTGCATTAGCGTGAGCTGGTCGTCGAAGTACTGTGTTAGACGCGCGAAAGCCCTGTGCGGAAGAACCGACGCGCCATCAGCTTACAACATGGACGTTTCGGGTGCCACCGCCTATGCTCCGACAAACCCTGTCCCGGCTAGCATGCCCTGCAACACTCACTCGTCACGTTCCTTCTCCGCAGCCTCGCGGTCACGCTTCTCCTGCGCTTGACGATCCAGAGCATCCTTGTCTACCTACAACGGTGACAGGGTTGTAACAAGCTGAACGCTCGAGCCTGGCCATGCTTCCCCAGGTGCGCAAGCCTGTTTGCGTACCCCGATGGTGCGCCATTTGGCATCCAGGACGCGCTTAAGGCGCTCTGGGTCCTCATTGGGAATCTGTGCGTTGAGGCGGCCCATTGTGATAGCCCGCTGAAGGGAAACTCAGCAGAATGGGTAAGTGCTAAATTAAGCTGTAGCAATCAAGTTTATGCAATGACGGTAATATTGCTGCTGTGCAGTCAGGTGCATGTACAGGAGGGTGTCGCGAGTTCAGCGAACGACGGTCCTTTGATGCAGTGCGCAGCGGCACATGCACTCCTTTTGGCGCTGTGGCAATAACCAAGCTTGGGCATTAAGCAATACGAAGCATGGTCCTCATCACTGATAGGTAAAGGGTTGCAGCGCGAAGGCAGAGGAGCTTAGTCAGCTGCAGCGCCCCAGGGAGCAAACACTCCGACTCATAATGTGGTGCCCAGAAGGCCTTCTGGTGGTGCCTGCCCCACTAGAGTACAGCCTTGGGGCAAAAGTCAGGCTGGAAGCAGTTGTCCAGAAAGGGCTTGGGGTATCCTCCGTGGGCAACTGGGCATCCTCGCTGCGGCACGCGCCGAAGGCGACACGTGGAGTGCACCACCAGTACCAGCGACTGGCAGGCGCCAACCCCTCGGCGACGTGCTTGATACCTACTTTTCCGTGCAGCACCTAATTACGGGCTTTCGTATCATACCCCTCCTCGCCTCGCTTGTACCGTTGTACGTTATCGATCACCACTGCGGGTCAGCGTTCCGCTGAGGGGATCACAGGCTGGGCGTGAAGCCAGCAGGGGGCTGAGGGCAGGCACATAACCTTGGCACATGTGTGGGAAGCAAAATGGGCATGTACTGTCGCGCAGCGCCTGAGGCTAACCGTCACCTGTTCACCTGGCATGCTGGCCCATTGCTGACCGTTGCCAACAAAGCAACAGCAGCCAGCCCTGTGGTCCCTGCCGGCCGCACCGTCGGAGATTACAATCCGTCAACACAGCAGACATTTACAAAGCATGTAGGATTGCATTGTGCATATTGAGCAATACCGGTATATGGCTGTCACACACTAGGTTGGCACCAACGGCACCGCCAACACAAATGCAAGAAGGCAGTACCATCAGTTTCACCTTCTCCACCAGTTCTTCACACGCCCACACTGTACCAGCCCCACAAGTGGAACGGTCGACGGCAATACTCTCTGGCAGTGCTCCTTGGACACCCTCAATACTATGCCCGATGCAACAATCGGAAGGACCGACATGCAAGAGCTAGGTACGCACATACCTGTAACCCGTCATGCCTGACCAAGAATGCCGGCTCTGAATGAACACACAGTCAGCAACCAAATTTCGAAGGTGTTATGCACTGTCTGCCGGCCACGACTGTAAGCAGGCAGCCAGCGCTTCCAAAGCCCCAACACGCACCCCTGCCTATCAAAATGCACCAGGAAAACGCGTCACCCTGCGCTGCAGCACACTTCATCTCGTAATCCTGCAAGCCCAGTGGTGCCCCGAGTCGCATTTCATCTAGACGACACAAAGCCAAACCTCCCACTGCTTAAAGTGCCGACCACCGACCGCCGCCTGGCAGCCGCATCACCTACTACTGTACTTCAGAGTCGACGTGCAAATACAGCTGGAAACACCCTTAATGCAACTGCACTCACTCTGCACTTTGGTCCCGTGTGCACGCACAGTCCGCGTGACTGCCCTGTCGGGGGCGGCGGCTGCATCTCGCCGGGCGACACGGCACATTTCCGACTCGGCCCCCTCCTCAACACACGCAACCAGCTGGAGCTACTACTGCACCAACAAGTCCACCACGTCTGTCGAGTGCAGGGTTACTGCGACCACTGGCACCGCCTTACACCCCCATCGCCTTGCTCACAGTCACATACTGCCGGACTGGAAGTGCGCACTTGCATGCACCACCGCGTAGCCGAAGTGCCACTCCAACCACCGCAAAATGCATCGCTGCGGTCAGCAACCAAGCTTCCCCAAACAGCGCTAGGCCCTGCCCATAAGCCCTGGTGTCAACGGCAACGGCAACTGGTCCGCAAAGTAAGCCTTGGTACTACCGGTACCACTGCACCTGACTACGGTCCATCCAGTCTCCCCGCAAGCCCACCACCCACGGAACGGAACCGCCATATCACCATGCTACGTTGCCCATTACACCCGCACACACCCGCCGACGCTCCATCACCGTGCCCCACACCTGACGCATCCTCGCACTGCCTGCCCCACACCCCATCACATCCCATCAAAATGCGACCCACCAGCTTGCACCAGCTACCCCCGCTACAGCAGCACCCACGCTCACCAGATCCCAATGGTACCGTCATACGACCCCGAGAACACGCGCCCCTCCGCCGCCGTCAGCACACGCACGGCGTCGTCGTGGCCGTCGCACTTGCGCACGCAGCGGTACCCGCTGTTGATGTCCCAGAACCGCACCGTGGTGTCGTACGAGCCCGACACCAGCACGTGGCCCATGGCGCTGTTGCTGACAGCCAGCGCCAGCACCGCCTCCGTGTGCCCCTCCAGCACCCGGACGCACTCCAGCGTGCTCAGCGACCACACGCGGATGGTCTTGTCCCAGCTGCCGCTGTACATGTGGCGGTCGCCAACGGCCAGCACGCGCACGTTGTCGTCGTGCCCCTCCAGCGTCTTAAGGCAGCGGAGCGTCTCCGCGTCCCACACCTGCACGCGCGGGTTCACAGGTAGTGATGTTGATGAGGTGGTTTAAGGACCGTCCGTACAGGTAGGGTAGACATTGCCGGTGAAGGGTTGTCGTCAAGGAAGTGTAGGACAAAGTGTACGTGCGCGAAGAGGTGTCCTTTCCGGTAACAAAGCTCTGCGCGTGATAAGACACCACCTGGCGACTGCTAAGTACGCCGTGAAGGCCCCCGTATTAGCAATATAACAGTACAGCCTACCTTGATTGTGGTGTCGTCCGAGCCTGAAAAGACCTTGTCTGAGGAGGCCACCAGCGCCCGCACCGCCCCCGAGTGTCCCGTCAGCGTAGCCTTGCACTCCAGCGTGTGGCAGTCCCACACCTGCGGACGGCAGCGGACAGCATGTTGTTTGCCCAAGTTTGCATGGCTACCGTTCCTCGAGATGCGTGCATACGGCCACGCCTGCGGCCTTGCCCATAGCCTGATACGTCCCCAGATTTTGATTTGATACTGCTTGAGCGTTTCCGCCACTTCAGAAAGGGGCCTGACCATGTGTTGCAGACAACACTTGTGGCTTAAAACAGGGCCATCTACACCATGCAGCTGGATCAGCTAGCACCCGGAAAGCGATGCGAGAGGGCCGGCGGCAATGCCCCTTCGCCACGCCATTGCCTGTAGCGCCCCGCACCTTGACTGTCCGGTCGTAGGAGCCCGAGAAGATGTGGTTCCGGCAGTGCACCAGCGTGCGCACCGGCCCGTTGTGCCCCTTGAGCACCGCCAGGTTCTGCAGCGTGTTCTCGTCCCACACGCGCACCGTGCTATCGTATGAGCCGGAGAACAGCCGCCCGTCAGCCACCGCCAGCGCGCGCACCGCGTCCGTGTGGCCCGCGAGCGTTTTGATCTTCTGCAGCGTGTTCAGATCCCACACCTGCAGCCGCACAGACGCAGGTCGCTTCACTCATACCTGCCTGCCTGCTCTACTGAAGGCGCAGTGCTCGTACATAAAAAAACAAACACACAAAAGGAGATGCTGGCGGGTGCATCCGTGGGCAACTGCAGTGGGACAGTAGCATCGACCGGTGTCCCTGGTGTCCCTCTTTCCAGTTCGACGGCCTCACCTTGATGGTGTAGTCGTATGACCCCGAGAACAGCTTCCCGTTCGCCACCGACAGCGACAGGACTGGCCGCGTGTGGTCCTCCATCACCTGCTCGCAGCGCCGCGACTCGATATCCCACACCCGAATGGTCTTGTCGGCGGAGGCGGAGAATAACCGCCGCCCGCAGACCTCCACCGCCCACACGATCTCCTCATGGCCCTGGGCAAGTGGATGTGGCGGTGTGGGTATAGGAACGTACACAGCAGCAGCAAGGCGCCTTGCAACGGTTGGACAGGGTGTGCTGGGCGTGGTACTGCGGCTTTTCCGTACGAAAATGTGCAGTCGCGCATGGGCTTATTGCCGTACGCCCACCGGTACTGCTGACAAGTCGATGGTGCAACTTGCGCAAGCGCTTACTGTGCTGTAGTGCATGGCTTTGCCATGAGCAAGCTGTAAGCCACAGTGTGCCCATGTAGGGTCCAGCAAGCCCCAGCCCCAGTGGGTAGCAGGATGGTACGGGGATAAAGGGCCGCCTTCAGAAGAGTCCCGTCCGAGAGCATCCTACCTGGAGGATGTTTCGGGTCTCCTCCTCGTACCGGTAGGGGGCATTGAGCCGGCTGCCGCCAGGTGTCAGGGTGATGCCGTGGTTGGTGGCCCACTCCTGCGCAGCCCAAGGTTGTTTGTCAAGGCACAGCGCTCATGCTGCAGCTGGACGCCATGCCATAATGGAGCGGTCCTAGTAATACCTGGATGGCTATCCGTAGTGCGTAGTTTGGCGTCAGCTCCAAGTGCCGGAGCCGCATTCCGGTGACAGGGCATGTTCGGTTGCCCTGTGCCAACCACTTCTCAATGCACTGCCGGTCATACGTATGCCCGGTTGCAACCATCACAGGGTCGGCCATCAGCTCCATCGAGATTGGGCAGTAGAAGCTGGAAGGGGCCTGGGGCTTAGGTGCGTCGTCTCCAGCTGGAGGTAGGAGCGTCCCCCTAAATGGCAGGAGGGGATTGTTGTGGATGCCTTGACAGTAAACGCACTGCTCGTCATAATAATGACGTGTATCGCGCACCCTTTGTCCTCGCCCTGCGGTCTCGCATCGCCTCCAACAACTTCGCCGCTTGGCACCTCATGTGCACCATTGTCAGATGAGCGAGTCTCAGCACCGCCACGAAGGAAGGCCTTAAACTGCTTCATGTCAAGCTTTCACTGGACGGGTGCCCTATGGGCCCCCCCGTCCGCCCTCCAAGCGGCGAGTTAACTAGCAGAGCTGCGACGCTTAGCAAATATTTGAACGTATCGAGCTAAAGTTCGGTGCAGCCGTTGTGAGGTGAACGTGAAAAGTCTCCGCTTCTTAAGCCTCGAGCATGCTGCCGGGACCAAACCATAAAATGCAGTATTTATACAGTGTAGAGTCTATTGAGAGCAAGTGGAGCTGCAGTGGGGGTTCGGATTGCACTGTCCACTGTCATGACTTTGAGAAGTACGGGGCGCACTTGCACTGCCAGTTCCAAGAACCACAACTCCACAAGCAATCCAGCAAGACACAAGGCTGTTCAGAAGTGCAACCGCTCGATGGCAAAAAGCGTTCCCGACCCAACGGTAAGCCATGTGCACGGAGAACTCCCTTGCTTCGTGTGTGCGGGTTGCAGGCCCAGGCAGGACGTCAGCCCCGCCTTACAACCGCCTTGGGTTTGCGCTGATTTGCGCATCCAATGCTCCATGCCAGCCGCGACAGCGCCGTTGTCATGAGCTTGCGCCCTTACCAAGCATGAACTACGCGCTCAAATGCACTCCTGGAGTCACCAGACTCACCACTCTCACAATCTCAACTCGGTCCCGGCCCCACGAACGCCATACGCCATCAGTGCATTTGCGCAAGTGCACCGCCGCCCTCGCCTACCATTTCATACCGCTCCCAATCCACCACAAGCCCTCCTTTGCCGGTCCCGCCTTTCACCAACTGCAACCTGCCTGCATCCGCACCTGCACCTGGACACGGACGCGTCCAGGCCCACCACCCTCCAGGCCTCCACCCACCCGCATTCCCCCATTCCCCCACCCTCCACACCCACGCACCTGCCCCGACAGCCCAACCGCACCCTCCCTACATACCAGCCTGTGCACACCCGGGTCCGCTCAGAACCGGAAGTTCGGCTCCACGTCCATCGCCCAGTTGAACTTGCCCAGCAGCGACTTGTTGAAGATCTTCTCGATGGGCACGTCGTTGCGCTTGCACCACGCCACCGTGATGCGGGGGTCCATGTAGTTGATCTTGGACGTGCCCAGCGCCACCGTCTTGAGGTCCTCCTTGGAGCGCGCCTGCAGCTCCACCTTGAAGATGGCCTGCTTCTTCTTCTCGATCTTGGACTGCAGCCTGGGGGTGGGGGGGTGGGGCGCCGGGGCGCGCGCAGCGCAGGTGGCGAAGCGGTTTCAGGGTCAGAGTATGTGTACCAGTCTAAGACCAGAGCCGTGACGTTGTAGGACGGAACCCGGCCAGGGTCAGAGTATACAAACGCAGGCCGCCGCAGAGCAGTACTCTGCTATAAACAGCTTCGGTGCTCAACGCCTCTACAGCAGTCAGCAAAGCATCCTGCCGTGCATGGCGGTCGCACGGCTCCGTACATCCATTCGCTCACCCCTCCACGCTCTGCTTCTTTCCGTCCGCGCCCGCCTTGCCCTTCTGCGCCGCCCGTAGCTCCTCCTCCAGCTCCTTGAGCTCCGTGTTGAGTGCCGACAGCTTCTCCTGGATCTTCTCCATCTGGTTCGTGTGCGTCTTGGGCACGGAGCGCTGGTGGTTACACAGGATGGCCACCTGCAGCCCAACAGGAATCGTGTGAAGGCACAAGCTCAGTACCGTGTACGGCTCCGCACCAGTCAGCAGCGGGCGGCGGCCCTGCACGTTGGAGCGTGCGATCTCCGCCACCGGGGCCAACGGCTCGCCCCATTCCGCACAATGGCCCGACCTGCAAGTGCTCGAGCTACAAGCATGTGCAGTGGTCAGGCGCACGCACCTCCTTGTTGGCCACGTCGTACTCGGCCTTCTTCTGGTCCACCGTCTTGGCCGTGTCCGCCGCCTGCGACTCCTCCCACTCGCTCAGCAGGCGGTCCAGCACAATGGAGGCGTTGTACGTGCGGAACACCTGCGAACGTGGTCGATGAGGCAGGGACAGCAGGGTGTTTGTATCCGCTCTCGGCGCAACAACACGGCTGGCAGTTTTGCACTCACGCCCTTAGGTGAAGCACGCCACGTTTGTGTTGGCAGGCAAAGACGCGTTCAAGCGAGCTGGCGAGGCAGCGTTGGACATCGGGCAACAGGAGACCAGCATGTCACGCGGGTACCGGAAATGTCATCCACACGCCACCGGTATGTGGCCGGTGTCGTCCGTGTGTCTCACCTTGACGGACAGGCCGTCCATGATGTTTTTGAGCTCCTTGTTGAGGTCCTGCGCGTCGAACATCTCGAACAGCTGGTCGCTCTCCTGCTTCTCTGCACGAGCAGCAAGCACGCATTGCACACACGTCAGTTGACACCAGCTGGTAAGGAAAACACCCTACTGCGCCCGACCGCAAGAATCCATGTTGCAGCAGCGGCCTCACCAGCGTCACAAGCTATTACCCTAGTAAGGCGCACCCCACGACTCACTCTTGCCCATGGAGTCGATCCGGCGGAACTTCTCCAGGTTCTTGTACACCTTGGGGTGCACCTCCACGATGTTCTCGTAGCGGATCGAGTCCTTACCCAGGAAGTCGAACTTGACCTTGTTGTCCTCCACCAGCGACACGTTCTCCACCTGCACGCAACAGCACAGCCCAACAAACCAGCACCACATCCGGTCACAACGGACCCAGACCTACCCCAGGCAGCCCGCACCATGACACCCCCTCCGAGTTGCACTGCCCTGTGCCATATGGTCGTCATGACAGTATGGACACCCATCAGGCGAAACCTGGAGCAGTGCCTGCTGCCACCCCGCGTCCTACCGGCCACCAACCCGCTAACCCTACCCCCCACCTTGAGCGTGCAGCAGCCCACGGTGTCCGCCTCGTCGTCGTCCTTCTCGTGGCCCGCACGGAGCGCCAGCTTGTCGATGAAGTACAGCGCCACCGCCATCTGGCGCTTGCGGTGGTCGGAGCTGTCCCAGTCGGCCTCGTAGTTGCGGCGCACCTGCACGATCAGGTCCTTGAGCTTGCGCGCCTTCTCGTACTTGGCCAGGTCGCTGTCCGCCTTGAAGGTGGAGGTGGCGCCCAGGAACACGTACCTGGGGGCGGGCACGGGGGGAGGCGGGGTGCGTGGGAGCGAGGGCAGGCGCTGTGCGCTGTGGAACTTGTCGTTCTGCCGTATTTGGCTTTTGTGCAGCTCCATGGAGAAAGCGAGAGACAGCGAAGTGCGCGGCGGGAAGTAAGCGAGGGGCAGGGATAGGACATTGGGTGGGTTAAGCGGGGAGGAGGGTAGCAGGGTAGGGTGTGCACAGCGCAGCCGTCCCCAGCATGCATATGGACCAGGTGTGGTGCTCAGGGCCGAGGGCCCTCATCAGCTGGCGGGCAGTAGCAGCTTTGCCCCGAACCCTGCAACGCACTTGTAGTCCTTGGTGGAGATGGTGTCCTTCCAGTAGGCCAGCCACGTGACCGTGTGGTCGTGCTTGACCTCCTTCCAGGTTTGCCCCGGGTAGGGGTGCTCGGGAATGGGCTCCCCCTCGCCGATGTTGATGGTGATGTCCCGCGGGTACACGCGCCGCTTGATCTTGCCCATGCGCGGGTGCTCGCCGCGCCCGCGGAACAGCCCGGGCGGCTCCACTCGGAAGTTGCCCACCTGCAGGGTGACAAGGTCGGTCGGACAGTTTCGAGGCTCGAAACACCATCTGCGGTGGCTGCTTGGTCGGAAGCACTGATGACGTGGCTGCTGCCAGGTACACTTCGTAGGTGATACGGGGCGGGATGCGCGCATGGCGGTTGGGTAAAAACAAGGGTGTGGTCAGCTGCCTGGCTTGCGAAGCCCTCTCACCGGCTCTTGCCGCCCGTCCACGTACGCCCACTTGTACTTGCCCTCCTTCTCCTCCTTCTCCTTCTTGATCCGCTCCTTCTCCTGTGTGCAAATTAACGCGTAGAGTAGCAGTATTTACGGGCCAAAATAGCTCATAACGCCATGAGCGTGCACAGGGCAACGAGCGACTGGGCGGGCGTGCTTCCTTCGAGCCTTCCCTTCCGCCCTCGGCCAGCCTCGCCCCCCGCCCCTCAACCACGCGAGCCCCCTGCCCCCCTGCTGCACGCACCTCCTTGCTGATGTTCTTCTTCGCGTCCCGCTGCGCGATGTGCCAGTCGTAGATGGGCGTGAAGTCGCACTTGTCCAGGTTCTTGATCACGTGGCCCTTGCCCAGCACCTCCTTGAAGCCCTCCCAGAAGTTTTGCCTGCGGCATGCAACCAAACCGCCCGGTCCCCCTCAGCACTACGGCACCCCCGCTCATGCACACCAAGCGCGCGTGGCACCTTCGGCGCACAGGTTGTTTAGCCCCCGGCTCCCTCCTGTTGGGTGCGCCGTGCACAGCAGGTGCATGTGCGCCTTGCCACTCACAAGAAGATTGGCTTGTTCATGTAGTCTGTCTCCTTCATCACCGCGAACATGGTGGCCACCTCCTCCTGGTCCGGCGTCAGGTCCACGGGCTTCCCGTCGTACAGCATCTTGACCCCGTGCGGCTGCGGTACGGGTAAGGGGGTGGCAGCGGGTAGCATGCAGTCAACCGCACGATGCCGCTGCTGATGTCGGTATGTTGCACAGGATGCCATGCGGGTTGTGTGCGGCTGGATAGGGGGTGTGGTCCGCACCGTGACGAGATGCCGTGTGCGACTGTATCTTATGCGCTGAGTACGACGGCGCGGACTGGCACAAGTCCACGCATGGCGGTGGATGCAAATGCAACGTCGGCCCTGTCCGTGACACAAACCCCGCCGCAGGTAGTGCCCAAGAGCGCCGGAAACAGACCGGGTTGCCGCCGTAGGCGCACTAACATTAACAGAAGGAAATGGGGGTTTGGCAGGCGAGTACACTGCGACCTGGGCTGCATAAGGCAACGCATATCATGTCATCAATAGCAACCAGGCACCTCATTGCGCCTGCCTTGTCTTCAAACGCAAGCATGAGCATACCGTGAGGACGTGCCCACAGCAGGAGCATCCCGAATTGCATGCATTGGCACGTGGTCGGCTCTGCATGAGCCGGGGACACGCACCTCGTACTCCGGTGGGAACAGCACGCCGCAGTGTCTTAGCGTCTTCCACATGGGCTGCCCGTTCTTGCTGCTCCCTGGCTCTTTCCCCTTCCTGCTCCGCTTTGCGTCGCCGCCGCTGTCCTTTTTAGTGGGTGTCCGCGCCCGCTTGGCACCCGCCCCTGGTGACTTGCTCTTTCTCCGTTCAGCTAGAGGACGGTCGCTGTCGTTGTCACTCTCGCTCTCCGAGCTGCTAGAGGACTGCACGGGCACGTCACGTCATGGGTGTGTGTCAGGCGAATCCTTCCACAGCTCCAGGGACACCTCCGTTGGGCTTCCCTTCAGGGGGTACCGTGCTGCTTCGCCTACCCCGCTCTCCTCGTCGTCCTCGTCGTCGTCGTCCTCATCCTCGGACTCCGGCGTTTTCCGCTTGCTTGCTCCGTTAGATCGCCCATTTGCTTGTGGCTTTGCAGCCGCCGGCTTTGCCGCGGGGGCCTTCGCTGGTGGCTTTGCAGCTGGTTTGGCCGCACTTGCGGGTTTGGCTGCCCCGGTCGCTGCACGCTTCATCAGCGGCACATCATCATCTGAATCGCTCATTGTTATAGTAAAGTATGTCGAGGTCCTATACAGTCAGAGTCAAGTCTTCTTCGGAGAAGCCGAAGCTTTTTGGTCTCAGCGACGGCGAAGGCACCACGAGTCACGATAGTAGAAAAAAAGAGCAAATAATTGCAAAATACGGTATTAGATAGCTGCGTCGCAAGGTTTTGTTGGTCGCAAGAGTCCCCCATGCTAATTCAAAGCGCCATTGCAAAGCGCCTGTCCAGCGAAGGGTTTGCTTGAGAGATCACAATCTGCACAAATTATTGCAATTGTCACACTAGCATACCGTCAGGCGGGCTCCGGACTATGTTAACGTTCGACGCTGGGGGGACATGGCTGAAGCGGAGATCACTTGCTACCAGGACATGCGCAAGCCCTCTGGCCCAGCCGCTGGGGAACAATGCAACCCCGCGGCTGCCTAGTCAGAAGAAATTTAGCTTCATCATTGCATGAAGTATGCAGGTGGCACACTTGGTTGCCGCCTCTGGGCATTTGATACGCGTGTGGGCACGTGGCTTAAGGCGGTGCTGGGCCCTGGGCGAAGGCCAGAGGCACAAGGAACAAAGTGGCATAGTTCGGGCGCCGTTAGGTATCCAAGGCTTAGTGCGTGGCGCACCGTGCAATGTTTGTCTCCTCGTCATGACGCCTTGACGTATGCCCATGCCTCACACTCTTGTAGCCAGCTGATGACCTGCAGCTAGTACAGGGTGTGTCCTATGTCAGTCACCTGAACTTCGCTTGTGTCATACGGATGAACTGAAGCAATTCCATCATCCCGGATTACACAAATCTGACATCCTTGGCGGCTTGCAGGATAAGTTGCCTTCACCCTTCTGCTGACTGCGTGTGCCTGTGTAAATGTTGGCACTGGCACCAGTGTTCGAAGCAGGGGTTCCCCTGGTTCGCAGCCTTCGTACAGACCATGACAGGCCTCAGCAGCAGGCGTCTTTTTCAAGCGCACGCATAAAGCTGCAAGTTCATCTCCTCATATAGAAAAGCTTGTTGTCAGCTTGTCAGGTCCAGTAAAAGCACGCGCCATCTGAATACGTCCCTAATCCACCTGCACCCCAACTGTGGACAACGAGCAATGGCTCTCCAACAATCCCAAGCCTCACTGTTGGTGAGGCTGCGTCAGCGCTGGCTGAGAGACCGCTATGGCACCCCACCTGTCACCGTCCAGCAGTCCCGTCGCAGTACGTGATGTCATGGAACTCTGACACGTCGTACGCACCCAAGCCAAAGCAACCCAGTCACTGGCTCACCGGCCATCACCACCACACAGTGCCAGGCCGATGCGTGACCTCAGCCCCCCACCCCTGCCCGGCCACCTGCCCACGGAGCCCCTGGCACCATGCGCGCTCAGCAAAAGCCAAAACCCCACGCCAGGCGCTACACCAGTCCGTGCCTTGGAAAGCTGAGCCCCAGCCTCCCGGCCGGAGGCATTCAGTACCCGTTATACACACCAGCTCACACAAGCGCCTCCACCCTTAGTACACCGGGACGCACGTGCCGTGCCTCACTCGTCCTCCGGCGCGTAGTTGTCGTGCAGCTGCAGCACGCGCTCCGCCTGCATGCGTGCCAGGTAGGTTGAGTCGTCCTCGCCCGCCTGGCGCGCGGGGCGGGACAGCACGGCCAGCGTGTCGCCCTTGCGGATGAGGTGGTTGATGATTTTCGACACCACCTCCAGCTCCTGAAGCGCCGCGTCCTGGTTCGCCACCTTGCCCCTGCAGACCGGAAGTTCGCATGGGCATGCTGCCTTAGCCAAGTTGCGGTCGACAGTGGATACCAGACAGGCCTGAGCCACTATTACCGGTATTTGATACACAACTTGGGTAGGCATGGCCCCGCTACGCGGCTGCTAGGTGTCTCTCTGAGAGGCCCAAGCCCACGTCCACGACCCACTTGAGCGCCTCCGAGTCCAGGTACCACTGCAGCAGCTCCTCTTGCCGGATGCCGCTCTCGGGCAGCGGCGCGTCGGCGTCGGCGCTCGGCCCGTCGGCCTCGGGCCGCACCGTGGGCAGCTGCCGCAGGTACTGGTCGCGCACCTCCAGCATCTTGCGAGACAGCATGGTCTGCGGAAGCGGAAACAGCAGTACGTGGTCAAGACATTGCCTCGCCTACACTGTATGTGCCACAAAGGTACTGACAAGGACGGGTTGCAGGCACGGAGGGGGGTGACCTACATGTGCCCAGAGGGCACAGCTGCAAAGAGAGGGCACAACTACCGCACCGCGCGCCTGGCTGGTAATGCGGAGGCCTCCGTACCTTGACGTAGGTGAACTTCTGCGCCGACACGCGCACGGGCTCCTTGGCGGGAGGCGCCCCGGCGGCGGGCGCCGCGGCGGGGGCGGCCGCCGGTTCGGACGGCTCCGCCCTCGCGCGCTTGGCTTGCCGGTCGTCCACTGCCCCAGGGGCCCTGCAGTCATGGCAGTGCATGTTAACATTAGCTCACATTCGCCCAGCACCACTCCTGCACCCCCGTACACAACTGGCGCCTTGCTGGCGCGATGTAACCACCCTTTACTTTCCCTCTGCCGTTGCCAGTGCGCTCCTCCAGTACCCACCCTCGCTTCTCGCCCACGGCCCCCGGCGGCGCGTTCTCGTCGTTCTCGGCGCTGGGGTCCTCCCCGCGCTCGATGCGCGCCTCCGGGGCGTCCTCCGGCTGCCGGCCCAGCCCGCCGGTGTCGCCGCCCGCCGCCGCCCCCGGCACCGCCACGCCCGGCATGGGCAGGTCGTCCTCCAGCAGCGTGTCACTCTGCTCGATCTTGAGGATGGACGAGCGCAGCAGGCGCTTGGCCTGAAGCAAAAGGCAAGAATAACATAGACAGCGTCAAGATAGAGCCGGGTTGCATAGCGCCTGTCCACCCGATTAGCCGGAACCTGGCTCAAGAGAGGCTGATGTAAGCAGGCTGAGTAGGGGATCATAGCCGTGCCCATGGCACCACGCCCTCGCCCACCTCGCGCACGTAGGCTATCTTGATGCTGGTGTCGCAGTGCACGCGCGCCATGGCCTCCGACAGGCGGACGAGCGCCTCCAGCTGGCGCACCGTGATGCGGTACGACGACTGCGTGCCGGGGGCGGCGTCGTCCGCGCGCAGCTCCTTGTACGACCGCACCAGCTCGGCCCGGGCCTGCCGGTGGCAACATGCACAATTTCGTAACTGTTCGCTTGCACAAAAGGTGGCTTGAACGTGTTGAGGAATGGGTGAGGGCAGCGCCAACAGTGGCAGGGCAGCTGGCGTGTGCTGAGGGCGGGGTTCGGTGTTGAAGGTTTGCCGCCTACCTCGGGCGTGATTTCGGGCTTGATGGAGCGCGCGTAGCGGATGTAGTGCTGCAGGCTCTCCGTGTCGTACGGCACGTCGAAGGCGCTCTGCTGGTAGCGGTGCACGTTGACGATGTGCGTGGCGATGCGCGCGTCGGTGGCCTCCGTAGTGTCGTCCACCATGACGTGCAGCAGGTCGAAGCTGCAGCCAAGGTAACACGGATGAGGTAGAGGGTAAATAACTCCATCATTCATGCAGCATGCTTCCATGGCTAATGTAGTAGGGTCAGTGGGGAGACTGTGGACAGCCAGCGGGTGCGGGACACGTCCAGGAAGCCGGAGGATGGTACACCACATGGTGTACCAGCCTCACCGGGACAGAATGGCGGGCGGCAGGGCCACGTTGTACTTCAGCGGCTTGGCCTTGTCGTATCGCCCGCCGATGGGGTTGGCGGCCGCCAGGATGGAGGCGCGCGCGTTGAGGGTAGCCTTTGTTTGGAGTGGGAGGAGGGAGGGCAGGTAAGGACAGGTAAGGCTGGGCACAACAGCACATGCTAGTGCAGCACGTCACCTACACCGCCTTGTACACTCTTACTGCTGAATGCAAGTGCTCCCGCCGTGTTGGGCTGCCTCCCATCTGGCTGTACCGCGCAGAAGCCGAGCTTTTAAGCTCTGAACCTGCCGTACATCGGCTGCATACTGGTCGCAGCCCACCTGGATGCCGGCCTTGGCAATGGAGATGGTCTGCTGCTCCATGGCCTCGTGGATGGCCACCTGGTCCTTGACGTCCATCTTGTCGAACTCGTCAATGCAGCAGATGCCGTTGTCAGCCAGCATCAGCGCACCCGCCTCGATGGCAAACTCGTTGTTCTCCGGCTCCTGCAACAGTGTTACAGAGCGTACACCACGCTAACCGCTTGCCCCGCACACTTCCAGAGAAACCACAACCCATCGGCGGCCCCTGCATTTCATGCTTGCCATTGCTTCCCGGCGACTGTGCGTTATCGGCCGAGCTTACCCTGACCACCGAGGCCGTGAGACCGGCGGCGGACGAGGCCTTGCCGCTGGTGTACACGGCACGTGGCAGGAAGTTGGACACGTACTTGAGGATCTGGGACTTGGCGCAACTGGGGTCACCCACAATCGCCACGTTGATGTCGCCACGCAGGTTGATGCCCTGCGGCAGGCCGGTTGAAGGTATGGAGCAGCGTTACGGCCCAGTCATGCGTGTTAGCGCGCCCAGTCAAGTCCCACTTACCCGGCAACATAGATTTCAGAACTTCCAGCCTTGCCGTAAACCAATCGCACATAATGGCCACGTCAAGCTTTGGCCAGGCAGAATGTGTTGTAACCCACCTCCGGTGTCCGCTTGGACACGCCGCCGAACAGCATCAGCAGCACTGCCTGCTTGATGCTCTCGTGCCCGAACACGGCGGGGCAGATGGAGCGCGTGAGCTGCTGGTAGATGTGCGGGTCGCGCGCCATGGACAAGATGGACTCGCCCCCGTCGTGGTACTCCGCAATGATCTCGTCCGTGCGCTCCTCCACGTCAGGGCGGATGTTCACCATGCCGCGGGTCACGTCAGCCGGCTGCAGAAAGAGAGGAAGCAATGAACCCAAATAGTTTCAGTGGACTGCTGAATCGGGTGAAGGTTGGAACCCCGCGTGGGGTAGATGCGTCCAGGTGCTGGAGGGTGCAGGACTGCGGCCATGAGGCGGGGTGCAGCTGCTGGCACACAGTGCACATCCCCTGCCACACAGCCCAAGGTGCGGCATGCGGGGCAACTAGATTGGCCCCCGCCATGCGCTCCCTTAGGTGCACGGCGTGGACATGCAGGCAGGTTTTCTGCTGCCCCCGCCACCCACCTGTGCGCTGCACGCCAGGAACATGACGCGGTAGGTGAGCTCGCGGCCGCCCACCGACTTGCCCATGCCCATCACGCCCTCGCCACCCTGATTGCGGCCGCCTGGGAGTAGGGGGGAGGTCAGATGCAGAGGGGAGATCAGGTGTAGCCGTTGACAGGGCTGGTGTCCCTGAGCTGCTGTGCTGGGCGCGACGCTACGTGCTGAACGCGCACTGGGACTTCCCGTACTGCATACTGCCCGTCACCAGTGCGCTGATATACCACCACCCCGTCCTCAGCGCACTCAACGGCCATAGTACGCTTGCACTTGCTGCCCGGCAGAATGCAGCGCGCTTCACCCATGCCCAGCTGTCTCCCGAATCTGGGATCCCCGGCCAGCCCGCTCGCCACGCCCACGCTCACCCTCCTTGACCTGCACGCGCTCGCCCGGTGCCGCCAGCGCCCCCACGTCCGGCACTACCACCATCTGCCCCGTGAACACCATCTTGTCGCCCGCCTTGGCCGTCTCCACAGCCTCGTGCCGCATGATGACGTCCATGGTGCGCGGCAGGCTGCCGGCGGGCACCTGACGATAGGGGCGTCAGGCAGCCATGGGCACGTGGTTTGGTGTGAGGGGTTTCAGGTACACCGGGCTCCTTGACGTGCTGGTGTGCGGCTGCCGTTTAGACTACACCAAGGTGCTGGCGCAAGGACGCTGGTGCAGGTGTGGCGAGTACACGTCGTCATGGTTTTCTGGTGTGCAGTGGCGTTGGGACATGAGCCAGGGACCTATTGGTGCCGGTCCCGTTGGTGCTCAGTCTCCTCAGAGTAAGGAGCATGGCAACCAGGTGGAAGCAGTGGTTGAATCCCAAGCCCTGCAACCCAGGCCCCACCTCCTCCACAGCCTCCTGCACTTTGAGGCGCTGCCAGTCGCAGAAGACCGACTGCTCGCGGACCAGGGACCAGTGGTTCCTGAAGGAAGCGTAGCCGGGGCCGGGTAGGATGGTCAGGACAAAAGGACGTGCTCGCACTGCTGACAGGCCGAACGTCTTTCCAGCTGGGAGTGAACCCACACAGGCACCGCCTTGCCAGGTCCGAGGCACACGGCGCCCCTCCCTGCAGCGACTTAAGACACACCGCCCTAATCGGCACTCACTTGTTGCCGCAGGTCTGGTTGCTGCACAGGATGGGCGGCGAGTACTTGAACTGCTGGGGCACGCCACGGGTGACACCCTGGCACTCCATGCACTTGAAGGCGCCGTACAGCAGCTCAGGCCGGACCTCGCTGGAGCGTGTGACAGTGCCGGTGAAGGCCGCCAGCTGCCCAAGCTTGCTGGTGCGCAGGTCACGCAGGCGCTGGGGCCAGGCGCTCACAAACGCAACATAGTACTCCCGGGAGTCGGTGCCGTCAATAAGCCCCGGCTCGTGGTCCCGGATGAAGGCGTGCAGCGACTTGCGCAGCGTCGGCTCGATGCGGCTGTAGTTGGCAATGACGTAGCCGGCAAGGCCCTGGTCGTGCGTGTTTAGGTTGCCAATGTGCACGTAGAGCGTCCCCTTGTCCTGCGCTTTGACCTCTCGAAGAGCGCGCAAGTAGAGCGGCTCATCGTCCTCCTCAACCTCCTTGAAAGTATTTAGGAAAGTGTAGAAAGCCTCTTCAACGAGTGCTGGCGTCCATTCTACAATTTCCGCCATGGGCACGTCCTGAGTCCCTCCGCTTACAGTCGCCATTGTTTTACTGTCACAGGTAACACTCGTATGTCAAAGTCGAGCAATTCACAAGTCAGGACGCTGCGCCCTCCAAAAGGTCGCGACCAGGTGAGAGGGCGCGGGAAAGCTGTATAAGTAAGCGTAGAGCAACGTGTCTCTGCCTGTCTTCTGCAGCTTTATTATGTATACCACAGACAAGTCAATGTAGCTAGGGTCCTTTCCATTCGGTCTGCCCATCTGCCCCAAAGCTGGGCTCCGCGCCAAAATCGTCGGGCCGTACGGCACAATACAAGGCTGCGAAACGCGTTTACCAAACAACATGTCGTACAAAAGGAATATCAACATGATATTTACGTTGGCCACATTGCCCAATAGTGTCATCGGTGCCTGCGGCACGTGCCAGGCGCTGCCCAGGCAAGTGCCCAGGTCGCACGCGCCTGCACGCGCTGAGGGGCTGAGTGGACCGGGGCAAAGCGCTACCAGGTCCCAGTATGACACCTGTGATGGCATACCCTTCTAGGAGCCCTTCCAGGGTAAGGGCAATCATTGCAACCACCAACCAGCGCTGCTTGGCCTGGTGTCGCGTGGCGTTCCCCTGCCCCTGTTCTTCGTTCATGCCGTGAGGATGACTGGATGAGTGTCTCTGCCCTTGGAACCCGCTGCTGGTGGCCTCATGACGGCTTGACCTTTACTCCTCATGAGAGGTATGCAAAGGAAGTAGGTTCGTACCGAAGGCCTCACGTGGACACAGTGGAAGGCATGAGCAGTCGGGGGCACGCAGGGGGGGCCGCAGGCCAGGGGAGTTCCCCTGGGGAAGAACCCATGAGCGACAAAACCTGCTATGCGTGTGACGCTGGCTTACCAAGCATGGCTTATCAGGAGTGTCGCATAGCGGTTCCCCTCAGAGATGAACTTGCGGGAACAACTCCCAGCTCCCAAACCTGCCCAAACCGTGCCACCTCGTCAGTTCTGTCTCAGCACCTGTTGTCGACCCGTTGCGGCTGTGCCTTATAAGACGGACAGTTGAAGATGAGTGAGATCATAGCTGGATAAGTACTAGTTGAAGCTGCAGGGTCGTGAGCTAGTCGCATAGAAGGATGAAACTCGCTCGCCCTCCAAGCGGTGGGCTGACGCCACCAACGGCGAACAAAATACACAAGAAGGAGAAAGTTCTGCATGTAAGCATCGTGCTTGCGAACGGCGATGTAGTGACAGAACGCAACATGCCGAACTATCTGTGCCACTGGGGCAGTCTTCTCATGCGGTAACCCGTGCAACAGGCTCTGACGCGCATGAATGATCGCGACACGCAAAAGTCTGCGGCTGAGGACTTGCTCTCAATCGTTCGGGTACGCAGCTGTCGGTAGCTTTCGTGTCTCCGCACACGGCACGCCCTCCGCCCGGGAGTAGGACACACGTCCTAGGCCATGTGTCCCCAGGGCAACCAAAGTTGACAATGAGTTGCAATGCCTAGTTTGAGCCGCATGCAGGTTGCACACATGAGCTGGCTGGTTGGCAGATGCTGCCCTGGGCTGGCCCCCTCCCCCACTTGCCGTAACATCAGCTGAAACCACTGTGCCCCGAGCTGCTCCGCAGAACTTGGACCAAGAGGGCTTACCCATCATCCTGAGCTGCCTCTGTACGACAGGCGCTGATCAGAAGGTGTACGCACGGAAGGTAACGTGGAGTGTGGGCTGCCCCTCCCCCAGCTCGCACCACTTGACGCCTGCACCCAGCCTCCCATTTGTTTGACAACGGGACTAGCCACTACCATAATACCATTTTACGTACCGGACACCTAACGCACCTGTAACACGTTGCACTTTGCAGGAGTGCGCCAGGGCTCTGGGTGTCATTGCCAGCGAGGTCTGTCCGCTGCGCGACAAAGCGCTGCAGCAGCCCTACCTGGGCAAGATGCTCACACAGCTCAGGAAGTCTCTGCAGGTACGCAGAGACAAAAAGCTGCAAAGAGACACTGCACATAATTCCATTGCACACGCAGCTGCCTCCGCAAGGAGCCTCGTCCAGCAGGGCGCTGAACCATAAGGGCGAGTTCGCGCCCGTCTGCGCTTGCCCCAAGGGCCTAAGAGTAGGCGTGACGACAGGTGCAAGGACCTGAGTTGACTTGAGTTGAGTTCTTGTACTGCCGGCCCGCAGGACGCGGACAGCAGTGTGCGAGACGCGTCCTCGGAGGCGCTGGCGCTGGTGGCGCAGGGCCTGACGCAGGCGGCGGCAGCGGGGGGCGGCGAGCCCCCCGGGGGCGGGCTGTCCAACCCTGTGCTCAAGCTGCTGTTTGACTGCCTGGTGGAGCAGCGGAAGGACCTCAACGCCGCCGCATGCGCCGCGCTGGGCATGGTAAGTATCTGGTGCTGCACTTAGATATTTGCGAGGCAAGGCACACCACCAGCTGGAGCGCAGACCCGGTGCTTGATCCTGATTCGCGTACCCGGCTGGGTGATATCCAGTACCTCATGCTGTCCGCCATGCAGGCCGCCCCCTACCTGGGCACGCTGGAGCCCGGCCTGGCCAAGGAGCTGGTGCGCAAGCTGGGCAGCAGCACCTTCCAGGCGCCCGCGGCGCTGGCGGCGGCACTGGCGCGGACCGACCCCCTGACGGGCGAGCCGCAGGGCCTCATCAAGGTGGGTCACCGTACTACACACGCAGCCTATCTACCCCTTCATGCATCCCAAACTCACAGTTACTCATCAGAGGGGCCCCAGCGTACCGCAAGCCGAGAACGCAAACTTCCGCTGTTGCGTGTTCGCAGAGCGGTCCAGGAGCCTTCGTGCCGCTGCTGCCTGCGCTGGTGGGCCAGCCCGCGGCGGCGCCCGGCGGCGGCGGCGGCACGGGCGCCGCGGGGCTGCTGTCGCGGGCCGACTGGCCTGTGCGCCAGGCTGCCGCCGACATGCTGCGTGCCGTGGCGCTGCTGCTGGGCCCCCTGGTGGAGCTGGAGGGCTCCTGGGCGCTGTCGGACGCCCGCTGCCTCACAGGCAGGGCCATGCGCGCCCTGGAGGCCTGCCGCTTCGACAAGGTAGGGGGGGAGGGAGACCGGGCGGGGCCAGGGCGATCGGGGATGGTGCTCTTGGCACGGGGCTTGTCCCATGCGGTTTTGGCAGGTACATAACCACGCGTCGCAGATCGCCACCCAGTCACCACTGGCGGTGTCACCACTGGTGGTGGCAATGCCAGAAGGAGGCCCTGGTTGCCGTATTCCATCAGGTCCCCAACGTGCGTGAGGTGGCGCGAGGCGCCCTGGCGGTGGTGGAGGAGCTGCACGCGTACGGCAGCGGCGGGGGCAGCGCTGGGGGCTGGCCTGCGCACATCTACGACAAGCTGCAGGGCAAGGGTGGGCCGGGAGAGAGGTTGACCGTAGAGGGCACCGCGTAGACAGCGGGATGGTCGGAAAGGTGGTGTGGGCACAGGATGCCAAGGCTGGCAATGCAGTTGTGCAACAGGGCAACGTTCCGGATATGCAAATATTGGGGTCATGCAAACGTGCAATGGCACTATTCTGGAAATGCAGGTGTTGGGGCTCAGCCCTCAGCTCATCTCGGCCCTTACGCTTCCCTGGCACTCGCGTGCTGCAGGTTCCGCCCTGCCGGCTACGATGACCCCACCCGCCGCCAACCCCGCCACAGCACCATACACCACACCCCCGCAGCCTGCCCCCACCTCAGCCCCTCCCTTAGGACCTTCCCCATCCTCAGCCGACCCTTTCCCCCTACCACCCGGGCCCACGCCGTCCCCACCGCCCAACCCGCTCGCCTCCTCCGGGTCCTACCCCTCTGGCCTCAGCCCCTACCCCCTCCCAGGCCGCAAGTCTCCCCTCCGCCGCTCCTCCCCCAGCGTCATCCCACCCGCGCGCCGCTCCCCCGCCCCCGCCGAGCGGCGGTCCACTCCCTCACCAGTGTTCCAGCGCCAGGGCTCCCTGGCCGACCGTTTCCGCGCCGCGCACGGGAACGCGGACAGCGTGCACGACCCTCTGGGGCGGTACGAGGACAAGGGCGGGGAGCAGCAGGGGCCGGGAGCGGCAGAGGCGGCAGCAGCGGACCCGTCAGGCCTTCCAGAGAGGTGGGACTGCGAAGCAGGCGCATAAGCACAATATTCCGAGTTCTCGCCGTCAACCGTGCATGCGTTGGTCTCGTCTGCAGCTGCCTCCCGTGCAGACCGTCTACTAAGTGAAATACTAAATGCGTCCTTGCTCGGTTCCTGTGTTGATGCAGGCCGTCGCAGCAGCTGTTCCAGGACCTGCCGCTGGCCGAGGGGGCGGCGCCCGCAGCTGCCGGGTCCGTGGCGGGGTCGGCTGCCCAGGGGGCTGGTTCGGCCCCCGGCAGCCGCGCGCTGTCCCGCAACCCCTCCATCGCAGCCAGCGCCAGCGGGAGACCCCCCGGGGCCATGGCGGTGGAGCCGCAGGTGGGACCTGGGGTGCAGCCCGTGTGCGGGCGAGATGGGTCCTCGCAGAGGCGGCTCGTCAGTTGGGAGGAGGTGGCTGATACACTGTAATAATGTTGTTTGTAGACTGTTGAGCGTCGGCCTCCAGAGCCAACTGAGGGCTGGCTCCTTGTCGGGCGTCGGGGTTCACGCAAGGTAGAGTATCAACTACCTGCCTGACGCCCTTGCCTTCTGCGCCATCCCACACAGTTCTCCGTCCGTTCGAGAGACAGTCAAAGGCCGCCCCCTGACGACCTCTCTTACGCGGGCGTCCAGCCGGGTGTCGGCCCGCCGACGGCAGGTTGGTGCGGTACTCCGTTAACCCCCGGGTTGCCGCCTTTACGCTACTTGTACACTACCCTTTACACACAAAAGTCATGTTCTTTTGCAAACCATGTACATGGAGGCTGCAAAACCGCGCAGAACGGTGCCTCGCTTGCATAGATATGCTCCAGCAGCGCTCCAGGCTCCGCCCCTCCCAACCTCCACCCGCTGCTCGCCTTGCCCCCAGGACCCACGGGTCTGCCCCGCTCGGACAGCGCAGCCAGCCGGCGCTCCCAAGCAGCAGCAATCCCTCCACCTCCACTCAACCGCTCGCCCTCCGGCGCCATGGGCCTCTCCATGGGACCCGCCGCCGGCCTCGGCCCCGGCCCGGGTATGTACGGCAGCATGGGCCGCAGCGCCAGCCCCCCGCCCGACCCGGCGGCGCTGGGCCTGGGCCCCACCGTGACGGTGAGCACTGAGGAGTGGCTGGCGCAGCAGCAGCGGCTGCGCAACCTGGAGGCGCAGCAGCGGCGGCTGCTGGAGGAGTTCAAGGCCATGGCGGACAGCAGCGCAAACACCATCGCGGCGTTGCAGGTACGCTTGCTGTTGCAGCAAAGGCCAGCTGTCTGTGGGCTATCAGGCGGGCGAGTGGCAAGCGGGCAGCCTCCCGACGTGCTCCCAAGGTCGGTCACGCTCTCCCCGGCTTGCAACTGTTTACACATGCACCGTGGCGTCTCGAGCCAACCAGGTGCTGTTGGTCCCCCACGGTGCTGTGACAAAGACCATCAAAGGCACGCTCTTCCGCGACGTCCCTCACCCCGGCTTTGTTGCCCTGCCATATCGTCTCACCCTGCTAACACCCCAGGCAAAGGTCCGGGCGCTTGAGGCGCAGCTGGACAGCGCGGGCCTGGGGCCGTCCTACGGGGCCCTCCCGCCGCTGCAGCTGCCTGCCCGGTCCTCCTCTCCGCCCCTCCCAGGACAACAGCCCCAGCCCTCCTACGCCTCGGCCCTCCCTGCCGTGGACTCCGAGCCGTCCTCCGCCTGGACGCCGCACGGCCTCGGCACGGTGGGCACCCTGGCCCCCGCCTCGCCCCTGGCGGCCAGCGTGAGCGCCAGCGGCAGCATCGCCGCGGGGCGGCTGGCGGCGTACGCGTACGAGAACGGCGGCGCGGCCAGCCCGCGCGTGTCCGTGCAGCTGCCAAACGGGGTGCGTGGTTGTAAACGCCCATGCCCTTGAGCCATCTAATGGAGAGCGTGTATCTGCAGCGTGGCATGCTTTCACCGATTTGGTGGCTGGTTGAATCACATCGAAGGGGTGTTGCGGATGCCACACGCGACTGCTTTCTGAGCTGATAACACTGTGTGCGCTGCCTAGCAGGACGGCCCCGGCAGCAGCGGCGCCGGCGGCAACTCCGACGTGCGCGCCATGTACCGTGAGGCGCTGTCGGGCGGCGGCGGCATGGCGGAGATGGCGCTGCTGCGGCTCATGCAGCGCACCAAGCCCGTGTGGAACGAGCTGGGCTACGAGCTGTGCACGCAGCTGCTGGCGGCCTTTGTCGGCAGCCTGCAGGCCAGGCCGGTGAGGGCGCGCGGCAAGCGCACTGACCTTCTGTGTGCACGGATCGACTTGGGGCTTGCTTGCCCTTTGAACACGCACTTGGGCGCTTCGTAACGCTGTCGATGCTATGATCTGCTCCCGGTACGCCGGTGAGGGGCTTGGCGTTGACGGTACTCACGGTTGCTGTAACATGCAGTGTGGTCCTGTGTTGCGGCTGGTGTGTGTGCAGGACGGCCCGCTGGTGGCCCGCATGGTGCCGTGGCTGTACCGGCTGGCGGACGAGGAGCACAACCGCTACGAGGCGCCGCACGAGCTGCGCGTGGCGCTGCTGGCGGGGCTGCGGGCGGCCGTGCCGGTGGTCACGGACCCACAGGTGGGAGCACGCGTAATGGCTGCTGTGGAGAAGGACCCACGTGGCTCATTGTAAGAAGGACATGCGTGCCTTGCGGGCGGAACAATGACTACCTGTAGCTGATTGCTCGTGCGCCCTCTTTTCGCCCCGTGCAGCTGTTTGAGAAGCTGGGTCTGCTGGTCAGCACGCTGCAGACCAACTGGAACATGCCACCAGACGTCCCGGCAGCCCCACAGCCAGCGCCCTGGCAGCCAGCCGCCCGCACACCACCGCCCGTGCCGCCCAGCCCCGCAGCCGTGCCCTCACTCCAGGCCCCTGCGCCCGTGCCCGCTTTCCCGCCGTCCGCTTCTGCCGGCACCCTGCCGGTGTACGCCTCCAGCCCACCGCCGGTGCAGTTGCCGCAGTCCCGCCCTGCTGTGCCGCTGTCATCGTCTGCGTCGGCGGCAGGAGAACAGGCGACGGCGGTTCCGGCGGTCTCGCCGTCTATGGAGGCCCCCGCTGCCGCCGCTGCGGTAAGCCAGGTGCAGGGCTCTCCGGGAGGGCTGACGCCCCGTGCCGGGGGTGCATTGCGTGCGATGGCAGCCCCCAGCATCAACACGCTGATGGGAGACTTCTCCAACCTGCAGAAGGAGCTTGCGGCTTTGAACACGCCGCGAGGGGGCGCCGGGGCACGTGCGGCGCAGTGATAGAGGGGGAGGTGGGGACGTGGGGAGACAAGAAGGAAGGGTGGCGCGGGCAGTTGCTTAAAGGAGGGATTCGATCGCTTGGTGCATCGGCCTGGGTCTTGGCGGCAGACATAAGCAGGCTGAAGGACGCACGGGGAGAGCAGTAGCCGTGTGATGAAGAGTGAGATAAGTTATAGGTAGCATGTACGTCGGAGCAGGTAGTCTTGACGAGTGCGGGTGATGCTGCAAGCGGCAGCGGATTTGGATCGGCGGCACGCTGGTGTAACAAGAGGCAATTGCGAAACCTTCGGGGCATTTGTCACCTGCACCTTGCAACGTTTTTGCCGGCGCCGGTTACACTGCACATCCGTGTGTCGCGGTGGACACGACGGCGCAAACAACGCAGGGCCCCACAAGAATGCGTCTTTGCGCATGTAAACTGTACGTGCGGCCACACGTGATGTGGCTTGCGCGCCCTATGCGCGGCCGCTTGACAACAGGGACGCTGTCGATCACATGCGCGTTAACTAAGGGTGTACGATAGATGCTGACGTTCCGTTATAAGTTCCGCACATATGCACATGCACTACGCCCAGTTTCCCTACTAAGCTGCGTGTACGCCATCCTGCACGACAAAGCACGTAGCATGAAGCCACAATATCAGCAGCACTTCAGCATCCTGCAACAACACTCACTTTCCACCACAGCGCCTCACTGCACCCATGCAAACAATCTGGTTCGACACCCGAGCAGCTTTCTGGCCGGGCGGACCCTACACCTGGACCCTACACCTGTTCTCACAAGTTGCCGGGCGGCCTGGTTGCGCCCGCCAGCACGGCCGCCGCCGTGTCCTGCGCCATGAGCTGCTGCAGCCGCGCCTGCCGCGCACCCGCCGCCTGCATGGCCTTGGCCCGCCCGCTGATCACCGCAGGCGGCTTGAACGCACCGGCCCCTCCTCCAGCCGCACCCCCCGACAGCCACCCGCCACTCTCACCCACCGGGTTCTGCTGCCCTGACCCCGGGTTCGGCCCATACGCCCCCACATACCCTCCCCCGCCCTGCCCGGATCCCATTCCTAGCCCTCGTGACGCAGCTCCACCTGGCCCGCCCACGGCTCGCGTGCTCGCTCCCGCACCCCCGCTGCTGCTCCCTGCTGCACCACCGCCTCCAGCGCTGCGGCCGCCTAGGATGTATCCGTCCCCAGGGCCCCTCACCGAGGTGCTGCCGCCCCCGCCCAGCGTCGAGCCCTGCACCACCCCGCTGCCGCCCAAGCTGCCAGATCCCCCCAAGCTACCCAGCAATTGTCCTGCACCACGGCCCGAGGGCCCGGCGCCAGCGCCCGCAGCGGCTGGGCCCCCGCGCCCTGGCCCTGCAGCACCGCCCCCGGCGCCCTGGAACGCCTGCCGCATGGACAGCTGGCCGGAACCGGCACCTGCCGCCCCGCCCTTGCCGCCCCCGCCCTTGCCCTTCCCGCCACCATCGCCCCCGTTACCTCCACCCCCCAGCATCGTAGCAGCCGTCTGGAAGCCACCTCCACCGCCACTGCTGGCTGTCCCAGGCCGCTTCTTCTTTTGCTGCTGCTGCTGTTGCTGCTGCTGCTGCTTCGCGAGGGACGCCGCTGTCTGGAAGCCGGTGTTACCCACATCCGCCAGCGGCCGCTTTTGCCCCCCAGCCTCCCCCGCGCCTGATCCAGCTGCCCCAGAGCCGCGCTTCTTGCGGCCCCCTCCCTTCCCTCCACCTCGCCCTCCCCTGCTGCCCCCCTCGTCGTCTCCCCCATTCCCTGCACCCTCCTCGTCCTCCTCCAGCGCAGCCATCCACGGCGGCCGCCGCAGGGGCCCCGTCTCCACCCCGTCCTCGCTGTGGCACCAGTCACGGTTGGAGCGGTTCATGCAGTTGTCGCAGCGGTTGCGGCACGGCTGGCTGGCCATGGAGTTGTCCGCAAAGTACGACAGCAGCCTGCGGGGATACGGGGGAGCAAGGTTAAGGGGCGGATCATGTCTATGAAACGTGATTGGTGCAATGGCGCAGCACGCAGCAGGAGGGTTGGTTGTCAGCGGGTGAGACGCAGTGACGTGCGGTGAATGGCCATGGCGCTTGAGAGCGTTGAGGTGGTGGAACGGAGGAGGTGGTTGCTGCCGACGCTGCAGACGCTGTGCTCAAAGCGGATCTCACATGTGGTGTCGGCACTTGGTGCGGTTGTTGCAGTAGTCCACCATCTCCCGCAGCTGCTGCATGGCGGAGTCGCGGGTGGCGCGCGCCGAGCGGTCTGCGGGGCGCCGCAGGTGGGGCCAGGGCGGGGGACGGCTCGTGAGGGATGGGCGCCTGTGCAAATTTCATTGACTTCGCTAGTGCTGAAGGTAGAGCTACACAGGTTTTGCGGCGAGGGGTCTGTGGGGTGCCGCCGGTGGGGCCATTGCGGCGACATTGCTGACAGGGCGCTGCCGTGTGCGGTCGGGACAACCCGTCGCCATCATGCCGGACACGTGGCGGGGTATTTTACATATCATTGAAGGGTACGGAGCCCTAGCGGCGTGCAGCGACTGACAAGTCTGCAGCTGCATTCCACGCCCTGCGCCAAATACAGCCACTCACTGCGGTTGATCATGAAGGACAGGCGGTTGCCGTCCTTGCGCGGCGCCGCGTAGATGACGCACTCTGCGGGCTGTCCGTCACGCCCCGCGCGGCCGGCCTCCTGCAGACAGGGGATTGGAAGAAGTGTGTGGCATGTTGCCGGAGTCCAGGTGTGCTGCCATGGGTCTCCTCGCCGTCAGGGCACGCAGGCCGTACAGCCCTCGACACCCCTGCCACACCCACCTGGAAGTACCCCTCCAGGGACTTGGACAGGCTGAAGTGGATGACGTACCGCACGTCCGCCTTGTCGATGCCTGCATTGACGTAGGGCACAGCGAGGCAGGCAGCAATCATCATCAGCAGAGTCAAGCGGCCACTGGTAGTAGGTTTGCATGTGTGCTCAGTGATAAAAGCTGCTGCCCTTGCGCCACAGTACACAAGCCGTGTGCACTGTCCATGCAGCTGCAGTGACGTGGCACCGGTAACAGCAGGTGCGCCGACCTCCGCCTTACCCATGCCAAAGGCGATGGTCGCCACCACCACCGCCACCTGCCCGTCCCGCCACTGGTTCTGGACCTGCAGGGGCAGGACGCATCCGGTGTGCCAGGGACATCACACAAGTAATGACTGCGCGTGGTGCTCAACAAGAGATAGTGCACTCTAATTGGAGGATGACGTGCATGAGCATGCGTGCTAAAGGTGCCCGCCCACGTGCGCGGGTTACCCACCTCCACCCCCACCACCCCTCCTCGCACCTGCGTCCTCTGCTTGGGCGTCATGCCCGCGTGGTAGTGCGCCGCCAGGATGCCGTTCTGGTTCAGATAACTGCAAAAGGAGCACAAGTGTAAATGCCTTAACACCTAAGAACCCAAAACCGAGCGCAGCATAACAAGTCACCTTGCCTAGACCATGCTGATGCCCGATGCAGGTGGCTGAGACCCCATGCTTTGTGCATGTTGCCACTGCCTCCCCCTCCCTCTGCACCCCGCCCGCCCGCCTCACGCCGCCACGTCCACGCAGTCCTCCCGTGACAGGCAGTACACGATGCCGCTGGTGGCCTCGCCCTTGGCGCGGATGTGCGCCACCAGCATCTCCTTGTCCGCAGGCTTCTTGCTGGGGCCGGGCGTCAGGCCCGTGGGCTTGTCGTACACGATGAAGTCCAGGTTGGGCCGCAGGAAGCTGGTCTGTGGGCCCATGCGCACACACGCCAACGGTAGACACTTGACAGTGCTATGCTACGCAAATAGGTATGCTAACTGCTACGCAGCAAGGACAGGCTGTGAGCATACAAGTTGCAGGCTGTACCTTTCAACATATGTTAGGCCAAATTGAGCGTGAAGCCATGACGTCCTTGTGCAGATCTTAATGGGGGTCAGGACTCGTGGGCTCCAGCAACAGGGCATATGTGTGTCCAGCTGCTACCGGGCACCTCCAGGCGTGTGTTGGAGTTACAGGGTGTGGCTTGGTAGGCGCAGGCGGGTCTGCGCCCATGCTATAGGCGGACCATGCACGGTTGCACGCACCTTGAAGACCCTGGCGTGCGGCATGGCCAGGCGGCTGAGGATGTCCTGCTGCACGCCTGTGGTGGCGGTGGCGGTCAGCGCCATGAAGGGCACGCCCGGGTAGCGCGTCTGCGAGGCGGCGTGGCGTGAGGAGGAAGAAGGGGCGTCCATCGGCATGTTACCGCACGTGCCACGTGGCAGTTGTTGGACCCTTGTTGCTGCAGCAGGGCAGTCAACGGCGCGTACGCAAATGCGAACAACCGAGGAACTCGGCAAGCCTCACTGCTGAAGTTGGGGGCGAGGTCAGAAACGCAACGTCGGCTTGTGGGGAGTGCAGGAGTATGGTCGTATGACGGTGGGCAAGCCGGGGCCCAGTAGCGGCATGGTTAGGGTCGCAGTGCGTGGGGACCGGGAGACGGCCGACGGGGCCCCGGGGCCGCACCTTGAGGAAGCCCAGCTGCGCGTAGTCGGGCCGGAAGTCGTGGCCCCTGGATCAGGCGGCCGGGTGAAGGCAAGGGGCAAGGGGTAAGGCACACCGTAACGTTGAGCCAACGTGGAGCAACGGGCTGGCGGAACGCAGCAGTGGCCAGCGTCGCTACAGCATGGCCTCATGGCCAACACCTATTCCAGGAAATGCAAAAGCCGTCTGAATGGCACTGCTACCGGGCACTCGCGGAGGTGACTGCCACCATGCCTAGCTCTGCATGGCGGTGCCGTGGCCCAGCCATGCGTGGCTCCTCACTCACCATGTGGACACGCAATGCGCCTGCAGGGGACAGGGGGCCACAGAAGATGGCACACCGGTTAGACAATGTTCCTGGTGCACTAGCGCGATTATGCATACACGCTTCTGCCGCTTCTGGCCCGGGTCCCGTCGCGGGCGCTGGGGCCGTCGTGGCCGGTGGCGTGGCCGGCTGCTGCTCTCTCGTGCACTTGCACCTGGGCAATGCGTGCTTTCCAAAGGCGTCAACGACGACCTGGGACCTGACCTGGGGCCACAGGGCGCTGGCGGCGCTCCTACATGCCGACTGTCATCTGCTGGCGTAGCATCATCAACCACGGCAAGGCACCAACCGCGTCTGTCACCAAAGTCTGCATGCTCAACAGCCTGTTGGCTGGCCACCACAGTTTTGTACATACCTCGTCTATGACGAACCGCGCCAGCCTACCCCTGGCGTGCAGCCCGGCCAGTAGCGCCTGCAGCCGCGTGCCCTTGACCAGCTGCTCCGGCGTCACGTACAGCAGCTTGATGGTGGGCCGCTCTTTGCGCAGCTCACGCAGCACAGCCACCACCTGCACCGATCATTCGCCGCAAATCAAGAGGTCAACCCCAGTCCTGTGCGTAAGTCCTAGGGGAGGATCATCCCGCAACGGAGCAGCTTGCACAGTTGTTTCGCTGCCATTCAGGCAGCGAAGGGTGGGTTACGTCAAGGTGGGTTACGGCTGTGTGCGCCCGTCGACCAGCTACCGGCTACTTGCCTCGTCCGCCGTCTGCTGGCTGTTGAGGAAGGTGGCGGGCACGCCGCCGCACGGCAGGCTGCACAGCGCGCGGATCTGGTCTTGCATCAGCGACAGCAGCGGGCACACCACCACCGTGACGCCCACAGACACCACCGCCGGCAGCTGCAGGGGTACAGTAAGGCACACAGCATCAGGGCGGAGGCAACACGCAGTCGCCAGTCCGCAAAGTAGCAGGTTAGCGCGTGGGCAAAGGTCAAGCCACACCGACAACGCGCCCCCGAACCCCACAGCTCCACAAGGACCAGGCGCCTGCTTTTGACCCTCAGCAGCCGCACCTGGTAGCACAGGCTCTTCCCGCCGCCCGTGGGCATGAGCACGAACACGTCCTGCCCCGCCAGCGCGGCGGTGACCACCTCCCGCTGGTTGGGCCGGAAGGAGCGGTTGCCGAACACCTTGAGGTTGGCCAGCTCCAGCAGCTGCAGCTGGCGGTCGGGGGCGCTGGCGGGCTGCATCCAGGGGGCGGAGGGGGAGGGGACCAGCGCGCTGGGGGGCGTGCCGCCGGGCCCCGCGTGGCCTCGCCCCGTGCCCCTGGCGGCCTGTGGGAGTAAGGAGCGGCAACAGGGGCCGGGGTTGTTTGCCGGTGGTGGGCATGGCTGGGTAGGGTGGTGGAGTGGCAGAGCAGAGCAACGTGGAAGGGAAAGGCGTGTGGGCGTGTGGAACAGGATGGGGTGGGCGGAGCGGCGCGCGCTGTTGCTTACGTCGTGGCCTGCCTTCCGCTGGCCGGCGCTGTATGCCAGCAGCGCCCTGCGCTGGCGCTGTGCCGCGTCCTCATGGTCCGTGTCCACCATGACGAAGTCCTGGTCGTCCTGCGTGTGCCGTCAATGCGACATAGTTAGAGGCGCCCATAGCAATGCAGGACATGCTGTCAGGACGCTCTAGGGTACAGCAGCTGCAGTACTGGGCATGGTTAGAGACTACAATATCATGGCAACAGGACGCCCCCGTGCTCAAGCTTGCACGTTGTCCCCACCTCGCTGTCGACCAGGTTGACCTGTGGGACGTATCCCTTGGCGCCGCCCCGTTCCTTTGCGATCCTGGCCTTCCCATGCTGCTCCCTCCAGTCCTGTTCCTCGCTGTCGCTTCCTAGCACCTCCTCATCCTCCTCGTCGCCCTCGCCATAGCCACTTTCGCTGCCATCGCTCCCATTCCCATCCCCGTCCCCGTCCTCGGCCGACACGTCCTCGTCCCCCTCTTCGCCCTCGTCCTCATCGCTTCCCTCCTCGGCATTGTGCGCGCCCCAAGCCTCCTCGTCACCCCCATCCGCCGGAAGGCCTGCTCCAGAGCGGCAGCACTAGGTTGGTATGGAACAGCCAGGCCAGGTACCCTCGGGTGCACTTGTAGGTGCCCGACGGCGAGGCACCAGTACGCGCACATGCCAGTTTGTTGTTGCGGCCGTGCTCCTACCATGTATGAGGTCCAGCATCTCGTTCAGGTCTGCGGGCGTGCCCCGAACATCGTCCGCATGGCAGTCGCGTGCGTCCAGCAACTGCTGAAACGCTGCTGTCAGTACATGCTCTTCGTAACCTAAGGCATCGAGCTGGCGCAAGAGAGGATGCTTCTTGATAAACTGAGACGCAGTCGCAGGCGCCATCGGACACGGTTGGCACTTGGTGTCTTTGGCAAGCGCAGCCTTCGTGCTATTCAGAAGTTCAACATGTGATAAATGTCATCAATTTCACGCTTTGTTGTAGTCTACGAGGCCTGGCGTAGTGCGCGGGCTGTCATACTAGGCTGTCGCTCTGTCGGCCAAATTTTACAGGCGACGGGCACAGCTTTCTCGCTGCGGTTGGTATAACCTGGACAACAATACAACAAAGCATGGGTCGTTTGTGTCAGGTCGGTGCCATGAGCTTTTGGCTGGTCCATGCGCCATGAGCGCAGCACGCGTAGCACGCCTCAGTTGAGCAGCAGGGTATTCCACGGGTCGGCCTGTCCCAGATGTCTCCCGAGACATAGGCCTGCAGCCCGTCCCGGACGCATGCTATGCGCTCTGTGGCCTGGCAGTACACTCAGCAACCCATTTTTTTGTACGAAAGCAGTGCTGTCTTCGGAATGTCTGGACCGAAGCCTTCGGACGACCCTAGCGCTATGCTGGAGGAGGTGTATGGGCCCAGCATCTGGGAGAGCGCAGTAAGTACATGGATCAAAACTGCAGTAGCTCTCATGTACATGGGCTCAAATGCTTGGTTGCCTGGCCTGCTGCAGGCGCACAACAAGGTGCCTCCATCAGCCTGGGAGTACCACATCCGAAAGCAGGTGCGCCACCATGGCTCGCACACCCACCCCACCTCCTATGCCTGACACCTACTGCAAACACCACACCGAGTTATCATGGAACAATGTCCGTGTCATGGTAACACTGCAGCTGCCACCAGGGGTGCACTGAGGGTGCCACACGCAGGGCACAGATGTTGCAGCAAACCCAACGTGATCACACTGGCAATACTACCACTGCTGTTTGCCACAGCCACTGCCTTGCTCCCTTTCTCTCCCAACCCGCGCAGCTGAACGACGCTGCTTACAACCACCTCGAGTGAGTCTCGCTTCGCTCTCGGCGCAAGAGCCACAGTGCCTCAGCAGGCAAGGGCCGCCTGCCCTAACCGGCTGACTACTGGCACGCCGTGCGCATGCTTGCACTACACTGCTCTCTTCCCGCCCTGAACCCAGTCAGTCAGTCATCCACTCGCAGGTACGTTCCCTACTGCTCCACCATGCCTGTACAGCAGAAGTGCGACGAGCCCAAGTACATGTGGGTGAGTGGGCCAGACAAGAAGCTCATAGCCCCTGAATACTCCTGGCTGACGCCTGCTATACGCTCTACTACCCGCTCTGTCTATTACATTGCACTCAAGCCGCAATCCCAAGCGCATCGTCACTGGCTGTGTAGCATCCAGCGACAGTGCATACTCTCTCATGTCTAGCGCAGTCGCCACGGGGTAAGCTTATCGGCCCATGCGACGCCCATGTTGCGCCGCATCCAGCACAGCGCTCGGTCCTGCTCCTTCCTCACTCCCGGCCTTCAACCACTGTCCAATGCACCACTGCCATCAACCACCGCAGAAGAAGAAGGAGCGCCACTGAGCCTTGGGCAGCAGGGCCACGAGCGGGGCGGGGGCGACACATGGCAGTCATGTAATGGAAGCGCCATGCTGATGGAGGGTGTAGCTTGATAAGCATAGCTGTTGTTTGCCCAGACAATGAGCTGCTGCAATTCGCGAAATACGGCACCAGTCCAGTTTCTATTGGTGGCACACACTGCGAAAGACTACCGTACGGGGTTCGACTGGTGGCACGGCGTTTGTTGGCCAGGCCCGGGGTGTGTGCCCAACGGCATTAGAGCAAGGTTACGGTGCAGCGGCGCGCCTACCCTTCTCCTAGACGACATCTATTTCAACGCTAGAATGTATCCACCGGCTACCCCAGCGCGCACATGCAACAAGTTCTGTAACAAACATGACCTCAGTGGCACGCAAGGTGGCCCTTACCGCAGCCTACCTACCCCGCTAATAACCATCTCACCTCAGCGGTACTCCCTCTTGTAAGCGAATGACACGTTGACGCGCTCCACCTCACCAGCACACCAGCGCCCATCCCGTCCTCCCAGCACTCGCCGCCAGCATCGCCCTGCGGCAGGCGCCTACCACACGGCACCGCCTCCATCCCCTGGTCGGTCACCACTGCACCGCCCCACTGGCCTCCGCCGCCAGCCGCCTCTGCCGCTCCGCCAGACGCAGCCTCTTTGCCCTGCTGCCCGGCATGTGCGGCCGGGCCAGCGGGCGCTGCCGCACCGCCTCGCGCTCTAGTGGGTTAGCGGGCAGCAGCTCCTGCCGCTCATCCCACACGTCCGCGCCGTCCAGCTCACGTAGCAGCTCGCCGGGGGGCAGGTCCGGCAGCTGGGCGGCGATGTAGGCGTGCAGCGGCTGCGGGGGAAGGGTAGTGCAGGGAACAGCATGTTATCAGCCTAGGACTCTGGTCTAGTCGCCTGGACTTGGGAACCGTACATCATGGCTGACGTGATACCGCTGGTTTCCCGGGGTACCTGCCGCAGAAGCAACTGCAGCGAGGAGCATGTAGTACACTTTGCCCAGCCGTACATCTTTAGCCACCCCGTTCTCAGCAGCCGTGCATGAGTATGCGCCGCTCTACGGCCCCCACACGTGACTTTTCCGACAATTAGCTAGTACCCACGCACACCCCAGCGCCGCACCTGGCCGCCAGTGAGCAGCGACAGCGCCCGCACGCTACCCTCGCACTGCGGGTCGTGCAGCGGCGGCAGGTACTCGATGCCCGCCATGGCATCGCGCTGCCGCTGCTCCCGCTGCTCGTGCTGCCAGCGCAGGCGGCGCATGCCGGGCACGGGCCGCCCCGTGAGGCTCTCCCACGCCTCCGCCAGACGCTCGGGCGACAGCGTGGGCAGCTCCACGAAGGGCACCCCCGCGTTGCGTGCTGCACGGACGGCCTGCGGAAGGGGCGGGGGCTGGCTTAGCGGGTGTGCCCGCGCGAAGTATGGCAGTGGTACATACTACGCCTGGACGCAAGGGTATGCCGACGGGCAGGTCTGCATGGGAGCAGCGCAGAATGCAGGCGCATGGAAAAGGTGTACCTGTCTAGCAGCGGCAAGGAACGTGGGGTTTGCATCTCGGTTTATAGTACCGGTAGTGATGGGTGTTACGAGATGCCTGGGAGAACGGGACAGGATGCTGGCACGCCTGCCCCGACTAGCCGTGCGCAGCTGCGCGGCCATAGGGGCGTCTTGGTGACCACCAGATGCAGTCCTGCCGACTCACATCTGCCAGCACCAGCGCCTTGCCGGTGCGCTTAATGGGCACGGAGAGCACCGCGTCCGCCTGGCCCGGGGACGCCACCACCTGCAGCCGGCCCACCAGCCCTGCGCCCCGCGCCGCCTTGTACAGCCGCACGTCGTCGATGCCGTACCCAAACACGCGGAGAGGGGGCGCGCCCGGGTCCCGGGGAAGCGCTGCAGGGGACCAGGAAAGGGCGTTACAGGTTCGGACACCTCTTAAGGGAGCAGCAGCGGTACGCGATGGATGGCAACCGGAGGTCCTGTCGACCCATGGGCGCTCTCTGTCAAGCATACTGTGCCACTTATCTTCCCGTAACAAGCCAGGGGGGTCCTGCTTCTCGGTCTGTTACCATTAATCTATGCGTTTCTTTTGCAGGGCGTGCCCCCGGAGGCCCAGGCGCTGCCACTTACGCACGCGCAGCTGCTCAGCGATGCGCTGCCGCTCCTCGGGGTCCAGGGCCGTCTTGTCCGCCGCCGCCAGGGCCGGCTTGCGCAGGCGGGCAACGCGCTGCGCGTAGCTGACGCCAGCACCGCCTGCACCTCCGCCTGACCCTGCACCTGACCCTCCTCCGCGGCCTTCGTCGCCTGGCCGGTCACGCCCCCTGCCTGCCAACCCCCTGGGACTTGCGCTGGTGCTGTTGCTGTCCTCGTCCCTGCTTGCTGTGTGACTGCCACGGTTGGCAACATTCCGTAGGTGGCTCGCTGTCCTGGGTGTGCCCGACTGTGCGTCCCTACGCATGGCGCTCCTCTGTCCCACGTCAGGTGCCTCGCCCCCGCCAACGCCGGTGCTTGCACCCCGCCCTACGCCACTGGGCCTTTCCCCTGAATGCTGAGGGCGGTCGCTGTCTCTACCATAGTTCCGCCTTTCGTAGACTGGTTGGCCTTGCGCAGGTGCAGCGGTGTCGGCACCTAGCCCCTGCCCTGACACGCTGGTGCCATCCCGGCGTCGTTGGCCGCTGTGGGGACCCCGCACCGCTTGGCGCTCCCTCTCCTGGTATCTCCGGTGACTTGTTGCCGATGGTTGTGCGTCCGGCGTCCTGCCGCTGCCACCGAAGGCGCCAGGTGTACTCGCGGCGAGGGGCTGCACTGATGCTCGCCGCTGAGCCGCGAGGAGTGTGCAACTCGGCCAAGCACGCATGCTGGACAAACTACACAGCGGTGCACAGTAAAACCTCTAGTACGATGTCATTTATTGCCATGCAGCCAGCGCTGAGTCATGTCACGACCCAAACTTGCGCTGAACTTGCGGGGTTGCAGACATGCACAGTAGGGAGGCTGGCAGTATAACTATATTATAAAATATCAAATTGCTTGCCGAGCACAGATATTAAAGGGCTATCAACACAACGGTAGAGCATTTGCAACTCCAAAATAACGGCTGTTGCCAGGGCAACCCAGCCGCGACTTGTGCCCCCTGCTGTGATGATACATGCGCAACAAACTATTATATTCCACTGTCACAATCTTGCTGCTGGGCGCCGTCTGTGCGGAGGAGCAGCCGGTGCAGCAGCTGTTACTGAGCTCGCCACCGGTGTTCGGCAAAACAACCAAAGCCGGGCCCCTCCCGCCAAGCTACTGGGACCCTGTCGCATGGAAGAGCAACTACGAGAACGCTTTGGGTGACTGGGTCTCTGCCCGCGCTGTGAACCCATGTAGCGGCCCCGGTCCCCAACCGCTGTACAACGGGACAGCCGCACCGTGCCAGGTGTACTACAACCCTGGCAGGCGCCTCATAGTAATCACCCACAGACTGGGGTTAGCACACAAGCTGGTGGGGCTATTGGGGCCCTCATGCAGACAATCCAAGCATGGCAAACAGCCATCCAGCCCGGGAACCAGCGGTAAACGAAAGAAGGGGCGCAAGCAGCAGAAAACCAAGCAGGCCCTCAGCGGCGAGAAGGCCGTGGACATGCCACCCGATGCGGACTGCTTTGACGTGCTGAGCGTAGCTAGCCTGAAGGCGCGGGGGCTTGCAGGAGTTGCGGACGACTGGCAGAGCAACGGCACTAGCAGGGCGCTGCTTGACCTGTGGCGCTACACGGTGGTGTCCTTTGCGGCCAACCCCTACGCCCGGGCCGCGCGCAGCTACCTGCACTTGGCGGGCAGGTGGAAGGCCGGCCTAAGGGAGGGCGGCAAGTGCAAGCCGCTGAGCTTTGCGGACTACGCCATGGTGGGTGGTGGAGCGGTGGGGCGGCTTGTGGCCAGGAGGCCGGCGCGACCCAGTTGGTTGCGTTTGCAACCTTCTGTCCTGGGCGCAGTGACGGATGCCAAGGCATACTAGTGTCGCAGTCACGCCCAACTGCTGTTGCGCTTTGCATCACCTCTGGTGCGCCAGGCATGCTTGTTGCGCCATGCATGTGGCTAAGGCTCCGTGCAGCACACCCTGCGAGTTGCGTGGGCACGCGCGCACGGCATTGGGCCTGCACCTGGCTCTGGCTGCACGCCGTATGACGTGTGACCCCTTTCTTGCCAACTCTGTCCATTCCCCTGTTCGCTCATGTCTCTAGCGCCTGATTCTGGTCGCACTGTCCAACGCGTTGGCCCCCTGCCGCAGGACCCCATACGTCTGGCGCTGCAGGGCGGCGTGTTCCGCTGCTGGGAGGGCGACGGGGAGCACTGGGCGCAGGACTACGCACACCTGGAGCCCCAGGCGGCCTGCCTGGAGGCGCCCGGGCCCGGCGGCAGGGCTATGATGGGCTTGGCCACTGACTACGTCATCAGGTGAGCACATGCCTAGGACTCTCTGTACGGCACTCTCCAGGCCATCTTGGAAGCAGCATTGCCATAGCAAGGGAAGCTGTGGGCACACGTTCACGCGTACCCCATGTGCGCGTGGGTGGGCCATGCAGCTGCGTACAGCTGTACGGCTCCGGGTCATGTGCCTCTTGTGTACTCTGCTTGACCTGGTACGTGCGGCTGTGGCGCGCTGCAGGGCAGAGCCAGGCTTCTTTGTACAGGACGTTATGGCGGCGCTGGAGCTGATCAACTCCCGGAGGCCCGAGGGGCTGCAGCCGTTGGCGGTTGGCACGGCTGCCGTACAGGCGCTGCTGGCAGGGGAGCCCCATGTGGCCCGCCTGCAGCAGCTGTACGCGGGATGCGGGGGTCAGTGCAGGGCGGGGCTGGAGGCTTTCTATGCGCGGGACTTGGAGCTGGGTAGGTGGGTTAGCAGAGATGCTCGTGCTGGTGCTGATGCTGGTGCTGGTGCTGGTGTTGGTGCTGGTGCTGGTGCTGGTGCTGGTGCTGGTGCTGGTGCTGGTGCTGGTGCT
>VFQN01000981.1_pt1 | contig 50329 bp, 37 predicted proteins | sample 3512371 | NCBI WGS metagenome assembly VFQN01 (sample SAMN10412370, study PRJNA504923) | tailings metagenome | isolation source: Replicate 2 from Balatoc abandoned mine | place: Philippines: Itogon, Benguet | collected 2017-08-28
GGGCATTGACCCCGATACATTCCGACGGCTGTCGGCGGCTTTGGTGGACAATATGGTGGCGCTACATTCCATTAATATTCAGGCCACGGGATTGATTAATTTAGGCAAACCCGAAGGCTATGTGCAGCGTCAGGTGGAAGGTTGGTACAAACGTTACCAGCACGCCCAAACCGACGAAGTACCCGTCTTTGAGCAAGTCTATCGATGGCTGTCGCAAAACCTTCCCGCTGAAAACACGCCTACGCTCATTCACAACGATTATAAATACGACAACGTAGTGCTTAATGCCAACGACTTGACCGATATTTTGGCCGTGTTAGATTGGGAAATGACGACCGTTGGCGACCCGCTGATGGACGTAGGCACTTCGCTCTCATATTGGTCAGAGGCCACGGATGGAGCGTTTGAAAAAAGCTTCAATCTGACGTGGCTTCCGGGCAACTTTACTCGTCAAGAGTTTGCGGACCGCTATGCTCAACAAAGCGGGCGTGATGTTTCCAATATTCTGTATTACTACGTCTTTGGGTTGTTTAAAAATACCGTGGTGATTCAGCAGATTTATGCGCGTTGGAAGCAGGGGTTTAGCAAAGATGAACGCTTTGCGGGGCTAATTATGGGGGTTCATTCCTTGAGCAATACGGCAGCGAAGGCAATTGAGCTAGGCCGCATCAGTTGACGTTCTCTGGTGAAATGCGAGCAGTATTCCAAAATTTAAAAAGCTCGCTTGAGAAAACCGCCTAAATAACTACCCGCAAAAACGGGTAAGAACTGCAAAAAAGCCGTGAACTGCGTAGCGTCGGCGTCAAAAGGCGGAAGTAGCCGAAGGTTGTTGATAAGAAAATAAAAGCCTATGACGAGCATCACCTGCTCCATGGCGAGAATCCAGCCCTTACGCGGTTGAAGTACCCCCAGACTTATGCCCGACAGCACCCCGACTAAAAACGGGAGATGAATCGTTGGGCCATAGAAACAGCTTAGGGCTAAAATAGCACTGGTAAAGACCGTAAGGAGGGCGTCGCGTGTGAGGGTTTTGTTCCAAAATGGCTCCATAAAACAACCTTTATTAAATACCAAGCGTTTTTAACAAAGGTAAGCCAAAGCCCTTAATGGTCATTTATTTTTTTATTTAACGTCACTGATAATCGAACTACTCAGGCGAAGCAGTTCAATCTCGGTTACTTTGACGTTGTAGGCCGCTTCAATCAGGCGCGATTCGGTGGCTACAGCGTTGCGTTGTGCCTCCCGAAATTCGATGGCCGTTGAGTTTCCGAACTTATAGCGCTCAAACGCCAAATCTACGTTTTGGCGGGCAATTTTAAGGTTTTGCTCTTCAAAACTAAAAAGAGCAATGCTGTTTCGGTACGTATTATAGGTCCGTTCAAGGGCCGAAAGCAACTGCACCATTAGGTCAGACTCCTGATATTCCGCAATCATCGTTCCGATTTTGGCGTTCGCTTCACGACGGCGTTGGTTGTAGCCGTCATAAATCGGAATAACGAGGCGAGCGCCGTAGTTCAGAGAGCCGGTTCGGCTGGTTTTTACGCCAAAACCTACCTCGTTGTTAAGGGTATTGTAGGTATAACTTCCTAACAAATCCACTTGTGGCAGGCGGGCCGCTTTTATTTCACGCTCCGTTACTGAGGCAATTTTACGGTTTTGATTGGCGGCCAGTAAATTCGGATTTTGGCTTTTTAAACTTTGCTGCAATTGCACCAAATCCAAATCTTTCCGAAAGGTAATGGTGTCAGGAGTGGTAAAGTCAAGGTTTAAATCCCTCATTAAGAGTGCGTTCAGGGTTACTTTGGTGTTTTGTAAAAATTGCTCCTGCGCCACCAAAGCGGCTTGGTCGCCGTTGTAGTCTACCTGCGCGGCCAAATACTCCGACTTCGAAGTGGCTCCCACTTCATAATTGGCTTTGGCCAATTCGCGGCGAGTACTCGAAATATCCAACGCGTCTTTGAGTGATTCTAGGCGCTGTTTTTGGCGAATGATGTCATAGTAAGCCGCTGCTACCTGCGCTACGGTATTTTCAATGTTGATTTTTACGGTGGTTTTGCCAAATTGTTCAATTTCACGTAGTCGCTCAGCGGTGGCAAACATGCCCATTCCGTCAAAAACCGTCCACACCAAGTTGATACCCGAGTTGGAGTTGCGATTCTGCACACCTCTTTGGATGAGGGGCTCGCGGGTGGTGGTCCCTAGTGGAAAAAACGTTTGATTAACGCTGTTGTTATTGAAGTTGGCTTGCGTTGAGCCCGTCACGACGGGCAGCATACCAGCATTGCCGCGCGTGTTGTCGTTGTGGGCAATGGCTTCGCGGCTGCGGGCTATTTTGATGGCGTAGTTTTTTTCCAACGCCACAGAAATGGCGTTTTCAAGGGTCAAAAGTTCTTGAGAAAAGGAAGCAAAAGTTGGTGCAAAAAGAATAAACAGCAGTAGCAAAAATCGTGTCATACAAGCAAAAACGAAACAGGTTAGCTTTATTTTGTCATGTCGTTTAGCATCTATTAACGGGAATATAGGCCCCAACAGGGCGACAAAACGCGTTTGACGTTTCAAAAATAACTTTTTATAACGTAGCTTTAAGCATCAATTAAACCCGACACGATGAAAAACTACTTTTACGCGCTATTCGCCGCCTTTTTAGCGTCATGCTCAAGCCAAGAGAAAGCAGACCTAATTGTCTATAATGCGGCCGTTTACACCGTTGATTCTACCTTCAGCAAAGCCTCCGCGTTTGCCATCAAAGAAGGGAAGTTTGTGCTTGTTGGCGACTCAGCTTCGGTGTTTGGTGCGTACAAATCCGACTCTGTGCTCAATGCCGAAGGCAAGGCCGTATATCCTGGATTGTACGATGCCCACGCCCACTTCTACGGCTTGGGACAAAAGCTCGACCAAGCCGATCTGGTAGAAACGCAGTCGGCCGAAGAGGTGGTGGAACGCCTAAAAAAATACCATTCCGAGCACCCTGACCGCGTATGGATCATTGGGCGCGGATGGGATCAAAATGATTGGGCAGTGAAGCAATTTCCTGATAAAGATATGTTGGACAAAGCATTCCCAAATAATCCGGTGTACTTGACTCGCATCGACGGGCACGCGGCTTGGGTAAACTCCAAGGCGCTGCAATTGGCCAAAATTACCGGTAAAACGAAAGTTGATGGTGGCGACATTCCCATGAAAAACGGGCAGCCAACGGGAATTCTGGTCGACAATGCCATGCGTTTGGCGCGGGCTGCCAATCCTCAACCGTCGGAAACCGAAATCAAAGACATGCTGCTCAAAGCGCAGGAAGTGTGTTTTTCCTATGGCCTGACCAACGTGGGTGACGCCGGCGTATCGCCGGAAGTGATCGATCTGATGGATAATTTGCAGAAAAAAGGAGAATTGAAGATACGGCTGTATCCGATGGTAAGCATCAATCAAGAAAATGTGGATAAAATGCTGAAAAAAGGCGTGTACGTGACCGACCGCCTCAATGTGCGTTCTTTTAAGATCTATGCCGATGGCGCGTTGGGCTCGCGGGGTGCGTGTTTGCTCAAGCCTTACAGCGATGCTCCAACCACCGGGTTTTTGTTGCTAAGCCCTAAAGAACTGGAAAATTTTGTGAAGCAAATCGCCAACAGCGAGTTTCAGGCCAATACGCACTGCATCGGCGACTCGGCCAACCGCCTGATGCTCAATCTGTATGCCAAGTATTTGAAAGGTAAAAATAACCGTCGCTGGCGCATTGAACACGCCCAAATTGTGGATGCCGCCGACGTGCCCACTTTCGGGAAGTTTAACATTTTGCCTTCTGTTCAACCCACCCACGCAACGTCTGATATGTACTGGGCAGCTGAGCGTTTGGGGAAAGAGCGCGCAAAAAATGGCTATGCGTTTCAGGCGTTATTTCAACAAAACGGTAAGGTGACGTTTGGAACCGATTTTCCGGTTGAGGCCGTTTCGCCGTTTTATACGTTTCATTCGGCGGTGTACCGGCAGGATGCCAAAGGCTTTCCCGAGGGTGGTTATCAAATGGAAGGGGCGCTCAGCCGCGAACAAACCCTGCGCGGCATGACGATTTGGGCCGCTTACGGCAATTTTGAAGAAGGCCGTTTGGGCAGTATCGAAACGGGCAAAGCCGCCGATTTTATCATTTTGGAAAAAGATTTGATGATGGCCCCCGCCAATGAACTCCGCGAAGTAAAAGTGCTGAAAACCTACGTAGCTGGCGAGAAGGTGTTTGAGCGGAAGTAGAAAAGAAGCGGTCAACCATTCGCCAAGTTGTTGCCAAATCGTATTATCTTAAATTATATCATTCCGTGACCCTACGCAAACGAGTCTATAACACGCTAGAGTTTTCGGCCATCGGGCGGAGAGGGCTGAGCCTGTGCATCAATATTGGTTTGGTGTCGATTATTTTCCTTAATTCTGTCGCTATTATTCTTCATACCGTTCCCGAAATCAGACACAATCAGCATTATGATCGGTTTTTTCAGGATTTTGAGATTTTTTCGGTAGTCATATTTACCATTGAGTATTTTCTCAGGATATGGTCTTGTGTTGAGAATCCGCGTTATGGAAATGGCTGGAAAGGGCGATTACGGTATATTTTTTCCTTCTGGGCTATCGTTGATTTCTTGGGGATTTTTCCCTTCTATTTCACGTTGCTTACCTCCGATTTTGGCATCATTCGTATTCTACGGGTATTTCGTTTATTCAGATTGTTTCGGGTTACGCGGTATTCGCATGCTCTCAAAATGATTCGGAACGTGTTGCTGGAAACCAAAGAAGAACTGCTTATCTGTTTTTCGTTTATTATTTTTACTTTGCTTATTTCGTCGAGTGTGATGTATTATTTGGAACATAATGTGCAGCCCGAACGCTTTAAGAGTATCCCCGCGACGCTTTGGTGGGGGGTGATTACGATGACCACGACCGGCTACGGCGATATGTATCCCATTACGGCTGCTGGAAAGTTTTTCGGAGGCGTTGTACTGATTTTGGGAATCGCGTTGTTTGCGCTTCCTACGGGTATTATCGCATCGGGATTTATGGAGCAAATTCGTCGGGACAAAGGACGTAAATATATTCAATGTCCTCACTGTAATGAATGGGTTGATTTGCAAGAGGTTAAACACGTTCATAAACCAGATAATATAGCGTGATGCGCATTGGATTTGACGCCAAAAGGGCTTTTAATAACCGTACTGGATTGGGGAATTACAGCCGTTTTGTGCTCAACGCGCTGCAACATTTTGCGCCCCAACACCAGTATTTAGCCTACACACCAAAATTCAAGGTGGGGCTTTTTGATGAGTTTCCTGAAAAATATATTCGATTTCCTGAGGTTAAAAACAAATTGTACGGGGCGTGGTGGCGGAGTTATGGCATCAAAAAAAAAATGGTACAAGAGGGCGTTCAGGTGTTTCATGGGTTAAGCAATGAACTCCCCCATGGACTATCAGCGGCGGGCATTAAGTCTGTGGTAACGATTCATGATTTGATTTTTTTGCGTTATCCTGAATTATACCCCGCTATTGACCGTTTTTTTTACCGTCAAAAATTCAAAAATGCCTGTGCCGAAGCCGACGTCATTGTGGCCGTAAGCGAGCAGACTAAGCGCGATATTGTAGCGTTTTACGGTACTTCACCCAAGAAGATAAAAGTGGTGTATCAAGATTGTCACGAGGCATTTCATCTGACTTCCCAAGTTTTAAAACGTGGACGCCCAGTCGGGGGCGCCCAGCCTTGGGAAGTCTCGCCTCTCCTTCAGAAATACAATATTGGCAAACCCTATGTTTTGAGTGTGGGCACCATCGAAGCGCGCAAAAATCAGCTTCATTTGGTCAAGGCGTTTCATGCGGCGCAATTGACAGACGCTGAACTGGTGCTGATTGGAGGAAAAACAAGCTATCAGCAAGCAATCGAAGCGTACATTGCGCAACATCACTTGGCTACCAAAGTCAAGATTTTAAACGGCGTTCCCTTTGCCGATTTGCCTGCGTTATACCACTCGGCTCGGGTATTTGCTTATCCTTCGTTTTTTGAGGGATTCGGCATTCCAATTGTCGAAGCCTTGCACAGCAATGTGCCCGTGGTAGCATCAACTGGCTCGTGTTTGGAAGAAGCTGGCGGTAAAGGCGGCCTGTACGTTGACCCAAATGACGTGAACGCTTTGGCCCAAACGTTGACCCTACTTTGGAAAGACGAAACATTGCGAAAATCTCTGATAACAGAAGGGCAAAAACACGTAAAGGAGTTTGCGGCCGAGAAAATAGCGAGAGAGTTGACGGAAATCTACGCATCTTTGTAGCCATCAACTGTCTGACTGTGTAAGCGTCTGACGGGCTAGGTCGGTACGCCGATGCGGCCCCCGTTCAAACCGTCGGACGCCTGTGCCTCACGCTGGTGCTTTATTTGATGTAGTGCTTTTCTGAAAGTAATTCCATGATGCAATTTCCCCAACCGTTTATACAAGAACTAAAAGCCCAATTGGGCGATGAATACGCTGATTTTGAGGCTGAATTGCAGCAATCCCCTCCTGTCAGTATTCGGTATAATTCCGCCAAATTTCCTGATTTTCCGACTGAAGATACCGTAAAATGGTGTTCGGAGGCGCGTTATCTGGCGTCGCGGCCCGTATTTACGCTCGACCCGCTTTTCCACGCGGGGGCGTATTATGTGCAGGAAGCGTCTTCGATGCTGATTGGTGAGGCTTTGGCACAGACCGTCGATCTTTCGGAGTCGTTACGAGTGCTTGATTTGTGTGCGGCACCGGGCGGAAAAACAACGCTTTTGGCGTCACAATTATCGTCGGATAGCCTTTTATTGGCCAATGAAGTCATTCGTAGTCGGGTGATGATTCTGAAAGAGAATGTGCAAAAATGGGGTTTCCCCAACGTCCACGTAAGCAACCATGACCCCGAAGATTTAGAAAAACTAGCAGGTTTTTTTGACGTAATTTTGATAGATGCACCGTGTTCGGGCGAGGGACTGTTTCGAAAAGACCCCGCTGCCGTAGACGAATGGTCGGTGGAAAATGTGCAGATATGTGCGGGCCGACAAAAACGGATTTTGAGTGCGGCCATGCCGTTGTTGAGTGCGGGCGGTGTTTTGATTTATTGTACTTGTACTTACAACGATGCCGAAAATCAAGACAGCAGCGCGTTTGTGGTGGATACCCATCAGTTTGAAGAAGTAAAGCTGCAATGGCCTGCCGACTGGGGCATTGTGGCCAAAAAAATGGGGTATCAATGTTATCCCCACAAGGTAAGAGGGGAGGGTTTTTTTCTGGCGGCGTTTCGAAAAACCGCACAACTGGATTCATTTTATTATAATATGGAAAAGGGCGGACGGCCGCGTTCGTTCAAGCCGTTGCACAAAAAACAGCTAAAGGAAATAAGCCGATGGCTACAAGAACCCGACGAGTTTAGTTTTTATGAGAAGCCCAACGGCGAAGTGATAGCTTTGTTGGAAAGCCAAAAAAATGATTTGATTGTTTTGGATAATTTATTGTTTGCCAAAGGGTTGGGACTCGAAATGGGGTCGTTTAAGGGCACTGATTTTATTCCTTCTCACGCCTTGGCATTGAGTACTGCGCTTTCAGCTCAACTGCCGCGCCTGGAGCTTTCGGAGGGCGAAGCGTTGCAGTTTTTGAAAAAAGAGAATTTGCTTTTTGATGCGCCCAAAGGTTGGCTGTTGGTGACGCATCGAGGATTAGGATTGGGCTGGGTCAAAGGATTGGGAAATCGTATCAATAATTATCTGCCCAAAGAATGGCGGATTCGCATGGAGATTCCCGAGTAGGGGTAGGCCCGCAGCGGCGTTCCGTTTGTGTCTGCCTGGACATACAATAAAAACATAAAATTGATTAAATTATGACGGGCAGGAGGCCCGTACCACAGAATATGTCTTTACCGAAGCTGCTTTATATTTGTATCAATGATGGTTCTGATACGCGTATCAATAAAGAAATCAAGACTTTAGCTGCTCATTTTGATGTTGTTTATTTGGGCATTGGCCGTGATGATTCGCAAGCGTTTGTTAAGCCTTATTGTGCGGAATTTTTCCTAATTCAAGGCCATCATAAATCTCTTGGAACGCTCGTTCGGTATTTTTTTGCGTTTGCCAAACGCTATTTTACCCAGTCATTTCGCAGTATTCACGTTATCAATGAGCAGCTGCTGTTGATATTTTTTCCGTTTTTGATTTGGAGTCGGCGGCGGGTTGTGGCCGATATTTTTGATTCTATTTTTCTGCGCTCTGCCAGCCCCATCGTACACTCGCTGCAATCCCTTTTGTACCGATTGCCCAAAACCATCATAGTTACCGACGATAATCGTAAAACCCTCGTTCCGAATGAGTTTCAGCAAAAAACTGTCGTTGTAGAAAATTACCCTTACGCTTTTTATGACGTTCAATCCAAGGCAGCAGCGGCCGACGAGTTGCTGATTTTATACAGCGGTTCGTTGGGCGTTACGCGAGGTACGGTGCTTTTGGCAGAATTATTGAAACACTCGCCCAAGGTAAAAGTTTGGATGATTGGCTGGGTCTATGACGAGCCTACACGGCTGCTGAGTCAACACCCACAAGTGACCTTTTGGGGCGTAAAAACCCAGCAGGAAACCATGCGACTCGCTTCGGAATGTGATTATATTTTGTCGGTGTACGAACCCATCAATGACAATAACCTCAACGCCAGTCCCAATAAGATTTATGACGCGGTGCAATCGCAAACGCCCGTTATCATCAATTCCGAGATTAAAGTAGCCCAATTTGTAGCCGATAATCGACTCGGTTATGTGTTGGAAAGTTACTATACTACCGATTCTGAATTATTACTTCAACAATTGATTGCCCAAAAGAAAGATTTTATTTTTGATAATGACCTCCGACGTCGCTACACGTGGGAGGCCATCGCGCAAAAATTGATAGAAGCGCATTTGCACTAAATTTTTTGGAGCTCTATTTTTTCTTTTTGATGGTATTTGTATTCTGAGGTACGATGCCTTCAGAAACTTTCTGGGCTGGTGAACTAGGTTGGTCTCCGCTTCCTCCCCCGCCAGGATTACAGCCCACGGGTAAGGCCAAAAAGTAATGACCGCTGCTTGGGGTTGCCAGAAATGCGGTACCGTTTCCTGATGGTAGTAATTCAATATAGCCCGCTCGGTACTCTACCGTAGCCGACGGCGCAATGATATTGGTATTTGTCCCTTTGATCCACTGCGACGCCTGATAGACAGTACTTGTCGGAATGGTGGTGTTGAGGGTGATGGTTGGAGGGCAGACGTTCACAACCACAATAAAAGTATCGGCCAAAAAACCGTTTCCGCCGTTGTAGCCATCGTTGACGATGTAGGTAGTGTTGGCCACGGGCGATACCGTAATTCCCTTCGTGGTATTGGGTAGACTGCCGCCGCCGAGGATTTTCCACGAGTAGTTTCCTTCCCACGAGGCCGTCAAGTTTAGGGGTAGAGTAGGGTTGTTGTAAGTGGTTTTTTTGTTCACATCCTTCATGATGGTGAACTGGTCTTTGATGGTGTACGGAGGAGTAGAACTTAGGCTGTTATCATCAACGAGTTTTAAGTACCTAACATCCAGACGATTTTGGTTGATGACAAGCTCTACGCTTCCTCCTGTGGAAAGGAGCGCATCGGTACTATCGCTGTAAAACATGACGGGGTGGGGCCGAGAAGCCACGTTTGTCTCTTTGCCATCGCCCGCTCCCGGGGTAGCCCCTCTGCCCGCGTTGCCCGTAACCACGTGAACTGCACCGTTGTAGGGGCTATTTTTGAAGTATGGCTTTGAGGATGGGCCGTAGGTCCCTGACCAATTTTGGAGCAATTGGTTAGGATTTGCTCTGAATTGCGCTTTTGTAGGCGTGTCCGTTACGCCCTGCATCAGGAAAGAGCGATCATAAGCGTGCGTATGGGAGGTCACGATTAAGTCTACTTTATACTGTTCTAAAACAGGTACCAGCAGTTCGCGCATTATCTTTAATTCCCCTTCGGGCTTATCCCACGCAGTGGAAGGCGCGTCAGAATCATGGGTTCCTTTGGTATAAGGAGGTGTATGGAATAGCACTATTTTCCATTTTTTGGTTGTGGCGGCTAAATCTGCCTTCAACCATTTGACCTGCTGAAGTTGATTGAAAATATTTAAGCGATTAGCAGGTTCATCAAACTTCAACAAGAACATCGACATAGGGTAGCTGGTGAGACAAAGCCAACCACCGCCCGTACAGCCGGGGATAGACCCTCGAGTAAGAAAAGCATCTGGATGATAAGGATTCAGCATGATAATGTGTGCATCTCCTAAATCGAAGGAATAATAGCCTTTGCTTGCGGAGGGTACTCCGCCAGCTTCTGCCATCGTTGGGTAGGAGAAGGCATTGTAGCCAGCAATCGTTGAATCAGCGTAGGGTCTATATCCATAATCGTGATTTCCTAATGAAATCCAAGAAACGGTATTCCTGAATTGATTTGGGTAAACAGGGAATAGATTATAATCAAGTGCCGTATCAGTGCCATCGAAGCCCTCCAACTTTGAATTGTCCCCCCCAAAGAGAATGCCATGCAAACGCTTATTGCCGAGATAGTTCATGTAGGCATTTCGGACATTTACTTGGCGGCGCGTTCCGTCGGTCACACTCGGCAAGCCCAGTGGATTGTTGCTACATACATCTCCTAAAATCCACAACCTCAAGGAATCGGTGGTGTTGTTGGGCATACTGTAATAATAATAGTCAGTGCCACTCGCTAGGGTGGTTTCGGTCATTCCGCAGGTATGGCCCACTGAATAATAGTACTTTGTGTTGGGTGATAACCCCGCTAATGTTACAATATGCTCAACGGTGGTTGCTGGTAAGGCTACTTGCAGATTAAGATTGTTGGGGTCGGTTCCGTATTTTACTTTACTGTTGGTGGCTACGTTGGTTTTCCAGCGTACAATCACCGACGTAGGCGTGCCTATCTGCAAATAAGGTTGGCGTACAAGCGTTGCCGAAGGACACCCTCCTACCCCTTCGATAGATAAGTCGAAGTAACGGTCTATACTGGTGCTTGCCTGATGCACTTCTACCGCAATGACGTTGGTTCCGTTTAGTAAATCGGCTGGAATATAGACGGTCGTGTCTTTATAAATAGAGTCATTAGGCGGGGCAACAACCGCTGAGGTAAGTGAATCTATGGTCGTGGCGGGCATGTTTAATCGAAAAATCTCTCGCCCATTCAAATAAGCCACCAACCCATCATCGCACCACGTTTTGATACGATACCCCGTATACGTACTTTTATCTGTGATGTTAAAACACTTTCTGAAGTAGTGGGTTTTGCTGCTGTTGCTGCCGTTTCGGCTTGCGCTGTAAGGCCATAGCCACGTGTTGAGGGGGTGAGTAGGCGTACCTCCACTACCATCTTCATAGCCAAGGGTAGCCTGTCCGCTCGCCCACGCTGCGTCATTGTAGGCGTTGGTTTTCCAGGTTCCATTACCAAAAGTGGCAGGTTCTTGATTAGCGGTTCGGTATTTCCAATCCGTTGATTTGAACGTGACGGGCCATTCGGGGCAGGTAGTTGGTGCGGTGATTCCTTCCACCAACAAATCAAAATAGCGGTCCTGACTGCTATTGGATGATTGATGCAACTCTACTGCGATGACATTGTTACCTGGCAAAGCCGTATTGATGGTAATTTAGCCGTAGAGAGAATCATTGGGTGCAGTTACAGAAGACAAGGTAAGCGAATCAATAGGGGGCATTGGCATGTTGTGACTGAAAACCATTATTCCGTTGATATATACAATCAATCCGTCGTCGCACCATGTCTTGATACGGTAGCCGCTGTATTGAGCAGGATTAACGATGGTAAATGATTTTCGAAAATAGTTGGTTCTTGGTAGAGAAGAGGAAGTATGTGACCCTGCAGGTCGAAGCCAAGTGTTAATTAAAGGCTTCGGTGGCGTCGATATAATATCCTCATATCCCAGAGGTGCTTGTCCGCTACTCCAAGCCGCATCATTGTAAGCGTCCGTTTTCCAGTTACCGTTTCCAATGTTTACTGCGTCTTGAAAAGCCTCGCGGTATTTCCAGCCGGTTGATTTAAAAGCAACAAAAGTGGTTTGTGCTAAGGTGCTTCCAATAATCGAAAATATCACGCAAAACACCAGAAATGCCTTAAAGAGAATAGGGGAGGTTTTCATATTGGGTAAGATAAAGTGTTTGTATCCAATGCGGTGACTGCTGGGAAGTAAGTTGTTATCGTTTAATGGATAAGGTAAATCACTTCCTGTGTTTTATTCAAAGTCACAGCATATACCCAAAAGTGTATGACCAGAGGTATGCTATGTAATGGAGCAGATAAATTAATGACAGTAATTAAACTGACAAGTTATTTTGGTTTTGGGGTGGAGATGTTTTCGTCCAACTCATATATGATTTTAATAGGGATGAGATTGGATGGCAACTAAAAAAGGTAAGACCTTTGTTGTAAGGGTAAAGTTTAAGCTTATATAGTACAATTTGAAGTAAAAATATAATAAAAATGTTACAATGCAATAATTAGCTGATAATAAATTACTAGTTTCAGCAAATCTGATTCGTTGAAGTAATTCAATAGTGGTGAGGTAGATAATGGCACCCTATTTTGCGAAAAAAGAGGTTGAATATTCAACCTCTTTTTTCGCAAAATAAAGACTTAGATAAGACGTAACCTTGGTTTGCGGGGACATTTCAAATACTTTTTCAGTTCGGGTTTTCTCCGTCTTGCTACTGGTACTTCAGTGCCATCCACCATACGCACAAAATCGGAGGTTTGGCGCTGCAATGCATGGTGGATATTGATTAAACAAGATTTATGAATTCGTACAAACGGGAAAGGAAGTAGCTCTTCGTAATAAATCAGACTTTTGGAAGTAAGAAAATGACGACCATCAAGCATGTGAAAAATGGTATAATTTCCAGAACCTTCTAACCGTATGATTTCATTTGTTTGTATTAATGAATTCTTGGAGTAACCGGGAATTAAAATAGTATTCATTGTGGTAGAGTTTTAAAAATCCAAAATGTATAATCTGTGTTTGTTTTCAGGGCTTAGGCTCTCTTTTTTGGAGTTTTGACGACGCACGTGAGGATGGCAAAAGGGCTTTATTGCTACTTTCCTGACCTTGGGTGTTATTGTTGCTTTCGCCACCACCGCCACCAGGAGCACACCCGTCGGGTTGGGCCAAGAAGTAGTGCCCGCTGCTTGGAGTAGCCAAGAAGGCAGTGCCTGTTCCAGAGGGTTTCAACTCAATGTAGCCGGCGTGGTATTCTACCGTAGCCGATGGCGCAATGATGTTGGTATTGGTTCCTTTGATCCATTGAGAAGCCCGATAAACCGTATTTGTCGAAATCGTTGAAGTCAGCGTAATCGTTGGAGTACATACGTTGACAATAAAAGTATCGGCCAAAAAACCATTTCCTCCGTTATATCCGTCGTTGACGATATAGGTAACATTGGCCGAGGGGGCCACCGTAATGCTTTTTGTCGTATTGGGTAGGCTACCGCCACCGAGGATTTTCCACGAATAATTCCCTTCCCACGAGGCTGTTAGAATGAGCGGAGGAGTAGGAGTGTTATAAGTTATTTTTTTGTTGACATCTTTCATGATGGTAAATGAGTCGGGTTTGGAGCCATCTTGTTTGATACCAACGAAATCAATTCGATTCTTGAAAACCCGTAATTCAGAAGAGCCTCCTAAACGTTCAGTCGTAGTGTAGTACATCACAGGGTGAGGAGAGGGAGGTAAGGTGTAGTCATACCCAAAACTATCCTGCCCTTGTCCGCCGTCCGAATTTACAATATATACGGTGCCCTTTCCGTCCGAATTTTTGGTGTAAGGGGCTGAAGCAGGATAGCGCGCTGACTGACTCTGAATAATAGACGACGGTGCAGGTATGCCTGGATCAAATACCCCATTGATGAGTTTTGAGCGCTGCATTCCGTGGGAGTGCCCAGATAAAACCAAATCTACTTTATACCTTTCCAGAATTGGCACTAAACTTCTTCGGACATTGATTAACATATTATCTGTGTCAGAATCGTGTTTTACCTTTGAATACGGCGGGATATGGAAGAATACGATTTTCCAAAGCTTTTGAGTAGCTGCTAAATCTTTTTTTAACCAATTAATCAGATTTCCAGTAATTGTATCAGCGGTGGTGGCGATTGATGGACCTCCATAGGTAGCCGATGGAATATAGTAAGGGTTGATTTGTACAAAGTGAACATTTCCTATATCGAAAGAATAGTAGTTTTTATCAGAACTGATTCCATCTGCCACCGACGACGGAAATGAAAAAGAATTAAAAATAGCGGCATCCGTTAAGTGAAAAGCGACGGAGGAATCACCAGGAGCTCCCCCAGGAGTGGGAAAACCGCGATAATCGTGATTGCCAAAGGTGGTCCAACTTGGAAACTTTTTCAATACATCGCCCATCTGGTTGAAAAACTTCTGTTGCAAGATACCATCGGTGCCGTCGCCAGGTTCGGTGGCATAATCTTCTCGGAGTGCTATGTCTCCCATCAACAACACCCCGTCTACGTAATTATTACCTAGGTAATTTAAGTACGCCTGCCTGGTTTGTGTTTGGCGACTTGTTGAGGTTTTTCCTGAATCCCCAAAAAGCCAAAAGCGTAAAGGACGTTCGGTATCAGTTGGTGGGGTTTTAAAGTAATTGTTGGCATCTCCCTGTATTGCGGTTCCGTCGGTGCAGCCTACGGAATAATAGTAAACCTGATTTGGAGTCAATCCCGTGAGGGTAATGATGTGCTCTGTTGTGGGGGCCGAATCGTCCACAAATTGGGTGAGGCCACCCATTGAGGTTCCGTATTTGACGCGTCCAATAATTGCTGCATTTGTCCTCCATCTAACGGTCATGCTTGTTGGTGTTGATAACTGCAGGTAAGGTTGTCTCGTTAATGTTACACCGCAGGGTGTCGTTACGCCTTCAATGGATAAATCAAAATAGCGGTCAAGACTGGAGGCTGCTTGGTGAACTTCCACGGCAATGACGTTGGGGCCATTCAATAAATCATTGGGTAAGAAAATGGTTGTTTCACCATAAATGGAGTCATTGGCAGGGGCGGTAGAAGCCGAGGTAAGCGAGTCAATTGCCCCAGCAGGCATGTTGAGGCGATATACCTCTTTCTTGTTGAGATAGACCACCAACCCGTCATCACACCAAGTTTTGATGCGATACCCAGTATAAAGGTTTTTATTGGTAACATTAAAACACTTTCTGAAGTAGTGCGTTCTGGCGCTGTTGTTGCCAGTACGGCTCGGATTGAGTGGCCATACCCACGTGTTGATAGTGTGAGTAGGCGCTCCGTCATCATAGCCCAATGTAGCCTGCCCACTCGCCCAAGCCGCGTCGCTGTAAGCGTTTGTTTTCCAAGTTCCGTTGCCAAAAGTGGCGGGTTCTTGATTGGCGGTGCGGTATTTCCAGCCCGTTGATTTGAAAGTAATGGGCCATTCGGGGCAGGTGATAATCTGGATTCCCTCAATGGATAAATCAAAATAACGATCCAGACTCACACCTGACTGGTGCACTTCCACGGCGATGACGTTGGTGCCTGGGAGCAAATCGCCTTGCAAATTGATTGTGACTTCGCCATAAATGGAATCATTGGCGGGTGCCATTGAGGCCGAAGTAAGCGAGTCAACGGCACCCGCAGGCATATTTAAGCGATAGACTTCTTTATTGTTGAGATAGACAACCAACCCATCATCGCACCAAGTTTTGATTTTGTAACCCGAAAAGAGGGCAGGATTGGTTATGTTAAATGATTTTCTGAAATAATGCGTTTTGGCGCTGTTGTTGCCCGTTCGGCTTGCGCTGTATGGCCATACCCATGTGTTGATGGTGTGCGTAGGCGTGCCATCATCATAGCCCAGCGTAGCCTGCCCGTTCGCCCAAGCCGCGTCGCTGTAAGCGTTGGTTTTCCAAGTTCCGTTGCCAAAAGTGGCAGGCTCTTGATTGGCGGTGCGGTATTTCCAACCCGTTGATTTGAAAGTAACTGGCCATTCGGGATACGTAACTATGCTCCCTAATGTTCCTTCAATGGATAAGTCAAAATAGCGGTCAAGGCTCACGCCTGATTGATGCACTTCTACAGCGATGACGTTGGTTCCTGGGAGTAAATCACTTGGCAGATTGATTGTAACTTCGCCATAAATGGAATCATTGGCGGGTGCCATTGAGGCCGAAGTAAGCGAGTCAACGGCACCCGCAGGCATATTGAGGCGGTATACTTCTTTATTGTTTAGGTACACCACCAAACCGTCGTCACACCAAGTTTTGATTTTGTAGCTACTATAATCATTAGGATTTCCTACATTAAATGTCTTCCTGAAATAGTGGGTTTTGGCGCTATTGTTGCCCGTCCGGCTTGCGCTGTATGGCCACACCCACGTATTGATGGTGTGAGTAGGCGTGCCGTCGTCATAGCCCAGTGTAGCCTGCCCACTCGCCCAAGCTGCGTCGTTGTAAGCGTTGGTTTTCCACGTTCCATTGCCAAACGTAGCGGGTTCCTGATTGGCCGTCCGATATTTCCACCCCGTTGACTTGAAGCCTACAAAGGTGGTTTGCGTAAATGCTGCCTGAGCGCTCAGCACGAAAAGCAAGAGCAAAACGAACCGTTTTCTGAATAAGTAATCTGTCAGCTTCATAGTAAAAGTAGCGATTGATGAAAGTAAGCAGTGATAAAAAACTAAGGCGAAGCTAGACGTTGAAACATAACAATTGAATGATAAAATACAACAAAACGAATGATTCTGCTCAGGATTAGGCAGAGCGTATGAGCTTCGTCATCATTGCCACGAAGCGGGTGATTTTTGTTACCTGAAGGAGTTTTATGTAGCCAGTTCCCTAAGGCGTTTCGGCCTTTGGCTCACTGGGTGTAGCCATTTACGCAAGGGTGCTATCGCTGTTTGGGAGTTTTGTATAGCTTTCGTTTATCAAATTATAGGCACTATCTTTTTGTATGAAGAAGCGTATTACTCGACAAAGCATCTATGAGGGCTTTTTGTATGTACTACTCGTGGTGCTGGTGCTGATTCTGATTTTTGTATAATGTCCGTTTTTTACTTGTTGACTCACGGTATTTTCCCTGATTTTTGACCAAAATTTAACAGTGTACCAAAAATGTCACGATTTCTCATTCTCCTTTTTTTGCTCTCCCTATCTATTGGCCTTTTTCAATGCGGTGGAGGCGATCCAGAGCCCGATAATTCAGGAAATAATACTAACAATGGCTCTAACACAGGTGGCGGCACCCTCGGCAAAGGCCAGCCGGGTGTGGTGGGCCTCGCGGGAGTAGAGGCCTGGGACAAACTTGCATCGAGCGAAAAAGACCGCATCAAGAATTGGAATGCGTTGTTTCTGCATCAGTCTGTTGGCCAAGATTTAGAAGAGGGCTGTAAAGCCAACGGATTTCCGTTTGATTATTATGGCCCCAACGACAAAACCGATGGCGGCCTACGAGGGGGTATCTTTGTGGATGTAGGCGGCATTGCCAATGGTAACCCTTTCGAAAAAATCAGGGTTTTTCGGGAAAATGCAACCCGCAATAAAGACCTGCTTCAAATCGCGATTTTTAAGTTTGGTTATGCCGACGTAATGGACGATAATTTCGAAAAAGTAAAAACTGAATACAAAGCCGTCGTAGATGCCCTCAGGGCTCACTCGCCCACGCTCCGATTTGTTCATGTCACGCCGCCGTTGGTTTACTCCACCACTTCGTTTGAGGGAAACGCCGCCAAAATGAAGGTGGGGCAATGGATGAAAGATACCTTCAAAAATACTGATGTCATTTTTGATTTACAGGAATTGGAAAGCAACAACGGCGCGTGCCAACAGAATAACGTTTGGCGTATTTGTACCGAAAACCGTAACACCGCCTCCGACCCGTCGGATGTAAATGGTATTGATTCTTCCGACGGACAGGGGCACATCGGCAAAAAAGCAGGGCAGCGCATCAGCAAGGCTTTGTTGATGAGTATTTACAACGCTGGAAAATAATACGACCATGAGTAAATCGATCTCTTTTATCTATGCTCCCAATATCATCGTTGCACCGGGAACCAAATACGTAGACGATTTTGAAGATTTCCAAAAACGAGTGCTGTCGTTGTTGGCAGATATTATGAAAGCGAATTGGACGGGGTTAGGAATCATCAACCTTATTGGCCAGATGAGCAATAAAAAAGTCATTATCACGCCTGACCCCATCAATGGAAATGCTTGTGCGGAAGATAGACGAAATCCCAGTTGGGGCAATGCCATAGAAATTCCTATTTCAGTAGAATATGTGAAGGGAACAGCTAACAAAAGCCCAGGTTTTATGCCTGATGAAATAATTTTACACGAACTTATTCATGCTTATTTTATGCATCAGGGCACAAAGCAAGATATGGCATTGTTTGTTCCCCCGAATTTTTATTACCATACTTTTGGTGAGTTTGCGGCAGTTTTATTGACCAATATATACATGTCGGCAAAAGGCAGGCCAGCGCTACGCAGAGACCACACCGAGGCACAACTCACGGGGATGTGTAGTCACGACGAAGGATTTCTGATACTTCATGCTGACCCAAACCAATTTGGTTATCCCTATTCGCAATTTCCACATGAAAGGTTGATTTGGAATCTGACGCAGCAGGTACCGGAGCTTATTTTCAACTATGTTCGACACGAAAACGGCGTTTTTAACCCAGTTCGCTATTATTTGAATACACTTCCAGAACGGAGGATGCGGGAATTGCGGCCGCGTTCGGGAGAGACTTTTCAAAGAAAGGAAGAGTTAGAAGGAGAGGCGATGAAGCTTGTGAGAGAAGCAGAACGGGTAGAAAGAGAAGGATGGGACAAATAAAACCTTAATCAATAACAGCCATGAAAAAACTAATCGCGTACGTTGTTTTAATAAGCGTTTTCATCTTCAGCTCGGGAGCGGGTTGCAGTGACAAAAAAGAAGAACCCGAGCCCGAATATGTTAAACTGCTGGTTGGCGGCCGCTGGGATGTGTACAAAACCTATTCTGAATCAGCAAGTGATAAAATCACCCTTACTATTAAAGATGGCTACTTAGGCTATAAATTTTATACGGATGGCTCAATGGATGGCTGCTTCCAACAAACCTGCGAAAAGCAAGGCCGATGGTCTTACAAAGTAAAAAATGCCGCCGCTGGAACGGGCGAATTAACGCTCTACAATGACAATAAAGACATCGCCGAAGTTTATGGAGACCAACTAATAGGACACTTGGAAATACTTAGCGACAATGAGATTATCTGGGTAGTTAATGGCAGTCCTTTTGTGGGAAATACCGATTATAGTTTGGTGAGGTGGTATATGAAAAGAACCCAATAAGGCCATGAAAAAACTACTTTCTTGCGCCGTACTGTTGAGCATTTTAGTCCTCAACTTGAGTGCTGGTTGCGGCTCGAAAACCGAAGCCGCTCAGCCCGATAATTTCCAGTCATTAATTGGTAAGTGGGAGGCGATACGCTTTGTTTACGAAATAGTGAAACAGGATGGGTCTGAAATCGCTACTGGAACTGAACTTAAATCAAAAGGAAATGTCATCATATGGGAATTTTTCAGCGATGGAAGATTGGTCGCTACGCAGGATGGGAAAAGCCGTGAAGTGCGTTGGGAGCTGAAAGTCAAGCGATTGAATGGGGTGAACATTGATGTCGGGGAGTTGAAAATTATAGGTGCCCAAGAAAAACAATTGGCCGAAACGTTAGGCCAAAGTAGTGATTTAACCTATGCAATTGAGACTTCATCCGAGGCAAAAATAATGTCTCTAAGGGTAGATGCAACCAAAATAGGCCCGTACAAACAGAATACACTAATTTACACCTACCATAAATTGTAGATAATCAATGACAAAGAGTATAAAGCTATTGCTTTTTTTGGGTGTTTTGGCAGCATTAAGTTGGGGAGTGTATGAATGTAAATACTATTACAGCTACTACTCCGATCTCAAAGACCGACCGTGGGCTTATAGTCGCGACGAAAACGCCAAACTACTCGTAGGGAAATGGCAAGGCCGCTTTACTGATCCGGATGGGGTGGCTAAAAAGCTTGCATTAGAAATTTTTGTGCCAATCACCGATGAAGAACGATGGGAGAAGGCAGCGCGAAAGAGCCGCCGTCGGCGAGGTTCTTCGGCCCGCCGAAATTTTGAGGGTGTTGCGTTGGTTGAGAGTAAGTTAGGTAAGGAAAGTTATGAGTTGTGGGGAGGCGTGAATAAGGATGACTATCATTTGTTTACCCTTGATTTTATTACGGATGAGACGAAAATGTTGCCAATTAATAACTTTTACATCAACGATTCTGACCCTAACAATTGGCGCGATGATTCAATGAGCTTGACGCTGAATTTCAGTTATCGTCGACCCAATAAATCTTCGTTTTGGAGTAGTGCAGACCCGCGTTTTGATAAAAAAGTAACCGTTACCCTTAATCGCCAAAAACAATAAGATTGTATCTGATATGGATGCGAAAAAGCTACTATTCTTTGCCCTCATTTCCCTTTTTTCGATCATTGAAGGTTGTAAAAAAGCGGAAGTTGAAACCGACGAATGCGACGCTGACCCTACTGCCTGCGGCTGCCCACAGGAGCCGCCAAGCTGCAGCGACCCAGGAAATAATGGCGGGCAGACCCTCAGTGGAAAGGTGTATGTATCACCCAACGGCAGCGACTCCAATGATGGCAGTGAAGGGAAGCCTTTCAAAACCATCCAAAAAGCCGCTGACGTTGCCGACCCCGCCAAAGGTTTGGAAATCATTCTGCGTGGTGGTATCCACCTGAGCGAAGAAGTAAAGTTCAGAACTTCCAATATCAATCTGCATTCCTATCCGGGTGAGTGGGCAGTTATCAAAGCGATAATGACGGTGGAAGATATTTCCAGCTGCCTCTGGTTTAGAGAACCAGAGAGTGAAAATATAACCATTGAAAACGTAGAAATTATTGGGGGGTATTACTACGGAATTAAATTTGAAAGCAACTGGGACGATGACCGAAGCGTACCTTTTGACAAGCGGAGAGGGGTACGTAATATTAAAATCTTGAACTGCAAAATCCACGATACAGGCCGCGATTGTATCAAAATTACGCCAGGATGCCAGAATATTCAGGTCCTTAACTGCGAAATTTACCGCTCTGGCGTGGGGCCAGCCAACATATCGGCGCAAAATGCCGAAGGAATTGACAACGTAAACGGCTCCAATATGACGGTTCGTAATTGCTATTTTCACGACATCGCCACCAACGCGCTGTACGCTAAAGGAGGGGCAAAAGATTGCATTTTTGAGCAAAATCTCATCATGAATTGCGGCGAGGGTGGATTGGTAGCGGGCTACTTGGATACTGATGCGGAGTGGTTCAATACAATCTCTAACCCTACGTATTTTGAAAGCATAAACATCATTATCCGGAACAATATTGTGGTCAATACTAAATGGGAAGGGATTGGACTCTATGCGGCACTTAATGCTCAAGTCTATAACAATACGCTCATCAACGTAGCGCAGGAAGCAAGCGCAGCCTTGATGATTGCCCGGGGCGAAATTTATGGCACACCCAAAGGCGATCAATACCCGAATTGCAAAGACCTTAAAATTTCTAATAATATTTTTGTACAAACCGCCGCCGCCAAAGGCTATATTGCCCGCTTGCGGGGAATTCCCCAAGGGACCAACGAATTGAGTAATAACGTTTATTTTAAACCCAGAACGCTCACTTTCAGAATTGATAAGTCTGATGATGACTACACTGAATTTGAGGGTTTTGCAAACTGGAAAACCCAATCTAAATTAGATGCAACCAGCATCAACGTTGACCCTAAACTCGACGGTCAATACCACCTCACCGCGGGCAGCCCTTGCATCGGTATAGGAAAAGCACTGGGGACTTTGGTAGAAAAAGACTACGACGGCGGGGCAAGAGGTGCAAAACCAGACATCGGAGCCGACCAAGCTGGCAACGGCACAGCGCTTACCATTCCGCCACCTATAGTAGCTACTGGTACCAAAGGCACTGGTGGGGGCAATTAATGCTACAAGAGCAGAATACTTTCCAAGTTTTAGAAACTTGGAAAGTAGGAAACTGTACACAAACAAAAAAGGCTCCGAGCGGAGCCTTTTTTGTTTGTAAAAATAAGAGCGTTGTTTAGACGCTATTTATTTAATAATTCATCAAAAGTAAGTGAAACATAGTACATCGAACCAACAACTGGATTTCCCCAGCCTGTGCGGTATTGAGTTCCTAATAGATTAGTGCCCCCAATCTTAAAAATTGATTTAATAGAAGAAACTTTCTTGCTCACTTGGGCATCTAAAGTACCGAATGCTGGTATGGTAAGTTGAGTACTGTTCTGGGGCTGTCGGGCCAAAGCAGGTTGAAGGAGGTCCAACCAATCAAATGCTGTCTGATGACGCCATACTACATTGAAGCCCCAACCTGAGTTGCCTAAATTACGATTCCCAAATGTTATATTGTGTCGATATTTAGGGGTGTTGTATCCCACTTGAAAACCGTCATCCAGCACGTTGCGATTTTTCTCGCCACTAAACATCTTGACGCCGCCCGCATCAAGGGTATTATTGGAAAGGTTAAAGCCTAAAGTATAGTTTTTGGGTAATAAATAATCAAACCCTAAACCAAAACCTTGTGTCTTAATATCTCCTGTATAATTTGTTGACATTGATATCACTTGCGGAATAGCCGCGTTTCTTAGTAAAACACCACCGATGTAGTTTTTCATTGTGGTGTTGTAATAATATACATCTATCAACAATTTTTTGGCAATCATTCCTTTGTATCCCACTTCAAAACTCAAAGCGCGTTCAGGTTTGAATTCTGGAAAACTCCATGCCTGACCAGTAGCAATGTTGACAGAGCCACCTCCCTCCCGAAGTTTGTAATTGTCCCAGAGCGCAGGCAACCCACCAATCAATAAAGATACGGGCGTATTAAGATTGATGTATTGGTTTTGGTTGGTCGGAATTCTGAAACCTGTTTGGTAAGAAGCCCGGATGTTGTGGTTTTTATTGACAGTGTAAACCGCCGAGATACGTGGACTCCATTGGCCAGCAAAATTTTCATTTTTATCATAACGAACAGAACCCGTCAACTTAAATACATCATTGAAATTTTTACTCACTTGAGTATATCCTCCAAATTCGTTAATGCTGAACTCGCTCCCATCTGATTTCTTCAAAAATAGTGTACCATTAGAATTCAATGCATATTTTCGAAAATTTCCCCCTACAATAATTTCAACTACTTTAGGATCAATTACTTCATTGAAATTATACATGGCTTCAGCGTGGTATAACCGGGTACGATCTACAAATAAGGCTCCGCTTGGAATGGCATTGGCTTTTACCTGAGCCGCAATTTGGTCGAAGCGCGGATCTCCTGGCAAAACACGGCCTTGGTCTGCCACGCCGCGAGCTGCGGTATGCAAAGCGCCAGCGTTTGAATTAACTGTACCTAAGGCAGTAGCATAGGCAGCTTGTGGGGTTTGTCCAGCCCTCAATGCTGCTTGAAAAGCAGGTACAAAAGTTTGGAATGCACCACCAGCATACGTAAGGGCATATTGTGGATACCACCCTTGCGCCAAGCCTGCTAAACCCGCTGACGCCGGTGGTACACTTGGTTTCCACGCTTCATTGATGTAGGTGCCGAGCAAACCAGCGGCATAGGTATCTCCCGAGTTTTCGGCGGTCATGTAGCCACGAACAAAGAAGTTGGATCCTCTCAATTCGGCTTTATATAATCCCATTGTGAAATTCTTGAGCTGATACCGGTCTGAAGAAGTATATACTGTTGACCCCGCTCCCCAGTTGGCCTGAACGATGGCTTCTACTTTATCGTTAATACGATAGTGTAATGCACCATTTAATTTCAAACTTTTTGTGGTATAGTTCACTAAATCAAACTCATTGTAGCCTGTACGCGATACGGCTACATTAGGAAGCAAAATATCGTTTATCAACTGCGTGCTTGGAATACCCGTAGCAGTAGAAAACTGATTAATACCGCCAACCAGTTGAGCCAATGGAGCGCTGATAGCGTTTAATTGAGCAAGTGGTACCCCAAGTAACTGGCCAAATGTGCCACGTAAACTCGCTAAGCCAGCACCGCTTGAATTCTCATCTCCATAAACGTTTATGCCGTCATACCCAGGATTACTGCGAGTTCCATTATCAGGGGTAGTTCCTCGAAAACTTTGGTCGCGATAATCATTCACTTGCCAATCTTGAGCAGTGATGTAGCCAACATTGAGTTTGAAGGCGAATTTATTATTGAAGGCTTTGGCATACCGAAAAGCTACATCATAAAAAGGCGTAGTTTTGGTGGAGCGATTATCGGCGCTCATCAAGCCCAATTTTGTGTAAGCACTTACTCCTTGATAAAGAAATGGATTTTTACTGTTCATCAATAACAATCCATTGATGGCATTGGGGCCATACAAAGCAGAAGCAGATCCAGGAAGAAGTTCAACACTTTCTAAATCAAGTTCGGAAATCCCAACTATGTTGCCTACGGCAAAGTTGAGCCCCGGAGCCTGATTGTCTATTCCGTCAATCATTTGTACCACGCGTGTATTGCCATTTCCTGAAAATCCACGCGTATTAACAGAACTAAACATCAATGATTGAGTGCTCACTTCTACCCCTTTTAGGTTACGAATGGCATCATAAAAGTTAGCTGCTGGGGTTTCACGGACGTTACGAATGTCCATTTTCTCAATACTCACGGGCGATTTTAAAACGCTTTCCTCGACCCGAGAAGCTGATACAACTACTTCCTGACCAATCAATGCCTGCTCTTTAAGGACAATTTTGAGGTCCGTGCGATCGCCGTTAATTTGTACTTCTTGGGTTTCAAACCCAACAGACGTGACGACCAAAATAAAAGGTGTGGGGGTATTGGTAGTCAATGAAAAATTACCTTTTGCGTCCGAAATGGTTCCTACCACCTTTCCTTTCACTTGAATGCTCACTCCCACCAATCCATCACGCGTTGTTGCATCCGTTACATTTCCGGCGACTTTTGTTTGAGCCAATACTATGCCTGCGCTCATTAACCATGCCACAGAATATAGTATGGCATGTCTTAAAATTTTATCCATAGGTTTAAAGTTGTTTTTGGGTGTAACTCATTCGTAATTTTGTGTAATATTCGTTCTTTTGAAAATAGGTTACAATTTTTTCTTCCTATATTCATAAAAAAAATTGTTATGCACGCATAATTATTAGAAAAGTACAATAATGAATCAACTAAAATCTCTTCCATCGGTACTTTTTACAGCCCTTTTAGTGATTGTAGCCGGGTGTTCAAAATCAGTGACGATACAAAGTCAGTACGTTTTAGAGAATGTTCCCGCTGCTCCCGATTATGCTAAATCACTCTACTGGGCGGCCCTGCCCACGGTAAAAGATGCCGCCGATAGTGTGCCTCTGAAGTCGGGTCTCAAAGATGGACAAGCATTCGCAAAAGCAGATGTTTTTTTTATTCACCCTACAATTTATACGCAGCAACCAACCATCGGCACTTTTGAGTGGAATGCCGATGTGAATGATGTAGCGTTGAATCAAAAGGTGGACAACTCCACCATTCTCAATCAGGCTTCGGTCTTCAATGGTTCTTGCAAAGTGTACGCGCCCCGTTATCGTCAGGCGCATTACTACAGCTTTGTGACGCAAAACCAACTGGAAAAACAAAAAGCAATGGATTTGGCGTATTCTGATGTGAAAGCTGCGTTTGAGTATTATTTACAAAATTTTCATCAGGGCCGTCCCATCGTCATTGCTTCGCATAGCCAAGGAACCGCCCACGCCAAACGCTTGCTGAAGGATTTTTTTGATGACAGACCGCTCCGACAAAAACTAGTGTTTGCCTATTTGGTAGGAGACATCACGGGGGTGCCTGCCCAGCCCGATGAATTTAAAACCATTAAACCAGCAAAGACTCCCGAAGAAGTAGGTGGTTTTGCCTCGTGGCACACGTATTTGCGCGGCTTTTTTCCCGACAAGTACGTTCCCAATCACTTTTCTACTGCGGCTTGCACCAATCCGCTGACGTGGCGTTTAACCGAAGAATATGCTTCTCAAAGCCTGAACAAAGGTGGTGTGGGCCTAAAGTTTACGTTTGTGCCACAATTGGCTGATGCGCAGGTTCACCAAGGGCTCTTGTGGATTAACAAACCCTACGTAAAAGGGAGGTCTTTGATACGGAATAAAGTGTGGCATTCGGCCGACATAAACCTTTTTTGGCAAAGTATCCGGGAAAATGTAGCTTTACGAGTTGAAAACTATATCCAACAAGAGCAAAAATAAACCAGAAAATGTAACGTAAAAGGGGATTTATCGTCTGAATACAGTACTTTTCCTGTCAACTATTAACGCTTCACATCACTCATCGCTTATGAATCACAATTTTGTAATTATCATGGCAGGCGGTGCTGGAACACGGTTCTGGCCTTTCAGTCGAAACAACAACCCCAAGCAGTTTCATGATGTATTGGGAACTGGAAAAACACTGCTTCAACAAACCGTAAGTCGTTTTGAAGGGGTTTGCCCTCCCGAAAACATCTACATCGTGACCAGTGCCGAATACTATGATTTGATTAAAAAACAAGTTCCATTCCTGACAGACGATCAAATCTTGCTGGAACCTAATCGCCGCAATACCGCCCCGTGTATTGCTTATGCGTGTTATAAGATTGCCAAAAAAGACCCTCAGGCTAGGGTGGTGGTGGCTCCTTCCGATCATATTATTCTGAAAGAAGAAATATTTCGTGAAAAAATTCTTTTTGCACTTGAGGCGGCTGGAAAAGAAGAAATTCTGATTACGCTCGGCATTCAACCCACTCGTCCCGATACGGGCTATGGCTACATTCAGTTCATACCTTCCGAAAGTGAGACCAAAAAAGTAAAAACGTTTACCGAAAAACCTCAGTTGGAAATTGCGGTTAAATTTCTAGAAAGTGGTGATTTCGTCTGGAATGCAGGGATATTTGTGTGGAATGTCCAGGCCATTCTTAATGCATTCGCGGCTTATTTGCCCGAAGTAGCGGAGGTATTTATGGCGGGCGAGCAAGATTACTATACCGAGCAGGAAAAAACCTTTATTGATAAAGCGTATATGCTTTGTAGAAACGTCTCTATCGACGTGGGCATCATGGAAAAGGCCCAGAATGTCTACGTTGTTTTAAGTGATTTTGGCTGGTCAGATTTGGGAACGTGGAAATCGCTCTACGATATTTCGCCGAAAGATGCTCAGCAAAATGCCACTGAGGGTAATATAAAGCTTTATAATACAGGGAATTGTATTATAAAGACACCTAAAGATAAGCTCGTGGTGGTGCAAGGGCTGGATGGATACATCATCGCCGAAAACGACGGTGTACTCATGATTTGTAAAATTGACGAAGAGCAGCGAGTCAGAGACTTTGTGGCGGACGCCAAGCAGCTAGGCAGCCAATATATTTAAACATTCGGGGGAGGCGAAAGCTTCCCCCGCTTTGTTTTAAAAGTCTTGGGGTTAATTTTCAAGAATTGCGGTAGTTTCAATTTCCACCATGTATTCGGGGGCAATTAAACGAGATACTTCTACCATCGTGGTACACGGCCGAATCTCCCCAAAAAACTCGCCATGCGCCCGACCAACGGCTTCCCACTGAGAAATGTCGGTTACAAAAATACGGGTACGTACCACGTCTTTGAGCGAAGCGCCCGCTTCGGCTAATACAGCCTCAATTTTTTTGAGAATAACTTTGGTTTGGACGTAGGGGTCTTCCAATCCTACTACTTGGCCATCTTCAACGGCGACGGTTCCGCTGATTTCAATGACAGCGCCGATTTTGACGGCTCTTGAATACCCCACGGTGGCCTCCCACGGAGAGCCCGAAGAAATATTGGTGCGTGACTGCGGCATAAAAAAACAGAATTAGGTGGTTTTGAAGGAATAAAAGTACATAATCCTGTAAATGAACAAAGATTATAACCCCAGTTTTTCCAAAAATCCTTTTTTCTCATTCCGTGAAATTTCTACCTCCGAGCCATCGTCCATCAGCACAGTGCCTCCTTCTCCGCGTACGTATTCTTTGACCCGCAATAGGTTAATCACGGCCGAACGATGGACGCGTAAAAAGTGAGCCGAGGCAAGCATGTGTTCAAATTCTTTGAGCGTGCGCGATGCCACCAGTTTACGAGGGGGCATTCCGGTAGCAGCGAGGTGAAAAACCGTGTAATTACTATCTGATTCGAGCCAAACGATGTCCTGAATGGGCACAAACGTGACGCCTTTCAAAGAGGGAATGGCGATTTTATTGAATTGTAACGAAGACAAAGCTAGGCTTTCGTTGTGAGATGCCTGTTGGCTGTGGCGTTTTTTTTCAAGGCGTTGCAGTGCGGAGCTGAGTTCAATTTCTCGAACGGGCTTCAACAAAAAATCTAGCGCACTCTGACGAATGGCTTCAATGGCGTATTGGTTATAGGCCGTGGTAAAAATAACTTCAAACGAATAAGGTTCTAATTGACGTAAAAGCGTAAAACCATCCATCAGCGGCATTTCAATGTCCAAAAAAAGCACATCAGGTTTTAGTTGTCGAATACCCACAACCGCCTCTTCGGGCGACTGGAAAGTGCTTAAAATGTTGATTTTGGGGGCAACTTTACGCAATTTGATGGCCAGAACTTCAAGGCTCATGCGTTCGTCGTCAACAAGGATGGCTTTAAACATAGCGTTGTTTTTTTCAAAAATAAGGTAGTTACGGCGAAAAAAATGGCCGTTTACTAATTAATGAAAGCCTTTTTAGGCAACGGAAAATAACGTCTATGCTTTTTTATGAACGGTGTAGAACGGGTATTTTCAATCCGTCGAAATCATTGCCCAGTTGTATTTTTGAAATCTTCTGGTGTGTTGATGTTTTGGAGCCAACGGGGTGTAGGGCAGGGGAGCAAATGGACGTTGGCTTTTTTTAGAATTTGCCGTGGCGAAAAGCGGTTTTGCTGAAATTGTGCTTGTATGAATGCGTAACTTTCAGGCTCCCAGATGGTTAATAAAGGTTCAGGAAATAGGGATTCGGGGTGTTGAAAGGCCGTTGCTATTTGATTGAGCTTGCGATGACTGACCAAAAAAGCAATCGTTTCTGGCGACACAAAAGGCATATCACAAGCCACGACCAGCCATGCTTCGTTTGGACTATGTTCAAACGCCGACAAAATCCCCCCCAACGGCCCGATTTCACGGTTATCAATCAAGCAGGCGAAACTGTCAAAATTGTCTTTTTGGTCGGCTCTGCAGGAGATAAGAACGGTAGAACAGTACGGCGTCAGCAATTCATATAAATAGCGCCATTGGGGTTGATGATGGTAGGTCAATAGGCTTTTGTCGGTACCCATCCGCGTACTGCGCCCGCCCGCCAGAATCAGCGCATTCATGCCTCAGTAAGAAATGTTAACGCCCTAACTTCCGACCAATACGCGTCTTTGTGGCTAAAGGTATCGGGCCTAAAACCACAATGCCCGCCCGACTGCGTGAGTTCCAGCCACACGTTGGGCATATTTGCAATTACATCGGCAGGTAGGCTTTGGTAGGGCACCAGAGGGTCGTTGATGGCATTGACGATGAGCGTTGGGATGGCCGCTGCGTGAATAAAACCTTTGGAGCTGCTTTTCTGGTAATAATCATCAGCACCTTCAAACCCATGCAGCGGTCCAGTGTAAACGTGGTCAAAATCCCAGAATGTTTTGATGTTTTTCCACTTCTTTAAATCAAAATGCTCGGGATATTGTTGGGCTTTGGCCGCTACTTTGGGCTTTAGCGATTTTAAGAATCGCCACAAATAGATTTTATTTTCGGGTTTTTCGATGTTGCGGCTACAAGCCAATAAATCCATCGGCACGCTGAAGGCCACCGCTTTTTTGATGGCAGGATTAATATTAGCTCCGTTTTCGCCGACGTATTTCAACGTCACATTTCCCCCCAAACTAAATCCCATCAGGTTGATTTCGGTGTAGCCTTTGGCGAGGGCGTATTGAATCACAAACTCCAAATCGGTGGTTTCGCCGCTGTGGTAAAATCGCAGTTGGCGGTTTATTTCGCCACTGCAACTTCGGTAATTCCAGGCCAAACAATCAAATCCGTTGGTGGTCAGAAACTTCACCATTCCCGTTACGTACTGCCGGGTGCTGCTTCCTTCCAACCCATGCGACAGAATCACCAAAGGAGGTAATGAAGTAGGTAGATTGACAGTTTCTTTTTTATCGGTTGTTTTGTTCTTTTTTGAAAAACTCCAGTCTATATCTAAAAAATCATCGTCGGGCGTGGTAAGACGCTCGCGTTGATAGGAAGGATTGATGGTCCGAAAAAGAGCAGGATAGATGCTCTGGTAATGTCCATTGGGCAACCACGAAGGCGGACGGTGGGTATTGGTTGAAATAACAGGCATGAAAATTTTCCAGAAACAAAAAGGACAAATTAGGTACGTTAGCTTCCAAAAGGCAAACATAGCCTTTCCGCTCCGTGTTCCAAGAGTTTCGTAAAATCTTCGTTTGTGGCACCCTCAGCCCAAACTTTGCAGCCAACTCGGGCGGGAGTGAGCTGCTTGAAGCGCAACGCTTTTTCTAGGTCAAATGGTTTTTGGAAAAATCCGGTGGTATTTTGTATGTAATCCGCTCCTGCGTCGGCAGCAGTTTTGAGGGCGCGAATGAGGCTAGGCTCGTCAAAAAAATCGGTTTCGATAATTACCGTAAAAATAGCTTCTCGTTGGTGAATCAGTTTGGCGAGTTTGGCAAATTCCACTTTGGGCCAACCGTTTGAATTCGAAAACCAAGCCGATGTATTCATAACCACCTGAATTTCGCGCACGCCGTCGTTAAGGGCACATTCAGTTTCGGTTTGCTTGGTTTCGGTGCGTTGGTAGCCCAGAGGATACCCAATCACGGTCGATAAAATAGCTTGGGTGGATTCAGGCCAATTGCGATGTAATTTTTTGACCCAAAAAGGAGGGACAGTCAACGTGGCAAACCCATTTTGCTGCACGGCTCCAAAAGCCTCAAGCATAGATTCGACCGAGGCCATGGGCGATAAAACACTAAGTTCGATGGCATGATTCATACCCGCAAAACGTCATTGCTTCACAAAAGGTTTGGCAATGGAGCGCCGCCCGTCGCTGACCTGAATGAAGTACTTACCTGGTGGGAGTTCTGACACATCAAACTGATTCAGAAATACACTGCCGTTATCGTATAATAGTTTGCCCGCGAGTTTAACACCGTCTAGCGTTACAATGTGTGCCGTTAAATCGTACGTGTTGTCGGATGCATACGCGACGGTCAGGGTATGAACGGCAGGGTTTGGAAAAATCGATAGGTTTTCCTTCACAATCAATATTTCCGGAACGGTGGCGGGGGTATTTGTTGGGTACGGAACGTTGATCAGGATGAGGGGGGCAGACATAATTGAACACCCGTTTTGGGTAATTTCAACCGTATATTTCCCGGGTAATGAGGCGGTCAGCCGCGCTCCGGTTGCGGTCGCAATGGCATTGTCGTTTAAAAACCAGCGGTAAGTCATTCTTTCGCCCGTAATGGTTGTAAGCCTAATGCTCCCTTTCGGAGGGATGAGGGTGCCATCGGTGGTTGAAATTACGGGCTGTTGAAGGGCTGAAAGTAACTGAGTCGGCTTTGAAATGGCAGTGCAGCTGTTGCTTCGAATGATGACGCTATAGGTTCCGGGTTCTGTTGGGGTAAGAGCCGATGTGGTAGCACCTGCGATAGCAGTGCCGTTGCGCTGCCATTGATAGCGGTAGCCCAAACCTTCATTTGCCGTCAGCCGTACCGCTTTGCCTGTGCAGATAGCAAAACTTCCTGAAGGGCTGATTTGAGCAGTCAGTGTAGAAACACGGACATTGATGGCTTTGGATTGGGCTGAACATTGATACCCGATGGCTTTGACGGAATACACACCTTCTTGTGAAATATTCAATGAGGTAGAAGTGGAGGTAGCAAACAGCTGCCCGTCTTTCATCCATTGATAGGTCAGGCCATTGTCGCCTTTGATTTGCATTTTCAGGGCCAGATTTCCGCAAAGCGTGGTATCTTTTCCAGCCACTAACTGAACGGCGGCATTGCAATCCTGAGGGCTTATGCCACTGATAAACAGGGAGTATGGCTGAGTGCCAGTTTGCAGTGTTCGTTTGTGCCGAATGGTCAACGTGTATACTTTCCCGGGCGTTGGTGATTCAATCACTGCTTGCTCGGTATTGTCCCTAATATTATCGCCCTTGGTGGCCGCTTTGGCGGGATTGGCGGGGTCAAGTACCCACGGGAACCACGTATTGCCCGCATCGTCGCTAAGACGTACATCGAGGTCATTGATGAGTTTGATGGCCGGGTCATCTACGGTCTGGGTCGTAATTCTGGTGGGTGCACCTTCGGGGTCGGTCCAACTGAGCGTTACGACCAAAGGAGTGTTGCCCGTTGCGATTATTTTTTGTTGGAAAGTTTCATTCTGCCAAAGTGATTTTTCCAGCACTGCCTGATTATTGTCTGAATTAATCAGGACTTTGGCTGCTTTTTCGGCGTTGAGCAAGCCCCAGCCGTATTCGTAGCTTGGGCCCAATTTATCGAGTGGTTTGTCGGCCGTGTGGAGTACGAGTCCCTTTAACGTGGCCGAACGCATAAAATAGGCTTTTTGACGATAAAAAAGCTCCTGTAACAGAATCAACGTACCCGAAACATTGGCAGAGGCAGTTGAAGTACCCGACATGGTTGCGTAGGCGTTGTCGGCGTTTGAGATGGAGGAAATGATGGTTGTCCCGACGCCCAATAAATCTGGTTTGATGCGGCCATCGTCAGTGGGGCCCCAACCGCTAAAATCAGAGACAGAGAAACCACCGATGCGGCCGTTTTGTAGTTGTAGTTCTGCACCGCCAACGGTTAAAATATTTTTGGCGTTGGCTTCGGCGGGAATCACGTCGTAGGCATCGTTGCGGTACCGGTCCAAAATACTTGTTTGGTTTGTATTTCGTAAAAAATAAGGCGTTCCGATGGGCGGGCCTGTTTCGCTACGTTTGTTATCGGCCGATTTTACAATAAGGTAAAAGGGGTTGTTGTAGGCCAATTGATCCAAGTCCCGCGCTTTTTCGTCATAAAACCCAAAGCGATAATCTTCTTTTGTGCTGATGCTCGTATTACCCCACCATTCCCATTTGCGAGTCGGGTCGTTACCTGGCCGGCTTTCATTGTAAAACCACCCCACAACAGGGCCGTAAGAATGGTTTGAAACCAACATTTTTGATGCTTCGCGGGACATTTCCACCAAATCGTCGGTATAGTCCCAGACATCTAATTTAGCGGCGTACGCCATTCCTTTGACTTGCGAATTGATACCCGCAGCGGCCATCGTTCCTGATAGATGCGTGGCATGGTCGCTCAGTAGGGTATTGCCGTCTTTTTGACGAATTCGCCCCCCAAATTCAATGTGCGAAAGACGAGGTAAGCCGCCATCCCAGAGGCAAAGGGTGCCATTAAGCTGTGGCAAATCGCCTTTCAAGTCAATCCCCAAGCCCCCGCCTTTGTAGAGATTGGTGGTGTGGGTACCTGTAGAAGCCAGAATGTTATGAACAGTGTAATAAACGGGTATACCAAATGTATCGACTCCCTGTAAGGTTAAAGTGCGCCCCTTGGCATATTTTTTGCTAATAAACCATTTCTGTTTTTTGGCAAGATTCAGCGCCTTTTGGCGATTGAGGGTGTAGCGTTTTTGGAGGTCGAGGAGGCGTAAACCTGCCGTGTTTTCTGGTATTTTTAGGCTGGTTTCAATAGTTTGGCCCTGTACAAAAAGACAAATAGCTGATAGATAGACCATTAAAAGTCTACCTATCAGCGAAGAAATACTAAAAAATAGTTTACGGGGTAAAATAGCAGACATCCTCTCACAGTACAGACGCGCCACTTAGTGTTTTACGATGGCATTAATGATGCGCGTTGGTGTACCCTCCACTTCAATTATAGCAAAAAACGTACCGCTTTGCAGCATTTTGAGGTTAAATTGTGTACTAAATTTTTTTTCATCCCCGTCCATCTGTTTTTTCAGTATCAAACGACCCTGTAAATCATACAAAGAAGCCATTATTTTTTGCAAAATGGGGGTCGGTGAAGTATATTCTAAAATAACAAAATCTTCGGCTGGATTGGGATATAATTTATATACCCCCGCAATCGGAGAAACGGGATCCACGGCCGTAATTGTAATCCGTACTTCGTCTGAAATCAATTCGCCACATCCATTTACATTGCCTCTCACCGAGTAGCTGCCCGTTTGTGTTGGCATGTATGTTTTGGCGGTAGCGCCCGCAATCGGCAGCCCGTTTAGCAACCATTGGTTGCCCGAAGTTGCGCTGGATGTAAGCTCGATACCGTTGGTCGTAATGGTGGGTTTTTCGGCTTTTTTGGTCGTGATGGTCACGGGCGATGATACCGAAGGCAGACAGTTGTTGACCGAGGTGCTCACGGTATACACGCCTGAATTGCCCGCCGAAAAGGTAGCATTTGTGGCTCCGCTGACGGGCTGATTATTGAAAAACCACTGATACGCGCCGCCGTTTGCGGGGGCGGCGAGGTCAATGACCGTGCCTTCGCAAATGGTGGTACTTCCCGTAACCGAGATGGTCGGAGTAGTGCTACTGGAGGACTGAGCCACGACGGGAATCCTGCCACTTGAACAACCCAACGATTTAACCTTCAAATCATAAAAATAGTAATAGGCGTTGGTGAGGGTATCGATACCGCCGTTTTGGGCAAACAATGCCCCTTTCAACGTAATAATATTGGGAATGCTGAACGGAAAGCCTGATACGCCCGCATTGCTTCGGAATATAGTAGCACCGTTTTCGTACTCAATCGTAATTTTATAATCTCCAGCGGCGGGAATGGGCAAATTAAGTGGGTATACCTTGCCCGGGTCGTTGGGGTCGTCGGAGATTTGGCCCGTCGGGGCACCTTGATTGGGGGCGTTGGGGTTTCGGCTGGCGGTCACGTCAATCGTGGTGGTAGAAATAAATTTATCATCCAAACCGTATACGGTAAACGTCAATCGACCAGCTGAGGAGGTATAGAGCCGAGCGCTTTCTAATAAAACGGGTACTTCGGTGCGGATGAACGGCGTGGGGCCGAAATTCCCCGAATAGGTTCCTCCCGTAAATGCGGATTTTGTGGCGGGGCCTAAGGTGCCGCTGAAGTCGTTGAGGGATACGTAAAATGTCCCACCGGGCAAACGAATACTGCTACTCGTTGAATTGCCGACGGCAATAAATTGAGAAGAAGAAGGGCTATCATACCAAAAAGCGGTTCCGTTGCCTTTGGCGATGAGCGATAGCGGGTCGGTGCCGCAGTAAGTAGCCGTGGCCGAAGTAATCGTTGTTAGACCAGCCACTGCTCGTGCCTGAATTAAGGTATTGTTTAGCGAATCCTGATCGTCGGAGAGAAGCGCTTTGACGGTAAAGGTATAGTTTGTTGCGGGTTTTAATTCACTCAAAAAGGGTGCGGTCAACGAAAATGTAGCTTCCGAAAAAGCCGCTAAAGCCTGTGTAAGGGTTGAGGTAATGGTTCCGAGTACGGCCCCTGATGGCTCGGATACCTGAACCGAAACGGGAATAGCCGTTAGCGCTTCCGAACCGTTGTTTTTAAGTCGAACGGTAACGTTGCTGAGTTGATTGCTGCAAAAATTGTTTTCAGGCGTGACCAACGCAGATAGGATTACATCGCGCGAGGGGCGTGTAAAACGCACTAAAAACTCCTGCGTTTCTCCCTTGGTGTAGGTGCCGCAGGCCGTTACAGCAGCGGGATTGTTGGTTTCGGTTGTTACGATGCGTATGCGGGACAGGTTATTGAAGATTAACCCAGACGGCGCTTTAAGTACGGTCGAAAAAACGCCATCGCCCATGACCGCCGAAGCAGCTACCGTTTCATTTTCATCGTCAAAATCTCCGTCTGAATTCCAGTCAACAAACGCTTTTACCACTTTATTGAAATCTCCGCCGCAAGAGCCGACGCTTATTTCCAAAGGAATACTTTGCCCCGAAGAAATCGCTACCACTTGACTCATAAAGTCACTGTACGTTTGGCAGCCGTTATTGGCAAGTTGTGTAACATTTCCCAGTACCACTTTCGTGATTTTAGTGTCTGCGTCGGATGTAGCCCGGGATTCACAATACGCCTTACCGCCGATGCCGCTGACAATCAGTGCGTAAAGTTGGGTGTTGTTGGTCAACGTGCCTTTGTGCTTTATAGTAATGGTGTAGGTGCGCCCCGGAACCGCGTTGGGAATCAAGATTTGTTCCACATTGTCCCGAATGTTATCCCCTCGTGTTGCGTTGTTGGCGGGTTGTTCAGGGTCTAGCACCCAGGGCAGAGATTCGGTCGTTCCGTCGGAGATACGGATGTCTAAGTCGTTCATTAACTTAGGGGTACGGTTATTAAAATTGGCGGAGTTGACAGCAAAAACAGGGGCTTCAGGGTCAGTCCAGCAAATGGTGGCAATGAGCGGTCCTTTTCCCGAGGCCACCACCTGTGTTGTGTAGATTTCGTTGGGCAACAAGGTGCGCTCGGTAATTAAATGCGATTTATCCTTGTTGAGTAGCACTTCAGCGGCTTGCCGTTGGTCCAACAATCCCCAGCCGTATTGGTAGTCGGGTCCAGGATTGCCCGCATCGTCGGCAGTATGCAATACGAGCCCTTTTAATGTGGCAGAACGCATAAACGTACCGTTTAGGCTATGGTATAATTCCTGCAACAAAAAAATAGAGCCAGATACATTTGGCGACGACATCGACGTGCCGTTGAGGGTTGTGTAGGCGTTATTGCCCGTGGAGGTGGTTGAGAAAACGCTCACACCCACCCCCACAATGTCGGGTTTGATGCGCCCGTCGTCGGTCGGTCCCCAGCTGCTAAAACTTGAAATGCGCGGGTCAGAAATTTGATTATATCCATTATTCAACACGCTTATGGCACCCACCGTCAGGCTGTTTTTGGCGGTTCCGTAAGTCGAGATTAAATCGTATCCTGTTTGGGCGGCGCGTGGAGTGGTGCTTTTACGGTTGCTACTGCCCAAAAAATAGGCAGTTCCTGCGGGTGGGCCAGTAGTGCCCCGGTCGTTGCCCGCCGAATTGACAATGAGATAATAAGGAGCATTATAAGCAATGCGGTCCCATTCGCGGGTGCGCGAATCGTAAAAACCGAATTTGTAGTCTTGAAGATTGTTCACGGTCGAATCCCCGTACCATTCCCATTTAAGGTTGTTGTCGGTGCCAGGCCGCTCGGAATTCAACCGCCATCCCGACAGTGTTCCGTACGAATGGTTTGAAACGAGTAAGTTGGCGGCCGCATTGGCCATTTCGGGGGTGTCGTTGTTGAAGTCATGGGCCAGTAGGGTAGCCCCGTTAGCCATCCCACGCGCCCGGGGATTGATGCCCGTGGCAATCATGGTGCCACTTACGTGGGTAGCGTGGCTGCTTACGCTGGTTGCATTGTCTACCTGCGTGATGCGTCCGTTCAATTCGCTGTGGGTTTTCAAAACGGCACCGCCGTCCCAAATCCCCAACCGGTCTTTCATCACGCTGCTAGCGCCCGTGAGGTTCAGGCCCAATCCGCCGCCATCGTAGAGTGCGTTGGTACGGGTCGTGATTGCGGCCCCTCGGTTGGTTGTTGTGATGTTATAGAGCGGTTGCCCAGTTTCGCTCACTCCGCTCAAAATCACTACGCTGCCGTCGGAGAAATCTTGCCGCAAAGGCCAATTGTTCTGCCTAGCCAAGGTTTTTAGTCGGGAGTTGAGGGTAAGGTGTTGATTTTCAATAAATTTATGAGATTCTTGGATTTTTTGCAGTTGCTCGCCCGAATACAATGGTTTGAGTTGCGCGTAGCTAGTCAATGAAAAAAAGGATAGCCCTAGGAGAATGAATGGTAAACGGTAGTGCATAAGAAGGGTATAAGGGTATTTCTTGTATAAACGAAAAACGGTGGGGTGAAGTTATAAGGGAAATGCAACTTTACAAAGCACGCTGTTTTGGGGGTCAAAAAGGATGTAAAATGCTGATTTGCGTGATTCCTATCTTGTTTTAATTAAATACGACTCGGAGAGGCTGAATGTTGCACACTGGCACAATACACCCCAAAAAACCGTGATTGACAAATAGAATCAAAAACAACTTCATCAGCTCCCCTTCTCTAGTTGCTGAAAAACGAAGCGCTAGCTGGCTTCAATGGTTTATGCACGTTGAGGTTTAAGTAGAGGGAAGTTTTTTCTGAACAAAAAAGCGATGTATGCGAATGAATAAAACCCAGAAGATACCATTGACGATTTGCGCTGAATAATGAACCGTGAAAAGCAAGGTTTTATCGGATGATTTTTTCAATTCCATTTGAAAGAGATGTGCGGTTGTTTTTGCTTCCACTTTCAATTACCTCAGTACACAGAAGGAAAAGAATAAGGTATTTCATTGCCGTTGAACATCAGGGGTTTAAGTCGACGAACCTAGCTATTTTTGTAGGTAAAAACAAGATTAACTTTTAGGGGGATTTGTATTAAATGAATTTGACGAAAAATGGATAAATTACCCGTCAAAGTTTTAGGAGGATACCCTTTTGATAATCCCCTATTTTGGGTGAATGAAACAACGGGCGTTCCAACCTACTTTTGTAAAATATAACTCGTATACCCCTTCTCCTTGTTTAAAAAGAGGGGCAGCGGTGAGGTTAACAATGAAAAAATACCTGTTACTGCTTTCTATCTGTATCTCTAATGTCGTTTGGGCCAACAACGTGATTCCTTCCGACTACTGGGATCACCTTGCCCTCAACGAAGGCCTGAGCCAAAACGAAGTGCGTAGCATCGTGCAGGACCACCGAGGGTTGATGTGGATGGGCACACAAGACGGCCTCAATTGTTATGACGGACAGACCATCAAAAAATACCGCCACAACCCGTTTGACTCTACTACCCTCTCGCACGATGACATTACGTTTTTGTACGAAGATGCGCGGCATCATCTCTGGGTGGGTACCACCAAAGGCCTGAATAGGCGGTTGTTTCGCCACCATACTTTTCAACATTTTCCGCAAATCCAAGGCATGGTCACGAGCATTGTGGAAGATAAAAACCATACGATTTGGGTAGGAACGTCGTCAGGTTTATGGTGCCTGCGGCCACAAGGAGATGAATTTCAGCATTTTTTGTACCGTCATTCGGCAGACGATGCTTATTCGCTTTCGCACGATTTTGTGGGGAGTATGACCCTTGACGCCGATGGAAATTTATGGATAGGAACGGCCAAAGGCCTCAATAAACTATTGATGGGCAATACCATACGCTTCGAAAATAGTCGTAATCGCTCCTTGCCGCTTTATGACGCTGACCAACCTCCTACGCACGTCTGGAGTGGGCGTGGTAAGGGGTTGTGGGTGAGTGTTCAGGGGCAGTTTGGGTTGGCCAATCCCCACACGGGTGCATGGGAAGACCTGACGGCAGCCTTGCCCGCCCAAGCCCAAATTTCGACCGTTTGGACCGACCGGCTCGGTGTGATTTGGATAGGAACGCAGGGAAATGGTATTTTTCGTTATCGTTTTGACGCAACCGCGCGGCAATTGGTACGTCTGGGGAGTTTTCAGGAAGATTTATTGGCCAAAAATGGTCTCAGAAGTAGTCATATTACGTGTATTTATGAAGGGCGAGAAGCATCCGAAGATGTGGTTTGGGTAGGTACACGCGAGGCGGGAGTACAGTTGTATTCACGTTCAAAAAATACATTTCAGCATTGGGAACGGCTATTTAGTAAAGAAAATGCCGCTGGAAAAAGTTACTTCGGCATCGGCACCGATCGACAAGGGTTTTTGTGGACGGGGACTTTTGCCAATTTGTACCGAATTGACCGTCAGTCTCAGACCATTAAAAAATACGCATTACCCAATGATGCCTTGGTCGAAACCATCACCGAAGATGTGCAAGGTACGTTGTGGATAGGTGGCAATGCGGGTTTGCTTCGGTATGACCGCTCTCGTGATCGTTTTGTTCCGTTTGTGCTGCCCTCATTCGACAATAAAAAACCTTGGGTTTTACGGATTTACGAAGACAAACAACAAAAAATGTGGGTAGGCACTCAGTCTTATCTGGCCAAATTCACTCCGACTGGCTCGCCTGAAATCATTCGGGAACTACCCGCTGCCCAAAATACTAAAATTGAACTGCGTAACGTCGGGGCTATTCAGATGGACACCAAAGGCACACTCTGGATTGGGATGCGAAACGGATTGGTGCAATGGCCCGCCAACGGAGGGGCTGCCCAATTATTCCAAAATAAGCCTATTGACCCTAAATCGTTGATAAACAATACTGTATTGGACGTTCATGTCGATGCTAAACAGCGCGTGTGGGTGTGTACCACCAAAGGGCTCAGCCGAGTGATTGAAGAAAAAGGGAAGGTGACTTTTGAGCATTTTACCGAAAAAGAAGGCCTTTTAAATGCCTTCGTGTACGGGGCGTTGAGTGACTCGAAAGGGAAAATATGGCTCACCACCAACGGCGGTTTGGTTTGTTTTGACCCCGACAAACGTACTTTTCGCAATTATACCGCCCAAGATGGACTCGGCGGTGGCGAATTTAACTCTGGGGGTTTTCACCAAAGCGCCGATGGAGAGTTGTTTTTTGGAGGCAACGGTATGTTGCTGAGTTGTCGTCCTACCGAATTAGTGCCCAATCGGCACTTGCCCAAAGTCGCGGTTACGTCCTTCAAAAAGTTTGAAAAAGAATGGGATATTGACAGTCTGCTGGCGTTGAAAGAGCCTATCACCCTAAAATACGACGAAAATTTTTTTTCGTTTGAATTGGCGGCGTTAGATTATACCAACCCCACCCAGAATCAATTTGCGTATCAGTTGGAAGGGTTTGACAAAGAATGGGTTATGGCGGGTACACGTCGCTATTTGACGTTTACTAATTTGAGCCCTGGCCAGTATACGCTGCGCGTCAAAGCCGCCAACAACGAGGGGCTGTGGAATGATAAAGAAATACTCAGCATTCCGCTGTATATCCAACCCCCTTTTTGGCAAACGTGGTGGTTTTATGCGTTGGCATTGTTGATGTTGGTGACCGTATCTAAGTTATTTTACGATTATCGAGTAAGGGCTAAAGTTAAGTATCTGTTTGACTTGGAGCGGGTTAAGTTGGAGGAGAACGAGCGCGTACGTAAACTCGCCGCCCAAGACTTGCACGATGAATTCGGAAATACATTGACCCGGATTTCGTTGTTAACGGAGATGATTAAAACCCGCCTCAACGGTCAGGCCAAGGGAGAAATTGGGACATTGCTCACCAAAATCGGTGACAATTCCAATCGCATGTATCAAGGAACGAAAGATTTTATTTGGGCTATCAATCCCGAACACGATAATTTCTACGAGATTGCCATTCGCCTCAAAGATTTTGGCGACGATGCATTTGATAAAACGGGAATTCGGTTTTCGGTCAATGGCCTCAATGATGAGCTTCGCGCGGTGACGCTTTACATGGGCGAAAGCCGGCACTTAGTGTTGCTGTTCAAAGAAGCTATCAGCAACACCCTCAAACATGCCCAAGCCACGGACGTTTCGTTTACTTTTGGCGTTGAAAACGGTGAAATGAGCATCAAATGGGAAGACAACGGCAAGGGATTTTGCGCTGACCAAACCCGGCAGGGCAACGGACTGACCAACATCCAGACCCGCGCTGAAAAAATAGGCGGTAGCGCCATCATCCGAACACTGGAAGGCAAAGGAACTTGTATAGAATTTCGAAAAAAAGTATGGGCTGGAGTACAATTTAGCCCAAAAACTGACAAAACGGGGCGTTAGCTCTGACTAAATTATTCCAAAAATGCCAATCCGCCTCTCCCTCGTCGAAGACGACCACCTCATCCGCGAAGCATTTACCGATTTGCTGAACAATACCGAAGATTTTTTGGTCGTTAGCTCGTATTCTAATTGTGAAGATTACCTGCGAAACCTCGGCACCGACCGCCCCGACGTGGTGCTCATGGACCTTGAACTCCCGCGCATGGGCGGTGTAGAAGGCATTGAGCGCACCAAAAAACTACGCCCTCAAACCCAACTTATTGTGGTGACAGTGTACGAAAATGATGAGTTGGTGTTTAAAGCGCTGTGCGCTGGTGCGGGCGGGTACCTCACCAAAAACATGCCGCCCAGTCGTCTCATTGAGGCCATTCGTGAGATACGACAGGGCGGCGCCCCCATGAGTACCAATATTGCCCGCATGGTGGTGGCGTCGTTCCAGAAAAATCATCATTCTCCCCTAACCGCCCGCGAAACGGAGGTGTTGGAGCGCATTGCGCAAGGAAAAAGTTACACCACCATTGCCGACGAATTGTTTGTGGATAAAGAAACCATCCGGACCCACATCAAAAACATCTATTGGAAACTCGAAGTCCACTCCAAAGCAGAAGCCATTGAAAAGGCAAGGAAGGAGCGGTTTATTTGAGCGATGACTTACCCCAATCTTAATTCTCAATGGTGCGAAACTCTCCCCCGAAAGCACCTGCTTGGACGGGTTTATAACGACCTGGTTCATGGTAGAGGGTAGCGCTGAAAGAACCCGCAATGGTGCCAAGTTTGCCGTTGTATTCCGTGATGGTAATCGAGCCTTTGGAGTAAACCAAGTCGAAACTAATGGGATCGAGGTATTGAGAATTAAATAATTTTCCCGTTTTTCCGCTCTCCTTACCAGACATACGGCAGTTCTCGTCTGGCCCAATTGTGTAGGTACCTTTTCCTTTGAAATTTTTGATGGAAACGCTTAGACCTGCTGGATAACTCGCATCTGGGGGCATGACTTCTTGCATACTGATATAAATACTGTTGCCGCTTTCGTCGTTATTGGCCGAAACTTTAGGATTTTCGTAGGTTTTTCCATTGATGGTCATTCGATTGGCCGCTGCAACGGTCACGTTAGCAACCAAAATGATTTGACTACGTCCTCCCGTTTTTAGGTCAACACTGATGGCCATCGGGTTGGTGGCGGGTACTTTGCTGGGAGCGATATAAAGTGCTTTTTCTCCTTTGTTGTGAACACTTAACGAGCCATTGGCTTTGTTGGCCGACAGTGCGGGTTCGCCGTTGAGACGCCAGTTTCTGAGGTTGGTATGGTCAACGGGCTCCCACGGCTTAAGCGGAGCCAATAATGTTTCTCTTGACTCAGCCTCCTCTTTGTCGCTGTGGTTGGGTTGATAGGCCACCGTAAGCATTATTTGTTGGTTAGGAACCAACACACTGGCGTCGTATTTCAGATAAAAATTCTGATAAAAAGCGAGAGGGTATTTTAGGTCAAATGTCGGGGCGGTAAGTGTTTGAGTAGCAACGTCTGCTTTGAGGTTAGACTTGCCAAGCCAAGCACCGTCTTCGCGCTGCCTGGCCAGACCCACCACATTGGTAGCGGTGCCGTTGAGGCCGTCCTTGCCAAATTTCCAAGCGAGTGAAACAGGTTTGTTGAGTTTTGTCTCCTTGGGCGTTACTTCAAATGCTGGCCCGATACCCCCAGCGGCTTTGTTTTCTACCATTTGTAGCCGAAGGGTGGTAGGGGCACTGAGCGCACCCGCTGGAAAAGTCAATTGTAGGCTCCCGTCGGGGGAAGTCAGCGTGCCACCTTCGGGGCCGATAGATTTGGCAACGGGCGCACTGATGGGCTTTCCCTTTTCGGTGATTTCGGCGGGGAGGTTGCCTATTGGCTCAACATTAACAAGACTGCCAGGTGTTTGGCAGGCAATTTGACCCACGAGCCAGACGCCCATGGTCAATCGAGGAAGAAAATGTTTCATTTTTGGCTGTGTAGTTAAACAAATCGGATTCATCAACGAGCGTTTCAGAGCGCTCGTTACCCCAAAATTGTCCTAACCCGCCCATTTTTAATAGCCAGAAATGATTGAATTGTGTCTATGGACGATTTAATTGAGAAAAAAAGGAGGTGAAAGAGCTTAAACAAAAGCCCCTAACAGAAAGAAGCCTCGTAGAGGCATAACCTTTGTAGAAAATAAGCGCATCAGCTCCCCAACGTCAGCCGCATCAGAAGGTACAGAATCGAAGGACAGGCGAGGCAGCCCAGACCCGTGTAAAATGTGGCGGTAAGGGCACCGTATGGAACGAGTTTGGGGTCGGTGGCGGCCAATCCTGCCGTTACGCCGCTGGTGGTTCCCATCAATCCACCGTAGATGAGGGCGGTGTGTGGATTATCGAGGCCGATGTATTTGGCCACGAAGGGCGTACCGATGGTTACGGTAATGGCTTTGACCACCCCCGCCGCAATGCTCAAGGCAATGACGTCGGACGAGGCACCGATGGCCGCGCCCGTTACTGGCCCGACAATGTATGTACATGCCCCCGCGCCGATGGTGGTCAGGCTGACGGCGTCGCGATAACCCCATAGCAATGCCACGCCAACACCGCCCAAAAAAGAAAGTACAATGCCCAAAAACAGCGATAAAGCGCCCACCCAGCCCGTGCGCCTCAACACTAAAAAACTCGCGCCCATAGCGGTAGAAACAATGGCGAAGTCGCGAAACATGGAGCCGCCCAGCGTATCGAAGCCCGAAAAAATCTTAATATCGGCAATGCCCTTTTCCCCACCCGAATACACGCCACCGAAGTAGGCAATGACCAGACCCGCAAGAATAGCGATGGCCGAGGCGGGGATTGTACGACGAGTAAGTTTGTCGGAAATAATGCCCGACAGATAAATGATAAGCCCTACGACCAAAAAGGCAAAGACCAACCCATTTTTTTCGAGGAATTTGACGATAATTTCCATGCTTAGTCGGGCTTGGTATTTTTAGAAAGTTTGGCTAAAAGCGGAATGGCAAGCAGGCAAATCACAAAAGGGACAATCCCCGCCACAATGGCGATAAAGCCACTCGAAACCGCCACTTTTACGTTTTGAATGGCCGACATCGCCACGATAATCGGAATGTACATCTGATTCCAAAACAGAATTCCAGTTTCGGTAGATTTATCAAAATAACCTTTTTTGTGAAGCCAATCGCTCAGGAAAATCAAAAGTAACATGGCAAAACCTACTCCGCCGACGTTGGCGTCGACGCCGATGAGTTTACCCAAAAATTCACCGATGAGTTGGCCGAGGATGTAGCAAAAAGCCAAAATGGCTACGCCGTAAATAATCATTTTTGGAGGTTAAAGGTTTAGGGAACGTCGGCAGGGTTTGAGATTGTGACGATTAACCCTGCCGACGTTAAGGAAATTAAAATAACTTCTTGATGTCGTTTTTGGTGACTTTGCCCATGGCATTGCGGGGGAGTTCGTCGATGATTTTGTAGTGGCGAGGTAATTTGTATGCGGGCATACGCTCGCGTAGCCATTGGTTGAGCGCTTTTAGGTCGATTTCGGGGTCTTTGACCATCAAGGCCGCAACGACCAACTCCCCCCATTCTTCGTTGGGAACGCCCACCACACTGCAATCGCTGATGGCGGGATGCGTGCGCAATACTTCTTCGATTTCGAGCGCGGAGATTTTGTAACCGCCAGATTTAATGATGTCGATAGAATCGCGGCCCAAGATGCGGTAATAGCCTTTTTCGACCACTGCCACGTCACCTGTTTTGAACCAACCATCTTCCGTGAAAGTCTTTTGGGTGGCTTCGGGGCGTTGCCAGTATTCCAAAAATACGTTTTTTCCCTTCACCTGAATTTCGCCAGGTTGGCCCGTTTTGACGACCTGATTTTGCTCATCGACCAACCGAACCCGAACGCCGGGCAGAGGTTTGCCGATGTAGCCTGCTTTGCGCTCGCCGTGGTAGGGATTGCTAATGCCCATGCCGATTTCGGTCATGCCGTAGCGTTCCAAAAGCGTGTGTCCGCTAATGGTTTTCCATTTTTCCATAACCGATACAGGCAATGCCGCCGAGCCAGAAACCATCAGTCGAAAGCGAGCAAGGTTGTCTGAAATGACTTGTTGTTTATCCTTTGGCAGACTTTCCCAGTAGGCAATGAGTTTGAAATAAATGGTCGGGACGGCCATGAATACGTTGATTTTTTCTTGCAAAAATGCCCCAAAGACCGCTTCTGCCGAAAATGACGGCAAGAACTCTACCGTCGCGCCCGACCACAGTGCGCACGAAATGACGTTAATGATGCCGTGAACGTGGTGCAACGGCAACACGCACAGAATGTGATCATTGGCCGACCATTCCCAGGCTTTTACCAAGGTTGATACCTGTGCTTCGATGGTGCGGTGCGTCGTGACCACGCCTTTGGGTAGGTTAGTGGTGCCGCTAGTATAGAGAATCATTGCCCGGCGGTCGGGCGAAATATTGGGCAATTTTTGGGGAGATAAAGCAGCGTCTTTAATATCCGTTAAGGCAATGAAACGAAGGCCTTTTTGGGTAACCAACGGCGCTAAAAGCTCGGTATATTCGGCCCCCGCCACGATGATTTGCGCGTCGGTATCGTCGATGACGTACTGTAAGGAGGGCAATGGGTACGTGATACACAACGGAACCGCTACGCCGCCAGCGCGCCATATACCCCACTGCACGCGCACATAATCAAAACCGGGGGAGACCATAAAAGCGACGCGAGCTTCGGCCAAATCAGTTGTTTGTTCAAGTAATATTGACGCAAATCCGTGCGAAGCTTCCAGTAAATGTTGGTAGGTATAGGTTTGATTGTCAGCGACAATGGCTTGATTGCCTTGGGTTTGGGAGGCGTTTTTGATTAACTGTAGCATAGGTTAAAAAAAGGAAAGGCTCAAAGCTATTCGAAAACGAGCATTCTGCCAAAAATGCAGTCAGTGGATATTGACAATTTATTGTCAAATTGTTACAAACTGAGTAAATTTATTGTTTTATAACATACTATGTTATAATTTTGGTGAATGATTATTGAGTTTGAAAATAACGAATTAGTGGCCTATTATGAAGGCACTCACCGAGGGAAGCTCCCTTTTCAGTCTTCTGTGGTGAGACAGTATCAGCAAGTAGTTAATTACATGGTCGCTGCTCCTAATTTTAATGAACTCAAAAAAAATAAACTCACTGCGTATTCACCCACTCAAAAAAGAATTAACGGGCAAATACGCCGCAAGGGTAAATGACCAATACCGTTTGATTTTTCGATTGGATGAAGAAGAAACGGTAGAAATACTCACACTGGAAGACTTGACGGATTATCACTAATGAAAAGAGCAAACGAATTGATACCTGCAGTAGCGACTCATCCCGGAGAACTACTGGCAGATGAACTGGAAGCCAGAAACCTGACGCAGCAAACGATTGCGTTTCAAATGGGTGTAAGTCAGGCGATTATTAGCCAGTTATTGCACAAAAAGCGACGGGTATCGCTTGAAATGGCGTTACGGTTAGAACAGGCTTTGGATATTTCAGCCGAGTTTTGGTTGAATCTTCAACGCCAATACGACCGCGTAACTGCCTATCACAACGCCCAAAAATCTCTCCGTAAACTCAACCTGCCCGAACCTCGCCAAATGAAGTTGTTGGAAGCGATGTTGGGATAGAAAATAGCCGGCACTGTCAACTATTAGGGGTAGATTGATAATTTTCAGCTTCACCCTTCCTTCTGCCCTATTTGGATGAAGGGTTGAATGCGTTCCATAGCCCTAGTTTTGGGAAATTCAGGTCAAAAAAGAACTGAAGAAATGGTCGTTATTAAACACTGCATTCCTGCACATAGTGAATACCCCCAACTTCACGTTGAATCTATAAAAGAAAGAATCTGACGAAAAAGATATGGGTATTGCTCTGTTTTTCAATTTGTTCGGCGTTTGATAGACAATGGGTTAATGCAACGGCCTTCCTTTTACAATACCCCCGCGGGCGTCATCTATTCCGTGTTGAACAATAAAGGCCAAAGGATCAATCTCGGCAATGGCATCGCGTAGGCGGCTCACTGCTCAAAATCTTTTGTTTGTGTGGCCCGTACGAGAAAAAAGTAAAATTGATTTAACAGTTCGTGCAACGTTGAGGGTCCTTTTCTCATCTTATCACTAAACCAGCCATGAGATGAAAGAACTACCGATTAATTTTAATGGGTTATTGTGGTGGATGGGCCTCTTCGGAGGTTTGGTTTGGGTGCTGCTTTTTGTGGTACGCTCTGAAAAAATGCTTCAAAAACCCATGAAAATCAACTTGCTGTTTTTTGGTAGAAAGGCAAATCAAGAATACGGCGTTCGTCTACTAAATCGCCTGTTCAGGCTCATGAACGATGAAAAACCGTATCTCGAAAAAAATATTTCACTAGAATCATTGGCGGCTAGACTCAATGTTACGGCGGCGCAGTTGACGCAGGTAATCGACGAAAATTTAGAACAAGGCTTCCCCGAATTGATTTCAACTTACCGTATTCAGGAAGCCAAGCGCTTGCTCGTAATGCCCGAATACCAACAAGGCAAAATGGAAGACCTCGCGTACAAAGTGGGGTACGAATCTATCGCTTTGTTTGACGACGCCTTTAAAAACTTCACGGAGCAGACCCCCACGGAATATAAAAAGAGAATGAGCATGATTTGTCTGTAAACTATTTTATAAACAATAGTAAAATAGTAGAGAAATCATTGACGCTACCTGTTGCCAAATCGAAAGGAGTTCCTAAATTTGAGGTACCTAAACCTTGATGATGATGAATTGGCTCTTTGCATTTTTATACCGAATTTTTGGATGGGGAATTCTCGGACGTGTTCCCAAAGATTTAAAAAAAGGAATATGGGTAGTTTGCCCGCACTGGAACAGCTCTGATTTTTTTATTGGAGTTGGCGCAAGGGCTTCCATTGGCGTTAAAATGGGCTTTTTGGGAAAAAGTTCTCTCTTTAAATGGTATTCGGCTTGGTTTTTTCGGGCATTGGGTGGGTATCCCGTGTACCGTGAAAAATCCAATAATTTGGTGGATGCCGTGGCCGAGACTTTCAATCAAAACGAGTTTATTCACATCGCTATTGCCCCCGAGGGCACCCGCAGCAATACCTCCAAACTCAAAACGGGCTTTTATTTTATGGCGCTCAAAGCCCAGGTGCCGCTTGTGCTTGTTGGCTTTGATTATACCCGAAAACTGGTGGTATTTGGTGAGCCTATTTACCTCACTGGCGACTACGTCAAAGATATGAAGCCCTTCTATGATTTTTACCTGACGATTCAAAGTCCCCAAAAAGAATGGTTGCAGTTGTATGAACAAACGGGCGTTATTCCTTTTCCAAAAGAGCAAAAAGCGGAAAGGTAAAGTTGAGAACTGAAAAACAAAAAAATTTAAAATGTAAATAAGAAGTCCGTGACAGAACCTTCCAAGATGCCGTTGTAGTAACGATATAGGCTTTTTATGATGCTTAATTGTATAACCCTCTCAAAAATGCCGCTATTCGCTCACTTGCCAAGCCGTCGCCGTAGGGATTATTGGCCTCCGACATTTGCTGGTAAAGGGTTTCGTTTTCGCACAACTCACTGACCGATTGTATAATAGAGTCGCGATTGGCACCCACAAGCTTAACTGTACCCGCATCGATGGCTTCGGGGCGCTCGGTAGTGTCGCGCATGACCAAAACAGGCTTTCCTAAACTCGGAGCTTCTTCCTGCACCCCACCCGAATCGGTCAGAATGGCCCAGCTTTTTTTCATGGCGTACACAAAATTGGTGTAATCCATCGGCGCTGGTAAATGTACGTTGGGTAGGTTGCCCAATCGGTCATAAACTGGCTGCTGAACGTTGGGATTGAGGTGAACGGGGTACACGATTTCTAGGTCTGGGTATTTCTCGGCCAAATGACGTAATGCGTCACAAATTTGGATAAAGCCATCACCGAAATTCTCGCGACGATGCCCAGTCACGAGCAAAATTTTCCGACCTGATTCAAAAATGTGTTGCACAGAAGGCGGAATATCATCAGAAAAATGCGTGGCTCGTTGGCTGACGTAGAGTAAAGAATCAATGACAGTATTGCCCGTTTTTAAAATAAGTGCAGGAGCAATGCCTTCTTTTAAAAGCGCCTGTACGTTGCGGTCGGTGGGAGCAAAATAATAATTGGCTAAACGGTCGGTAATGAGGCGATTGGCTTCTTCAGGATAAGGTGATTGAAGATTACCCGTACGCAATCCTGCTTCAACGTGCGCAATCTTAATGCCTGCATAAAAGGCAGCCAACGACGTAGCCATGCAGGTAGTAGTATCTCCGTGTACCAACACAATATCTGGGCGATAAGATTGAAAAAGTGTACGTAGGCCAGTCAGAATGCGGC
>VFQN01000982.1_pt1 | contig 50328 bp, 49 predicted proteins | sample 3512371 | NCBI WGS metagenome assembly VFQN01 (sample SAMN10412370, study PRJNA504923) | tailings metagenome | isolation source: Replicate 2 from Balatoc abandoned mine | place: Philippines: Itogon, Benguet | collected 2017-08-28
AAGATGATTTAATCTATAAAGTTCTTATTATTTTACTTTACAAGTCTAAAGGAGTAGGCAGCTTTGCTGACGTATCGAGAATAATGGATGGAATACTCGAACAGACAAGGGCAAAATAGTATCGAGAATGACTGGGAACAAATATTAATCCAACACTTTTGATTTAAACCCGGACAACAGGTTGTGAACGGTCATCAGATTGGAATAAATCTCACTTAATGCCTGCCGGTATTGCGGATTCAAAATGGCCTGATCGAAGTCAACGGGAATGTTCAACAAACCGTTTTCAACTTCGTCCAGTTTTGCCGTAATTCGATTGTATGTATCCGGATCTACTTCCTTGATGAAATCATCCAGGAAAAATTCCGTTTGTGAGATATAAAGCGGTCTAGGATCCAGGAATAAACGGATCGCTTCTACTTTTACAAATAACTCATTCATCGTAAAATCTGCAAAACGACTCATTTCATATTGTTCTGACTGCGCATCCAATGGTCTTTTGATGCAATTCTCTGCCAGATCCGTTTTGATGTATTTCAACAAACCGCTCATGATGCAATCAAATGTTGCTGTGGGCTCGGCTTTCATGAATGCATTCTTCAGATCATCCTGTTTCAACAACTCGAGGAAATCATTTCGAAGCGCCATCGAAGCAAACAGGTAATATTGTCTTCTGCGCAGAAAATTGTAATCATCGACCGATCTGTTTCCCGGAGCTCCGTTGCTTTGATCTTCACCATACAGTAAGAATTCGAGCACATGCATGCCACAGGAACGGTTGTTTGTTCCGATCACATTGTCCCAGCTTTTCACTGTTGCATCGGTAATAAACGGATAGTTTACAGGATCATTGATAATTCCGGCTGACGGATTGGTACTGATATAATCTACGTATTCCGGGTTGATCGGATAAGATTCTATCCGGGAATAAACTTCCTGCCCCGGAAGTGTGAACTGATCGTTTCCATACAAGTAAGGCCCCAGCAACAAATACGTGGATCTCAAATCAAAATAGGCTGATTTGGCAGTTACAAAATTAGTTGGACTCACTACTCCGTAAAAATTGCTCGCAGCATTGTAGTAAGAAACAACCTTTACCTGATTCCGTTTGAACAGCTCGCTCCTGGAAGTGATGTAGGCGTTTCTGATCTTAGACAATTGAATGGAATAATGCGAATCTTCCTCAAATGATCCTTTTTTACAGGATAAAAGAGCTGCCAGTGATAACCAGAAAAATAATTTCAAGAAATTCATAGGTTTCTTTTTAGCATCGGATTCAACTTATAACACCACATAAATATACTGATACGCTTCACAATGACTTCTATTTCCGCTCAAAATTTAAATTTTTCTTAAATCATGCGATTTTACTTTCAAACCCGAAACAATGTGTTATTTTTGGCGTTCTTGGTTTGAATAAAGTATAACAATACATGAAAAAACGACTCTTATTAGCCTTCGGGATTTTGTTCACTGTCAATTCAATGGCTCAATCAGGTGCCTCTGTAATGGAAATTGACGGTAAAAAAGTGAGCAAATCCGAATTTCTACAGATTTATTTAAAGAACAATAACGATCCGAAATACGACAAACAATCGTTGGATGAATACATGGAATTGTTCAAGAAATTCAAATTAAAAGTAGCTGAAGCAGAAGCTCTTGGATACGACACGATTCCAAAGTTAAAAAAAGAGCTTGCGGGTTACAGAAAGCAATTGTCTCAACCGTACCTGATTGATTCCACGAAAAACAGTGCGTTGGTAAAACAGGCATATGAGCGTATGAAAAATGAAGTTCATGCGGCGCATATCCTGGTGAAAGTGGCAGAAAATGCTTCTCCGGAAGATACTTTGGCTGCTTATAACCGAATCATGGTATTGAAAAAACGTGTTGAAAACGGAGAAGATTTTGCTGCTGTTGCAAGAGGTCAAAATGGTTCGGACGACCCTTCTGCTGCAAGAAACGGTGGTGATTTGGGTTATTTCACAGCTTTCCAGATGGTTTACCAATTCGAAGAAGCTGCATACAACACACCGATCGGAAAAGTTTCCAATCCTGTTCGCACGAAATTCGGATACCACATTGTGAAGGTGATGGATCTTCGTCCGGCAAGAGGAACGATCAAAGTTGCTCACATCATGGTTGCAACCGGAAAAGATGCAAGCATGGAGGAATTGGAAGCAGCACATAAAAAAGTGGAAGAGATCTACGCGAAATTACAACAAGGTGAATCCTTTGAAAAATTGGCAAGCGAGTTCTCCGATGATGCACAAACTGCTGAAAGAGGTGGTGAATTGCAACTTTTCGGAACGGGAACAACCACGCGTATGGTTCCTGAATTCGAAGAAGCTGCTTTTGCATTGAAAGAAAACGGAGAGATCTCCAAACCGGTTCAAACGGCTTTCGGATATCACATTATCAAGCGTTTGGAATTGACTCCGCTTCGTTCTTTTGATGAATTGAAAAAAGAAATTCAAGGAAAAGTAAACAAGGATGAGCGTTCGATCGTCACACAGCAATCTTTTATCGAGAAATTGAAAAAGAGCTACTCGTTTAAAGACAGCTACAGCAAAACAAACAAATGGTTTGTTCAGAACATCGATTCAAACTATTTCAAAGGAACGTGGAATGCAAACGGGTTGAAATCAAACAGCGCGATGTTTACATTGGATGGTAAAGCATTCACTCAAAAAGATTTTGCGGCTTACTTGCAAAAGAATTACAGAAACTTCAGAAGCATGGATTCAAAATCATTGGTTCAAAAGCAATACAGCGCTTGGCAGAACAGTGAGATCCTGGCTTACGAAGAAAGCAAACTGGATAAAAAATACCCGGATTTCAAAGCGTTGATGCAGGAATACCACGATGGAATTTTGTTGTACGAAGTCATGTCTGACAAAGTTTGGAACAAAGCAATCAAGGATACGACCGGATTGAAAACATTCTTTGAAGAACACAGCTCCAATTACAAGTGGGGAAAACGTTACAATGCATATGTCTATGAGTGTTTGAACGACGATATCGCGAAGAAAGTAGCAGGAATGTTGAAAAGCGACACTATTTCTTCCCGTACGGTGATCAATGCCATCAACAAGGATTCCGAATTGAACCTGCGCGTTCGTACCGGGAAATTTGAAGTGGAATCAACTCCATACTTAAAAGGACACGACCTGAAAAAAGGTGTGAACCCGGTGTATGTTGTTGACGGAAAATACTACATCGTAAAAGTGGATGAAATCCTGGAGCCGGGCGCAAAAACACTTGCAGAGGCAAAAGGAGCTGCGACTTCGGATTACCAGAATTACCTGGAGAAGGAATGGCTGACGGAAATTGCCAAAAAGCATCCGATTGTCATTCACGAACAAGTTCTCTATAGTCTTGGAAAATAACTACAGGAAAACCGGTTCAACCCGGTTTTTCTTTTTTAAGAAAAAATTTTAATTCTTAAAATAATGTAATTTGCCCGACGTTATTGATTGAATCTCAAAAAAGAACACGAAATTAGCGGTTCATTCGCTTGATACATATAAAAATGAAATACAGCATATTCCTTAGTTTATTTTTCGCTTTGGCATTCACAAAATCTTTCGCTCAACCGAAAATGATTGACAAAGTGGTCGCTCAGGTGGGTGAAAACATCATTCTTTACTCTGAAATAGAGGGTCAGAAGCAATCCATGAAGCAAAACGGAGCAACCGCAGACGCTATCGATGAATGCGCGCTTTTGGAGCAAATGCTGTACACCTTTCTTTTGGTAAACCAGGCGGAATTGGATTCCATTCAAATCAGTAACGAACAGGTTGATGCTGAAATGGAAAACCGTCTTCGTGTGTATGAGAACCAGATGAAGAATGTGAAAGATGAGAAAGGAAACCCGATCACTCTCGAATCATTCTATGGAAAAACGAAGTCACAGATCAAAGAGGAATTCCGTGCTACCATTAAGAAAAGAATGCAGGGACAGGAGGTTGAGCGTGGAATTACTTCCGCAATCGATGTTTCTCCTTTGGAAGTTGAAACCTTTTTTAATGCAATTCCAAAAGACAGTTTACCTTTCATCAACTCGCAACTTTCATTTCAGCAGATTGCTATCTTTCCCAAAATTACCAAAGCGGATAAAGAACTTGCTTTTAAAAAGATCTCTGATCTCAGAAAACAAATTGTGAGCGGGAAAACAACCTTTTGTTCTGCTGCCAGTCTCTACTCGGAAGATCCCGGGAGTGCTAAAAACTGTGGCCGTTATGAAAGTACCCGGGGAATGATGGTAAAACCGTTTGAAGCTACTGCATACAGTTTGAAAGTGGGTGAAATCAGTGAAGTATTTGAAACGGAATATGGTTTTCACTTCATGCAGTTATTGGATCGTAAGGGAGATGATTACGTGGTAGCACACATCCTGATCGCTCCGAAATTCAGTTTGGACAGTTTGGATGCATCCAGTAAGCGGATGGAGAAATGCTACAGCGACTTGAAGCAAAACAAAATCATTTGGGAAGATGCTGTGCGTATTTACTCAAACGACGCCAATACAAAAGAAAACAAAGGATACATCACGAATCCGATCACCGGAGAAATCAAATGGAGTGTGGAAGAAGTGAACCAGGTGGATCCGATGATGTTCCAGTTAACGGACGGATTGGAAATCAACCAGGTAACTTCCCCTACTTTGTATTTCGATTTTAACGAACGTAAAGAAGCAATCCGCATTGTTCGTGTTGCGGAAAGAACCAAACCTCACGTTGGTAATCTTGTTGATGATTACAATCTTTTCAGAATGATGGCTTTAGAAGATAAAAAGCAAAAAGCGATTGCAGCCTGGACGAAATCAAAAATCTCCACGGCATATATCCGCATCGATGATTCGTTCAAAGATTGTCAATTCCAGAATCAATGGGTTCCAAAAGCACCTTAAAGAAAAAACTATAAAGCCATGTCAGACGTTGCTGCTATCGAACAACTAGTAAAAGATTATAAAGCACTTAAAAACGAAATTCACCAGGTAATTGTCGGCCAGGAAGAGGTTGTAGACCAGGTATTGATTTCCATTTTCTCAAGAGGTCATTGCCTTCTTGTGGGAGTTCCCGGATTAGCGAAAACCTTATTGGTGAATACCATTGCCGATACCTTAGGACTTTCTTTCAATCGCGTGCAATTTACACCCGATTTGATGCCTTCGGATATCGTCGGATCAGAGATCCTGGATGAAAGCCGTCAGTTTAAATTTATCAAAGGACCGCTTTTCAACAATATTATTCTTGCGGATGAGATCAACCGGACTCCTCCCAAAACACAATCGGCGCTTTTGGAAGCGATGCAGGAACGACGAGTAACGGCTGCCGGTACAACGTATACATTGCCCCACCCGTTCTTCGTATTGGCCACTCAAAACCCGATCGAACAGGAAGGAACGTATCCGTTGCCTGAAGCGCAATTGGACCGTTTCATGTTCAATATTTGGGTAGACTATCCTTCTTTTGTAGAAGAATTGGCGATCGTAAAGAGTACCACTTCCGACGCGAAAATCAAATTGAACCAGATCGTTTCGGGCGAAAAAATTGCCGAATACCAGGAATTAATCCGTCGCATTCCGGTTTCTGACAATGTATTGGAATTTGCTGTGAAACTGGTTGCAAAAACACGTAAAGACAATCCAATGGCTCCACAGCTTACAAAAGATTTCATTTCGTGGGGAGCCGGGCCAAGAGCTTCGCAATACCTGATCGTAGGTGCAAAATGTCATGCTGCATTGCATGGCCGTTTTTCTCCGGATATCGATGATGTGAAAGCAGTTGCATTACCCATTCTGCGCCACCGCATCGTGCGGAATTACCGTGCAGAAGCAGAAGGCTATTCCAATGACAAGATCATTACGGAATTGATGAACAAGTAAAAAGTTACTGATAAAAAACAAAAAAGTCGGGGGGCGAAAAATTTTTCGCCCCCCGACTTTTTTATTATTGATTACTACACATTAATCGTGTACGTATGTCCGTTGATTTCAATTGTGAATGTTCCGTCGCAAGTTCCTTGCCCGTAATCAATCTTCCGGGTTGATTTTCCGGTCGGAGTAATTTCCAGTGTTCCTTTGGTGATATAAGGACATCCCACTTTCACATGTAAGGGATTGGTAATATTTGCTTCGTAACCGTCTCCGTTCACTACCTGTGCAGTGGCTGTTCCGGTGATATCGTATTCATCATCCAAAATCCACAACTGTGTGTTGTATCCGTTGGTAAAGGTTCTCACCTGGTGCGAAACGTAGGTTGCAATTTCTCCGGTAGACAAAGTGACTACTCCGTCCACATTTACATCATAATAAGGCTGCCCGGAAGAATTCGGCCCCATGTTTTCAACCGTCATGAATCCTTCTACTTTGTGGTTGTTCACATAATAGTTTACCGGCGTATATTTGATGATTGTTCCCTGCGCGTAATACGAACCGTTGTAAGAAACGATCAGTTTTCCACGGCGTTGTTTTCCGTCATCACAGGTACAGTTGTTTGTTCCCCAATCAATCGTCAAGGTATCTTGTGAACCCACCGTGTCCAGGGTAATGATCACATTGCAATCCGCCTTTTCATACACATTGTTTGATTCGTACTTCCCGTATTTGATAATGGGTTGACCGATTCCGTAGGCAAAGGCTCCGCCCTTGTAAGCCTGATCGGACATGTTTGCCATTTCCGCAAAGGTACTTTCAACTATCGCATTGGTTTTGGGAGCGCTGCTTTCATCATACTTCCATTTCTTACAGGAAGAAACCTGTGCTATCGCAGCCATAGCAAGAGCTAAGATCAAAAATCGTTTCATTTTGTTGTAGTTTTAGAGATACGAATATCGTTGATAACAAAGAACATACCAAGTGTTTTTCCCTGGAATGAGTAAATATCACTTATAAGCTAGCGGTTGGTAAAAAGATACACATCTTGTCTATAATTTGTGTGTTGTACAAACCTTATCTGAAGAAACAGATATCTATTCAGCGCTGAATTCAGTATGAATTTTGTTCAAAAGTTGAAAGAGTTCAACAGTTCAAACAAAAACTCATTCGGGAATCCGGGCTTTTTAAACGGATTTAATCCGTTGTTCACATTTTGATATTAATACTTTAGGTAAGTTCTTCAAAAATTCTCATTATCCATCACATATCTTTGTTTCATGAAAGATTTCAAATCTTTACAAGCCCTAATTGCACTCATGGATGATCCGGATGAGCAGGTTTATGCGCACGTTCGGGATCGTTTACTGGAATTTGGTCCGGATGCAGTTCAGTTGCTTGAATCTTCCTGGGAAGAAAAAGATTACGGATTACTCTTTCAGTCGCGAATCGAAACACTGATTCACGAAATTCAATTCGAGGAATGCAAGCGTCAGCTCGTTTCCTGGTATCATGGTTCTTCAAAAGATTTGTTGCGTGGTGCAATCATCATTGCCAAATATCAATATCCCGGTCTAGACCAGAAACACATTTACGAGTTTATTGAACGTGTTCGCAGGGATTGCTGGTTGGAGTTAAATCCCAACATGACGGCTTTCGAATCCATCCGCATTATCAATAAAGTATTGTTCGGTCAGTATGGTTTTTCCGGAAATTCGAAGAATTACAATTCACCGCTCAACTCGTTTATCAACACAGTAATCGAAACCAAAAAGGGAAATCCCCTGAGTTTGAGTATTCTTTACAGCATTGTGGCGCAGGAATTAAAACTTCCGATTTACGGGGTGAATCTTCCAAACCATTTCGTCCTGGCGTATATGGACAACAATGGCGTGAACCAGTTTATTTCGAATGGAAACGAATACGGTGTGTTATTCTACATCAATGCTTTTTCCAAAGGAAGCATGCTACAAAAAGATGATATCGTTCAGTTCTTATCGAGTATTCAGGTGGCTCCGCAAGCTTCGCATTTCCAGCCGTGTTCCAATTCGGATATTCTCCGCAGAATGCTGACGAATCTCGTTGCTTCTTTTCAGCAAGTCGGGAACCTGGAAAAGGTGAATGAGTTGATTGAGCTACGGAGTTTACTGGATTAATTCAACACTCTCGTTTAACCTTCAGTTATGCCCAACACATTCAAAATCACCTTTCTGTTCATTCTCTTTTCAATTTCCTGCTCTTTCAGCCAGCGAAATGTTTTTGAATGGGGAGAAGGAATGACCGAATACACCGGAAAATTTGACACTACCAAATTTACATTGGAAGAAATAGAAACGATTCACAATTACCTCTATCGAAATCATGTGCAGTTGATCACGATCGGCAATATTTGGAAGATCGAGCAAATTGATACTGCAACAACAAAAATCATTGATGATTACTACTTCAAAACAAGTCATATTCTTAAAACCATGAAAATTCCGACGGGCAAATTTTGGGATAGTCTGCTCATTTACCGGGAAAGAGAATTATTTGAAGTTTGTGAGCACAATCGCTTATTCATCCTTGCAATAAAGAATCCTGCAATCATGTATGATTATTATCACAAGGAATGTGCGCCGGAGATCAATGCATTGAACGGAGACAGCACACAATTATTGGAGGCCTGGTTCAATCTAAAGGAAAAACAAAAACTAACTAATTGCTGCCCGGATAACGTTGAAAAGAAATACCAGGCACAATTTCGTTCTAAAAACCGTTTGATTTATGCCCGGTACGAGTTAATGACTTATGGCTGGGGGAATTGCATGAACCAGTTTGTGTACCATCATCCAAACGATCAACGAATTGAAACGGAATTTGAGAAATTATTTCTTCATGTGAAAACAGAGCAATTCGAAGATTAATCTTTCATTCTTAAAGAATCTCAAATTTTAAGCATTTCTGACAATTCGTTTTCTGCTAAAACAATTGATTTCTTCGTATATTGCATCTGCCGAAAGCAAAACGGCAAAATCCACAATTCGAAAATTCGTTGATAAAACAGATAACCATGATAAAACATTCTTTAGTACTCATGACACTTCTCGGAACAACCCCATTTATCCAGGCTCAGGAAGATAAATACTTATGGCTGGAAGAAGTTGACGGCAAAAAAGCGCTGGAATTTGTAGCTGCTCAGAACAAGGCTACCGTTGAAAAATTGAGCCAGGAAAAGGATTATCAATCCATTTACGATAAAAGCCTGGAAATTTCCAATTCTTCCGACCGCATTGTTTACCCTGGAATTACGGGAAAATATGTGTACAATTTCTGGAAAGACAAGGATCATGAAAGGGGAATCTGGAGGAGATGTCTTTTATCCGATTACAGTGCCGGAAAAATGAACTGGGATGTTTTGCTTGACATTGATGAATTATCGAAAAAAGACAATATCAAATGGGTTTACAAAGGCGCAAGCGGTTTGTTCCCAAACTACAATCGCTTTTTGATCCAGCTTTCAAACGGCGGCGGCGATGCCGTGTTGATCAAAGAATTCGATGTCGAGAAAAAACAATTCATCGAAAACGGATTTCAGATCGAAGAAGCAAAAGGCGGAGCCAGCTACATTGATGAAAATACCTTGTGCGTTTCTACCGATTTCGGTGAAGGTACGATGACCACTTCCGGGTATCCGAGCCAGGTAAAAATCTGGAAACGCGGAACCTTATTGAAAGATGCGCAACTGATTTACGAAGGACAAGCTTCCGATGTCGGAACCTGGGGCGGAACACTACGTGACGGAATGAAAACCTACACCTTCATTTCCCAGGCTCCAACCTTCTTCACCTCCAAAAAAATCATCTGGATCGACAACAAAATTGTCACTTTGGACATTCCGGATGATTGTAACATCAGTGGTTTGTTGAACGATCAATTACTCATTCAATTGAAATCCGACTGGACAGTCAATTCCAAAACGTATAAAAACGGAGCACTTTTGAGCCTGAGTTTCTCTCAATTACTGAAAGGAAACAAAAGCGTTCAATTAATCCTTGAACCGGATGAATTCTCCAGTATTTCGGAAGTTTCGACGACCAAAAACAAAGTGCTTGTGAATCTCCTGACCAATGTGACGAGTCAATTGTACATTTACTCTTTTGCGGATGGAAAATGGAGCAATCAGAAAGTAAAAGCTCCTGATTTCGGGACTATTTCGTTGATCACGACGGATGAATTTTCAGATCAATACTTTTTCCAGTACGAAAACTTCATTACTCCAACGACTTTATACGTTGCTGACGCTGCCAAAAACACTTTTGCAGCAAGCAAATCGCTTCCCTCCTATTTTGATGCAAGCAAATACGAAGTAAAGCAGTTCAAAGCGAAATCAAAAGACGGAACGATGGTTCCTTATTTCGTAGTTGCGGCAAAAAATCTGAAACTGGACGGAACGAATCCAACGTTGATTGTTGCTTACGGCGGATTTGAAGTTTCGTATCAACCGTTCTATATGTCTAAATACGGAAATGCCTGGTTGGACAAAGGCGGCGTATTTGTGTTGGCAAATATTCGCGGTGGTGGTGAATTCGGTCCGAAATGGCACCAGGATGGAATCAAAGAAAAGCGTCAGAACGTATTTGATGACTTATTTTCGGTTTCTGAAGATTTGATCGCGAAGAAAATAACCTCTTCGAAACATTTGGGAGTTATGGGCGGAAGTAACGGTGGTTTATTGGTCGGAGTGGCTTTTACGCAACGACCGGATTTATACAACGCAATCGTTTGCCAGGTTCCGCTCCTGGACATGCAGCGTTTCAACAAATTATTGGCAGGAGCAAGCTGGATGGGCGAATACGGAAACCCGGATATTCCGGAAGAATGGGCATACATTCAAAAGTATTCTCCTTACCAAAACCTGAAAACGGGCATGAAGTATCCGGAAGTGTTTTTCACGACTTCTACCCGCGACGACCGGGTTCACCCGGGACACGCACGGAAAATGGTTGCGAAGATGAATGAGTTGGGCTACAAAACGTATTACTACGAAAATACGGAAGGTGGACACGCAGGTTCTTCTACCAACGAGCAAAGCGCAAAAGCCAATGCAATGATGTTTTCGTATTTGTTGATGAAGTTGAGGTAGATAAAAACCGACATTTGACAGATGCTTGTAATCCATTGGTCTAAACATAGTAACACAGACGATATTCTAAAAAATGGCATTCGTCCGAAAGTCCGTAAAAAAGGAGATGCGCCTAATATCAAAGGAGTTTGGTGTTATCCCTACACACGAAATAAAACGTTGAACAGTAATTGGAAACGAAATCTGAAAGTATGGAGAGGGGACAATGGAAATTTCAACGGGTTTGTGTTTCGGTTAGAGGAAAGTGATTTTCCCATTTACGCCGGAAGTTTTGTAGGAATTGGTGCTTTTCCTGAAAAAACAGTATTCGATTCCTATGAGAACTTTTCCAAAATTTATGGCAAATACTTCCATCCGGAAGAATTAGAGATTAAGAGAACAATCAATGACGACGATTATCTCGATTATCAGGACTTTGAGTTAATCTTACATAAAAGAATTGATCCTTCCAGAATCATAAAAGTTATCAGAGACAGAACTCCGGGTAAAAAACTCATAACTAAAAACAACATCTGAATCGATGAAAGACTTTCTAAAATTATTCATTGCAATTCTATGCCTATCATCTTGCAATTCACCTTCTGAGAAACCAAAAGAAACTCAGACGATCAATGTAAACGAAATCAGGCAACATGAAATTGTTCATGAAGAATTAACTCAAGATCAGCTGGCTAAAATCAAGAAAATATACACTGTTTTTCATGAAGTTGAAAAAGCAAGTCTGGAAGAAACAATAACTGATTTCAAACGAGATGTGTATCCTGATAATGAAATAGCGATCTGGTTAACGATGGCTGACGCTTATCAAAACTATCTGAAATCCAAGAACGATGAACTTGACTTAGAGACAAAAACCGAAGTTTACAGGTTAATTCTATCCAGATCGATGATGTCGGATGAAGAAGTAATTAAAAACTCGGATTTGACAAAATTATCAATAAATGAAGCAAAAAAAGTTCTGAGCTTTTACAAAGCGAAACCCAATCCAATTGACGTAGTTAAGGAATATCATTGAATTTTATGCAAGAGCAATGTGTGATTTTATTTTCGTATATTAAATAAGGTATGAGGTAATCAAAACTTCATCGAAAATATTGATAATGGAAAAAAAGAAGAAAATCAATGTCCAAGGTTTCGATATCATTCTATATGAAAGTAATCATGAAGATTACATTTCATTAACGGATATAGCAAAGTATAAGGATTCAGAACATACTGATTCTATTATTCAAAACTGGATGAGGAACAGAAACACCGTTGAACTTTTAGGTTTTTGGGAATCCATGTATAATTCAAATTTTAAACCCCTCGAATTCGAGGGGTTTAAAAAACAAGCAGGATTAAATAGTTTTGTTTTAACGCCTAAAAAATGGATCGAACATACAAACGCTATTGGTATCGTTTCTAAACCTGGAAGATATGGTGGAACTTTTGCACATAAAGATATAGCCCTGGAATTTGCTTCCTGGATTTCAATTGAATTCAAATTGTTTGTTATTAAAGAATTCCAACGATTAAAAGCGGCTGAAAACGATCGTTTGCAATTAGAATGGAATTTGCAACGAACAATTTCAAAAATCAATTATCGAATTCATACAGATGCTATCAAAGAAAATCTGATCCCTAAAGAAATCACCAAACAGCAATCTGATTTCATTTATTCGAATGAAGCAGATTTACTAAATGTTGCTCTTTTTGGTATCACTTCAAAAGAATGGCAGGATGCATATAACAATCAATCCGGAAATATAAGAGATTCTGCCAGTTTGGAACAGTTGGTAGTATTAAGTAACATGGAAAGTATTAATGCTCTGCTTATTCAACAAAGTTTAGACCAAGGTGAAAGAATCGTGCTACTCAATGAAGTAGCAATCACACAAATGAAATCTTTGATTGAAAGCAAAGCAATTAAAACTCTGAACAAAGCAAAGTAAAATACTAAATCATTCCATTTATAACACACATGAAAATCAAACTTTTACTACCTTTTTTATTTTTGACTACCTGGATTTTCGGGCAAAAGCCAACGTTCAATATCCAGTATTCCGAACAATTGGCTGTTTTCGTTTTTTAGAACACCTTTCCGGAAATTATCCTGAAAATGTATTCAAGACGGAATTCCAGAGCTCCAGTTATTACACGGACAAATACAAGAACCTTCTCGCCAAATTTGATCAATTAATTCTCGATTACAGTTATCGCTTTGAAGAGTTTCCTTTCGGGTCCAAAAAGAGCATGCAAACGCAGGACGTTTTGAAGAAAAACCTGATTGAAACGAAAAACCTGACGGATTTTAAGCTTCGTACGATCAGTTTTATTCCCAGTAATACCCTGACTGTTTTAACAGAATGCATTTCGGAATTCACACCGGTCTACAAGGAGTTGATTTACAATCCGAACAAGGAGCAATTTGAAAAACAATTGGCGGACATGATCCGCTATTCCAACGAACACCGGATAGAAAACTATTTTGAAACGGGACTGGTATTTTACAAGTCAAGCTGGGACAACTCCATTCCTTTCGAGATCGCTTTTTATCCCTTACCGAATTCGGAAGGGTTTACCGCACAAGCTTTTTGCAACAATTTTATCAGCGCTGTACAAACGAATTTAACCTCCTACAAAGAATTATTCAGCGTGATGCTGCACGAAACCTATCACATCATTTATGATGAGCAATCACTGGAGGTAAAAACAGCTATTGATCGTTATTTCAAGGAAAACAAATCGCCCTGCAGTAATTATGCGTACCAATTGATGAATGAAGCCCTGGCAACCGCATTAGGGAATGGTTATGTGTATGAACAACTGGATGGAAAAGCGGATGCCGGAGATTGGTACAACAAAAAATACATTAACCTGATTGCAAAGCAAATTTATCCCTTAGTCACCGAATACATTGCTCAGAAAAAACCAATGGATCAAAACTTCATCGATTCATACATCCGGATTTATGAAACAAATTTCCCGAATTGGATCAATGAGCTGGATCACATCATGACTTACCGCTATGTTCTGACAGAAAACGAAAGCGATCTGGATGAGTTGAGACGTCTATTCCGTTACCGCTCCAGAGCTGAATCCGAAGATCAGATTACGGAAAGCAGTATTGAAAACATGCAGAAAACATCCCTGACAAAGATTATCATCCTTTCAAAAAACAGTGCAGAAAAATTAAAGCTGATTAAAAGCAAATTCACCGAATTAAAAAATGTGACTCTTAACGCCAACAAGGAATTTGCAATCAAAATTCTACTGAATGATAAAAGTCAATTGATCTTGTTGAACCAAAAGACTTCGAGTATTGAAACACTCATTAAATCAATCAAATAAAACGTATTTCGCTTAATATCAGTATTTTTAAAGCAACTATTTATTAGTAATACACTCATTTGCAATGATGAAAAGTATCCTAAAATCAGTCGGTTTTGCATTGGGGCTTACAACTCTTTTAATGGCTTGTGACGAGAACAAAATAGCAGTTTCGGGAGGAAGGTTTGAAATTCCCGAACCGGATAAAGCCATGCGTATCGATTCTGAAATAACTCAATCACTAGCGATGATCTCGCGGGAAATTACGAGTTCAGAAGACATTAAGTCCTGTAATGCCGGGGCAAAACTAATTCATAGCGGAACCGAAATACTTCCGTCTTTATCGCGTCATTTCCTGGATTCAACTCAAACCAATGTTTTTTCCAAAATCAATAAGCGAACATTAACAATCGGGGAAATAGCTATTATTGTTGCGAATGAAATCAGGCCTATCTCCATTCCCCAAGTTGTCGAAACTCCGGAGCGCAAACCTCCATTTGACAAGAGTATTGAATATTATTTTTGGAAAATAGAACGAAGTCCGCGCCTTTTTCTGAATAAATATACTGTTTGGATTAATGAAGAAATATAGATCGTACAAACGGAATTAAACTAAACGTATCAGTATCACCAATCAATGACCAAGATCCGAAACAACAAAACACTTTTGAAACACCTGGAATCAACTTTGGAAGATTCTCAGCTTGACTTAGATCAGCTTTTGGAAGAGCACTTTTTCAATTTTCAATTCGAAGATCATTATGGTTTCAAAAATCATCCGAATAAAGGATTAATTCGTAAACGTATTGTTCAATTATTGTTTGAAATACATGATCAATGGAAAACAGAACTCGAAAAATTAAATACTCCCTACTATTTGGCGATCTGGTTATGCGAACCTCAAATTATCAGATCTGAAGTTGTCTGTGCCGTTGGTGAACGAATTGAAACATACACCCATCATTGGTTTGATCATTCAGAAAAAGAACCTTCCATGATAACGAAAGCTTACGGAAAAAGTCAGGATCAATTTGACAGATTCCGATGGGAGAGAAAAAACTTGTATGATACGTATGAGCCTGTTGATTATAGTTGGCCCAAAGAAAAATACGAGGATCAAAAACAATTTTATAAGGACCAGCGATCTTACAGACGAATCATGAAGAATTCTACTAAAGTTGTTGATGGAAAACAGGGGAAAATCTATTACAAAAGAATTGGAGATATTTGGGTGGGAGTTTTTAGATGAATCGGTTTTGGTAAAATTGAAACAGGAATGGTTTCTAAACACGGTGTAAAAATGGCTCTTACACTGAAAGTTCACAAAGTCAACAGAAGGAATTTGAATCGCATTTCTTCCACTTTTCCAGTCGTCGAAAAGTGGAGCAAAAGACTTGTCTCATTCCAAGCCGTTCACTAAAAAGTTCCTTTGCCTTATTTTAAGTTAAAAAGGACGGATTGCGCTACGCTCCATCCAAACGACAAGCGCTTTTTGTTAAAATAACGGCACAGAACTTTTTTTAACGCTCTCTTCCGGGAATGAGACGGAAATCCGTCTTCGGACAAATCGTTTTTTGTTTCATGCGGAAAATCGTTCAGCCCGGAGAAGTCTGAATCCGGCGCAATAGTGAACAAGCAAAGCTTGTGAAGACTGAAGAAAGTCCGAAAGGCGTATTCTGAAGGATAATGAAGCGAAAAAAATGGTGTTTGAGGAGGAACGACAAGTTTTCTCAAAGAAAATAAACATGTTGAATGGAAAGTTCTAAAATGAAAAAACTAATAGAAAAAAAGAGTGGGAATATTATGTCTTCGAAGAAGGGAATACAATTCAGTTGTCTGTTCACATTTCTAAACCAAATCCAGGATTTGATGTCATGTATACTTTGAACGAGTCTGAAAAAGAAAACTATTTAAGCACAGGCATCAAATGTCTTGAAAACAGGATAGAAGATATGAAAACAAACTTTTCAAATTATGAAATGAGTTCCTGGAAATAATCAATTTCATAAAGTATACCATTAAATAGAAAACACTACATTTAAACTCCACTAACACTGTAAAATGAATAACCATGATACTGAAAAAGAACTACATATCCTTGTTCACGCTTTTGTTATTTCCTCTTTTTAGTTATACACAAGCCAAAGTAGGGATGAAAGCACCTGAACTGCATCTTGAAGGAGCTTACAACTGTGATATTAAAGCACTCCAGCCGGAATCCCTGAAAGGGAAAATAGTTGTTTTAGACTTTTGGGCAACCTGGTGTTCTCCCTGCGTAGCTGCAATTCCGAAAAACAATGAGTTGTATGCGAAGTACAAGGATCAAAACGTCGTTTTTATTGCAATAACAGATGATCCGAAAGAGAAACTCGAAAACTTTCTGAAAAAAGTAAAAATCGATTGCTATGTCGGAAGGGATGACGATCAACTGGACTTCAAGAATTACAACGTGACTGCTCGTCCAACCATGTTTGTTCTGAACAGAGATGGTACACTTGTCTACAGAAGCAACGAACTGACTGAGGAAACGCTTTTGGAAGTGATCCATACCAACGGAGTCGCTCCGGAGCAAATAAGCGCTCGCCCCGAAGTGATTTTAAACGGTGGGTTTCAGGCAGGTGAAGATCCTGTTTTTAACGGAATGAAAGTGATGACCGGAAAGGGAGCATCCTGCAAACCAGAATTAATCGACCAGTTCATTATCCGGCCTTCATTGGAAACAAAATCCCCTGGCTCCTCTGCTTGCCGGGTGACGGATGATCACGTCGGTATCACCTATTCTTCCGGATCGCTCGAAGAATTAGTTGTCTTTCTGCGCGAACTTCCATCTACTATTTGGATTGAAAACGAGCTTCACGACGGTTGCCGTTACGACCTTGTTTACTGGAGAAAAACCGACAGTTTTGAGAAGGCTGCTTCCGAAATCGAACAAAGTTTATCGGATGGTTTGTCGATCGTATTTGACTCCGTTACGGGCAAGAAAAATGTCAACCACGTTTCTATCGGAAAACCTGGTGAATCCATCAAAAGCGAGGAACAGATTGAAGAAGGAACGGAAAAAGTGTATACTTCCATTGAGGAATTCACAACCAGGCTGGAAGAATTAACCCGGCAATACTACACAGTCGATCCTTCCATGCGAAATATGCTTGTTTACAGCCAGGGAATGGGATGGAAAGAACTGCACGAAGCGAGTCCGGAGGAGATTATTGCTTTTTTGAAAAGTAAAGGAGTTAGTATACAACCGGAAATACGGGTAATTACGACTTATGTTATTCGTAGGAAATAGCACAATTGTTATTTTCCAGAATTGAAACAGGGATACCTTATAGAACAAAGTGTAAAAATGGCTCTTCTGCCGAAAGAGCGTAAACTCAATATCCAGAATCTTAATTGCATCTCTTTGTCAGGACAAACTCCTCAAGAGAAAAACGCAAAACTTTTCAATTTTACATTTTCACTTTTCAATTATGCTTAATTTGTGTCAAAGCCCACTTCCAGCTGCATTTCTTTCATTTCTGAGAGCATGCGCGCAGACGGATTGATTCGCAAGCGTTTGGAAGGCATGCTCACCGTGAGGTTATCCAAATGATCAATTACCGTAAATTTCACCGAGCAGTTTCCTTCTTCGCTTTCCTTGAACATCGATTCGAGCTTATTCAGCATCATCTGATCCAATAATTTGATCGGAATGGTGATATTGACCGTTGCCGTTTTCGTTCCCATCATATCCTGCAACTGCTCAATGGAGTTAATGCTGAATTCGATCGGTTTCATTTTCGTGATCTTATCCGGATACGGTCCTTCCTGGACTCGTCCGCGAATTGCCACAAACAGATCCTTGGTCAACAAGTGTTTAAATTTCAAATAGGTATCTCCGAAAATGTATTGCTTGTGCGAATTGGTATAATCTTCAATGATGATCAAACCAAACGGCTTTCCGGTTTTTGTCGTCAAATGCTGCGCGTCCGTGATAATGGCAGGAATAGTGAAATCGCGACCCAAATGGTGTTTCACATTGGAAAGTAATTCGACGTTTCCATTGCAAAATGCTTCGATTTCTACCCTGAAATCATCCAGCGGGTGCCCGGAAATAAAGATTCCGACTACTTCCCGCTCCCGATTCAATTTGTACAGCAAACTCCATTCTTCCGAATTCGGGATGCTTGGTTCCGGCATTTTGACATCAGCTGTTTCACCGAACATGGAAACCTGTGCGGAATTTTCGTTGTCCTGCAAACTGTTTCCGTATTTCAACGCATTTTCAATGAAGGTTTTTCCTCCCGGATCCAATGCAAAATACTGCGCGCGGTGTGCTCCTCTGAAGGAATCAAAACACCCGGCATACGCCATACTTTCCAAGGCTTTTTTGTTTACCAAACGTAAATTCAAACGCTTCGTCATATCGAAAATGGAAGTGAAAAATCCATTTGTACGCTCTTCGATGATGTTTTCAACCGGTCCGCTTCCCAAACCTTTGATTCCTCCCAATCCGAAACGAACTGCTCCGGCCTGGTTCACCGTAAACTCATACGAAGATTCGTTGACATCCGGGCCCAATACTTCAATTCCCATCCGGCGGCATTCTTCCATGAAGAAACTCACCTGGGTAATGTCATTCAGGTTATTGGAAAGTACCGCAGCCATGAATTCAGCCGGATAATTTGCTTTCAGATATGCCGTCTGGTAAGCAATCCAGGCATAACACGTGGAGTGAGATTTGTTAAAGGCGTAGGATGCAAATGCTTCCCAGTCTTTCCAGATTTTCTCAAGAATCGTAGGCTCATGACCTCTTTCCTGCCCTTGCGCTACGAACTGAGGTTTCATTTTATCCAGGATGTAACGCTGCTTTTTACCCATTGCTTTACGCAAAACATCGGCATCACCTTTGGAGAAGCCCGCCAATTTCTGGGACAAAAGCATTACCTGCTCCTGGTAAACTGTAATTCCGTATGTTTCTTTCAGATACTCTTCGCAAGCATCCAAATCGTATTTGATTTCTTGTTCTCCGTTCTTCCGCTTAATGAAATCCGGAATGTATTCCAGCGGCCCCGGACGATACAAGGCGTTCATCGCAATCAAATCGGCAAATACCGAAGGACGCAATTCACGCATGTATTTCTGCATTCCGGGACTTTCATACTGGAAAATCCCGACCGTTTCACCGCGCTGGAACAATTCATATGTCTTTTCGTCATCGATCGGGAATGTATCCGGATCTAAGTCAATGTCGTGACGTTTCTTGACGTTTTTGACTGCATCCTTGATCAAGGTCAACGTCTTCAAACCCAGGAAGTCCATTTTCAGCAAACCGGCTTCTTCCGCAACCGAGTTATCGAACTGTGTACACCACATGCCCGTATCTTTCGCCAACGCAACCGGAACGAAATTCGTGATATCATCCGGAGTAATGATGACTCCACAGGCGTGAATTCCCGTGTTTCGCACAGAACCTTCGATTCGCTGCGCCTGTCTCAAAACCTGCGCGCGCATATCCGTTCCACGGGCAAGTGTGCGCAATTCCTGCACATTTGCCAGATCCTGCGGACTATTTGCCAGTTTTTCAGCCAATTTGGGCTCTTCCCAATTAAAAATGGCGTCCAGCGAAAAGTTATCCGGAATCAGCTTCGCCAATCCGTTTGTTTCCATCAATGGAAGATCTAATACACGACCCGCATCGCGGATAGATGATTTCGCAGCCATCGTACCGTATGTGATGATCTGTGCCACCTGGTTTGCTCCATATTTCGCAATTACCCAATCAATAACACGTCCACGACCTTCATCATCGAAATCGATATCGATATCGGGCATCGAAACACGATCCGGATTCAGGAAACGCTCAAATAGGAGATCGTACGCAATCGGATCAACATTGGTAATTCCGGTACAATATGCAACCGCAGAACCTGCGGCAGATCCACGTCCCGGACCAACGGAAACTCCCATATCGCGCGCTGCCTGGCAGAAATCCTGTACAATCAAAAAGTATCCCGGATATCCGGTTCGCTCAACGGTTGCCAGCTCAAAGTCCAGTCGTTCCCGAATCTCCTGCGTAATTTCAGGATAGCGTTTTGCCGCACCTTCGTATGTCAAATGACGCAAATAGGCATTTTCACCACGTTTTCCACCATCCACTTCATCTTCCGGATGCTTGAATTCTTCCGGAATATCAAAAGCAGGAAGCAAGACTTCACGCGCTAGTGCATATGGTTCGATTTTTCCTAAAATCTCTGCGACACTTTCAATTGCCTCCGGTAAATCCAGGAACAATTCCTTCATTTCGTCGGCAGATTTGAAGTAATATTCTTCGTTTTCCAATCCGAAACGGAAGTTCCTTCCTTTTCCTTTTGGCGTCGTAACCTGTTCTCCGTCTCTTACGCACAGCAGGATATCGTGTGTATTTGCATCTTCCCGTGTTCCGTAAAACGTATTGTTTGTTGCTACGACTTTTACTTCGTGTTTTTGAGCCAGTTTGATCAATGAAGCATTTACACGGTTTTCATCTTCCTGTCCGTGACGCATGATTTCCACATACAAATCGTCTCCGAAGGTGTTTTTCCACCAAATCAATGCTTCTTCGGCCTGCTTTTCACCGACATTCAATAACAAGTTTGGCACTTCCCCGCCCAAACCACCGGTAAGAACAATGATGTCTTCATGATACTGCTCAATAATGGTTTTATCGATCCGCGGCACGTAATACATTCCTTCCGTATGCGCTGCAGATGCCAGTTTGATGAGGTTGTGGTAACCGTTTTTATTTTTTGCCAGGAAAACAACCAGGAAACCGTTGTCTTTAACGGTTTTATCTTTCCGGTCGCGACACACATACATCTCACAACCGATGATCGGCAACAAGGGTTCCCTGTTGTAAACCTGTCCGTTTTCTTCTGCTTGTTGTCTTTCGGCTTCGATTTCTTTGTTGATTCCGGCGATGGCTTTCTCAAAATGGAAAGCAGCCATCATATTCCCGATATCTGTCAGGGCAACAGCCGGCATATTGTGTTTCACCGCTTGTTTGATCAATCCTTTTACATCCATAGTGGATTGAAGAATGGTAAACTGCGTGTGATTGTGTAAATGCACAAACGGAAGGTCTTTCAGCCGTTCGCGTGCTTCGGAAACGTCTACCGAAATGGTGTCATCGCTCGTTTGTTTTTTGAGCTTTGCACTTTCCTCTTTTAAATTGAGGTGCGTCAAACCAATCGGTTGAATGTAATCCGGGTTCGCAATTTTGAAGCGATCGAAATACTCTAATTCAACTTTCAGTTCTTCTTTCGTAAAAACTTCTCTGCGGATCAATTCGAAGAAACAACGTGTCGTTGCTTCCACATCGGCAGTTGCGTTGTGCGCTTCTCCGAAAGGAACATTGAAGAGGTAACTGTGTAATTCCGTCAGCGTCGGCAATTTGAATTTACCTCCACGACCTCCGGGAATCTTACACAATTCGGCAGTTACTTCCGTACAGGTATCCAATACGGGAAGATCGTGCATGTTGGTTTCGACCTTGGTCCGCAGGAATTCTGCTCCCATGATATTGAGGTCGAAACCGATGTTTTGTCCCACTACGAATTGTGCTTTCCGCAAGGCTTCGTTAAATTCTGCGATAACATCTTCGAGCGATTCTCCCTGCTCTAAGGCAAGTTCCGTAGAAATTCCGTGAATCCGTTCCGCATCGTAGGGAATATCAAAACCATCCGGGCGAATCAGGAAATCTTTTGCTTCGAGCACATTTCCCAATTCATCATGTAATTGCCAGGCTATCTGTATGGCTCTGGGCCAGTTATCCAGATCCGTTAACGGAGCATTCCAATCACGGGGTAAACCTGTTGTTTCGGTATCGAAAATCAAAAACATGCGCGCTCTTTTTTGGGGACAATAAAGATAGTGAAAAGAAAGGGAGGAATAAAAACAAGCTTGTTTGTTGTTAATAACTCACCATGATTCTTTGAAAGTTTTATCGATCGGTTTTCCGAAGGGTGATTTCGTCAAAAACAAAATTGGTGATTTTGATGATTTTGCAATAACTCAAAATGGCAATTCGCATCCCGATAGCTATCGGGATTACGAATCTGTGTAATTTTTCAGCCCTTATCACTTCTCTTCAAAAAGTTCATCTTAAGAAGATGAACAACTATTCCGAGAGCTTTTCCCACAGAACATTAACTGATTTTCAGATTGATTTCTTCCGCTCAAATTTTCTCCGGTAATCGTGCAATTTTTCATTTACAGCGCTAACGAGCTTCCCATTTTTAGAAACAGCATCTTTGTTCCGCATTCGGTTTCTTTCCACGTGGCGATTGATTGCCTTATAGCGGATCAGTTCTTTTTTTGAATCCGAAGGAATGACCTGGGTTGACTTTCTCATCACCCTGGCAAAGTAATTAAAGGTCAGAACCAGGCTACTCACCAACGGTTCATTTTCACTGTTCCAACAGATTGTTTCCCTGACTGTTTCCGATGATTGCGAACAAAAATTCCGGACATCCGTTTCCGTAAACACGCCGGCACGTCTCAACAAGGTGAAATTCCGTTTGTTCTTCTCAAAGGCCGCATCTCTTTTCTTGACCACCTTCACCAACCGGGTATAATCCTTGCAAATTGAATCCGACATTTTCAGGATACCGGCATTCATATCATTCAGCAGCAATTCCTTGTCGTTTGCAATTTTCTTCCTCAATTCCCGAATGTAGAATTTATAACTATCCAACAGGTTGATCATCCGCATCTGGCCATCTGTGAAATAGTTATTCAATAAGGGAACTGCTTTTTCTTCTCCTTCTCTCAAATTCAACCAAAGCGTCCCCATATTCAACTTAAAACGTTCCTGTATCGATTGAATGTCGTTTGTCAACGAATCACAATATGCCTGGTTTACCTCGATCTTCTGGCGGGTTCTTTGAATTTGCTCGTCCTTCATTTTTTTAGGCGGTCCGGGTTCCAAAAAAATGTTGTTGAAACGATTCAAAAAGGCATTTTCAGTTCTGTTTAAACTTCTCGATTTTGAGGCCAACGCACGGATTTCGTTTCTTTTTATCACCGTCAGGTTCACCCATTTTTTCAACTCTGCCAAATCTTTGCGGTTCTCTTTCAAAAGGATGTATTTCTTGGCAGTATTTTTTTTAAAATGAAACGTTGCCTCCACCCGGGCATCTTTTTGCGTCCGTTTGTAGTAAGCCCTTGCTTTTAGCAAATAAACTTCTGTCGAATCCATTAAATGAACTTTCGTCAAAGAATCCGTTTCTTTCAAAACTTCCTGAAACAAATGCCCTCCCATCATCAAATTGTAGTTTCCGGGTAACAGATGATTATTGGGGTTATTCCGAAGACTTGCCGCATAATTTTTTGCTTCCCTTTCAATCTCAGTTGACGCTTCATAATCATCGCATTCCAAACAAAATGTACCGTAACGGGTTTTATCCATGCTCAAATACTCCGGAGTATTATACGATTTATTATCCGCGACAAAATCTGCAACATTGGCTGTGTTTCTGGAAAAGGACCAAATCGGATTGTTTGGAAAATGAGTCACTGCAAATAGTTCAGGATTTGTCAGATACCAGGTGGAATTTGTAACACCGTTAAATTTCTCCTTCACTTTAAACGGAAACCATTGAAGCACCCGAATAAACACACGTGGAAAAAAGCGAACAACATCAACCGTTTTAGACTTGTAAACCGTCTCTTTGGGTAAATTACAGATTTTACTGTTTTTTATTTTCGAGCCAAATGTTATCTCGTCTTTTTTCGTACGCTTCATCCATTTTTGAATCATTTTGATGCGCCATTTTGCAAAGGGTTTGTAATCCCAGCCAACATTCCCCGAACACCAGGTCGGATCATACAAAAACCAGCTCCCATCCAATTTCACTGCGCTCCAGGCATGATTATCAAAGTAAATTTCATCGTTCACATCAAAATTCACTTCCTTTACGTATCCGGTAATTGTTACATTTTGCAATCCCGCATACATGCAAAGTGAATCCATTAAAGCAGTGTAATCGGTACAAATTCCTTTCCCTCTTCTTAAAATCTTCTTCAGCGAACGATCCGATGAAAAAGCTTTGCCTGAATTATAGCGCCGGTAATCGTATTTTATGTTGTTTACGACCCAGGAAAGAATGGCATCAAACTTCTCTTTATCCGTGGTTTTTCCCGCTACAATTGCTGCAGAAAGCAAAGTCGCATTCAAGGTAACACCTCTTTTAAGCTGTACTTTTTCAAATTGAATGGGCTTCAAAGAGTCTTGTCCAAACGAAACTGAAGCACACACAAATAACACAACTGTGAAAACAAATTGCACGAGACTTGAGTTGGTCAGCCGGTTCATTCGATGAGTTCTTGTTACAATGACAAATTTCAACATTTATGAGAAAAGAAACAATCGCTCTTTCTTCTCTATGTTACAAAACAAAAAAGGTAAACAAAAGTACATTCCGTTTACCTTTTAAAACACAAAGAATCCTGGTTTTAGTTCGTGGAGACCGGGGTGGTATCCGTTATCTCAGCCGGCAGTACTTTTCCTTTGATGAACACATTCTTTGACGGCTCATTCACTGCATTTGAAAACACGGTAAAACTTTTAGTGATCGGCCCCACTCTGTTGGAATCGTATTTTACTTTAATTACTCCTTTTTTTCCGGGAAGAATCGGTTCCTTCGGCCACTCAGCAAGCTGACAGGAACAAGACCATCTCACCTGGCTTATGATCAGGGGTTCTGTTCCGGCATTTTTAAATTCAAAAGCGTATGTGATATCTCCACGCATCGGAACTTCCCCGAAGTCATGAGTATCTTTTTCAAAGGTAATCTGAGCTCCTTTTGTTACTTCCTGTGCAAACAGCGATTGTTTGAATCCGAGCATCAAACAACACGTCATTGCAATGTTAAAAATGATTGTTTTCATCTGTATAGTATTTGAATTATTCCGGCAATCTACACATTTGAAGTCCGGGGAAGGTGAGGTTTAACAGGGCTTTAACTCAAGTCTTAAATAGCTGTTAAAAATGAGATTTGGAAGCAACTATTTTATTTGTCTCTTACTTTTTTCATTGCCAAAAAAGTAAGCAAAAAGTCTAGGCCTGTACTCGAAAGTTCGAAAAACTACGCTTCATTTCGCGATCTCACCCCAACTCGTATACGTTGTTACCGAATTTTGTAAAACAAAATCCGACAACTGAACTCAAACAGGGGTTCTATCATGCTGCTTTCAGCTTGTTTTCTACACTTTCAGCGTAAGGGCCTTTTTTAAAACCGTGTACCAGGAATCATTCTTGTTTCAATTCCGGAAAGTTTTATTTTTTTTGGAGGAGGCTGTGCAATTGGGGAATTGAGTCCGCGTTATGAATTAGCTGAACAGAGTATTATCAATTACGAATACAAAAGAACACCTTAGACTCTTACTCTCCTTCCGGGATGACGAAGACTTTGAAGCGGAGTTTTTCGGTTCCTTTTTTGGTGTTTGTCAACAGGAGAATGGAGCGATCCTGTTCGTAGTATTTTCCCTTTGTTTCAAAAGTAACCTGGATTACCGCTGTTTGTCCGGGCTGAATGGGGTCTTTCGGAAATGTGGCTTTGGTGCAAGGGCACGACACTTTGTAATCGGAAATGATTAAGGGCGCGTCGCCGGTATTGGTGATTACAAAATCGTGTGAAAGAACAGGTCCTTCATTGGTTTTCGGGAAGGTAAACACTGCTTTATCAACGGAAAATTCCGCTTTCTGACCTATGCAGAAAGCGGAATTCAATATTAGAAATGCGATAATCAGACTACGCATTTAAATTCAATTTTTAGTGTGCAGATGGAGCTCCACCGTCATTTACCGGGCTTGTTCCTTCCGGCTGAGGTGCTACGTTTCCTTTGATACGGATTACCTTTGTAGGTTCATTTACCGCATTCGAAGTAATCGTTACGTTTTTGTTGATTGCTCCGGAACGTTTTGTATCATACTTCACAGTAATAACACCTTTTGCTCCCGGTGCAATTGGTTCTTTCGGCCATTCAGGAACTGTACAACCACAAGATCCTTTCGCATTTGAAATGATCAAAGGAGCGTTTCCTGTGTTTGTAAAAGTAAACGTACAAGTACCGTTTGCTCCGTATTTGATATTCCCGTAATCATGCGTTTCTTTCGCAAATTCGATTTTAGCTCCGTTTTGTACTTCTTGAGCAATCGCAGTGTTTGCGCCGATCACAGCTACGAAAGCCAACATCATTGTAAATAATACTTTTTTCATTTTGTTTCTTTTAGTTGTTGTAAATATAGATTATAAAGTTTTGCCCTTTAGTTTCTTTAACACATAGTTAACGAAAATCATACCAAAATACTAATTTGCTTTTGAAACGTATTCATCAAAGGTCAAATCCACATACTTTAAACGATTTTCGATCTGTTTTCGTTGCTCCGCGTCCATTTTCGGGTTTTCTTTCAGGAGCATTTCATAATAATACTGCACTTTCGCTTTTTGTCTCGGAATCACAAATACATCATAGGCTCCTGCAAGGCTTTCCAACACCATTGCCCGATTTTTATATGTTGGATACATAGCGATTAATGAATCTGCCAAAATCACCGAACGCTGATGCAAACCAACGGAAGCGAAAATGACATGCGCTTTATCCAGGTAACGCGGCGCTTCGTCTGTTTCGGGAAAACGGTGATACACACTCAGGCATTTCTCCGCATAAGTCACAGCAACCTGCTGATCAAATTCCAATTTTCCTGAAGCTGAAACCGATTTCAAGGAATCTTCAAAAGTCTTCACTTCCTTTACCGCCTCCTGCAGCGTTTGCTTACCGCCACTTTTTTGACCTTCCTTTGCTCCTTCTTCTTTTGAAGAACAGCCCAGTACAAAAAGTACCATTCCTGTTAAAAACAACGTTCTCATTATTTTCCTTTTTTGAATGACGGGAATTTCATTTTGTAAGCTACGGAGATCAAGCCCTGGGAAATGTTCTGCAATCTTTTCGCCAGTAATCTTCTTTTCAATACGGAAAGATGATCCGTAAACAACACTCCTTCGATGTGATCGTATTCGTGCTGAATGATCCGTGCTTTGTAACCGTCGAACCATTCGTCATGGAACTGCCAGTTTTCATCGTAATAGGTCATCCGGATTTTTTCTTTCCGGTAAACTTCTTCGCGGATTTTCGGAATACTCAAACATCCCTCGTGAAAACCCCAGGCTTCTCCGGTTTCTTCTTCGATAATCGGATTGATGAAAACGCGTTTAAAGCCTTCCATTCCTTCCGCCATCGGATCTTCTTCCTCATCTTCGTCTGTTTCTGCAAACGGACTTCCGTCTACCACAAACAAGCGAATGGAACGATTAATCTGTGGAGCCGCCAAACCTACTCCGGATGCCTCATACATCGTTTCAAACATATCTTCGATGAGTTTATTCAACTCCGGATAGTCCTGATCGATTTCAACAGCTTCTTTTTTCAGGATCGGATCACCGTATGCAACAATTGGCAATATCATTTTATTCTTTTTTTAATCTCAATTATGAAGAACTCAAGTGACAATTCTTGTTTCTCGTATTATTTCAGCGTGTTCAAAAGTTGAAAAGGTTCAATCGTTCAAATGGATTATTTTGAACTTCTTTGAACATTGGAACATTTTGAACCCTCATTAAAGTTTTACAAAGTTAGAAAATTGATGCATTCAAAATACTTTTCCTTATTTTACGCGGGTTTGAAGATAGTCTTGCAAGATAATTGTGGCACTTACCGTATCGATCAATCCTTTTTGTTCCCGGTCTTTTTTCTTCAATCCGCTTTGAGCAATTGCTGCTGAAGCCATTTTTGAAGTAAACCGTTCATCCAACAGGTTAACAAGTAAACCCGGAAAATTCTTCTGAACCGCTTCTCTCAATAAACGTACATTTTGGGTAATGTGTGAGTCGGAAGTATCCAATCTTTTCGGTTCACCGATTACAATTTCAATAATCTTCTCTTTTTCAACCAAAATCTTCAGCTCATCCATCAGGGTTTTACTGTCGATTGTTTTGAGTCCGAAGGCAAACATCTGAAGTTCATCCGAAAGTGCCAAGCCGGTTCTTTTTAAACCAAAGTCGATTGCGAGAATTTTAGACAAGTGCGTAAATTTTAAAAATCAGATACAAAAATACAGCAAAAAAGTGTTCTAGGGTTTATAACCCTAGAAGGGTCGTTTCTGTGAGAATTGTATATTGACACATACGCGCGCGATCATTTTTCAACTCCCCAATCGCTCTTTACCCAATTAGTACTAATTTTGACCAAAAAGTACATTTATGCGTTCCATTATAGAAGCTGCCTGGGAAAACCGGGCTTTATTAGATCAGCCGGAAACCCGCCAGGCAATCGAACATGTGATCGAGGATATCGACAAAGGAAGATTGCGCGTTGCAGAGCCGAAAGAAGACGGTTCGTGGCAAGTAAACGAATGGGTAAAGAAAGCGGTTGTGATGTATTTCCCGATTCGTAAAATGGAAACCATTGAAATTGGGCCGTTTGAATTTCACGATAAAATGGCTTTGAAGAAAAACTACGCAGAATTGGGAGTTCGCGTGGTTCCTCATGCCATTGCACGTTATGGAGCATTTGTAGCGCCGGGAGTCATCATGATGCCTTCTTATGTGAATATCGGGGCGTATGTAGATTCCGGAACCATGGTAGATACCTGGGCAACAGTTGGTTCCTGCGCTCAAATCGGGAAAAACGTACACTTAAGCGGTGGTGTTGGAATCGGTGGTGTATTGGAGCCGCTACAAGCTGCGCCGGTAATTATTGAGGACGATGCATTTATCGGTTCACGCTGTATTGTAGTGGAAGGTGTTCGCGTTGGAAAAGAAGCTGTTTTAGGAGCAAATATTTGTTTGACTATGTCGACAAAGATCATTGATGTAACCGGAGCTGAACCTGTTGAATTAAAAGGATACGTTCCTGAACGCTCCGTTGTGATTCCGGGATCTTATACCAAATCGTTCCCTGCGGGAGATTTCCAGGTTCCGTGTGCGTTGATTATCGGAAAGCGCAAAGCATCTACCGATTTGAAAACATCTTTGAATGATGCATTGAGAGAACACAACGTAGCTGTTTAAAAATCAGTGCAAGTTCATCCATTTTAATATTTTTTGATTCGGGAAACGCCCATTTCCATTGCAGTTTCCCGAATCTTTGTTACTTTCGCGCCAAAATTCTTAATCATTTAAATCATGAAAACAATCTTTTCATTGGCCATTTTGGCGACACTTGCATTGACGTCTTGTAAAAAAGATTACACTTGCACATGTACAACAACAGTTCACCGACCAGCATTTGTTTACGCAGGAATGGAAGTACAAGAGGAGTCAACAACTACAATGCCTTCATCTTCAACAACTATCAAAGACAAAAAAGATGAAGCTAAGACGAAGTGTGAAAGCTCAAACGGTACGACATCTGTTCCGTCTTCATGGGCTCAATATGGCGCTAAACCAACAACTACAACAGTTGCTTGCTCCACTAATTAAGAATAAAATCTTCTTAAAATAGAAAATCCCGTTTCGGCTAAGCCAAGACGGGATTTTTCATTTAGCGCTATTTCATTGCTATTATTATGGTGTTTTCTTCTTTTCCTCTTCTAATTTTCGCTTTTCTTCCTCCAACTTTTGCTTTTCCAATTCCAGCTTCTCCTGCTCCAGTTTTAATTTCTCTTTTTCCAACTTCAGGCGTTCTTCTTCCAGTTTTTGCTTTTCAGATTCTTCACCGGATTTCAGTTCACCTTTCTTTTTTTCCAGGTCTTCCTGCTTTCGCTTCGCATCCTCTGCCTTTTTTCTCAAGTTGTCTCCTCCTTCCGGATTCAATTGATCCACACCCGGAACTTTCGGCAATTTAAAGCCAAAACGGGAAGAAACTCCGGTCGAAATAAGCGGTCCACCAATCCCTATTTCAAAGTTCATTCCTACAAACTTCGAAAAATAGTAACGGAATCCCCAGCAAGTTCTCATGGAAATCGGAATAGTTGGAAACCCGTCCCAAAAACCACTTTTATCATCTGTCTTCACTCCATTCACAAACGTGCTTCGGTATTTCGAATTGCTACCGATCCCGATTCCGCCATACATGTCCAGGCGTTTGTTTTTTACCGGGAAATGGAAATTGAAGCGTGCCTGAATCCGCACCCGGCTCATCTTTCTTTCGTATGTATTCGTATACTCCACTCCGTCAACAATGGAATCCCTACGATCATAACTTACACTGCTTCCGCTGTAAATGGCATCCACACCGATCCCAAACCAGTTGTTCAGGAAAAATTCGGTTCGCAAACCTGTGGGTCCTGATCCGCGGCTGTGAATGTTCGAAATGTTCTCATCGTCTTTTACAGCACCGAGAATGGAGCTTTTTAAACCGGGAAATAAATTGGTGTAATTCGGAATTCCATAATACGGATCATTCACCATGTTCCATTTGGTATTGGCTTGTCCGGATGCATTGAACACAAGCATTACGGACATAACACTTCCCGCAAGAGCAGAAGTTCTCTTCATAAATTGTAGCGTTTTTTGGTTTTTATCTCTGCATAAAACAAAAACCTTCTCTTTTTCAAAAGAAGGTTGATTTACGCGTTTTAGTTTTCACAGAAACGAAATTAAAACTTTAGTCAAACGACAATCCGGAGGTGAGTAACTGATTTCGTGGAATACCTGTTTCAATGAGTCTCTGACCGAAAAACTTATGCTTGCATATTCAAATGGAAAGTGGGAAACTTGCTGCAGTTCCTCAATTGATCCCCGTACTGAAATCATCTATCCCTCATCCTCAAAATGATCACTAGCAATAACCAATTACATTGCCACCTACTTTTTTCCAAGGCAAAAAAAGTAGCAAAAAGTGCCTTTATCCCAATTACAGCATCTGGAAAGCGTTTCTTTCCTGACCACTCAACGGAAAGAAGGGATCAGGCTCCCAAATGACAAGCACTTTCCTGAGTGGTTTGCAGGAAAGAAACACTTTCATTTTCAACGAAAAAACCAGAAGGACGGATAATAATTTACAGATTAAGGTTGAGATTCTCATGTCGGGTAATTGGGATTCCCAACGCTGATATGATAATCGAAAGAAGATCCAATTACCGTTCCGAAAAAGATCATTCAGATGACTCATCAGAATAAAAAATCCCGATTCGCTTTTGCAAACCGGGATTCCCTTTTTAGGAGCTTTTCTCTTAGTTATTCTGCAATTTAATCAGATTCAATGCAGAACCTGCTTTAAACCACTCGATTTGCTGATCGTTATACGTGTGATTCAATTTGATGTTTTCTTTTGAACCATCTGCATGCACGATTTCGAGAGTCAATTGTTTCCCCGGAGCGAAATCAACCAAATCAATGAAATTGAATGTATCGTCTTCTTTGATTTTATCATAATCCGCTTCGTTTGCAAACGTCAAGCCCAACATTCCTTGTTTTTTCAGGTTTGTTTCGTGGATACGCGCAAATGATTTCACGATTACCGCACGAACTCCTAAATGACGCGGCTCCATCGCAGCATGCTCACGGGAAGATCCTTCCCCGTAGTTTTGATCGCCCACCACAATGGAAGGAATTCCAAGCGCTTTGTAAGCACGTTGTGTAGCAGGAACTTCACTGGTTGAACCGGTTAATTGGTTCACGACTTCGTTTGCTTTTCCGTTGAATGCATTTTCAGCACCGATCAACATGTTGTTGGAAATATTGTCGAGATGACCTCGGTAACGCAACCACGGACCTGCCATCGAAATGTGGTCGGTAGTACATTTTCCTTTTGCCTTGATCAATAATTTCGCCCCCATGATGTTGTTTCCGTCCCAGGCAGGGAAAGATTCCAACAACTGCAAACGCGTTGAATCCGGTTTTACGATGACCTGAACACCCGAACCGTCTTCGGCAGGAGCCTGGTATCCCGGATCGTCCACATCAAATCCTTTTGTCGGAAGTTCGTCTCCATGCGGAGGCAACAATTTCACTTGTTCCCCCTTGTCGTTTGTCAACGTATCCGTAATCGGGTTGAAGCCCAAATCTCCGGAGATTGCCAAAGCAGCAACCATTTCGGGAGAAGTTACGAATGCGTGTGTATTCGGGTTACCGTCGGCACGTTTGGAGAAATTCCGGTTAAACGAGTGAACAATCGTGTTTTTCTCTTGCTTATCTGCTCCATCGCGATCCCACTGCCCGATACAAGGTCCGCAAGCATTGGTAAACACTTTCGTTCCCATCTTTTCGAACGTTGCGATGATTCCGTCACGCTCAATCGTGTAACGAACCTGCTCAGAACCCGGGTTGATTCCGAATTCTGCTTTCGGAGTGATTCCATGTTTCACAGCCTGCTCCACAATGGAAGCTGCACGCGACATGTCTTCGTACGAAGAGTTTGTACAAGATCCGATCAAACCCCACTCTACTTTCATCGGCCAACCGTTTGCTTCTGCTTCCGATCTCATTTTCGAAACCGGTGTTCCGCGATCCGGAGTAAATGGTCCGTTGATGTGCGGCTCCAAAGTATCCAGGTTGATTTCGATTAATTCATCGAAGTATTTCTCAGGATGCGCATATACTTCTGCGTCACCGGTTAAATGTTCTGCAATTTGATCTGCCAACGCAACTACTTCCGCACGACCTGTTGCCGTTAAGTAGCGGCGCATGGAATCGTCGTATCCGAAAGTGGAAGTCGTAGCACCGATTTCAGCACCCATATTACAGATTGTTCCTTTCCCGGTTGCGGAAAGCGAAATCGCTCCGTCTCCGAAGTATTCAACAACTGCTCCGGTTCCACCTTTCACAGTCAGAATATCGGCAACTTTCAGGATCACGTCTTTTGAAGAAGTCCATCCGTTTAGTTTTCCGGTCAATTTCACCCCGATCAGTTTCGGGAATTTCAGCTCCCACGGCATTCCTGCCATCACGTCAACCGCATCCGCACCACCGACACCAATTGCGATCATTCCCAAACCGCCGCCATTCACTGTATGCGAATCCGTTCCGATCATCATTCCGCCCGGGAATGCATAATTCTCCAGCATCACCTGGTGAATAATCCCTGCTCCCGGTTTCCAGAAACCAATTCCGTATTTATTCGAAATGGACGACAGGAAGTTGAACACCTCGTTGTTTTCGTTCAAAGAACGTTGCAAATCGGCATCAGCGCCTACTTTTGCCTGGATCAGGTGATCACAGTGAACCGTAGACGGAACAGACACTTTCTTTTTACCGGCCTGCATGAATTGCAATAAGGCCATTTGTGCTGTTGCATCCTGCATGGTTACACGATCCGGAGCAAAATCCACATACGCCTTTCCTCGTTCGTATGTTTGCGTAGCCACACCATCCCAAAGGTGCGCGTACAGAATCTTTTCCGTCAGGGTAAGCGGTTTGTTCAACACTTTGCGGGCAGCATCAATACGAGAAGGGTATTTCTCATAAACTGCCTTAATCATATCTAAATCAAAAACAGCCATATTTTAAGTAAGTTTTGTATACCTCTAAATTTAAGCATTAAAAAAATGAGATGTTCTAAATTAAAGTTATAAATGCATAGATTTTTTCGATGGTGAACGGATTGTTTCCGAAACTAAGAACTGTTTTCTTATATCGCACGCGGATTACGCAGATTTACGCGGATTCATAGAACTATTATTAGTTAGTCTCATTATCTAAAACCGCAAAGAGAAAGAGAGCGCAAAGGATGGAATACATGGATTTTTTCGATGCTACCCAAATTTGATTATAGAATAATTTGTATTTTGAATCACCTTTAGCTTTTAGTACTTCGTCACCACTATTGACATGTTTAGCTTAATAACATCGTAAGTATAAATTAAGTTAATAAACATAAAATGAAACTATGAAATATTCACTTCTAATTTGGATGGTCTTCTTAACTTTCCTTTCGTATTCAAATCAATTAGACTCCTTAAAAATTGTAGCACTAACTAATGAATTGGAATTAATTGAAAAAGATTTGAATTCACATAAAGAAACTACCGCTTCCATCTTAAATGCATTATACTTTACCATCGGAACAGCAATAACAATTTTCTTAGGTGTAAATATTTGGAATTCGCTTTTAAACATTCGCAGAGTAAAAAAAGAATTGATAAATGAAATGGAAAATGAGTTAAAAAGAATCGATACAAGATTCACAGAAAAACTGAATAAAATACCCTCTGGAATTTGGGACGCATTAGAGCCAAGCAACAAAATACGAGCTCAAGAAATAAGCAAACTGAAACTTCATTTAATCTCTGAAAAGTCAAAATACATTCACTATGAAAACCAAACTAATGAGGCTGATATAGCTGAAAAATTCATTTCAGAGGCTATTGATATTCATGAATATACTGGGTTTAATGATTATGCTGTTAAGCAAGGGTTAATTGGGCTAATTGAAATGTTAGAAAATGGCGAATTCTTCCATCACACGCAGGCAGATTCATTAATAAAAAAATTAGAATCAGACAATCTCAAATCATTTAAATCATATACTTTAAGAGCAATTGAATTACTAAGAAAACAAGTAAAATAAAGATGTCATTTGGATTGTAGATTAAAAATTATTTCCCAGTCGCCACCAACAACTCCCGGATATCTACCTCCAAAAATTTTGAAATTTCATAGAGCGTTTCAATAGACGGCTGCACTTCATTGGTACACCAACGGGAAACAGTCGATTCGGTTTTCCCCAAATGACTTGCCAGATCCTTGCTGCTTTTATTCTTTTCAGCCAGAACAGACTTGATTCTATTTAAGTTTACTTTCGCCACAATGCAAATATATTGACTTCTCCTGCAAATATCACAAAATTCCAAACACACAAAAATTATAGTCAAACAACAAAAAATAATATTTTCATGCGCTTTAATTTGCATAATAATATTATTAATTGTAATCTTGTAGCAAGAAATAATATTTTCCTGACAACAAAAAAAATCGAAAAAAGTTATGTTAACACTAAAATCTCATTGCTATGAAAACCAAAAAGGAGAAAGAACTCATTCTATCACTCATTAAAGACGACTTAGTAAACAATAAATTGCTGATCGGTTTGGACGCATTAGGTCTTCGCGCAACGGACTATTACCTGAATATCAGCGATACTATTTTTTCATTAATGGGTTTTCCCGACAACACGGATTCCGACCGGGTTTATGAGCATTACCTGGACCTGACGCAAAAAGCAAAGTTTCTGAATATTTCCGAATCAGCCCATCAGCTGAATCAACTGGCAAAGGAAATTTATTCGGAACTGATCGTGCATCGGTCTACTTTGAATAATGCACGTTAACAGCAATTAAGAGGATTACTTTTGACTGGATATTGCTACTTTAGATAACATGGAAACCTTAAACAGATTAAAAACGATTTTTAACCGATATAAATTGGCTTTTCGAACTCTGAATGAAGAAGATCTTGAAATAGGCGGAGGAAACAATATAAAATTCATTAGATTCTATTATTTATACTTACCATTCACAATTGGAGCAGGCATCACAATCATCGGGCTTTTAGTTGATTTTGAACTTTTCAAGTTTTGCGGAATTCCTTTTTTAGTATACGCTGTATACGGATTCGGACAAGTAAGCAATGCCAGAAAGAACAACCTGAACACTACAATTATCAGGAACGGTGAAATCAGAATATCAATGAATCAAGTTGTTACTACTCTAAACTCAAAATACATTAAGAATTATGAGATTAAATTGGAGCAGCTCGATGACGAACTATATAAAGGTCAATTACAGATCGAAGACACTGAAAACAGGAAGTATGTCCTACTAACATTCATTGACAACAATGAATCCATATTAAATGACAATTTGAACTTTCTCAATCTGTTCATTCAAACAAAAATGAATACCATCCCGTAAGTTCCGGATTGGATGACAACGGGATAATTCTCATATTTGAATTCAAACATTTCATCCGTTGAAGCAATAGCATCCCGGATTTGAAAAATAAATTGAATATGGCATATAACGAAGAAACATTGGAGCGGATACGCCAAGTGCTATTATCCAAAGAAGTGGATTTCGAGGAGAAAAAGATGTTCATGGGAGTTTGCATTATGGTTGACGATAAAATGTGTTGTGGTACACATATTTCAAAGAATAACCAGGAAGATCTTCTTTTTTGCCGAATCAGTGATGAAGACTATTTGAAAGCTGTGGAAAGGGACGATGTTTTACCCATGAAAATGACCGAACGGGTCATGAAAAATTACATCTATGTCATGGAACACGGATTCAGCAGTTCAAAGGAACTGGATTATTGGATTCAATTGTGTTTGAATTACAATCCCAAAGCAAAATCGAGCAAGAAGAAATGAAAAATATATCTAAAATAAAAAAGCCCCGCACTTCGACTACGCTCAGTGACCGGGGCTTTATTTACTATCGGATATTTTATTAATTCACCAACAACTTGTGTGAAGGAGCAAACTTCGTTAAGTTAATGCCTTCTACCGCTTTTTTGTATTCTTCGATGGATGGAGTTCTACCCAAAATAGTTGAAAGAACAACAACCGGCGTAGATGAAAGCAGAGATTCTCCTTTTTTACCTTCGGAATCTTCTACTACACGTCCCTGGAACAAACGCGTTGAAGTCGCCATTACGGTATCTCCTTTTTCAGCTTTTTCCTGGTTCCCCATACACAAGTTACATCCCGGACGCTCCAGGTACAACATGTTTTCGTATTTCGTACGCGCTTCACCTTTCGGAGCATCGTCGTTGAATTCGAAGCCGGAGTATTTCTGCAATACTTCCCAGTCGCCTTCAGCCTTCAATTCGTCCACGATGTTATACGTCGGCGGAGCAACTACCAACGGCGCGTTGAATTCCACTTTCCCGTTTTGTGCTTCTACGTTCTTCAACATCTGGGCAAGGATTTTCATATCTCCTTTGTGAACCATGCACGAACCGATAAATCCAAGATCTACCTTTTTATCGCCACCGTAGTAAGACAAAGGACGGATTGTATCGTGTGTATAGCGTTTTGAAACGTCTTTATTGTTTACATCCGGATCGGCGATCATCGGTTCTGCAATCTGGTTCAGATCAACAACTACTTCCGCGTAATATTTCGCATTTGCATCCGGAGTCAAAGCCGGCTTCTCGCCAGATTTAATCTCTGCGATTCGGTGATCTGCTTTGTTGATCAATCCCTGAAGCACTTGTTTCGCGTTATCCATTCCTTTCTCGATCATGATTTTGATGCGGCTTTTCGCAATCTCCAATGATTCGATCAAAGTATCGTCTTCGGAAATACAGATAGAAGCTTTCGCTTTCATTTCTGCCGTCCAATCTGTAAAGGTAAATGCCTGGTCAGCGGTCAACGTTCCGATATGAACCTCAATGATTCTTCCCTGGAATACGTTTTCACCACCAAATTGATGCAACATCTGAGCTTGTGTTGCGTGAACCACATCGCGGAAATCCATGTAATCTTCCATGTTTCCTTTGAACGTTACTTTCACTGATTCCGGAATCGGCATGGAAGCTTCTCCGGTAGCAAGCGCCAACGCAACTGTTCCAGAGTCAGCACCGAAGGCAACTCCTTTCGACATTCTTGTATGCGAGTCACCACCGATAATGATTGCCCACTCGTCGATTGTAATATCGTTCAGAACTTTGTGGATTACATCCGTCATGGAATGATACACACCTTTCGGGTCACGTGCCGTGATCAAACCGAAATCGTTCATGAATTTCATCAGTTTCGGGATATTTGCCTGTGCTTTTTTGTCCCAAACAGAAGCCGTGTGACATCCCGACTGGTATGCACCGTCAACAATCGGTGAAATCACCGTTGCAGCCATGGATTCCAATTCCTGAGCCGTCATCAATCCCGTTGTATCCTGCGAACCTACGATGTTTACTTCTACGCGAACATCCGAACCGGCGTGCAATACTTTCCCCGGAGTTGTTCCAACCGCATTTCTGTTGAAGATTTTCTCTACTGCTGTCAAACCTTGTCCTGCAACAGAAACTTCTTTTGAAGGTGCAAATACAACCGGCGCTTCAATTTCCAGTGTTTTCGCCGCGAAGGTCTGGATCTTCTTACCAAACACGATCGCGTAGGAACCACCTGCTTTGATGAATTCCATTTTCTGCGGAGTGAACGCTTTTGAAATATCAATCAGTTCTTTGTCTCCGTTATATAGTTTCTTTGTTTTTGTATTAATGGTAAGAACCGTTCCCGTAGCAACTGAATATGCTTCTTCCAAAACCGGGTCACCGTTTTCATCGCGAACAACTTCACCGGATGCATCCGTTTTCTTTACCCAATTTTTCAAATCCAAACCGATACCTCCGGTAACATCTACTGTTGTGAGGAAAATCGGGGAAATTCCGTTTGTACCTCCAACAATCGGAGCGATATTCACGAACGGAACGTATGGACTTGCTTGTTTTCCTGTCCAAAGCGCCACGTTATTTACGCCCGACATCCTGGAAGAACCAACACCCATTGTTCCTTTTTCTGCGATCAACATCACACTTTTATCCGGATGCTGCGCCTGCAATGCTTTGATTTCCTCTTGTGCCTGCGGAGTGATCATGCATTTACCATGCAATTCACGGTCTGAACGCGAGTGAGCCTGGTTTCCCGGAGAAAGTAAATCCGTGGAAATATCTCCTTCACCTGCAATGAACGTAACCACTTTGATTTCTTCCGCTACTTCCGGAAGTTTCGTAAAGAACTCTGCTTTCGCATAGCTTTCCAAAATTTCTTTGGCAAATACATTCCCGTTTTTATAGGCTTCTTTCAAGCGATCCGTATCCGCATCGTATAGGTAAACCTGCGTTTTCAACACATTTGCAGCTTCTGTTGCGATAGCAGCATCGTTTCCTAAAGCCAAATCAAGCAATACGCCAATGGATGGACCACCTTTCATGTGTGACAATAACTCAAATGCAAAAGCAGGTGTAATTTCTGCTACGATTGATTCTCCAAGAATAATCTCCTTTAAAAAGGTTGCTTTTTCGCCGGCAGCACTGGTTGTTCCCGGCAAGGTATTGTAAATGAAAAACTGAAGTGAATCTTTCCGGTATGCGTTTCCGGAATCTTTAATCTGAGCGATGATATCACTAAGCAACTCAGCGCTGTCAATTGGTTTCGGGTGAAGTCCCTGCGCTTTGCGCTCTTCAATTTCCCGGATGTATTCTTGATAGTTCATAAAAGGATTACAAAAGTCGTTTTTTAACAATTTGTTCGATGCGCGAATTTAGCCAAAAGCAATTGAATCTGAAACACAAATAATGCTAAGAAAGTGGAGTTTCAGATTATTCAGATTGGTTCTAAATTATCACATCCGGGACATTGGTTACCCCGAAAGCTTTTTTCCCTAATTTTGCACGAAAATTCACCGCCATTGCCACACCTATTTTTCTTTTAATACTTGATTTAAAATTCATGAAGTTTTCATTTTACCTGGTTATCGCAATCTTATTCCAAGCTACTTTATACTCACAAGAAAACGAAGAAACTCCATACCCAAGAGATTATCTCGGGATTTATAATGGAAAACCGACTTATTGCACAGGGCTTTCACACGTTCTCACCAATGAAGTGTCTTTGTTTAACCTACAAGAAGACAGCGTTGTCCGAATTGAAACTTTCGGGCTTCCGGATGATATCTTTGAACAAGTTTTTTTGTTTAACAACCAGGTTTATGGATTAGTAAGTGACCGCAAAAAAACCACATATGATCTGATTAAATTTGACAAGGCATTTAATATTGAAGAACGCCTTACCATCATGCCGTATTCCGACAGAATCAATACAAGAAATGTTCATCTCCAATCTGAATCACATTTTTTAAAAATCATCTCCAAACCCGGTAAATTGCTTATTCACCTCAAAACCGACGATCTCCATTTAGCTGTTGTTGATCTTGAAAACATGAAATCACAGCATCACACTTTGAAAGGCCTTTTTATATCTGAATTTGAAACACAAGACGCGCTCTTTTTTAATGAAACTGACGCACATATTGTACTCCAGGACAAAGTTCTTACTACAAAATGTAAGTATGTCACTTTGATTAATGATCAGATCAATATCATTGAGTTAAATAAAGATGTGGAAAAAAATGAAAGCAAAGCGTCTCAGTTTAAATTCGTTCAAGCCAACGGCATCAATTATCTCGTTTCACTGCTTTTTGATGGAACAAAATTAACCGGACATACTGTTACGGAAATTGAGGACATTTCAATCAAAGAACTAAAGCTTAACAAAGTTCTAAATGAAAAACTGGACGACCCGTCTGTACTAGGCAAGCATAATCAAAAGAAATGGAGCACTGTTTCTTTCAATTATATATATCATTTCGCGACACTAGATGAGGTTTTATTTTTAAACAATCAGTTAATTCTATTAATTAAACACTACAAAAGTGACGACCTTATTTCCAATGTCCTGATCAGCTCATTAAGCATAAATGAAACTCCAAGTGTAAACTGGAACATTGTAACCCGAAACGGGCAATTTAATCATTCACAATACAGATACAACCAATACTCTCACGCATACGCTTTATTGGTTATGAATGACAAAGCCATTCGTATTTATTATCATTGTGACAAAAAAACAATTAACGAAAATGGAGAAGTTCTTCAAAAAAAGGAAGAATCAAAAAAACCGGCTAAAGCCTCAGCCATTGCCATTATGGAAATTGACCTCACAAACGGAACTGCTTCTTATTTGAAAAATCCTTATTTCAACTTACCGAAAACTCATGTATACATCAACCAACCGTTCTTTGCCCGAGAAAACAACTACATTTATTTTCTTACTGAAGAACTACTTTATCACGGCCCATTGGTAAGTACTAAAGAACGAATTTATCATTATAAGCCTACCGTATATAAGTTTCCAATTGATTATGAACAATCATCTGATTTTTAACACAGATCATTCTCATTAAATCAATATTCATTGGTTTTTAAGATTTTATTCCTACCTTTGCACCCCGCTAAGTGTATCTTGGCGGTAATTTAGTATAAACAACAAATAAGTTTAATTATGAATTCTTACGAAACTGTTTTCATTCTTACTCCCGTTTTGTCTGAAGATCAGGCAAAGGAAGCAGTGCAAAAGTACGAAAGCGAATTGGCTGCCATGGGTGGTAAATTAACGCATTCTGAGAGCTGGGGCCTAAAAAAATTGGCTTACCCGATCCAAAAGAAATCAACTGGTTTCTATTTCTTATTCCAATTCGATGCTGAAGGTTCAGTAATCGCTGACTTGGAATTGGCTATGAAACGTGACGAGCGCATCATGCGATTCTTAACTGTGAAAATGGACAAGGATCACTTTGCTTACGCTGAGAAACGTCGCAAGAAAATGAGCGGAGCTCCGGTTGAAGCTTAATTATTTACCTTAAAAATTTAAGAACATGTCACAAAACGATATTCGCTATCTGACTCCGATCAACATCGAGATCAAAAAAGATAAATATTGCCGTTTCAAAAAAAGCGGAATTAAATTCATCGATTTCAAAGACGCTAACTTCTTGTTACGTTTGGTAAACGAGCAAGGTAAAATTTTACCTCGTCGTATTACCGGAACTTCTGCAAAATACCAGAAGAGAGTTAATAAAGCTATCAAACGTGCTCGTCACCTGGCTATCTTGCCTTACGTTGGCGATATGTTGAAATAGTCTTAACGTTTAATTTTAAAGACAAGAAATCATGGAAGTAATTCTTAAGAAAAATATCGATAAATTAGGTTACAAAGACGAAGTTGTAACTGTGAAGCCAGGATACGGACGTAACTTCTTGATCCCTCAAGGTTATGCTTCTTTGGCTACTCCTTCTGCGAAAAAAGCGCACGAGGATATGATGAAACAACGTTCTCACAAAGAATCAAAAATCGTTGCTGAAGCAGAAGCAATCGCAGCTAAATTGGCTGAGGTTACTGTAAAAATCAGCACGAAAGTTGGTGAAAACGGTAAAATCTTCGGATCTGTTAACACGGTACAATTGTCTGAAGCATTGAAAGCTGCAGGATTTGATATCGACCGTAAATCTTTGAAAATCAAAGATGAGCCGATCAAAGAAGTTGGTACATTCGAAGCTGAGGCTAACTTACACAAAGGTGTGAAGCCAGTATTCAAATTTGAAGTAATCGGAGAATAATTTTTCCCTTCTCAAATATTCAAAATCCCGTTGGTCATTGATCAACGGGATTTTTTATTTTGTATTATCCGATCTAATTAGGTGATCTTCAAAAAAAGCACACAGATTACGTGGATTTATGCAGATAGTTTACAAATTATATGCTAACAATGTCTCATCGATTGGTTTCAGAACACAAGCGAGACCAGCCTGTTCCGATTGTTTCGGAAGTAGGCGAGCAATCATTTGTGCATTTGCGGGAAAAGTATTTCCACAAGCAATCCTCTGTACACTCTGTTTCTTTTCCATTAAAAAATGGACATACTTTTATTGAAACGCAAAGCAGCAAAGAACGCAAAGTCGAATCCGATGAATAAATCTTTTCAACCGAACTTTTCTTTTCGCATCTTTACAATACAAAATCTTTAATTATGGCAATTGCAGTCGGCGACAAATGCCCGGTTTTCACCCTGAAAGATCAGAACAATGCGGATTTCAATATTCAATCTGTTCTCGGACAAAAAGTATTAGTGATCTATTTCTATCCGAAGGACGACACACCGGGATGCACTGCTGAGGCTTGTTCGTTCCGCGACAGTTATGAAGATTTTAAGGATCTTGGTTGTGAAGTCATCGGGATTTCCAGTGATTCACCGAAAAAACACGCCCAATTCGCAGCAAAACACCGTCTGAGTTTCACGTTGCTTGCCGACACGCAGAAAAGTGTCCGAAAGGCTTTTGATGTACCGGGAAATCTCTTTGGTTTGATTCCGGGTCGCGTAACGTATATTATTGACAAAAACGGCATCGTGCGACATATTTACAATTCGCTGACGAATGCTGCTACGCATATTGATGAATCGCTGAAAGCTGTTAAATTGATCTGTGATGAAAGTAATTAAGTACTTAAGTGGAATCTTGTTGATCGGATTACCGCTTGCTTCCCATTCCCAGGAAGAATCGAAGAAGGAAACTCCGAAGAAAGAAGTTTTTGATCCGGAACTTGCCAAAGAACTAGGCGCTGATGAATACGGGATGAAACGCTATGTGATCGCATTTCTGAAACGCGGCCCGAACCAAAGTCAAAGCAAGGAAGAAGCGGAACGCTTGCAGCGTGCTCATTTAGACAATATCGGGAAATTGGCTGAACAGGGAAAACTGGTTGTTGCCGGCCCGTTCCTGGACAATACCGAGATCCGCGGAATCTACATTTTCAATGTAACAACGATTGAGGAAGCGGAAGCTTTGACGAAGACGGATCCTGCCATTCAGGCCGGAAGATTGGTGATGGAATTGCATCCGTGGTATGGTTCTGCAGCACTGATGAAAACGGTTCAGATTCATAAAACGATTACGGAAAAAGAGATTTAGATTTTTATATCATTTTCCTTTACTCAGGCTTACAAAAAGACGAAAAAGAACCAGCTTTGCTGGTGAAGACGAAGCATAGCTTTTGAAAAGCTAAATGCTGAGGTAGTAACAAAAAATCCAGGTGCGGTAAAACCGATGATGATCTTACTTTTTGGCATCGCCCCAAAAAGTAAGCAAAAAGGTCTAGGCCTTGTACTCGAAAACCTGTAAACTACGCGGCATTGCGCGAAAGCATTCAAAACTCGTCCTACGGACTCAAACACCGAATGCTTTTTTTCGCTTCATTTGCTTGCTTACAACGGTTTTCAGCGTAAGGGCCATTTTCAGAACCGCTTAGAGCTCAAAAAAGCTCCTCCACTTTCCGGAAACGGTAATCGAAAAGCGTCTCCAGTTGTTTTCGAACGAATAACCAATGTGCAAACTTCCCTAAAAACCCGAAAGGAAGGGAATAACTGACGATATCTGTCATTTCAACTCCTCCTTCCACTGCTTTGAAATGATGCTCGTGGTGCCAGATTTTATATGGCCCCTGGCGCTGTTCATCCACAAAATAAGCCTGATGTTCCACAACGGTGATTTCAGTGACCCACGAAAGCGGAATGTTCAACACCGGAGAGATTTTGTACGCAATCATCAATCCCTCATAGATCTCAGGCGGAGTTTCCGTCAGCACACGAAAATTCATGTATTCCGGGGTGATGACCCGAAGATTTCCCGGAGCACAGAAAAATTTCCAGCAGGTTTCCAGGTCTGTTTTCACCACTTGTGTCCGTCTCAGCTGATACATCGGAATACTGTTTAGAAGAGATTCACACGTTCCAGCAATTCGGCACGATGCGCTTCACTTACCGGAATTTCTTTTCCATCCAATAAAATGAACTTCGGATTGATCTGCTGAATGTGATTCAGGTTGACTACAAAGGAGCGATGCACGCGGAAAAATTCGTTTTTAGAGAGTTTGTTCTCTACATGCTTCAAACTGTAACTCACAATGTATTTCGAATCCCTGGTGAATAGAATGGAATAATTATCACAGGCTTCGGCATACAAAATATCCGAATACGCCAATTTGATCAGTTTCTGTTTATCCTTGATGAAGAAATAGGTGTTGATCAGGATTGAATTCGAAAATTCCACCTGTTTATTCTGCTGCCTGATCTGGAAAGCGTGCCATGCCAGTTCTACCTGCGCATGCAATTCTTCTTTCTTGAATGGTTTCATGATTAAACCGGCAGGATTCGTCAGTTTTACGCGTTCCAGTGTTTTGGAATCCGTACTGGAAGTAACGAATAAAAAAGGCTTGTTGATTTGCTGATTGACAAAATGCGCCAGATCCACTCCGTCGGGACCGGTTCCCAGGTTAATATCCAACAGCAACAAATCCGGTTCACATTTCTTCAACAGGTTTCGGGCTGATTCAAATGTATCTGCTTTTCCCAGGCATTCGTAGCCATTATCCAGTAAGCATTGCTCCAGGTAATCGGCAATCAATCCTTCGTCTTCAACAATAAAAAGTTTGGGTTTAGTCATGGTACACTTTGTAGTTTGAAATAAATAATTCCGTCTTCAATCCCTGGTCAGAACTGGTCTCTACCAACTCTGCCTTCAGTTTCTTAGACATCGTTTGAATGAGCTTTGTACCAAAATTTGTTCCATTTTGCTCACCTGACTTTCCCGCGCCATTATCTGCAACGAATAAAACCAGTTGTTTTCCCTGTTCTTTCAAACGCAATTCGATCTCCGGTGTTTCCTGTTCCGCAAAGGCGTACTTGCAGGAATTCGTCACTAACTCCGCAACAATCAATCCGATAGGAAGCGCCGTTTCAATATCCAGGTTCAAATCTTCCAGTTCATAACGAACCCGGATTTGCTTGCTAACTTCTTTTCGGAAATGGTGAACAAAATCATCCACCAATTCCCGCAGGTATTCATTCATGCGAACGGCCCGGATATTGTCTGTCTGATACAATTTCTGATGAATCAATGAAATGGCGTTGATCCGGTTCAAACTATCTTCGATCAGTTTTGCTGATTCCGGATCTTTTAAATCGCGCGCCTGTAAATCGAGAATGGCGTGAACCATTTGCAGGTTGTTCTTCACCCGATGGTGAATTTCTCCCATCATGAATTCCTTTTGCTCCAGGTTCAGCTGCGTCATTTCATATTTCTGTTCCAACAATGCATTAATCCGTTTTTTATGACGGAACAGGAAGAACAAAAAGACCAAAATGAGCAGAATAATGAAAATAACAACAGCCAATGTCAGCAATTGCCAGCTGTGTTTTTCAGCCTGGATTTGCTGGGTAAGGCGAATTTCCTTTACTTCAAAACGCGCCTGCATTTCTGCCAATGCATCACTCTTTTCCAGGGTGAAAATCGAATCTTTCATGTTCGCGTACAGGCTCAGACTTTCGAATGCTTTCTCGTATTCCCCCAAACCGAAATAGACATCCGATAGGGTTTGGTGCACAAAAAGCTCCCGTTCTTTTGCCCCGGATTCTTTTGCATAATTCAAACTTTTCAAGGCATAATCCTTTGCTGTCTGATAATCTTTCTTATCCAGGTAGCAATTTGCAACAGCATTGTATGAAGATGTCAGGTTATAATAATTCTCATATTTTTTAGCGAGTGAAGCTGCATACTTAAAATAGCGGGTAGCTTTCTCCAAATCACCTTCTTCGTAATAAATTTTAGCCAATGAATTGAAGGCAGGCCCGAGACCTTCTTCATCGTTATGGCGATTGTAGATTGCAATTGCTCTTTGAAAATTCTTCTTTGCCTGGGATAATTTATTCAGATAAGTCAGCGTGATTCCCTGATTAACCAATACGTCCGCCAAATCAATTTCCAATTTGAGTTTTTTGCACAACTCAATCGATTTCTTATAATAATAATTGGCGTTGTTGTATTGGAATTGCGAAAAATAGCAAACCCCGATTTGGGAATAGCAATAACTCAGGCTTTCCTCGTCATTCTCCAGTTTATACAAATGAATTGCGCGATGAAAGTAATCGGTTGCTATTTTGGAATTCCCTTTGATATCATTGGCGATTGCGAGGTTCAGTGATGCAAACGCTTCCCCTTTCCGGTAGTGGTTTTCTTTTGATAAACGCAGCGCTCTTTCACTTAACTCCAAAGATTTATCCGCATCATTCGCATACAGATTTTCACTTTCCAGGTTGAGCGCGTTGATTGTTGCGGTGTCTTTTTGACCCAGGATTGCAGGTATGGTTAATAACCCAAAAACGACCAAAAGGAAATTGCGAATCATCTTTACCCTAAAAATACTACCATTTACTAAGATTTCCGTGTTCCTCAACCCTTTTTTTTGACGGACACTCTTGCATTCCTGACTTTTGCCCCCACAAACTGTGCTATGAAGAAAAAACTACGATCTCCGCTTCATGTAATCTTATTCATTCGGCAATCTTTTCATCTCCTTATCCAAAACAACTCCTTTTATGTTCACCGAAATCATTCAATTCAAACACTGGACGTTTGAAATTCCGATCAAGCTCAACCGAAAGATCTATTCCAATACTTTATGCGGTTATTCAGAGTTTCATGTAAAAGAATTCCGTTCGTTTTTCCGATTCAGTGATGAAATCTTTACACAGGAACTGAAGGATCTGCTTGGCCGCTTCGGAATCGATTACAAAAAAGATACCCTGGTTAAAAAGCTGAATGAAGATCCAGGAAAAGAAGTATTCATCATCAATTTTCAATTCCTGGGCAGCCTTCACTTTGATTCCAAAGCAAATTCGGATGAAAATTCTCTAACGACTGAGCTGGAATATGTACCGATTTCAGACAAAATCAGCATTGCATTTTACCAGGTCGAGGAAACGATCATCGGAAAGCACATCATTTACGCAGAAATCCTGTTTCGTAATTCGCAATAATTAGCATTACTTGTTCTTCACATTGAAGTGAACGGTTGCCGTTGAAGGAATTTTCGGAATGGTGACCCAATTGAATGATCCATCATTTTACCTTTCGGACGAAGAGTATTGTATTATTCTTTGATGATCTTATATCTTGTATCACCTACCTGAAGGAAGTACATACCCGCAACAAAAGATGAAAGATCAGCTTCAAAACAATTCTTATCTAATGTTGTGACCATTTCCGATACTTTTCTTCCCGAAGAATCAAAAATTCCGGCAAACTTACCTACTGAAGCATTCACCCGGCAGATTCCGTTTGTAGGATTCGGAGAAATAAGCACTTGTTCATTCTCGCAGTTCGAACTTACAGAAGACAAAATCTTGTCAGTCCCGTCCATATCCGTAAGTCGCAGGCGGTAATATTTTGTCCCGGATACGGGATGTTCGATGGAGTAGAAATAATCTGTTTTTGATTGAGAATTGAACTGTGCATCCACTTGTGCGACTTCCTCCCAGGAAGAGCCGTCAGCAGAGCTTTCAAGTGTAAAATAATCTGTTCGCGCTTCACTTTCAGTTGTCCAGTTTAGCAATACCTGATTATCCGAACAAGTCTTACCAAAAAAGCTCAATTCAACAGGGAGTCCCGAAACAAGTGTAATCTGAATGTTATCGACCAGTAAATTGCACGTTTCCGCGGTCGTTCCAGTAAAAGTAAGTACGTGGGAAGCCGATGTCGCTACAAAATCAATGGATTCATTCGTTAAAGAAAAGGCCGTTCCATTCCGGGAAACAGATCGGTTGATCACTCCCCCGCTCATCGTAACATTCATGCTTTGAACTGTAGGACCGCAGGAGGTTCTCCTGGAACAACGAAAAGAAAGCCGGTAATATGCTCCAACTGCGAATCCGTTAATCGTCTGGCAAAGTCCGGCCACTGCATCTACTTCTGCAACCTGGTTCGTTGTAGATGTACCGCCATAAACCGATTCTGTATTTGTTTCCGGATTACAGCCCCAGGAAGTTGTTCCGTTATTAAAGTTCCCGTTTGAAACAGTTTGGGCATGCACCTGACAAGACAAGATGCCGCTCAACGCAAGAATAAGAAATAATTTCATTGTAGTTTTTCTTCAGGACGCAAAAATAAGTATTTAGTTAGAATGCAGGTATTCTGAAACTATGATTCTATCGTTAAAAGAACGCAAATGTGTTTTTTAACAAGAACTGTTTTAAACGACATTACCACCCGAAAAATCAATCGACGGCCATTCACATTCCGATGATTACAAATTACTTACTAAAAATTTAATCCTTTAAATTAAAATTGATAGGCAGAGAAAAATAACTATCAACGGTTTCGCCATCAAGCATTCCGGGAGTCCATTTCGGCATTGATTTAACAATCCGGATTGCTTCTGCATCTAACAGAGGATGTACCGATTTTCTTACTTTTACATTTGTTATTTCTCCTGTTTTTGAAACTGAAAAACCAATGATAACTTTTCCCATAATCCCCTTATCCACCGCCTCTCCCGGATAACGTAAATTTTCAAAAATGTATTTTTGAACTCCCGCAAAACCACCATTTGGATAAACTGCCTGTACCATAAACTCATAAAATTCAGCTTTTTCCCCGTTGGGTTTATAGCATTCATACATTTTATCACCAGTATAAATCTCTTTTCTTTTCAAGACTCCGTTTTTGTAATAAACCATCAAATCCTGTCGATTCCCCTTTAAATAATTCTCTGTATAAAAAAGTTCTCCGGAATCGTAATAGACATGACTTTCTCCATTCATTTTACCATCCTGATAATTATCTCTGGAGGATACAATTCCTTTTTTGTAATACACAAACTCTCCTTCCTTCACTGTTTGTGCAACATCTTTAAATGTTCCGGTCATTTTAATTGAATCGGATTGAGCAAAGTATTCGGAAACAAAATAAAGACCTTTATCTTCTTTGATGACCTGATAATACTTCGCGGAATCGATCGACTTTGTAATCTCGAAATTTGATGTCAAATAAATGGTATCTTGTTTATTCTGAGCAGCTAGAAAACCGCTAGTAAGAACCAATATGGTGATTAAGAGGTGTTTCATGGTTGATATTTTTGCAAAATTAGGAATTCAGCATTCATAATTAAATCTCCACCAATTCAATCGGCAAACCATCCGGATCTTCGAAGAAGGTGAAACGTTTCCCGGTAAATTCATCGATGCGGACAGGTTCACAAACAACTTGTTTTGATGCTAATTCTTTGATTGCTTCGTCGATGTTATTTACTGAAAAAGCCAGGTGACGCAATCCGCTTGCTTCCGGTCGTGAGATTCTTTTAGGTGGTTCCGGAAAAGAAAATAATTCGATGCAATACACTCCGTTCAGAATCAGATCCAGTTTGTAGGAATTCCTCTCCGAACGGTAATTTTCAGCCAGGATTTCAAATCCCAAAACTTCTGTGTAAAATTTCTTTGAGCGCTCGTAATCCGAGCAGATGATTGCAATATGGTGAACGGATTTAAGCAATTCCAAAAAATTAATTGACTGATTTTAAAACTCTTAAATTACACTTATTTATCAAAAAAATAGTTCAATAGTTCAATAGTTCAATAGTTCAATAGTTCAATAGTTCAATAGTT